>Ga0075425_100003916_pt1 | contig 15234 bp, 14 predicted proteins | sample SoiMethybrSBSTD4_FD_75300 | JGI IMG/M metagenome (GOLD analysis project Ga0075425, IMG submission 75300) | Bulk soil microbial communities from a Populus tree surrounding site in Tennessee, USA - Soil MetaG P. TD hybrid SBSTD4 | ecosystem: Environmental > Terrestrial > Soil > Tree plantation...
CGGCGCACCTCGGTCGCACTTGTCGCGAGCCTAAAAGCGGGGTTGTTCAGGCGTAGCACATCCATCTGAAAATACAAGCCTAACTATTGATTCTAAAAGACTTGTTTCGCGTGTTTCGTCTTGAACAGCGGCAATCACAAATAGGACACTTTGTACTCGTATGTCATATCAAGTCTTATCAAATTTGTAATGCCACGAGGAGCCAGAAGCGCGGGACATCTCACCCCGGATCGCCGAATCGGGATGACGCGGGCAACGGCGCGCACCGGCGTACAAGCGAAGGGCGGGCGGCCGTTTCCGGCCGTCCGCCCTTGCCCGTCGCGCGGTTGTCGCTTGCGGTTAGTGGATCGTCATCCCGACGTACCGGAACGCACCACGCCGCCCCTGCCAATCCTCGTCGAGGATCGCCCACAGGGTCTGGTCCAGGTATTCGCCGTTCTTCAGGAAGGACTTGCGCAACACGCCCTCCTGCACCGCACCGATCTTGCGAAGCGCGCCGTTGCCGCGGCCGTTGCGGACCGCGGAGCGCGCCTCGAGGCGATGGACACCGACCTGTTCGAATGCGAAGCTCACGACCAGCTCGGCGCCTTCCTGGAACACGCCGGTGCCCCAGTACGCCGATCCGATGGCGAAGCCCCACTCGGCGGTGCCGAAACCGGGCTCCAGCTCGCGCAGCTGGAAGATCCCGATCGCGGTGTCGTCGTTGACGAGCGTCACCGCGAAGCACGCGTAGGATCCGGCGGCGCGCTGCCGCTGCGCCCACACGATGAACTTCTCGAACCCTTCGACAGTCGTCGGCGGCGGCGAGATGAATCGCGAGACCTCTTCGGTCGTGAGAAGGGCGAAGAGCGACGCGGCGTCAGTCGAGCGCAGGTCTCGAAGGACGACTTGTGCGCCGGTCAACACCGGCAGTCCGGTCCGCCAATCTGAGCTGACGACGCCTTCGATCGGCAGTTCGTTGAAAACGACGTTCGTGTTCGCCCGGCCGTCTCTCACTTCCGGGCGGTAAGGCATGGTTTCCATGGTTAGAGCCCCCCGTCCGAAATGGTCCCGGTCAACAGTGTCGTGGGTGACGTCTCCGGCGCGAGCAGAATGTTGCCCAGCTCGATCTCCGAGCTTGGCAGCGTGGGGTCTGGTTCATCGGGATAGACCGGCGCGTCGTTGGACGTTCCCCAGGTGACGTCGTCGTCTCCGGACATACCCCACACGATGTTGTCGCCCGTCGCCGAACTGCCCCACACGATGTTGTCCCCGGTGGCCGAGGAACCCCAGACGATGTTGTCGCCGCTGCTGCAGCTGCCCCACACGATGTTGTCGCCGTCGGAGCTGCCCCACACGACGTTGTTGCAGTCGGCGCCGCCGCAGTCGCTGCCCCAGACGATGTTGTCACCGCTGAGAGCGCTGCCCCAGACGATGTTGTCGCCGATGACCGACGTGCCCCAGACGATGTTGTCGCCGAGCGATGTGCTGCCCCAGACGATGTTGTCGCCCGACGCCATCGAGCCCCAGACGATGTTGTCGCCGGTGCTGGTGCCGGTCAGCGCAGACCCCCAGATCACCGTGTTGGCCCACGCGTTCCCGGCCGGCAGGATGTTGCCGCCGCTCAGCAGGTGGGAACCCCACACGATCGTGCGGCTCCATTTGCTGCCGTACGGGAGCTTGTCGCCCTTTTTCGCGGTCGCAAAGAACCGCGCCATCTGCACCGCACCGAACGTATTCAGGAAGCCGGCGCCCTGCCGCAGTGCGCTGTACCCAGCTCGCCGCTCGGCGGTGTACTGGAGGATCGCCTTGACGAGATTCGGCGTCAGCTTCGGGTTGGCCTGCAGCATCAGCGCGACCGTGCCGCTGACGACCGGCGCCGACATGCTCGTGCCGGACAACGCCAGGTACGGCTTGGCCGCCGTCGCCACTGCGCCGGCGAGCAGGAAGTCCGCCTTGGCCGTGTAGAAGGTGCTGCCCGGCACCGCGAGCGACACCGTGCCGACGCCAGGCGCGACGAGATCCGGCTTAGCCGAGAAGTCGTACGCGGTCGGACCCGACGAACTGAATGCCGCCATCTCGTCGTCGGAGCGATCGGTGGTGCCCATCGTGCTGGAGGCACCAACGGTCAGCACCCACGGCGCGTTGCCCGGCGCGGTGATGGCGCCCCACTGCAGCTGGCCGGCGGCATTTTTCCCGAGGTTGCCGGCCGCGGCGACGACGACGATGCCTTTGTCGGTCAGCACCTTGGTCGCGAGCGTCAGCGGATCGGTCCAGTACGACTCCAGCACGCCGGCTCCGACCGACATGTTGACGACGCGGATGTTGTAGGCCGCGTAGTTCTGGTTCACCCAGTTCAGCGCCGCAATCAGCCGGCTGACCGATCCCTGGCCGTTCTGATCGAGCACCTTCAGCGCGACGATCGACGCCAGCGGCGCGATGCCGGCCTTGTCGAACTTCGAGTCGTAGCCGACGCCGCCGATGATGCCGGCGACGTGCGAGCCGTGGCCGTTGTCGTCGTACGGGAGCGCCTGACCGTTGACGAAGTCGACGAACTTCGACACGCGCTGGTTGCCGTACGGAAACTGCGTCGACGTGAAGTTGATCATGTCGTCGTGCCACGAGGTGATCCCCGAGTCGATCACCGCGACGCCGACGCCGGCGCCGGTGTAGCCGTACTTCGTGATCGCGTCGCGCGCGCCAACGGTGATCGCCGTCCGATAGTTGTGCGTCTTGGTCGGACGATCGAAGTGCACGCGGAACACGTCGGGGTGCTTGGCGAGCTGCTTGAGCACGCCGTTCGGCAGTTCCAGAACCTCGCCGTTGATCAGATCGAGGCGCTGGTTGCGCGCGAATCGCTTGAACTCGCTCGGGAGCTTGGCTCCAGGGACGAGTGTGACGATGACGCGCGTGGTGGCAGCCGGATTGGCCCGGTTGGCGCGGTCGGTCAACGTGTCGTCAAGCTTGTAGTTCTTGACGAGCGAGTTGGGCGCCGCCGGAACCTTCACCGACTGACCGGAGTGCGATTTGGCGGCAGCCGGGCTGACCGCCAGACCGGTGACGCAGAAAACGACCAAGGCACCAAGTGTTCGTTTGGGTCCCCAGACCGCCTTGCGTCGCGTTTGTCGTATCCAGACGTTTTTCATCGTGCGCTGCTGAAGAGCAAGCTCACAGCCACGCCGCGGCACCTCAGGACTTCGACCGAACTTGTTTACTTACTGGTGCTTACAAGCAACTGGCGACCGCCGCGACGCCGTGTGAGGTCGTGTGAAGTCTGTTCAGGAATGGCGCACGGCGCGCAGGCTGCAGTCAGCCATCCCGTTGAATCCTTGCAACTTACGAACGTTGTTCCGTTCCGCGACCGTTGAAGCGTGTGACCGGACAGTCGTGTCTGCCCCTGTCATATATAGTCGTGCGAATCTGTAATAGGCGTGGCGACCGCCGCGCGCGATAATCGACCGCGTTTTCATTGAAAGGTGATCGATGTCGCTCGCACGCCTCTGTTCGTTCGCCCTGCTGCTGCTGCTGCAGGCCGCACCGGCTTCCTATCAGGAGAGGGATTTTCTGTCGCGCACTCGGCGGCTGACGGTCGAGGGCAAGCGCGCGGGCGAGGGCTACTGGTCGCCCGATGGCAAGCGTCTGGTCTTCCAGAGCGAGCGCGAACCGGGCAATCCCTTCTACCAGATTTACGTGCTCGATCTGGCGAGCGGCGAGACCAAGCGCATCTCTCCGGGCTTCGGCAAGACGACGTGCGCGTTCTTCCGGCCGGGCACCGACGAGATCGAGTTCGCGTCGACGCACGCCGATCCGAAATCGAAGCAGCTGCAGGACGAAGAGCTCGCGTTTCGCGCTTCGGGCAAGGAACGCCGCTACGCATGGGACTACGACGAGCACATGGACATCTGGTCGTACAACGAGAAGACCGGCGCGATGAAGCAGCTCACCACCGCGCGCGGCTACGACGCCGAAGGCAGTTACTCGCCTGACGGCCAGTCGATCGTCTTCTCGTCGATGCGCAGCGCCTACGATCACCCGCTCGACGACAAGGAGAAGAAGGCCCTCGGCGAAAACCCGAGCAACTTCGCCGAGATCTACATCATGAACGCCGACGGCTCGCAGCAGACCCGGCTGACCAACACCTGGGGCTACGACGGCGGGCCGTTCTTCACGCCCGACGGCAAGAAGATCGTGTGGCGCGAGTTCGACGAGCAGGGTCTCATCGCCGACATCTGGACGATGAACCCCGACGGGTCGGACAAGAAGCAGATCACGACCTTCGGATCGATGAGCTGGGCGCCGTACATGCACGCGTCCGGCGAGTACTTCATCTTCGCGTCGAACAAGCTCGGGTTCGAGAACTTCGAGCTGTTCATCGTCGACAAGGACGGCGCGAAGGAGCCGGTGCGGGTGACGTATACCGACGGCTTCGACGGCCTGCCGGTGCCGTCGCCCGACGGGAAGACGCTCGCGTGGACGTCGAATCGCGCCGGCGGTTCCGGCGGTCAGATCTTCCTCGCGCAGTGGAACCACGCGAAAGCGATGGAAGCCCTCAAGAACGCGCCGCCGAGAAAGCCGGCCAAGTCATGATCCGAGCGGGCCACATTCGTCCTGGAACGCAAAGGCCGCAAAGAGCGCAGAGAACGCTTTTCTCTGCGGGCCCCGTCATTTCGGTCATTGCGGCGTTCATCGTCTTCGCGGCTGCACCAAAGGCACAAGCGCCGTCGAAGACTAAAGCGCATGTCGAGACGCTCGCGTCGCCGCGGCTCGAGGGGCGGCTCGCGGGATCGAATGGCGAGAAGCTGGCCAGCGACTACATCGCGTCCGAGCTGCAGAAAATCGGCGCGAAGCCGCTGCCTGGCAAGACGGATGTGCGGTTGCCGTTCGAGTTCACGGCGGGCACGAGGGACGGCGGGTCGTCGATTGGACTCGAAGGAATATCTCCGGGGTTCGGGTGCGGCGTGGTCACCGGCAGCGCGACCGCACCCGATGCTCGCGCCCCCGCCGGGTGCGTGCGGGCACTGTCGTTTTCGGACAACGGCGACGTGTCAGCGCCGCTCACGTTCGCTGGATACGGCATCGTCGTACCCGAGGGCCAGGGCTTTGCGTACGACAGTTACGCCACCCTCGACGTCAAGGACAAAATCGTCGTCGTCCTGCGCTACTTCCCGGAGGACGCCGAGGCCAAGACCAAGCAGGTCCTCGCGCGCTATGCCGACCTCCGTTACAAGGCGATGGCCGCGCGGCAACACGGCGCGAAGGCCATCATCGTCGTCACCGGGCCGCGCTCGCCGAACGCCGGCGAACTGGCGCCGATGACCTTCGACACGGCGCTCGCCGGCTCTGGCATCATCGCGGTGACCGTCACTGGCGATGTGGCGGATCGGATGTTCGCGAGCGCCGGCAAGAAACTCGAAGAGGTGCAGAAGTCGCTCGACGATGCGAACCCGCATGCAACGGGGTTTGCGATCCCGAAGCTTACGGCGAAAGTCCGCGCCAACGTCATCCGCGAGAAGAAGACGGGCCACAACGTCGTCGCGTACCTGCCGGCGACCGATCCGGTCACGTCGACGGCGAAGCCGTGGGTCGCGATCGGCGCGCACTACGATCACCTTGGCCGCGGCGAGGCCGGCAACACCCTCGCCTCGAAAGACGATGCGAACAAGGTGCACGCCGGTGCCGACGACAACGCTTCCGGCACCGCCGCGGTCCTGGCGATCGCGGCGACGCTCGCCGGTGAGAAACGCCACCGGAACGTGCTCGTCGCGTTGTGGTCGGGCGAGGAACTCGGCTTGATCGGTTCGAGCGCGTTTGCCGCGGCGCCGCCGCTGCCGCTCGATCAGCTCGCCGCGTATCTGAACTTCGACATGGTCGGCCGCATGCAGGACAACAAGCTCACCGTACAGGCCAGCGGCACCAGCCCGGCGTGGGCGAAGATTCTCGAACAGGCGAACGTCGCGGCAGGCTTCGACCTCGTGGTCCAGGAAGATCCGTATCAGCCGACCGACGTCGCGACGTTCAATTCGGCGAGCGTCCCGTCGCTGACGTTCTTCACCGGCACGCACGCCGACTATCACAAGCCCTCGGACACGCCGGACAAGATCGACTACGAGGATCTCGATCGCGTCGTCGAGTTTGCCGCGGCGATTCTCCGCCGCGTCGAGCAGACCGACGCACCGCCGCAGTTCACCAAAGTCGATCAGCAGATGCAGTCGGGCGGCGGCCGGGCCGGCGTGCGCGTGTTCACCGGAACGATTCCCGACTACTCGAGCGACGTAAAGGGATTGTTACTGGGCGGCGTCATCGGCGGCGGCCCGGCCGAGCAGGCCGGGTTGAAGAAAGGCGACGTCATCGTCGAAATTGCCGGGCAGACGATCGCGAACATCTACGACTACACCTACGCGCTCGATGTGCTGAAGATCGGCCAGCCGGCGAAGGTGATCTACATGCGCGGCGGTGAACGACGCGAAACCATGCTCACGCCGGCGGCAAGAAAGTAACAGGCGCGGCGCGCGCGGACGGCGCAATCCTTGAAACAACACTGCCCGGGAGGACTCATTATGCCTGGGCTTTTCAATCGAATCTCAGCGGTGACCGTTGGCGCTGCCGCGGTGGCGGCGCTGTCGCTCACTGCGCATGCGCAAACCAACGGTGTCGGCGAGCGATTCATCGCCAATGCCGTCAACATGAACCGCGGCGCCGCCGGCAACATCGAGATCGTCGTCGAACGCTGGTCGACCGACGCCAACCGCGACAAGCTGATGAAGGTGATGATGGACAAGGGTCCGGACAAGTTGCTCGACGTCCTCCAGGACATGCCGCGCATGGGCTACTTCCGGGCACCGGGCCAGGTTGGCATCGACATCCACTTTGCGCGCCGGATGCCGCAATCCGAAGGCGGCGAACGCGTCGTGCTCGTTACCGATCGGCGAATCGGGTTCTGGGAAGCGGCGAACCAGCCGCGATCGATCGATTATCCGTTCACCGTCATCGAGCTGCGCCTGAATCGCGACGGCGAGGGCGAAGGCAAAATGTCGCTGGCGACGAAGATCATCGCCGACAAGGACAACAACATCGTCACGCTGGAGAACTACGACATCCAGCCGGTGATGCTGAACAACGTCAGGCGCGAGAAGGCCTCGCAGTAGCCCGCGCGTCAGCCTTCGCGCACCACCGAACGCGGCGGCTTGTCGTCACGCAGCGCCACGAAGGCTGCGTGGCGCAGGCTGCCGTCGCGCGTCCACTCGGCGAACGACACCTCTGCGACGAGCGCCGGCTTCACCCAGCGGATTCCTTCCATCTCTTCGAGGGTGATGCCCTCGCCCCAGTGGCTGCTCCTGCTCGACGGCAGGTTCGCGAACGGGCAGCGCTTCGCCGCGAGCGGCTGCATCGCGTTGAATAATTGCGCGCGCAGCGCGGGTGTGAACCCGTTGCGCACCTTGCCCGCGCACACCAGCTTGCGCCCTTCGTAGTAGCCCACCAACAGCGAGTCGAAGGAGGTCGCCGTCGGCTTGTAGCCGCCGATGACGAGTTCCTGGCGCTGCGAAAAACGCACCTTGATCCAGGCGTCGCTGCGCCGCCCGGGTGTGTAGGTGGAGCGCCGCTTCTTCGCGACCACGCCTTCGAGACCGAGCTCTCGTACCGCGGTGGTAATCTCCTGCGGCGTTCCGGGCAGCGGTTCAGACACGAGCAACGGCGGGCTGCCGTCGATGACCTCACGCAGCGCCGCGCGCCGCTCATCGAGTGGCCGTCTGGTCAGATCGCGGCCGTTGAGGTGCAGCAGGTCGAAGGCGTAGAAAACGAGCGACAGACCCTCGAAGCTCCAGTGATGCAGCGCCTGGAATGACGGACGGCCGTCGGCGTCGAGCGCGACGATCTCACCGTCGACGATCGCGCTCTCGGCCGGAATGCGGCCCGCCGCGGCGGCAATCGCCGGGAACTGACGCGTGATGTCCTTGAGATTTCGCGACGCGAGGGCGACGAGCTCGCCGCTCTTGATCGCCTGGGCGCGGTAGCCGTCCCATTTCACTTCGTACGACCAATCGCTGCCGTCGGGCAGCGACGCCGCACGGGTCGCCATCATCGGTGGAACAGGTTGGGGTAATCGTGGCAAGGGACGAGCGACTCGAGGCGGCGTTGCGAGGTGCCGCGGCGGCGCACGGTGTTACACGTTACTTCAGACTGGCGAGCAGCGCGTCGAGCTGGCGGCGAAGCTGAAGCAGACGATTGCGATCGATGGCGATAGCCGGCGAGCCGGCAGACTGGACGTCCGTCGTCATCGCTTTGCCGGCGCCGCTGGTGCCGACGGGCGCCGGCGTCGTGTCGGCCAGAATGCGGTCGAGTGTCTGCTGGATGTCGACCACGCGTCCGCGGATGTCGTCGGTGGACGCCGCTCTCACAGTTTTCGGCGGTGCCGCGCCACGGCTGGCATTACGGTTTCCGTCCTGTGACCCGGCCGACGCCGGAATGCTCGTTAGCGCCAGCAGAACCGTGCCCGCGAAAGCCAGCTTCAACATGGCCACCTCTTCCGCCGGAGCGGTGCAAGTATGATTCCCGGATGCCGCCACGGAAGAAACCTGTCCGCCGCAAGAAGGTCGCTCCTGCCTCGGTCGGCCTGACGGCCGCCGAAACGCAGGCCGTCGACAGTGCCGATCTCGATCGGCTGGCGGCGCAGATCGACGCCGACGGCGGCGCCGTCCTCGGCCGCTACGCGGATCCGTTCGGCGGCACGCCGCTCCTCTTCGCCGCGCTGCCGGTCAGCAAGGTCGAACCAACGCCGTATCAACGCGACGCCTCCGACGCGCACGTCAAGCGACTGATGAAGGTGATCGAGACGCTCGGCCGCTTCCTCGATCCGATCGTTGCCGTGCGCGAGGACGATCAGTACCTGACGCCCAACGGCAATCATCGGCTGCAGGCGCTGAAGAAACTCGGCGTGAAAACTGTCGTCGCGCTGGTGGTGCCGGACGCGGAGGTCGCGTTCAAGATTCTCGCGCTCAATACCGAGAAGGCGCACAACCTGCGGGAGAAATCGCTCGAGACCATTCGGATGGCGCGAGCGCTGACGAAAACGGGTAAGCACGAAGCCGAGTACGCGTTCGAGTTCGAGCAGCCGGCCTTCCTGACCCTCGGCGTCTGTTACGAGGAGCGGCCGCGCCTGAGTGGTGGCGCGTATCAGTCGATCCTGCGCCGTGTCGACGAGTTCCTCGACGAGCCGATTGGCAAGGCGGTGAAGGAACGCGATCGCCGCGGCCGCAAGATTCTGAAGCTGGACGATGCGGTGAGCGCTGCGGTCGAGAAGCTGAAGGCGCGCGGCCTCACCAGTCCGTATCTGAAGCCGTTCGTCGTGTCGCGGGTGAACTACACGCGCTTCTCAAAAGCGACGTCGTTCGCTTTCGACGAGGCGCTCGATCGCATCATCGCGAGCGCGCAGAAGTTCAACGTCGATCGCATCAAGCAGGAAGACGTCGCGAAGTCCGGCGGCGGCGCGCCGGACGAGGAATAAGGACAACGCCGCCGCGACGGTCCGGCTAAAGTGAGACACTGCCAGGATCACGCCCGCGCGGACAACAGCGCGAGCTGTAGCGCGCCCATCGCGAGGAAGAACGGCGCAACGTAGAGCCACTCCTGCCCTTCGCCCACCACCGCCGCGATCGCCGCGCAGGTGCCCGCGGCGAGGTAGCCGAGCGCGGTGACGACCACGAAGCGGTTGGCGCGGCGCACAGGATCGCTCGCGGCGGCGGCGAACAGCGGCCGCTTGATCAGCGACCGCCACACGCGCGAGACGAAAAAGGCGACGAAGGCGGTGGCAGTCCACGGCTCACCGCTTTGCCAGCCGAACAGCAGCACCGCCGCGGCGCCGATCGCGAACAGCGTCAGCCAGAAGCCGCGCAATTACTGTCCGGCCGTCGACCGCGGCGCTGCGCCCTTCAGGAATCTCCCGATGAATTCCTCGAGCCGGTTGAACGCATAGAGATAGCGCTTGTGCAACAGCGGCTCGTGGGTGTCGTCGGTGAACACGATCAGCTCGTGATACACGTTGTGCGCGCGCAGCAGCTGCACGAGGCCGGTCGTTTGTGAGAACTGCACGTTGCGGTCGTCGTCGCCATGGACGAGCAGTACCGGCGACTTCCAGGTGTCGATCGCGGAGATCGTCGACGACTGGTAGGACACGTTGTCCGGATCGAGCGAGTTGCCCCACAGGTGCACGCCGGCGAGATCGACGCCGACCTTGAAGATGTCGGAATTGCGGGCGAGCGCCTGCGAGGTGAGGACGCCGCCGTACGACAACCCCCAGATGCCGACCCGGTTCGGATCGACGTCCGGTCGCGACTGCAGATACTTCCCGCCGGCGACAACGTCCTGGTATTCGGCGTTGCCGCGGCCGCCGGTGTTCGCCGCGGTGCGGAACGATTTGCCGTAGCCGATGCCGCTGCGGTAGTTCACAGACAGGACGACGTAACCGCGGCTGGCGAGCCATTGATTTACCGCGTAGGCGACGTGGTAGAAGTGCATGTAGTGGTAGCCGAGGAGCATCTGCCGCACCGGGCCGCCGTGCACGAAGACGATCGCCGGCCGCTTCTCTCCGGGCTGGAGATCCTTCGGCAGGAACAGCTGGTTGTGAATCGCCATTCCATCGGCGGCTTTCGTCATCACCAGTTCCGGCACGACCTCGGCGTCGATCGGGAACGCGTCGAGCGGCGGATAGATGTATTTCGCAGCGCCGCCTGATGCCGGCACCAGGCCGACGCCGAACGGCCGCTTCGCGTCGCCGCCAAGCACGGCAACCTGTCCGCCCGACGCGAGCGCGGCGGGATACGTCTCGATCGTCTCGCCGCGCGTCAACGCCTCTGCCGTCCCACCCGCGGTCGGCACTTTCCAGATGTGGCGGCGTTCGATGTCGCCGGCGTTGGTCGAGTAGAAGAGGAACCGTCCGTCCGCCGAGAGCGCCGTGTGCTCCACCGCTCCTTCGCCTGGCGTCAATTCGACGGGCCGCGCGTCCGAGGACGACGGCGTCACGCGGACCGAATACCAGCGCGTCCACTCCTGCGGTTCAGCCTCGAAGATCACATGATCAGCGTCGGTCCACGTGATCGCGTTGACGGCGGTGAATTCCTTCTCGTCCTTGCGCGCGTGCCAGAATTCCTTCGCTTCGCCGGTCGCGACATCCGCTACCCAGAACGACAGCGTGTAGCCGCCGGTGAACGCAGCACTGAACAGTCCCGGCCGCTTGTCGTCGCGCTGCGCATCGTCGCCGCCGCGACCGCCACGTCCTTGTCCGCGGCCGCCGCGACCGCCGCCGCGGATCGCCGTCAGCGGGTTGTACGCAGGACCATCAGGGTTGCCGATGCTGCCCGCGCCTTGATGCGCCTGCAGCCCGAACGGCGTGCCGGGCCGGCGGATGAACGCGATACGCGTGCCGTCGGGCGACCAGGTCGGGCTCGTGTCGTGATCGACGCTCGGGCCGAGGAACGTGATCGCGCGTGTTCGCATGTCGTAGACGCCGATGAGCGAGTGATCGACGCGGTCGCTGACGAAGGCAAACTTCGTCGAGTCGGGCGACCACACGGGCGTGCCGTTCGTGCCCCACGCTTTGACGAAGGGCGACGCGGCCTGGCGACCCTGAACGGGTCGCGCTACGTCGATCGCGTACCGATAGATCTGTCCTTCCTTCGCAAACAGCACGTTGCGACCATCGGGCGATAGCGCCGGCGTCGTGCCCTCGCCCAGTTTCCACGCGCCGCCGCCTGAGGTTCGCGCGGCCCAAATCGTCCTCTGTGCGCCCGATGGATCCGCTGTCGGGTTCGCAATCCAACCCTCCCGGTTCGGCTGTGTGCCGCGCACGAACACCACGACGCTGCCGGCGTCCGCGATGCTCAGGTCGCTCAACTCGACGCCGTCGTCTTTTGCCACGGTGGTGAGTTTCAGCGGCGTGAAGCGCGGCGCCGACGCAGTGTAGACGTTGCGCAGGCCGTGCTCGTACGCAGTCCACGCTATGCGATCGGCCTTTCTCGCCGACGCAATCTCGATCGGCGTCCCCGGCGCCAGAAACTGCTCGATGGTCGGCGGCGTCGGCGCCGCACTCGGCGTGCGGTCAAACCCAAGCGCCACGATGCCGACGACAACGGCGATACCTACACGAGAGAATCGATTCATAGGTCCGTCTTTTCTGCGTCAAATTGCGCGCGGCCTACCGTAGCGCAGGCCTTCAGGCCTGCCAACGGCCGCGGGGCAGCCCTGAAGGGCTGCGCTACCGATCTTGCCCCTAGCTCCTGGCGGCTTGCACCCGGTAATACGCAATCAGATCCATCGGCTTCGGCGGCTCGGCGCCGATCTGCCGCAGCATCGTCGTGATCTGGCCGCGGTGATAGCTCGCGTGATTGACGACGTGCTGGACCATCTGCCACACCGGCGAGGCGCCGGCCTGGCCGCTGAGCAGCTTGTACTCGATGATTCGCGAGACGCCGCCATCGCCGAGCCGATCGATGTAACCGCGCAGGTTGCGTTCCTGATCGGTCCACGCGGCACGCAGCGCGGCGAGGTCGGCAAACCGATCGGCCGGCAGCAGCGCCGTCGGCGACTGACCTTTCCATCGCTCGTACCACGCCCACTCGGCGGCATAGACGTGCGTGATTGTCTCGCGAATCGAGCGGAAGCTGTTGGCGAGATCGCGGTTGTACTGTTCCGGCGTCAGCGGCTCGAGCGCCGCGAGCAGGCGATCGCGCGCCCAGTAGTGATAGTCGACGAGCGTCTGCAGATCCTGGAGCGTCATGGAAGCACACTCGCGTGAAGAAGGCGGTCGAGCCGCGGGAACACCCGATCGAGGAATACGTTGCCGCCGTCGAACAGCGGCTGCTGCTTGCCGGCGCGAATTCCGCCGCCGGCGGTCTCGCCGTATTCGCTGTTGAGCGCGTCGGCGATGTCCATCCCCTCAACCACTTCGCCGAACGGGACGAAGCCCTGATCGTCCTGGTACGAGTTGTCGCGCAGGCTGATGTAGACCTGCGTGGTACGGCCGTTGGGCACCGCGAACGCAAAGGCGACGCGGCCGCGCGTGTTCGACTTTCCGCGAGGATCATCGGGAAACGTCCGCGAACGCCACGCCGTCGCCACAGCCGGGTCGCCGGCGATGCCAAACTGCGCCCACTGTCCTTTCACGACGCGGAAGAAGCGCGAATCGTCGAAGTAGCGCGACGTGACGAGCTCGTAAAATCGGTCGGCGCCGCGCGGCGCCCAGTCGTGGTGCACAGCGATGACGATCGCGCCCTTGCTCGTCTCGAGGCGGACGTCGTACCGCTCGGCTGAAAGCCTCGCGCTCCTGGCCGCGTCGTATCGCTCGCCATAGCCGGCGGCGATCGCCGCAGAAACCAGCGAAATGGCGACCAGCGCCCGCATGCACGCCCATTATCTGCGATCGCGATCGCGGTACAAGGCCTTCGCGGCCTGGTGCAGCTGCTTCCATTTCCGCTTCTGTTCGGCGGCGGCGGCCTTGTCGCGCTTGCGGTCTTCGTAGGCCGCTTCACGCGCGAGCCGGCGGTAATTCTCCAGCCGGTCGGCGTCGAGCCGGCCGTCGGCGACCGCCGCGAGCACGGCGCAGCCGGGCTCCGACTCGTGCGCGCAATCGCCGAAACGGCAGTCGTCGGCCAGCGCCGCAATCTCGTCGAATGCGGCGTCGAGACCATCGCCCTCGAGCCACGGCTGGAGTTCGCGCATGCCCGGCGTGTCGATCAGCAGCGCGGCGCCCGGCAGCGCGACCAGTCGGCGTGCCGTGGTCGTGTGGCGGCCTTTGCCATCTTCTTCGCTGACTGCCGCGACGCGCACGACGTCGCCGCCCATCAGCCGGTTGACGAGCGTCGACTTGCCGACGCCCGACGACCCGACGAGCGCCACCGTCTTCGCCGGCTGCAGATACGGCGCGAGCGCTTCGAGCCCGCGGTCCTGCAAAGCGCTGACAGCGACCACGTCGACGAGCGGCAGGCGCGCGGCGACTGTGCGCGACGCCGCGTCGGCATCGCCGCTCAGATCGGATTTGTTGATCACGACCACCGGCACGGCGCCGCCGTCCCACACCATCGCGAGGTACCGCTCCAGCCGCCGCGCGTTGACATCATGCGGCAGCGCCGTGACGACAAAGATCGTGTCGACATTGGCGGCGACAACCTGTTCGGCGGTCGTGCGTCCTGCTGCTGCCCGCGAGACGATGCTTCGTCGCTCGAGCACGTGATGAATCAGGTTGTCGCGAACCGCGACCCAATCGCCGATCGCCGGAAACGCCGCCGCATCGGCCGCCTCGTAGCGGAACTTGCCGCTGACTTCCACCCACGCGTCGGCGTCGCCGGACACGCGCGACAGGCCGCGCTGTTCCTCGACGATGCGAGCAAAGCCGTAGCCGCGGCCGGCCAGCGCCGCGGCGTGCGCGTCGAAAAACGGATTCCAACCCAGGCGTTCGCGTAAAGACACGTCCCCTCCTCGGACCGAAATGGACCGATCAGACAGACAAGGATGTGGACGGATTCAGGAGGGGCGCGTGAACGAGGGAGCGTCCGTGGCGTTCGGCTTCAGCCGAACCTCGGCGCGTCTTCGTAGTGTCCGGCTTTCGCCGGACCCGCACAGAGTGTCCGGCTTTCGCCGGACCGTCGGATCTGTAGATCTCTACAACGTCACGACCCGGACGCTCCTGCGCGACCCACCCGGTTGGCAATGACAGTCATCCGGCAAATCTCCTTTCGTGCCGCGCATTGTATAGGAAATTCATCACGTGCGCGCGGGCGCTTCGCTGCGCTTCTTCAGGCCCGTTGCCTCGAGCGCCAGGTACTCGTTCGTCAGCCGGCCGAACAGCCACGCGACGGGCGCTGCGAACACGCCGTCGTACTGCACCGATAGCCGCGCGCGCGTGCCGCCTGGAATCGGTTCAACCGAATGGCGTGCGGTCGCCATGATGCCGGGGCTGTGGGTCACCCAGGTGAACTGCCGCCCCGGTTCGTATTCAGTGACGATGAAATCGGCGGGCCGAAGTTTCGGCTGCCGGACGTGCGCGCGGGCGCCGATGGCCAGCGGTCCCGGATCGAGGCGGGTGACGCTCGTGATGCTCGCCGTCCATTCGTGCCACCGTTCGACATCGCTCATCACGGCCCACACGGCCGACGGCGGCGCTTGCACATCCACGCTGATGCTGAAATCCTTCATGGTGTCTCTCACGGGCCGCCCTGAAAGGGCAGCCCTACGACAGCTAGCCCCCAGCCCCCAGCCCCCAGCCCC
>Ga0075425_100003918_pt1 | contig 15231 bp, 11 predicted proteins | sample SoiMethybrSBSTD4_FD_75300 | JGI IMG/M metagenome (GOLD analysis project Ga0075425, IMG submission 75300) | Bulk soil microbial communities from a Populus tree surrounding site in Tennessee, USA - Soil MetaG P. TD hybrid SBSTD4 | ecosystem: Environmental > Terrestrial > Soil > Tree plantation...
GATACGCATGGGCATGCGGCCGGCGATGTGGTGTTGAGGAAACTGGCCACCCTGCTGCGCGGATCGTTCCGGCAAAGCGATACGACGGGGCGCTACGGCGGGGAAGAGTTTGTAGTGATTTTGCCGGAGACAGATATCGAGACGGCTTGCCGGAAAGTGGAATCACTGCGGGAGCGTATCGCCAGTACTCCTATAAACCTGAGCGATGAGGGGAAGTCGGTTCGCGTAACGATCAGCGCGGGTCTGGCCAGCTATCCAGAGGACGGGGCAGATGCGGCGGAACTCTTCACTACCGCCGATGAACGGATGTTTGAGGCCAAGCACGCGGGGCGCAACCAGGTTGTGGCCGGTAACGCATTTGTCGTAGCGTAACCCGTGCGGTTCGGAAGGTCGTAACGTTAAACGCAATAGGAAGGCGCGCGGACGGCGATCTTAGAGGCTCCCGCGGGAGAGAGGAGTTCGGTACTGCAGCTTTGGCGTATTCCGACTTAGCTTGCTTGAGGATTGGGACGTCCGGGTCCGCATCCTTCCACAGGTAGGAAAATCCTTATAGGTGGCCAGGGCGCGTACGCGGTCGGCATCGGCATCCGCTCCCTGCCGCGTTTTCGCTTGCGATGCATGGGCACGCGCCACTCCCAGTTTTGCCATCGCGCCGGTCCAGCAGTTCCACACGATTCCGCTATGGTTGATGACCTTCTGGATTTCAGAAGCGGCGGCTTTGTCCTGCCCAGGCGCCAAATACGATTCTCCTCCAAAAAATGTCCATAGTGTGAAACGGTTTGGCCGAGCAGGGCTGTTGGCTCCGTCGTTGCGCTGCATTGTGAAGAGGACTTGCTTGCGGGTCAAACGTAGGCGGCTAGAGGTGGAGCTCGCGAGAGGAGGCGTACAAAGATAAGAAAGTGCGGCGCACAGGTCGTAACGCTGCAGACGGCAACTGATGACGTTGCCTGTCGTAGGGCGCTGGGATAAACTTCACGGCCAATGAGCGATACTTCTTCGGTGGCCGGCGCGATACTTGGCCGGACCATTTCGCACTATAGCGTACTGGAAAAGCTGGGCGGCGGCGGGATGGGCGTGGTCTATAAAGTGAAAGACACGCGCTTGGGGCGCAACGTAGCGCTGAAGTTCCTGCCGGACGACATTTCGGGCGATCCACAAGCGATTGAGCGGTTTCGGCGCGAGGCGCGAGCCGCTTCCTCGCTGAACCATCCCAACATCTGCACGATCCATGACATTGGCGAATTTGAGGGGCGTCCGTTCATTGCCATGGAGCTGCTGGAAGGTCAGACACTTAAGCACCGCATCGCGGATCGGCCGATCGGAGTTTCCGAATTGCTGGAGACAGCCATTCAAATCGCGGATGGGTTGGACGCCGCGCACACCAAAGGCATCGTGCATCGCGACATCAAGCCGGCAAACATATTTGTGGTGGAGCGGGGCCCGGCGAAGATTCTGGACTTCGGACTAGCCAAAGTTGCGGCGTCGCTGCGCATGACGGGCGAAACGGTGGCGGAGACTTCGCTGCAGGCGATGACGGAAGGGCCGGAGTTTCTGACCAGTCCGGGTAGTTCGATGGGTACGGTGGCGTATATGTCTCCGGAACAGGCGCGCGGGGAAGCGCTGGATTTGCGATCGGACCTGTTTTCGCTGGGCGTCGTGCTGTATGAAATGGCGACGGGAACGGTGCCGTTTGGCGGCTCGACTGCGGCGGTGATTTTTAACGGAATTTTGAACACGGAAGCGGCGCCTGCGACTTCGTTGAATTCGCGACTGCCGATTGCAATTGAAAACATTCTTGGAAAAGCGTTGGAGAAGGACAAGGATTTGCGGTACCAGACAGCGGCGGAAATGCGCGCCGACCTGAAGCGGCTGAAACGCGATCTGGAGACCAGCAAGCGAAGCGCCGCAGACAGGTCCGATTCGGGAAAAGTGGCGTCTGCGGGCGGGCCGGCGGCGAAAAAGTCGGTTGCAGTGCTGTACTTCGAGAACCAGGGCGGCGGCAAAGAGGATGAGTATTTTCGTGACGGGATGACGGAAGACATCATTACGGAGCTTTCGAAAATTACACAGCTGCAGATTTATCCGCGGTCGGAGATGCTGACGTTTCGCGACAAGCCGACCAGCGCGCCACAAGTAGGACAACAGCTGGGGGCGACATTTGTGCTGGAGGGGACGATCCGAAGGTCGGGCAACCGGTTGCGGATTACGGCGCAACTGGTAGAAGTGTCCACGCGGCATTCGGTGTGGGCGGAACGCTACGACCGGATGATTGAGGATGTATTCGCGATTCAGGATGAAATTGCGCGCAGCATCGCGCAGGCGCTGCGCATTACGCTGACGCCGCAGGAAGAAAAAACCATCGGCGTCAAGCCCACGGAAAATACCCAGGCCTACGATTTCTATCTGCGCGGACGGAGCTACCTGCGCCGGGAAAACACGGATTATGCGCTGCAGATGTTCGAGCAGGCGATCAAGCTGGACCGGAACTTCGCGCTGGCGTACGCGGGGATCGCCCATTTGTGCGGGCTGATTTACGAATTGCGCGAGCAGAGCCAGACGTGGATTGATAAGGGCATCGCGGCGTGCGACCGCGCGATGGCGCTGGCACCGGAGCTTCCGGAAGTGATGGTGGCGCGGGCGAGGCTGTTTTACGCACAGAAAAAGTTTGATGAAGCGGAGTTGATGGCGCAGAGGGCGATCGAGCGAAAACGGGACTGCGACGGTTCGTGGAACATTCTGGGGCGGGCGATGATGTCGCAAGGGAAGTATGAACAAGGCGCGATGCTGGCGGCGGAGGCGATCGAAGCCAACGGCGACGACTACAATACCTATGTTCCGTTCGGCGTGTGCCTGGAGAACATCGGCCGATTGGCCGACGGGACCAAGTTGCGCGAACAGATGAACGGAGTGTTGCGCAAGCAACTGGAGACGGTGCCGGAGGATGTGCGCGCGCGGATTTTGCTGGCCAGCAATCTGGCGAACGCCGGCGACGAGGATGAAGCCATCCGGCATTTGCAGACAGCGGTGGCGCTGCGGCCGAACGACGGAAACACTTTGTACAACTCGGCGTGCACTTATGGATGCTTGAAGAGGAAGAACGAGGCGCTGGACGCGCTGAAACGAGCGATTGCGGCGGGCTACGGCAACCTGAACTGGGCTGCGCGCGATCCCGATTTGAATTGCCTGCATGACAATGCGGAGTTCCGTAAACTGGTCGGGTTAAGTGAAGCCGCGTCGTGACTTCATGGTGCTGCTCAAAAATTCATGATTAACGAAACGATTCTGCATTACCGCATCCTGGAAAAGTTGGGCGGTGGCGGCATGGGTGTGGTTTATAAGGCCGAGGACACTCGCCTGGACCGCTTCGTGGCGCTGAAATTCTTGCCGCCGGATCTGGCGCAGGATGCGCACGCATTGGAACGCTTCCGGCGTGAAGCCAAAGCTGCGTCGGCGCTGAATCATCCGAACATTTGCACGATTTACGACATTGGCGAGCATGACGGCCGGGCATTCATCGTGATGGAGTTTCTAGATGGCGCAACGCTGAAGCAGCGAGTCAGCGGCCGGGCGCTGGACACCGAGACGCTCCTGGCGTTGGGCATTGAGATTGCGGACGGGCTGGCAGCGGCGCACGCCAAGGGGATTGTTCATCGTGACGTGAAGCCCGCGAATATTTTTGTGACCGCGCTGGGCCACGCGAAAATCCTGGATTTTGGTCTGGCGAAAGTGGCGGAAGCTTCGGGATCGGCCGCGTCGGAAAATACACTGACGCGCACGGTGGATGCGGAGCACCTGACCAGTCCGGGCTCGACGTTGGGCACAGTGGCCTATATGTCTCCGGAACAAGCGCGCGCAAAAGAATTGGACGGGCGCAGCGATTTGTTTTCCTTTGGGAGCGTGCTGTACGAGATGGCCACGGGGACGCTAGCGTTTCGCGGCGAAAGTACGGCCTTGATTTTCAAGGCGATTCTGGATGAATCGCCGGTGTCGCCGCTGCGGCTGAATCCGGAATTGCCTGCGGGCTTTGCGCCGATCGTTTACAAAGCGCTGGAGAAAGATCGGAACCTGCGCTATCAAAGTGCGGCGGATTTGCGCAGCGATCTGGCGCGATTGAAGCGCGATTTAGACTCCGGGCGTTCGCCGAGCGCGTCGGCCTACGCGAGCGTTCCAGCCCTCACGGCGAGTTCTGCTTCAGTGGCGGCAGCCAGCGCGGTTTCTGCCGTTGCGCCAGCTGCCTCTTCACGGAAATACGTAGTCGCCGGCATCGCGGCAGTAGTCGTGGGCATAATTGCGACAGCTGGAATTTATCTGGCCCGGGAGAAAGCGGACAACGCGAAAATTTCGTCGATCGCGGTGCTGCCGTTTGTGAACGCTACTGCGGACCCGAACAATGAATACTTGAGTGACGGCTTGACGGAGAGCCTCATAGGAACGATGTCGCAATTGCCAAATCTTAAAGTGATGGCGCGCAGTACGGTTTTCCGCTTCAAGGGCAACCAGGATGACCCGCAGAAAATTGGGCAGGCGCTGCAGGTGGGCGCGGTGCTGTTGGGGCGAGTGACGCAGCGCGGCGACGAATTGAGCGTGCAAGCGGATCTGGTGAATACGTCGGACGGCAGCGAGCTGTGGGGTTCGCGTTATTCGCGCAAGCTGGCGGACATCACTCAGGTGCAGGGCGATATCACGCGCGACGTTTCGAACAGGCTGCAGGTGCATCTGAGCAACACCGCCCAACAAAAATTGGGGCGTGCCGGAACCACGAATCCCGAAGCCTACCGGCTGTATCTGGAAGGCCGGCAACAGTGGTACGGCCGCTCGCCAGAAGGATTGAGGAAAAGCGTCGAGCTCTTTCAGCGCGCGATTGTCGCCGATCCCAATTACGCGCTGGCTTACGCCGGGTTGGCGGACACTTATAACGTAGCAACGGGCTACGGTACGCTAATCCAGCCCAAGCAGGCATTCGCGCTTGCGGATCAGGCCTCGCGGAAAGCGTTGGAGCTGGACGATACACTCTCGGAAGCTCATAACGCGCGGGCCATCACCCTGACCAATCAGTTGAAGTGGAGCGAAGCCGAAGGCGAGTTTCGGCGGGCGATTGCACTCAACCCCAATGAGTCCTCGGCACACTACTTTTACGCGTTTTTGTACCTGATGCCGCAGAATCGAATCGACGAATCGTTACAGGAGTTCCGCACGGCACTGTCTCTCGATCCGCTCTCGGGAATCATGAATGTGAACTATGCGCTAACGCTGATGGTGGCGCGCCGCTCGCCAGAAGCGATTTCGCAGATGCAGAAATTGCTGGAACGCGATCCGTCGTTCAGCCCTGCCCATTTTTACTTGTCGCAGATTTATGTTTCGAATGGGCGCTACGCGGAGGCAGTCAGCGAACTGCGAGAGTCCGCCATCGGCCGAGTGAAGGGCCCCGCGAGTCCGGACCTGGAAGGGTATTTGAAGCTGATGCTGATTGCAGGCGATACAGTGCCGCCCACGAACACTGCGGTCGTTTACGCGCTGGCCGGAGACCGCAACAAGGCGTTTGAATATCTAGAGAAAGCGTACACAGAGCAAGACTCGGAGTTAGGCGCGTGCATCCGGTTCCCGGCTTTCGATGTGCTCAAGTCCGATCCGCGCTGGGCAGCCTACATGCACCGCCTCGGCTTGCCGGAGTAGTAAACCGCGTTCCGGTGGTTTGGCTGGCTACAGGCCCAGCACCGTCACCAGCTCTCGCACGGAGGCGGAGGATTTTTGCAAGGCGGCGTTTTCGTCCGCAGTTAGCTTGATCTCGATGATTTGCTCCACACCCTGGGCGCCAAGTTTCACCGGCACACCCACGAACAATCCTTTGATGCCGTACTCGCCTTCCAGATAGACCGCGCAGGGAAGGATTTTCTTTTTGTCCTTGAGGATGGCTTCGACCATTTCTACGGCCGCGGCTGATGGAGCGTAATAAGCCGAGCCGGTCTTGAGAAGATTGACGATTTCGGCACCGCCCTTGCGGGTGCGCTCCACGATAGCGTCAATGCGCTCTTTCGGCAGCAGATCGGGGAGGGGAATTCCGGCCACGCTCGAATAACGCGGCAGCGGAACCATGTCGTCACCATGGCCACCGAGAACGAAGGAGTGGACATTCTCCACGCTGACTTTGCATTCCATCGCCACGAAAGCGCTCATACGAGCGGAGTCGAGTACACCGGCCATGCCGAGCACGCGTTGTTTCGGGAAGCCACTGACCTTGAACGCCGCTTGCGCCATGGCGTCCAGCGGGTTGGTGACCACGATGATGATGCAGTTGGGCGAATGCTTGACAATTTGTTCGACGACGGCCTTCACCACGTCGTAGTTCGCCTTCAATAAGTCGTCGCGGCTCATGCCGGGCTTGCGCGGGAAACCGGCCGTGATCACGACGATGTCGCTGCCCGCAGTGGCGGAGTAGTCGCCGCCGGCTGTAGAGATGCCGGTGGCGAATGCATCGGATTTGGTGATCGGCGTGGCTTCGACCATGTCCAGCGCCTTGCCGGCGGGCGGGCCATCGAGGATGTCGGTGAGGATGACGTCGGCGAGCTCCATATCCACGATGCGCTGCGCGGTGGTGGATCCGACGAAACCGCTGCCGACTACGGTCACTTTTTTCCTGCTCATATTTCGCTCCGTAAAGTGTGCGGTTGGTTCAACCGCAAAAGCAGATTCCTCGTCGCTGCCCGGAATGTCGAAAAACGGAAAGCGCTCAGCCGGCGGCGGCCATGGCCTTCATGTTTTCGATGATGGCGGTGGCGAACTCCGAAGTGCCGACTTTCGTTGCGCCGGGCATCAGCCGTTCAAGATCGTAAGTCACTTTCTTCTGCTGAATGGTGCGGGCGATGCCGTCTTCGATCAGCTTCGCCGCTTGGTTCCATCCGAGAAATTCCAGCATCATCGCGCCGGAAAGCAAAACCGAGCCGGGATTGATCACGTCCTTATCCGCGTATTTTGGCGCGGTGCCGTGCGTCGCCTCGAAAACGCCGAAGCCATCGCCGATGTTGGAGCCAGGCGCCATGCCCAGTCCGCCCACCTGCGCCGCGCATGCATCAGACAAGTAATCGCCATTCAAGTTTGAGGTGGCCAGCACGCTGTATTCATCCGGCCGCATCAACACTTGCTGAAAGACGGAGTCGGCAATACGGTCATTGATCATCAATTTCTGCTTCCACTGGCCCTGACCATGCGTTTTGTAAATCGCGCCGAGGGTGTGGTTGACTTCGTCATGAACGGTTTTCTGGAACGCGTCGGTGGCTTGTTCGAGCCCGGGGTCGATCATTGCGGCGTTCTGCTCCACCGTTAGACTCGGATTCTTGTCCAGGTTGTCGACGATCCAGCTTTCGCGCTCGGTGATGGTCTGCGCGCGAAATTCTTCCTGTGCCAGCTCGTAACCCCAGTCCCGGAATCCGCCTTCGGTAAATTTCTGAATATTTCCTTTGTGCACCAGCGTGACCGACTTGCGCTTGTGCGCCAGCGCGTACTTGATCGCGCGCCGCACCAGTCGTTTCGTACCGGTCGGCGAAATTGGCTTGATGCCGACTCCCGAATCCCAGCGAATCTGCTTTTTACCGTCTTTCAGCATGTCGTTGTTCAGGAATTCCAGCAGCTTCTTCGCTTCCGGTGAACCCGACTTCCACTCAATGCCGATGTACACGTCCTCGGTATTCTCGCGGAAGATAAACACATTCAATTTTTCCGGATGCCGCACGGGGGAGGGAACGCCCTCGAAATAACGCACCGGGCGCTCGCAGGAATACAAATCAAGAATTTGCCGCAATGCCACGTTCAGCGAACGAATTCCTCCGCCTACAGGGGTGGTCAATGGACCCTTAATCGAAACACGAAAATCGCGAATGGCTTCGACGGTATCGTTCGGGAGCCACTCCTTAAAAGTATTGAACGCCTTTTCGCCGGCGAACACTTCGTACCATGCGATACGCCGTTTGCCGCCATAAGCGTGCGCAATGGCAGCGTCGAAAACACGCCGCGAAGCCTTCCAGATGTCGCGGCCGGTCCCGTCGCCCTCAATGAACGGGATGATCGGATTCGCAGGAACCTGTAATTCGCCGCCGCTGTATTCAATCGGCGTCCCATCTGACGGAATCGCTTGCCCGTTGTAACTGCTCTTCATGTGGAACATCTCCCGGATCGTTGCTAGCTGCGTGAAGGGCACTGCTATTTCCGGCACGAGTGGCCGAAACTGAGAAGATATCACATGCCCCGGCAGCGCAAAACTTCGCGACCTCAGCTGGCGAGACAGGGAAAGCCTAGTCGTAGTATTCCTGCCCGAGGTGAGTGATCAGGTCTTCGCCCATCATCCAGCGCAGCGTATTTTTCAGCTTCATCGACTGAATGAACAGATCGTGCTCGGGATAAAGCTCCGGCCCAGTCATGGGCGATTTGAAGTAAAAGCTGAGCCACTCCTGAATCCCGCGGAAGCCGGCACGTTGCGCCAGGTCAAGAAAAATCACCAAGTCCAACACAATCGGCGCCGCAAGAATTGAATCGCGGCACAGAAAGTCCACTTTGATCTGCATCGGGTAGTTCAGCCACCCGAAAATATCAATGTTGTCCCAGCCCTCCTTGTTGTCGCCGCGCGGCGGGTAGTAGTTGATGCGTACCTTGTGATACATCTTGCCGTAAAGCTGTGGATACAGTTGCGGCTGCAAAATGTATTCCAGCGCGCCCAGCTTCGATTCTTCCTTGGTCTTGAACGATCCCGGATCATCCAGCACTTCGCCGTCGCGATTCCCGAGAATGTTCGTCGAATACCAGCCTTCCAGGCCCAGCATGCGCGCCTTGAACGCCGGCGCCAGCACCGTCTTCATCATGGTCTGGCCGGTCTTAAAGTCCTTTCCGCAGACCGCCACGTTGTGATCCAGCGCCAGCTGCTGGATCGCCGGAATGTCCACGGTCAGGTTTGGGGCGCCATTTGCAAAGGGCACGCCGCTGGTCACCGACGCCCACGCATACAGCATCGAAGGCGCGATCGCGGGATGGTTGCTCTTCATCGCCTCCACAAATTTCTCCGGCGTGGAGTGCACGTCTTCCGGCCGAATGAACACTTCGGTGGACGCGCACCAGCACGTCACCAGCCGCGAAACGCGCGAAGTTTTGCGAAAATTCGCAATGTCTTCTTTGATTTGCAGGGCCAACTCGTACTTATTCTTGCCTTTCTTGACCCACGTGCCGTCCAACCTCTTCACATATTCCCTGTCAAAGGCGGCTTTCATCGGCTTGATCTTGGAAAGGAAAGGCTTGACCTTGGCGAGATGTTCCGGGCTTAACACGCCGGCATTTGCCGCAGCCTCGTATGCATTGTCTTTAAAAATATCCCAGCCGCCGAAAACCAGGTCGTCCAGCCCCGCCAAGGGAACGAATTTCTGGATGAGCGGAGAGTTGTTGTCGGTGCGCTTGCCGAGCCGGATTGTGCCGAGCTGCGTTAGCGACCCCACCGGCTGCGCCAGCCCTTTGCGTACCAGTTCCACGCCCGCCATGAACGTGGTGCTCACTGCGCCCATTCCTGGCAGCAGTATTCCCAGTTTTCCCTTTGGCGACGCAATCTTTGCAGGCTTTTCCATGCCACTCCTCAGCTTCAGTTTATGAATACGGATGAATGCTACTGCTACGAATCGCTGCACCTACACAAACAAACAGTATCGCGCACACCGCAGCATCCTTGCAAATTGCCCTTTTCAACTCTGCTGTGGAACATCGAGTCCTCATCCACTACTATCTCTCGCAACAGAAAGGCAAGCGGGACCTCTAACGAGGGAAGGTCAAACGAGAGGAGGGCTCTCGATCAATGACCGACGCGCCGCAAAGAAGTGTGGGTCGAAGTATTTGGGCAGTGGCTGCAGGTTTTCTCGTGGTGGTGGTCCTTTCGATTGCGACAGACGCCATCCTCCATGCAGCCGGGATTTACCCCGCGCTGGGCCGGCGCATGAGCGATGGCTTGTTTGTGTTCGCCACGTTCTACCGCACGGTATTTGGCATTCTGGGCAGCTACGTTACGGCCAGGCTTGCACCGAACGGTCCAATGAAGCACGCGATGATCGGCGCTGCGATCGGTTTCGTGTTGGCAACGATCGGCGCGGCAGCCACTTGGAATAAGGACCTTGGCCCGCACTGGTATCCGATTGCGTTGATTTTGACGGCGTTTCCGGGCGCGTGGGTTGGGGCGAAAATCCGTTTGGCACAATTGCGGTGAGTGATTTCCTGGGAAGTCGCGCTTACCAAGTCGTCGAGGCTTATGATGACCGGCGGCGGTGCGATTCCACAATGCTGCTCGTTAAAGTCACGGCTCCTAACACACCCACCGCGAGAAGCAGAGCATAGATGATCAAGGGCACCACCTCCGAGAACGCGATTTTTAGTGGCAAGTCTCATTCCAACCGGCCAGCTTTGTTTTCAAGGAGTTAGGACGCGCAAGGGATGAGACACCGGGGGAAATAGCCGACATTGGTGCAATTCTGGCTACACAGATGGAGTACTAAAACTTTGCAGGCCGGCGTCACGAATCCTCCCATTGCCGACGACGCCCCAGCAAATCACGAAAAACAAAAAGGCGGAGCGGAAAACCAAGTCCGCCCCGCCTTTTCCTCGACCTGCTTGCACCAAGTTCAATCCCAATCTGGCAGCGCAATCAGGCCAGTGGCCAAATCTTGCGCAAGCTAGGTTTTGCTCAAATGAATCGAGCCGTCGCCGGTGTGAATGGTGAGCGGCTGCCCGCCACCGTTCATCTTGCCTGAAATCTTAGACGTGCTGAACGTGCCTTCGACAGTCACCGGTATCCCCAGGCTGATGCGTCCGTCGTTGGTGCTCGCCTCAATGTTGGCCTGCAGGTCGCCCGGGATGGACATGTCCACGCTGCCATCGCCGGTATGAATGGTCCAGCCGCTCGCTAGCTTTGAACCGGCACCCGCCCTCGCCGTGATGCTGCCGTCGCCCGTCTTGATGTTCAGGGAATCAAAGCGCCCTTCCACCGTCACGTGGCCGTCGCCGGTGTTGGCTTCCAGCCGGCCGTCCAGGTCGCGGCCCTCGATGCTACCGTCTCCGGTGCGCAGCCGAATGTCGCCCTTTGCGCCATCTACGCGAATGTGCCCATCGCCCGTGTGAATGTTCAAATTACCCGTCAAGGCCTGCGCTTCCACCGATCCGTCGCCGGTATCTACGTTCAAGTCCGCTTCGCGCGGCATGTGCACTTCCAGGCGCAAGGTCCGGTGGATCCCTCCCCACCCCCAATTCATGCTATTGCGAACGCGTGCGCTAAATTCCACCTGATCCCCGTCTTGCCGCGAGGTGATTGTCAAATTCTTGTCCAGTGTGTAGCCGCTGTAAGTCACCCGCAGCTCGATCTGCTTGCTGTCGCCGGTAGTCACGCGTACCGCTCCATCATTGCTGTCGACCCGCACGTGGGCCCGCCCGCTCACTGTGTAAGACTTGGTCCACTCTTCGGCTTGGACGCTCCCGGCCGTAAATGCTGCTGCGGCTAGCGCCAGTGTCCCAATCCCTGCCAGCTTGCCCATACGGCCGCCTGCAAAGGGAAGAAGGTTCATAGTTGTCTATACCTCGGATTTGGCATTCCAGAGTAGCTGCTGTAATCAGGAACGAAAGGAATGGCGAAAATGTTCCCAAACCGCCGCCCATACTTTGCCAACAGGGGCAGGAAGCCGGATTTACTTGCTCCGCCCACCCGGTTTGGCCTTGGCCACTCCGGGTTTAGGCCTAAGCGCCGCCAGAAACTGTTCAGGCGGCAGGGTATTGAGCACGTCGGCCTTGGTCAGCCACCCGCGCCGCGCCGTCAGCACGCCGTATTTGATATGCGCCAGGTTGCCGGTACTGTGTGAATCGGTCGAAATCACCACTTTTACTCCGCGCTCCTTACACATCCGCAGGTACACGTCCTTCAGGTCCAGCCGGTCGGGATATGAATTGCACTCCATGGCCACGCCATGTTTCGCGCAAGCGTCCAACACCTTTTCCATGTTGTAGGGGTACGCCTCGCGCCGCAACAGCAGGCGTCCGGTCGGGTGCGCGATGATCTGCGTATAAGGATTCTCAATCGCCGCCAGCAGCCGCTCAGTCATCTCCGCTGCTTCCAAATTCATATAAGAATGCACCGAGCAGACCACTACGTCAATCTGCGCCAGAGTTTCGTCCGAATAATCCAGCGATCCATTCTTCAGAATGTCCACTTCCGAGCCCACAAAAACGCGAATCCCCAGCCCCAGCTTGTCGATCTCGCGCAGCAGTTTGACCTGCGCGGCCATGCGTTTCTCATCCAGCCCATTCGCCACTGTCACTGCTTTCGAGTGATCGGTCATCGCGATGTAGGTGTGTCCAAGCGCCTTCGCCGCAACCGCCATCTCTTCCACACTATTCTTGCCGTCGCTAGCCGTCGAATGCATCTGCAGGTCGCCCTGAACGTCCCCGCGCTCGATCAGCTGCGGCAATTTGTGCTGCTCGGCCGCCTCGATCTCGCCCCAGTTTTCCCGCAACTCCGGGGGAATGTAATCCAGCTTCAGCTTGGCGTAGATCTCTTCTTCGGTCCGCCCCGCGACATGCTTCTCACCCTTCAGAGTTGCCAGTTGATATTCATTCAGAGTCCAGCCCATTTCGTTGGCGCGTCCGCGCAGCCGCACGTTGTGCTCTTTCGATCCGGTGAAATAAAGCAGCGCCGCGCCAAGATTTTCCTTCTTCAGCAGCCGCACGTCCACCTGCAGGCCGTCGCGCAGCGTGAAACTCACTTTGTTTTCGCCGTGCGCCAGCTTCTGATCGATGCCGGGGAATTTCAAGATATCTTCGGCCAACGCATCCACGTGCTTTTGGGCGTTGAACGTGTCGGCCAGAGTCACAAGAAGATCCAGATCACCGATAGTCTCCTTGCCTCGCCTGAGTGAACCCGCCGTGGTAACGCTTTCGATCGCTTTTCCCGACTTCTTGATATGAGCGCTTAATGCTTCCGCCGCCGCCTCAACCGCGCTGATCAAAAACCGGCCACTCGCGCGCTTGAAGGACGCGACCGCCCTCAAAATATTCTGCTCGCTCTTTTCGCCGAATCCCGCCAGGTCCCGCAGCTTCTCTTCTTTGGCCAGCCTCTCGATGTCATCCACAGTTGCTGCCTTGAACTTTTTGTAGAGCAGAGCCACTTTTTTCGGGCCCAGGGACTGCAGCTGCAGTACTTCGAGAATCGTCGCCGGATATTTCTTGAGCAGCTTCGCTCGCAATGAGTAGTCGCCGGTTTTCAGTATCTCCTGCAGGTGTTCCACCATGCGATCGCCGATTCCGGGCAGCTCTTTCAACTTTTCCGGCGTCTTCACCAGCTGTTCGACGGACTCTGGCAGTCCCCCAATCAGGTCCGCGGCTTTTTCGTAGCTGCGATAGCGTCCGATGATTGCGCCATCCAGCTCCAGCAGCGCGGCCGTTTCGTGCAGGATGCGGGCAATTTGTAGGTTGTTCATGGCCAAATTATAGGCGGGAATGCTGCCCTGAAAAAATGCCCATTTCTCCGGCTTCGCCATCCACCAAAAACTTGTCGTCCTGGGGCTTCGAAGCTCTCGGGGCGAAGTGCGAAGGATTTCACCCTGAAATCCCCCGCAGCTTCGTCCTATTGCAAACAAAAAGGCCGGCAGAGACGTCCATCCCCGCCGGCCTCATGTTTGCAATTGTTTATGCTGGCTTCTGTACGTTTGATGCTTGGGGCCCTTTTGGTCCTTGCACAATTTCGAATTCCACTGCATCACCTTCCTGCAGTGTGCGGTACCCGTCTCCTACGATCGCCGAGTAGTGCACGAAAACATCCGGGCCATCCTCGCGTCCGATGAAGCCGTATCCTTTCGAATTGTTGAACCACTTCACGGTTCCTTGCACCTCGTTCGTCCTCCCTGAAGTACGAATGGTACAAACGTCCCGTAGCGCGATTCACATGGCGCGGCACTCAACCAGGTCGTTCACGACCGGAACGCGCGGAGTATGTATCAGAATGAAACAACGGTCAATAGAACTTGCCGCAAACTTCTTAGTTTTTTGTAAAGATGTTCCGTTTCTTTAAATCGATTCTGGCGTTAGTTCCTGCGCTTTCGCCGTTTTTCCAGAAACCGGAAATAAAATAGCAATCCGGCAATCGATTTGGCATCCCGCATCTTTCTGGAGCGGATCATTTCTTCCAACTGCCTCTTGCTGTAGGTGGCGACGATTAGCTTTTCGTCTTCTTCAGGTTGCGCTTGGCCCTTTGTCAGCCCCTCCGCTAGCAAAAGATACATTCTTTCCTGAAGAAAACCGGGAGTCGGGAACACATCCAGGAACACCGTGAACCTCTTCGCGCGGTAGCCGGTCTCCTCAATCAACTCCCGCTCCGCTCCCTTTTTGGGGTTTTCGCCCTTCTCCATCCTCCCCGCTACCAATTCCCACATGTACTGCCCGGCGGCATGGCGATACTGCCGCACCAAAACGATTTTTCCATCGGGCAAGACCGGCAACACCACCACCGACCCCGGATGCGTCACCACCTCCCGCATCGTTCTCACCCCGGTGGGCTCAATCAGTTCATCCCGCCGCACTCCAAACGACTTGCCCTCAAAGATTACCTCGCTCTTCAAAATCTTCGCCTTCTTGTTCGGCTGCTTGACCTCGTTCTCGCCCATGTCTTCTCCCGCGCTGGAATCACCCACAGCATCATAAGGCAACTCGACGCCCTCCTTCTTTCCTCCTCTACCTCTTCCCGCCCTTCGCCTGTAAACTGTCCACGGTCGACTTCTCCGTGACCATCGTATGACCATCAACACGCTTATCGTTGACGACGAAAAGCCCGCCCGTGAGGAACTCGCCTTCCTTCTCAAAGCGTTTCCGGAAATCCATCTGATCGCCCAGGGAAAAAATGGCCTCGAGGCCGTCAGCCTCATCAAGGAACATTCGCCCGACTTGGTTTTCCTCGATGTACAGATGCCCGGCCTCGACGGCTTCGGCGTCCTGCAAAAGCTCGCCGAGCGCAAAATGAAGATTCCCCACGTGGTGTTCGCTACTGCCTTCGACCACTACGCAGTCCAGGCTTTCGACGTGAACGCCGTGGACTACGTCCTCAAGCCCTTCGACAAAGCCCGCATCGCCAAAGCCATCCAGCGCGCACGCCGCGAAATAGAATCGGAAACTTCTCCCGCTGACCGCCTCGAAGAACTGGTCACTCGCCTGGGCGCCGCGCAGCTCGCCGCAGGG
>Ga0075425_100003919_pt1 | contig 15228 bp, 13 predicted proteins | sample SoiMethybrSBSTD4_FD_75300 | JGI IMG/M metagenome (GOLD analysis project Ga0075425, IMG submission 75300) | Bulk soil microbial communities from a Populus tree surrounding site in Tennessee, USA - Soil MetaG P. TD hybrid SBSTD4 | ecosystem: Environmental > Terrestrial > Soil > Tree plantation...
TTGCCCATGACGTGAGCGGGCGCGCTCCGCCCAAAGGATTCGCACTCTTTCTCGCTTTGCTCAGTCGGCAGTCATCGCGTGCGCGTGTCCGCGCCGCGAGGGCGGCGCATCAGAGCTTCCTGGCGCGCCGCGTCCCAAGTCTCGCCGAGGCGGGCGTATAGTGGGCGTTGCCAAGGCTCGGAGCGGATTGATCTTTGCCGCCCGTTTCTGGCAGGATTACGCACCATGCCGGACGCTCTCGTGGCCACCCTGCGCTGGGCGGCGTGGATCGTGGCCAGCTCGCTCGTCGTGACCGGATGCAGCCTCCCGTACATCCCGGGCGTAACCTCGCCGCCGCCGTCGGCCGGCGTGGATCTCCGGGACGCCAATGGACGCATCGTGGGCACCGGCGTGTTCCTTCAGCAGGACGACGGCGTGCGGGTGCTCCTCGACGTCAAGAACCTTCCCCCGGGCGTCAAGGGGATCCACATCCACGAGGTGGGCCGCTGCGAGCCGCCCGCCTTCACCTCGGCGGGCGGTCACTTCAATCCCACCAAGGCCCAACATGGTCTCGAGAACCCGCGCGGGCCGCACGCCGGGGACCTGCCCAACATCACCGTGGACGCGGACGGGCAGGGGCACCTCGAGTACACCGACACGCGCGTCAATCTCAGGGAAGGGCCGGCCTCGCTGCTCGAGGGCCGGGGCACCGCGCTCGTGCTCCACGAGAGCGAGGACGACAATCGCACGGATCCCGCCGGCAACAGCGGGGCACGGATCGCGTGCGGGGTGGTGACGCGCGCGGGCTAGCCTGGATTATTCACGGGTGCCCTCGCGTGCGATCGGGGCGGGTGGCGCCGGGGGCGGGCAGCGCTCCGGCGGAGTGGGACCCCCGAAGCCTGCGGGCAGCCCGCAGGGCTGCGATTCAGGCGAGTGGGTGACGCAGCTGGAGCGCTGCCCGCCCCCGGCGACAGGCCCGACCCGTCTCGCGCTCTGCGTGGTTGTGAGTAATCCAGGCGAGGCGGGAGACGCCGGGCTCACCGGCGGCGACGAGATCATCGCCGCCGGTGAGCCGGTACCGCGTCTACTTCGGCTGCGGAACGATCCGGATGTAGGGCTTGGGCGCCTTCCAGCCGCCCGGGTACGTCTGCTTCGCCTCCGCGTCGGAGACGGCAGGAACGATGATCACGTCCTGCCCCTGCTTCCAGTTCACCGGGGTGGCGACCTTGTGCTTGGAGGTGAGCTGGCAGGAGTCCAGGAGCCGCAGTACCTCGTCGAAGTTCCGGCCCGTGCTCATGGGGTAGGTGAGCATGGCCTTGATCTTCTTGTCGGGACCGATGACGAATACCGAGCGGACGGTGGCGTTGTCGGCCGCCGTGCGCCCCTGCGCGGTGGTGCCGGCATCCTCCGGCAGCATGTCGTAGGCCTTGGCCACCTTGAGCTCAGGGTCGCCGATCAAGGGGTAGTTGACGGCGTGGCCCTGCGTCTCCTGGATGTCCTTCGACCACTTCTCGTGATCGGGGACGGAGTCGACGCTGATCCCGATGATCTTGCAGTTGCGCTTGTCGAACTCGGGCTTCAATCCCGCCATGTAGCCGAGCTCGGTGGTGCACACCGGCGTGAAGTTCTTCGGATGCGAGAACAGGATGGCCCACCCGTTGCCGATCCAGTCGTGGAAGTTGATCTTGCCCTGGGTGGTATCCGCGGAAAAATTCGGAGCCTCACTGTTGATCCGCAACGACATACCTCACCTCCGTATCGTGAAGACGCACGTGGTCATGGGGACTGCAGGGAACTGACGCCTCCCATAGGCGTCACCCCTTCTCGCCGTCACGCGGGCTCATCCTCCATCGACGGTGGACAGGGCCGGCCGTGCCGGCGGAGCCACCATCAGGTCCGATACCAGTTCCTTGCCCTTGGTCTCGGGACCCAGCAGCAACGCCAAGACGAAGCTGATGGCGCCCACCACGGTGCCCACCAGCATGGGGATGCCGAACCCCAGCTTGTAGTTGATGGCGAAGTACGTGAGCACCGGGGCGACCAGGCCGCCGAAGATCGCGCCCTGATGATAGCAGAAGGCGCTGGCCGCTGCCCGGACCTCGGTGGGGAAGCGCTCGGAGAGGTAGCTCGGATTCTGCCCGTAGAGCGCATCGCCGAACAGGCCCTGGAGGATGAAGCCGACCACGATGAGGCTCAGATTGTCCGTGAGCAGGTAGAGCGGCGCCACGAACACCGTGATGATGCCCGGGATGATCATGGACCAGCGCCGCCCGATGTGATCGGCCGTCCAGCCCCAGAAGCCGCTGGCCAGGAAGGCGAGGAAGTTGGCCACGGCGATCGGCGTGGCGACCTGGGCGGGGCTGAAGTTGAGATCCTTCTGCAGATGGGTGGCGAAGAGGGACCAGATCGAGTAGTAGATGACGAAGGCGCTCGTCATCCACCAGCACGCGTTGAGGGTGTTGCCGATGATGCCGCGCTTGAAGATCTCGAAGAGCGGGGTGCGCACCTCGCGCTGGTGCTCCCGCTGCAGCCGCCGGTTCTCGACCCACACCGCCGACTCCTTGACGAAGTAGCGGACGAAGAGCACGGCGAGGGCGGGCAGGATGCCGATCCACAGCATGCCGCGCCAGCCCAAGTACTGGTAGAAGAGGCCGTACACCGCGCTCGAGAGGAGGAAGCCGAGACTCCACGATCCCTGCAGGATGCCGCTCATGATGCCTCGCGAGCGCGCGGGCCACGATTCCATGGCGAGGGCGGCCCCGGCCGGCCACTCCGCTCCCATCCCGATGCCGAGGAGGGCGCGGAAGAAGAAGAGGAACATGAAGGTCGGAGAGAAGCCGGCGATGAAGTTGCAGAGCGAGTACCAGAGGATCGAGATCATCAAGGGTGTTTTGCGTCCCACGCGGTCGGCCAGCCACCCCGAGGCGCACGCCCCCACCAGCCGCATCCAGAGCGTGATGGTGAGCACGAAGGTCACTTCCGTCAGGGGGACGCCGAACTCCTTGGCGACGGGCACCATGATGAGCAGGAACACCGTGAAGTCGAACGCGTCGAGCGTCCAGCCTAACCAGGCGGCCCACCAGGCCATCCACTGATCCTTGGTCGGCTCCTTCCACCACGGGACATGTGTCGCGGTCCCAACTGTCGTCGTCGCCATGGGTCCCTCCGTCGGTGTGGGAGTGAGAGAACACGGAGCAATGGAGGCGAGGGCGGAGCTCGGCCGCCTGCGTCGACGACAGGAGGGAGAGACGGCACGGGATCGCGATACGCTCCGAACCGAGGCATTGGGCCCTCCACGTCAGGGCAGCCCGGGACATGAGCCTTGGAACATTCTCCGCGGAAGTCGGGGCGGATCGTAATCCTGCCCTCGGAGGCCGTCAAGCCGCTATGCCGGGGGGCGGGCCTCCCCTCGGGCCGACGCTACGAGAGGTCGGTCATGCCCGCCTAGGAGCGGGAGCTGGATCGATAGAAGGGCTGGCGGGCGCCGTCGTCGAGCCAGCCGTCGTAGAAACGCCGCACCACGGGGAACACCGCGCGCGCGAGACGGCGCCGGCGCTCCTCCTCGGGCTTGAGATCCACACGGAGGGAGGCCGCCAGCTCCTCGAGCGCCGCCTCGCGGTCCACGCGCGTGAAGCGGCCGTCGCGGAGGACCACCTCACCCGCCACCATGACCAGCGACACGCCGGAGGCCTTGGCGCGCTGCACGACGGCATCGACGACGGAGGTGAGCGGGTCGAGATAGGGATGCGCGATCTGCCGCCAGGAGAGGAGCACGAGGTCGGCGGCCCGTCCCGGCTCGAGCGTCCCGATCTGCGCGCCGAAGGGCGTGGTGACGGCGCCATCCTCCGTGGCCATCTTGAGCACCTGCGGACAGGTCGGCACGACGTCGTCCATACCTGGCACGCGATGGAGGCGGAGCACGAGGCGCATCTCCTGGAGCATGTCGCGGTCGTCGTTGAGCCCGGCCTCGTCGAGCCCGATGGCGACGCGCACCCCGCGCGCTGCCCAGTGATTGAGCGGTCCCACGCCGCTCCGGAGCCGCAGGTTCGAGCTCGCGTTGTGGCAGATCATGGCCCCCGCCTGCGCGGCCATGTCGATATCGGCCTCGGTGAGCCAGACGCCGTGGCCTAGGGTGAGGCGAGGGCCGACGAGGCCGAGCCTGGCCAGGTGCCCGAGCGCGGTGCCGCCGCTTCGCCGGCGCGCGTATTCCTTCTGGTAGGCCGTCTCCACCAGGTGCATGTGGAGGCCGACCTCGTGCTCGGCCGACCAGTCCCGGAGCGCCTCCAGCGCCTCGTCCGAGCACCAGTGGAGATTGGCCGGGGCGAGCTGGACGCGCGCCCGTTCCCGCGTGTTCCGCCCGCACTTCTCCCAGAGGTCGGTGAAGATCCCGCGATGATCGGCGAGAGGAATGGCCTGGCCCGCGAGATACGCGGCGACCTCGTCGGCGAGAGGCGCGGGGAAGCGCCGGGCGAAGGCCTCGTCCGCCTCATAAGCGAGGCGGTTCTGGTCACGGAGCGCGTACGAGTAGGAGACGCGCATGCCGATATCGTCGTAGGCCTTGAGGATGCGCTCGGCGACGCCGATCACTCGTGCGGCGGGGGCGATGCGCCAGCCGTGCAGATGCTGGACGGTGGTGATGCCCGACTCGAGCATCTCGAAGGCGGAGTAGAGCGTGTCCAGATAGGGATCGACGTCGCGGGCGACCATCCGGCTCGCGAACCAGAGCTCGAGCGGGTAGTCGGGAGAGCCGAGCTGTAACGGCGTCAACCCCACGTGGTGGTGCGCGTTGACGAAGCCCGGCACGACGATGTGCTCGGGAGAGCCCAGGACCTCGTCGGGACGGTAGCGCCCCTGGAGCTCGGCGTAAGGTCCAACCTCGATCACCACGCCGTCGCGCTGGAAGACGGCGCCGTCGGCCACGACGCGCGCCTCCGTCCGGCTCTCCACCTTGACCACGACGTACTTGCCCCGGATCAGGGACGAGGGCACGGCAATCCTCTACGTGTCGAGGGGCGGCCTAGTGAGGGCGATCACGCGGGCGGGGCGGCGACCACGTCCTCGTAACGGTGCCGCTTCGTGATCACGCCTCCGTGTAGGAAGACATCGAGCGTGGTCTCGAAGGCGGGCTGCGTGATCTCCACGTGCGGCGTCCAGCAGCCGAGCTTCTGGTAGTACGCGATGGTGGAGGCGAGCACGGCGCCGTCGATCTCAGGGAAGAACGGTGCCTCCGCCTTGGCCACGCGGGCCGCGGGGGTGGCGAGGAGCCAGGCGCGCGCCTTGCGGTAGGCGTGCATGAACCGGCGCGCCATGTCCGTGCCGAGCCAAGCCCGGGTCGCGGCCAGGCTCGAGAAAGCGCACGGGCCGATGGCCTGGCCGACGGAGGCGACCACGTGGCCGACCTTGTCGTGCTCGAGCTGCTGGGGCGCGGGGCCCTGCTGGTGGATGTAGTCGCCCTCGCCGCCGCGGAAGGCCGCGTCCATGCGATCGCTCGGCACGTCGAGGACCTCGATACTCTTGAAGTCGAGCCCGCGCTTGTGACAGGCGTACTTGAACATCACGAGGGGCTGGCCGCCGTGATCCACGAGCACGCGCTTGCCACGCAGGCGATCCCACGTGAAGCCGGGATCGGGTGCGCGGGAGGTGAGGAAGAAGCCATCCATCTCGTTGATCTGGGCGAAGTGCACGGCGGGCGGCGTCTGCCCGCGCTCGAGGGGCGCGAACCCCTGCGACGGCGCGGACTGGCAGACGTGCACGGTGCCCGCCACGACGCCCTCGATGGCCGACTTCCCCGCGGGGGCGATGGAGTGCTTCGGGGCGAAGCCTTCCTCGGCGAGGAAGCCGCCCGCGATGGTCGCGATGAGAGGAGAGTAGAAGGCGGAAAAACGCGTGAACTGGATCTGGATCTCGTCGCTCACGGGGTCCCTCGCTCGGGTATATACTCACACTGCCATGGCGAACCCACGACCGACCGACACCGAGCTGCAGCGCCGACTCACGCCGGAACAATACAACGTCACGCAGTGCAGCGCCACCGAGCCTCCCTTCCGCAACGAGTTCTGGAACCACCACGAGCCCGGGATCTACGTGGACGTGGTGTCGGGGGAGCCGCTGTTCTCGTCGACGGACAAGTTCGACTCGGGCACGGGCTGGCCGAGCTTCGTGCGGCCCATCGAGCCCGCGAACGTCACGGAGAACGCCGACGATTCTCACGGCATGCATCGCGTGGAGGTGCGCTCGGCGGGCGGCAACTCGCATCTGGGACATCTCTTCCCCGATGGCCCGCGCCCGACCGGGATGCGCTATTGCATCAACTCGGCCGCGCTGCGATTCATCCCCGTCACCAGGCTCGAGGCGGAAGGGTACGGCAAGTACCGCGCCCTCTTCGAGAAGGTGAAATCGTAGCCGCCGGTTTCACGATGGTGATCCGCCCGCTCGCTGCCGCCCTTCTCGTGGGGCTCCTGGTGAGCGGTTTCCTGCCCGGATCTGCTCTCGCCGCTGCGCCGCCCCGAGTGGAGGCTCCGAAGGACGGCCCCCCGCGCGTCACCGTTGACCTCATCAGCGACGCCGCCAGCGTTGAGCCTGGATCGACCTTCTGGGTCGGGCTGCGCCAGCGCATCGCGCCCGGCTGGCACACGTACTGGATCAATCCGGGTGACTCCGGCGAGCCGCCGAGGATCGAGTGGAAGCTGCCCGAGGGCTTTGCTGCGGGACCGATCGTCTGGCCGCGGCCGGCGCGCCTGCCCGTGGGCCCGTTCATGAGCTTCGGCTACGAGCGCGAGGTCGTGCTGCCGATTGAGCTCACCGCGCCGGCGAGCCTCGCCACCGACGCGCCCGTCGTGCTGCGCGGCCACGTCTCATGGCTCGTCTGCGAGAAGATCTGCATCCCCGAGGAAGCCGAGGTCGCGCTGAGTCTGCCCGTCGCGGCCGGGCCTCCGGCGCCGTCGGTGACCGCGCCCGCGGTCGAGGAGGCCCGGCGGGCGGCGCCTACGCCCAGCCCCTGGGCCGCCGCTGTGAGCGCCACGCCTGAGACGGTGAGCATCCGGGTCGCCGCGCCCGACCTCGCCGCGGAGCGCATCGCCGAGGCGTGGTTCTTTCCCATGCGCTGGGGCGTCATCGATCACGCCGCGACTCAGACCCTCACCGTCGACCGCCGAGGAATCACGCTCCGCGCGGCGCGCGGCCAGCTTCCCGATGGCACGGTCAGCGACGTCGATGGCGTCCTCGTGATCCAGGAGCGGCTCGACCAGGGCACCGTGACTCAGGCCTTCGCCATCCGCGCGGCCGCCGGCGGCGAGGCCGCGGGTGGTGTGACGCTCGCCGCTGCCATCGGGTTCGCCCTCCTCGGCGGGCTCATCCTGAACCTGATGCCGTGCGTGCTACCTGTGTTGTCCATAAAGGCAATTACCCTGGTCGCCCACGGGCATTCGAGCCCAGCGGTCGTCTGCCGACACGGCCTCGCCTACACGGCGGGCGTGCTCGTCTCGTTCGGCGCGCTGGCCTCCGGGCTGCTCGCGCTCCGCGCCGGCGGATCCGAGATCGGCTGGGGCTTCCAGCTCCAGTCGCCGCTCGTCGTCACCGCGCTCGCCTACGTGCTGTTCGCGCTCGCCCTGAGCCTCTCGGGGCTGCTCGTGATCGGAGCCCGGCTGACCGGCGTGGGCCAGGGTCTCGCGTCGCGCTCCGGGTACGGCGGCTCCTTCTTCACGGGCGCGCTGGCGACGGTGGCCGCCACCCCCTGCACGGCGCCCTTCATGGGCGTGGCGGTCGGCTTCGCGCTGACCCAGCCGCCGCCCGTCGCGCTGGCCGTCTTCGAGGCGCTCGGCCTCGGCCTCGCCCTGCCGTTCCTCGCCCTGAGCCTCGTGCCCGCGTGGCGCCGTTTCCTGCCCAGGCCGGGACGCTGGATGGAGCGCCTTCGCCAGATCCTCGCCCTGCCGCTCTACGGCTTCGCCGCCTGGCTCGTGTGGGTGGTGAGCCGCCAGGCGGGGCCTGAAGGCGCGGCGCTCGTCCTCGCTGGCCTCGTCCTCATCGCGCTCGCCGCCTGGCTCCATCACGGGACGCGCTCGTTCCCGGGGCGCTGGCGACGGGCGTCCGTGGCCCTCGCCCTCGGCTGCGTTGCCGGGGCCATCGCGCTCGGACCGCTCGCGGCCTCCAGCGCCTCCTCGGCGGCGGCGGTTCCGCGCGGCGCTCGATGGGAGCCCTTCACCCCCGAACGGCTCGCCGAGCTCCGAGCTAAGGGAACGCCGGTGTTCGTCAACGCCACCGCGGCCTGGTGCATCACATGTCTCGTCAACGAGCGGGTCGCGCTCCACTCGCCCGCGGTGGCGGAGGCCTTCGCCCGGAAGGGCGTCGTGTACCTGAAGGCCGACTGGACCAGCAAGAGTCCCAAGATCGCCGCGCTGCTCGAGTCGTTCGGGCGGAGCGGCGTACCGCTCTACGTCGTCTATGGCACGACCGCGGGCAATCCGCTGGTATTGCCGCAGATCCTGAGCGAGCGCACCCTCATCGAGGCCGTGGACAACCTCTGAGCATGAGCCGTCGAATGCGTGCACCCAAAGGAGAGCATCCGATGCGTGAGACCATGAGCCGCCGCCACTTCCTCACCACCACCGGCACCCTCATCCTCGTAGGCCAGGCCGCCTCCACTGTGGGCCCGCTGCCGTCGTGGGGCGCCACCGCCGCCAAGGTGGGCGAGCCTGCTCCCGACTTCACCGCGCCCTCGACCAAGGGCGCGCCGGTGAGCCTCGGCGCGTACAAGGGCAAGATCGTGGTCCTCGAGTGGACCAACCACGAGTGCCCCTACGTGCGAAAGCACTACGAGACCGGCAACATGCAGGCGCTGCAGCGCGAGGCGACGGGGCAGGGAGTGGTGTGGCTCACCCTCATCTCCTCGGCCAAGGGCGAGCAGGGTTTCGTCAGCCCCGCGCAGGCTGACGAGCTGACGGCGACGCGCAAGGCCGTGCCCGCCGCGGTGCTCCTGGACGAGAAGGGCACGGTGGGGCATCTCTACGGGGCGACCAACACGCCGCACATGTACGTGGTGGACAAGACCGGCATGCTCGTCTACGCGGGGGCCATCGATGATCGGCCGACCACGCGACGGGCCGACGTGCAGGGCGCCACCAACTACGTGCGCGCGGCTCTCGACTCGGTGGCGGCGGGCCAGCCGGTGAAGACGCCGGTGACCCGCGCCTACGGCTGCACGGTCAAGTACTCGTAGGACATGGAGAAGCTCACGCGCCGCCGCCTGCTCCACGGGCTGGCGGCCGGCGCGGCCGCCTCCGCTGTCCCGCTTCACGCGCGCGCGCAGGGAGGGCCGCCCGCGCTCTCCGAGGTGAGCGACTCCGTTCGCGCGGCTATGGCCGCCGCTGCGGTGGCCTGGCTCAACGCACTTCCGCCCGATGCCCGCCGGCGCGCCGTGTTCGGCATGTCCGACAAGGAGCGTGAGAACTGGCACTACGTACCCCGCCACCGCGAGGGCGTGCCGTTCAAGGAGATGCTCGCCTCTGCCCGCACCGCCGCCCACGAGCTCATGAAGGCGAGCCTGAGCGGCATGGGCTACGGCAAGGCTGTGAACATCTTCCGGCTCGAGGAGGTGCTGCGCCGCCTCGAGACCTTCGGCCTCATGCGCGATCCGGACAACTACGCGTTCACCGTGTTCGGCGCCCCTGGCCCGAGCGCGCCGTGGGGCTGGCGGCTCGAGGGCCATCACCTCTCCCTCAACTTCGCTCTGGTGCCCGGGAAGCCCGTGGCCATGACGCCGGCCTTCTTCGGGGCCAATCCCGCCCAAGTGCCCTCGGGCCCAGAGCGGGGGCTGCGCGTTCTCGCCGCCGAGCAGGACATGGCGCGCGCGCTCGTCCAGGGCCTGAGCGAGACGCAGCGCGCCCGCACCGTGATCGCCGCGCAGTCGCTCGGTGACATCGTGAGCGGGCCCGGGCGCGCGGACAGCCTCGCCGCCCCAACCGGCCTCGCTCTCGCCGACATGTCCGGTGACCAGCGCGCGCAGGCTCTTCGCCTCGTGGAGGAGTACGCGCGCAACATGCGCGCGGAGCTGGCCGAGCAGGAGCTGTCCCGGATGCGGCAGGCGGATCCGCTGCTGATCCGCTTCGCGTGGGCTGGGCCGATCGAGCCGGGCAAGGCGCACTACTATCGGCTCCACGGCCCCACCCTGCTCATCGAGTACGACAACAGCCAGAACGACGCCAACCACATTCACTCCGTGTGGCACGACCCTCGGCGCGACTTCGGACTCGACCTCTTGAAGGCGCACTACGACCACGGCCACCGTCACGCCTGAGAGCTAGGGCGCGCCCAGCCTATTCACGAACTTGTGAGCACGAGGCGGCCGGGGCCTGTCGTCGGGGAGAGGGGTGCGCTCATGCTGCGTCACCCGCTCGCCTGAATCGCCGCCCGCAGGGCGGCGCGCAGGACGAGGGGGTCCCACTCCGCCTGAGCGCACTCCTCCCCCCGCCGCCACCCGGCCGGTTGCACGCACGGCAACCGTGAAGAGGCGGGCTAGATCACGCGAACGCCGGCGGACGACTCGCTGCCTTCGTCGCGAATGGGGAGTTCCTATTCGCCCCGTGAAACGCCAATTTTCAGTGTCCCGCGGAGCTTGGCTTGCCGAGGGCTCTGGTCTACAGGGACATCCCGTTCCGAGCGAGGCAGGCCTCGAGCTCCACGGAGGTGCCGTAGATGCGCGGCACCGTGCTCACCACGGGGACGCCGCCGCTGCCCCACTTGGCGCCCGAGCCCGTGAGCACCACCACCACGCGCATGTTCTCGTCGAGGTCGCCCGCCTCCACGAGCTGCTCGACGCCGGCCACGGCGAGGGCCGAGCTGACCTCGGCCCAGATGCCTTCGCGACCGAGGCTCCGCGCCGCCGCGATCGCGGCTTCGTCGGACACGGGGATGGCGGTGCCCCCGGACTTCCGCACGGCATCAACGGCCCGCGCGCTGGCCAGGTCCTCGTTGATGGAGGCGGCGACGGAGGGACTGGGCGAGAGCCGCACCGAGGTGCCCGCCTGCAGCGAGGCGGCGATGGTGGCGGAGCCCACGGGCTGGCAGGCGATCATGCGCGGGATGCGATGGATGATGCCCAGCTCGTGGAGGTCGCGGAAGCCCTTCCACGTGCCGTAGAGGCCGTTGCCGCGCGCGCACGGAAAGACCACGGCATCCGGCACGTCGCCGAGATCGCGCACGATTTCCCAGGCGATGGTCTTGTAGCCCTCGACGCCGAAAGGATTGTGGACGCGCGTCTCGAGGAACAGTCCCGCCGGGAACCAGCCATGCTCGTTGACGAGATAGTCCACGAGGCTGAACCGGTCGTGCCCCTCGATCACCACGGGCTGGCCGCCGAAGTGGACGATCTGCTCGAGCACGAGGCCAGGCACGCTGTCGGCGCACAGGACTACGCAGGGCATGCCCGCCACTGCCGCGTAGGCGGAGACGGAGGCGCCGTAGTTGCCCGTGGAGGACACCACCACCTTCTGGAAGCCGAGGCTCTTCGCCACCGAGACGGTGACCGCGGCGTAGCGGTCTTTGAAGGACAGGGTGGGGTTGGCGCCCTCGCACTTGAAGAGCAGCTCGGGCAGGCCGAGGGCGGGTCCGATGCGCCGCGAGCGCACGAGGGGCGTGTTGCCCTCGCCGATGGTGAGGCGCGAGGCGGCATCGGGCACGGGCAGGCGCGGCGCGAAGCCCCAGAACCCATCGCGCGTCGCCCCGAAGGGCGCCGCGGTGGGGCGTGCGTCACCCGGGTACACCGCCTCGAGCACGCTGACCGTACCCTGCCGCCCGCAGTCGGGACAGCCGAGGAACCACGCGTCGAGCCCGCTCCGGAAGCGGCAGCGGACACACTCGAACATCACGCTGAGGGTCACGGGACGGTGACCGCCGGCAGCGTCCTCGGGCGTGATCCCTCCGCGGAGGGGCGCGCGGCGGCGCGGGCGAGCGCCGACTTCTTGAGGTCGACGAGCAGGGCGCGGAGCGGCCCGAGCGCCTCGGGATCGATGCGCTCCGGGAACAGCACGAGCTTCTTCTTGGGGGCGAGCTTGTGCACGGTGTCGTAGGACTCCGGGGTGGCGTACACCCTGGGGCAGCCGGCCACGAGCCGGGCCATGCCCTTCGGGTCACGGTAATGGGTGATCTCGATGCTCTTCGTCGTGTAGAACTCGATGAGCTTGGTGAAGCGCAGGGCGGACTTGGAGTTGCCACAGACGAGGCCGACGCGAGCCCCCGGCCGCTGGGCCGAGGTGAGCATGTCCAGGAGCACCGAGGGCTCGGGCGCGATGTGCAGACCGATGATCCGGGCGCCCGCGAGCTGTTCCTGCACGTCGTCCAGATGGAAGTAGGGGACCACGAAGAGACCGGCGCTGAGCGCGGCGGGGAGGCTCTGGATCAGGGCCCAGCTCACCGGGGTGCCCAGGAGAGACGAGAGATCGCTCGCGTGCTGCTGGGCGTCGATCCGGTTGCACTCCACGAGGACGATCTGGGGCGCGGCCATCCTGTAGAAGGTGGTCAACTCCTCATTGACCGTCTGGACCACCTGCTCGGGGCGGAGGCCGAGCATGCGCGCCGACCGCAGGGCGGGCTCGAGGGTCCGACGCAGCTCGCCGCGAAAGACGTCCTGGGCGGGCAGGGAGCGCCGCGCCGACGGCGTCGCTCGCGCGCGGCGCCCGCGCGAGACGTCGAGCAGTCCCTCGCGGGTCAGGAGTCCGTAGGCCTTGCTCACCGTGTTCTTGTTCACCTGGAGGTCTGCGCCGAGCTGGCGGGCCGAGGGGAGAGGGGCGCCCGGCTTCCACGTCCCGGCGAGGATGCCGTTGCGGACCACGGTGATGACCTTGTCGACGGAGCCCATCGCTGCCTGTCCTCCCTCTGTCCTAGGCAGGCATACAGTACGGTCACCCCGACCATCTGTCAAATCGGGGGAACATGCGCGCCACGTCGCGCGCGATTGCGAGGGGCGATCCGGCGCGGGTAGACTCTCGCCACCCGCATCGCGCGAGGGCACGCACTCGAGCCAGGGGAGGCGCCATCGTGGTGACGAAGGAGCGGTTCGAGCAGGGCCTGACGGTGAGCCAGTATCTCGATCAGATGACCATGAACAAGGAGCGCCTCCTCGCCGCGCTGAAATCGATCACCGCCTCGCCGGGCAACGTGCAGGTCCTGGCGCGCCGGCCGGACACCCGGCGGATCCTCGTCATCACCGAGGACTGGTGCGGGGCGGCCATCGCCTCGCTCCCCTACGTGATCAAGCTCGTGGAGGGCGCGCCGCAGATCGAGATGCGAATCTTCCTGCGCGACGAGAACCCGGACCTGATGGACCAGTTCCTCAAGGACGGACGCTACCGCTCGATTCCCGTCTATGTGTTCTTCGACGAGCAGATGAACGAGCTCGCCCGTTTCATCGAGCGCCGGCCGGACTGAGGACCGCCTCGCGTCAGGGCGGGGCGAGGGTCAGACGCATCCGGTCGCGGGCGATCTCGACGGGACCCGCGTAGCCCGCGCGCACCGAGGTTAATACCTCGTCGGGCGATCGCTCCACGAGCGGCGCGATGTGGGTGAGGAGGAGCCGCTTCACGCCCGCTCGGTGCGCGACCTCGCCGATCTGCCTCGGGGCCGTGTGCCGCGTGTAGAGCTCCGCGGGAGAGCCCGGCGGGTCGAGCACCGCGCAGTTGAATACGAGCAGGTCCGCCCCCGCGGCGAGGCGCGTGAGGTTCGGTAGGCCGCTCGGATCGAGATCGCCGGAGAAGGCCACGCTCATCCCGCGGTCGTCGATGCGATAGGCGACAGAGGGCGCCTCCCCGTGGTTGGTCGCTACCGTCGAGACGTGGAGGTCGCCCTCGCGGAGGATCTCCGTGATGGGGTGAGCAAGGTCGATGGAGAGGTCGGTGACCGTGAAGCTCTCCGGTGCCCCGAAGGATCGCTGGTAGGCGTAGAGGCCCTGCGTGTCGAAGAGCCGCGAGACGAAGCTCGTGGTGCTGGGAAAGAGGCCTCGCCCGGCGGGCCCGAAGACACGGAAGGTGATGGGCTGTGCCTGGATCATCGCCCGCGCCTTGGCGACGCTCGGCAGATCGGCGCTGTGGTCGATGTGAAGATGCGTGAGGAGGACGATGTCGAGATCGCGGATGTCGAGGCCGGTCTCGCCCAGCCGCACCGCCGCCCCCGTCCCCGCGTCCACGAGTATCCGTGCCTTGCCCTCGAGCACGATCACGTTGCTCGAGGCGGCGCGGCCGGCCATGCGGGGCCCGCCCGATCCGAGGACCACCAGCTCGGAGCGCGGCACCGTGACTTGCGCGCGGGCCGGGCCTCCGATCGCGAGCGCCGTGCCAATGATGGCCGCCGCGGCCAGTCCCCGTCCGCGCATGGCCGTCAGATCCGGCTGTTGAGCACGTAGAAGGGCTGCGTGGGCCCGCCCAGCCACTCTCCGTACCAGTGCTGATAGTAGGGCTTGAGGCGCTGGAGCATCTCCGCCCGCCGCCGCTGCTCGTCGCCGATGCTCTTGGCCGCCCGGCGGATCTCCTGGTAGAGGGCAGGCACGTCCACGGTGAGGAACACGCGCTCTTCCATCACCACCCGGCCGCCGATCACCGCGGTGGCCACGTCGGCGCCCATGGCGCGATGGAGGAAGGCCTCCACGATGTCGAGTTCGCCGGTGAGCCAGGGATCGTCGAGCACGCGATCGAGATCGACGAGGATGGCGTCCGCCTTCATGCCCGCGGTCAGGGCGCCGAGGCGTCCCGCGAAGCCGAGGGCGCGGGCGCCGTTGAGCGTGCCCATGGCCAGGACCTCCCGCGCAGACAGCGGCGGGGTGGCGAGGTCGTAGCTCGGCACGCGATGGAGCTTGTGGAGCATGCGCAGCTCCATCACGGCGTCCTCGTCGTCGTTGATGGTCTTGTCGTCGAGGCCCAGGGCCACGTTGACGCCGCGCCGGGCCATCTCGTACACGGGCGCGAGGCCGTTGCGCATGCCCAGGTTGCAGCTCGGATGGCTGGTGATGGAGGCGCGCCGCGCCGCGAGGATGTCGATGTCGCGTTCGGTGACCCAGATGGCGTGCCCCAGGGCGACCTGCTCGTCGATGAGCCCGCGTTCGTCCAGCCACGCCACGGCCGTCTGGCCGTAGCGGCGCAGCGAGAAGGCCTTCTGGATGGGCGTCTGCAGGCAGTGCATGTGGATGGGCACCTTGCCCAGGCGCTCGGAGGTCTCGCGGGTGCGGGCGAGAAACGACTCCGTCACCGCCTGCGCCCAGCTCGGGCT
>Ga0075425_100003920_pt1 | contig 15228 bp, 12 predicted proteins | sample SoiMethybrSBSTD4_FD_75300 | JGI IMG/M metagenome (GOLD analysis project Ga0075425, IMG submission 75300) | Bulk soil microbial communities from a Populus tree surrounding site in Tennessee, USA - Soil MetaG P. TD hybrid SBSTD4 | ecosystem: Environmental > Terrestrial > Soil > Tree plantation...
CGAGCACGAAGATGTCGCTCTGCCCCCCGTGACCCGGCCTGAGATCGTCGGCGGTGGAAGCGAACGCAACGTAGCGTCCTTCGGGCGTGATCTCGATTCCGTAGAGGGTCCCCTGCGACCGGCTGCCGCTCGTCGTTCGAGGGCCGAGATCAGTCGAGGAACCGCTCGAGCGGTCGTAGCGGAAGATCGCGTCGTGCTGTTGGAAGAAGACGTGCTTGCCATCGGCGGTGACGATCGCGGCGAACGGTCCGGACATCGGGTCTACTCCGGTCGGGTCCGGGACATTCGTCGTCGTCCCGGTGGCGCGATCCCGTATCGCTAGGTGAAAGCGCGTCCGCGTTTCGTTGAGGATGAGGAACGTCACGACCGATCCGTCGGCCGAGATCGACGGCAGGTACCCTCCGTCCGGCAGCTGCGTTCCATCGGATGCGACGGAGACCCGCTCCGTGCGATGCGTGACGAGATCGCGAACGAAGACATCGGGACATCCTGCCGGTTCGTCAACCCCGCCGCCCTCACTGCACTCGTTCGTATCACCGGGAACGAGGGTCGAAGCCCAGGAGCTGAACGCGATGTAACGACCGTCCGCAGAGATCCGGGCGTTCTCGGCGCGCTCGTTCCCTTGTGCTCCCGAGGAGGACACCGAAACGCGCCCCGTCGTTCCGTTGAGGCGGTCACGGACAAAGACGTCGGCACAACCGCGATAGTCGGCTGCGACGGCTATACAGTGATTCGTATCGCCGGACACGAGGTTCGATGCCCAGGAGACGAAGGCGACGTATCGACCGTCGGCTGAGATCGACGGGTCGTAACTGTCTTCGTTCCCTTGCACACCATGCGACGAGACCGATACGCGGCTAGTCGTGCCCGTCTTCCGGTCCCGGATGAAGATATCGGAGGCGCGGTTGGTATCGTTCGGAACCAGGTTCGTGGCCTCGGATGTGAAAGCGACGTATCTGCCGTCCGCAGAGATAGCGGGCGAGTTGCTGTCCTTGTTGCCTTGAACGCTTCGAGCGCGGGGCTTTGCAGCCGATCCAGATGACGTAGGGGGAGGGGAGCCCGGCTCGGCCGGCGAACCGGTCGCCGCTGGAGCGGCCGTCGTCGCCGGGCCGGACGATGTCGGGGTGGCCGGTTGAGCAGCCGGCTTGTGACCGCCGCACGCCGAAAGCAGGATCGCCAGAAGCGCGGCAGAGGTGGCGACGCTTCGAGCGCCCTTCCGGCGGGTGGTCATGCTGTCTATGGTCGTCCTTCGCGGCGTTTGCAGGATGTAGGCCCGGCGCCACTCCTTGGTTTAGAGGTGGTCGAGCCTCGCCTATGCCGCTGGTAGAATCACCCCCCACGCGGGCGTGGCTCAGTTGGTAGAGCATCACCTTGCCAAGGTGAGGGTCGCCGGTTCGAGTCCGGTCGCCCGCTCTGTATCCGGAGGGCCGGCATAGCCGGCCCGTCGGATTTGTTGAGCAGGTGCAGCAACGGCGGTGTGGCCGAGTGGTTAGGCAAGGGACTGCAAATCCCTCCACCCCGGTTCAATTCCGGGCGCCGCCTCTAAATCCCGGGCAGGTGACGATCCGCGCGCAGATTCAGTGATGGTACGGCGCGGTCAGCAAGCGCAGTCGAAAGCCTGCTTTCGTGAGGAGCGTCAGGATCCGCTGAAGAGTTGGGCCGTCGTCCGTGACCGGCGGCTTGTCCCTCAGGCCGAAGTCGCGGACCAAACCCACCGCTTGGCCCGTTCTCGCGTCGATGAACGGCGCCCCGCTGTCGCCTTCGGACGCTGACGTGTCGGCCGTGTAGTGCACGGCGTCCTGGTTGAGGAGGATACCGGTGCGCGCGCGCGTGGCAGCGATGTCCCCGAGTCCGAAGCTGAAACCGCTGAAGCGAAGGCGATCGAGGTGCTTCGTCGTGGCCGGCGTTGCGACACCGGTCGGACCGCCCCAGTCACGCACCGACGGGCTGACGTTGCGGTAGCGCGCCCGATCGATCTTGACGAGCGCCATATCGTCGGTGCCGGTCTTCATGAGGAAAACGACGGTTCCGACGGCACGGCCGGTCTCGTCGTAGACGCGGGCGCCCTTCCTGGTCACGCAGTGACCGGCGCTAACCATGTACAGCAAGTGGGCGCGGTCGGCGAGGATGAACCCCATCGTGCAGCGATGGAACGAATAGGGAAGCGTGTCGTCGGGGAACCGCGTCGGATCGGTCATCGGAGCGCCGGGTTGGATGTGTGCGAGCGGCGTCGCGACGGGGACGCCCGCAGGCACCCGCGCCGGCACGGCGAGGCCGACCGCGACGGCCATGATCGCGATGCTGGCGCGCGCCCTCATGGGGTTCACGTACGCGGAGGCTACGCCCAGTTCCTTCTTTCCGGCGACGCTCGAACGGGGAAGACTCCGGACCTTCCGCTATATTCGCTTCTTGCATCCTTCGGGGCGCGTAGCTCAGCTTGGTTAGAGCGCCTGCTCGACACGCAGGAGGTCACAGGTTCAAGTCCTGTCGCGCCCACGAAAAAGCGCGCGAGGCAATTCCTCGCGCGCTTTTCCGTACCCATCCAGAGCCTATCGTCCCACCGCTCGCTCCAGTTGCTTCTTGTTCATCTTCGAACGGCCCTTCACGCCTTTATCTTTTGCTTCGTTGTACAGCTGATCGAACGTGCGACCACCGGGCCCCTTGTGCGATCGGAGGCCGCCGCGGCGACCGGATGAGATGTCTCCCACCGACGAGCGGCTCTTCTCCTTCGCCTCGCCCGTGCGCGCTCGCTCCTTGTTCACCGTGCGTGCGGCAATCTCTTCAGCGGTGCCTTCCGACTCGCCGCGATCTAGCAATCCTTCCTTGATGTGTTTGTACTGACGTTCGCGCTTGTTGCTCCATGTCTTCTGCGGCACGTCACTCACCTCCCGGGTCTCTCTTGATGCCTACCCAGGCAGCCAGGAAAAGCGACGCAAGCGCCGAACGGCGAGGAAGTAAGGAACCGGGAAGCTGTTAGCGGCGGCCGCGGCGGCCGCGGTCTGCCGAGGCGGGCTCGGCTTCGCGGGCGAGCTGGCGCATCTTGTCGACCGCGCCGTACAGGTTCGCGCCGCGCGACATCATCGCGCGCTTCACCTCGAGCTGGTCCTCGCCGGCGTTGAGCGCACGCGAGACCGCGATCTCGAGGTCCTCGGGGTCGAACGGCTTCGCGAGATGGTCGATCGCGCCCGCGGTCATCTCCCGCATGATGCCTTCGGACTCGTACGTCTTCGCCGTGACGACGATGACGGGGATGTGGGCTTTGGAAGGGATGGCTTTGATCCGCTCGAGGACCTCGTACCCATCGGTCACCGGCATCATGATGTCGAGCACGACCAGGTCGAAGTCGCTCTTCTTGATCTTCTCGAGGGCCTCCTCGCCGCCCGACGCCTCGGCCACTTGGTGCCCGGCCATGGTCAGCGTCGCCCGCATCAGGGCGCGGATCGGTGCCTCGTCATCGACGATCAGGATCTTGCTCACATCATCCCCTTCCGCATATTCGGCCCCGCCTCCACGAGTGTCGGCCTGTTCGACCACGGACTGTAGGCAGGTCCAGGCCGGTTTCTGGGGGAAACGGCGCAGGTCGCCCGAAACGGTCCTCCAGTCACCCTCACCTCGCCCGTCTCGCTAGTGAACCTCGCTCCGGTGCTGTACTTTTCTCGCCGTGACCGACGACACCGACCCGCCGATATCGATCCTGGTCGTCGACGACCACGCCATCTCTCGCAGCGGAGTGGTCCAGCTCGTGTCGCTGATCCCCGGCGCCCAGGTGATGGGCGAGGCCGGGACCGGCGAGGAGGCCCTCGAGATGGCCCGGCTGACCGCGCCCGAAGTGGTCTTGATGGACGTCGAGATGCCGGGCGCGATGGACGGCATCGAGGCGACCCGGCGGATCAAATCCGAGCTGCCGAACACCGCCGTCGTCATCCTCACCGTCCACGAGGACCGCGAGGTGATCTTCGAGGCCATCAAAGCCGGCGCCAGCGGGTACCTGCCGAAGTCGTCGCCGCTCGAGCGCATCCAGCACGCGGTGAAGGTCGTGTCGCAAGGTGGCTCGTTCCTCGAAGCGGGGCTCGCCCGCAAAGTCCTCGATCAATTCACCAAGTACGCCGAGGAGGCGCGCGCCGCCGCCGACGTCTTCTACTTGTTGACGCCGCGCGAGCGCGAAGTCCTCGTCGAGCTGTCGAACGGGTTGTCGGCGCGGCAGATCGCGACGAAGCTCGGCATAAGCGAACGCACGGTGAACACGCACATCGGCAACACGTACCGGAAGCTTCAAGTGAACAACCGCGTCGAAGCCGTTCACGAAGCGATCCGTATCCGGCTCATCGAACCGCCTCGCTAGCCGTCCCGACGGAACCGGTGCGATAGCCGCGCGCCGGTCGCTCCAGACACTCGCGGCAACTCGCCTCATCAGAAGTACCGAACGACATTCCTCATTCCTCCGCTTATCGGCGCGGCCTGCAGTCCCTACCGTATGAGTCGTGGAACAGGGGAGCGGGGATGGGGAAGGCGGCGTCCGTACCGTCTTGCTAGACGCGGTCCGGGCGACCGATGAAGCGCTGCGCGGCTTGGGCCGCGCCGAACGCTCTGCAGACGCCGACGCACGCACCGAGATCAACCGCGTGCGCTCGGACGTCCGCCACGCCGCGCGCATGGTGCTGGAGTCGTTGCTCGGGCGCGTCGAGATGGAGACCGGCCGCGAGGGACACTCGCGCCGCGTCGCTACGACCGCGCGAGAGATCGGCGAAGCGATGTCGCTGCCGGCGGAAACGATCATCGACCTCGAGGAAGCCGGCCGGCTGCACGACGTCGGCGAGCTGCTTCTCGACTGGGAGCACCTGCGTGAGCCGCGCGGTCTTGCCGCGCGCGAACGTCGTTCCTTGCGCCGTCACCCCACGATCGGGCAGCGGTTGCTGCCGACCGTCGGGCTGGACGACGAGGCTTGCCGGATCGTCGGCGCGCATCACGAGCGACTCGACGGATCCGGATATCCCGAACGCCTGACCGGTGCCCTGGTCCCGGTCGGCGCCCAAGTGCTGGCCGTCGCTGAGGCCTACGAGGCGATGACGCACACACGGCCGCACCGCACCGCGTACGAACCGGGCGAAGCCATCGAGCTGCTTCGCCGAGAGGCGGTGACGGGACGGTTGAGCGCGCGAGCGATCGAGGCGCTCGCAGAGATCAAGCTCACGCGTTGACACCGGTGGGGGCGCCGGAATTCCGAACAGGCGAACGGAGAGAGAGGTCGATGATGTTCAAGCGACGTGCGATCTGTGCCGTGATCGCGGCAGTACTGGTGTTCTTCTTCATCGCGCCGGCGGCGATCGCCGTCCACGATGACGGGTTGTTCGAGCTCGACGGGAACGCGAGCGCGAGCGCGGCGCCGGGCGACGATTGGAGTCAGGTTCACGCCGGCACTTCCAGCGCGCTGGCGACCTCGTTCATCAACGACGGCACCAACCCCACGGACACGACTTATCTCCACACCGGTGGATCGAAGGACATCGAAGATTTCAGCTCCTGGGTGCCCACGAGCACCGACGAGGCGCCGGACAAGGACGAGATCATGCACGCCTATGCGGCGGCGTACATGAGCGCGGAGAAGCATTTGGTTCTGTACTTCGGTCTCGATCGCTTCGACGCGAGTGGCGACTCGCAGGTCGGCTTCTGGTTCGCCAAGGACGGCGTCACCGATGACGGCACGACCGTCAGCGGTCACCACCAGGTCGGCGACATCCTGATCCTCAGCGACTTCGTGAATGGCGGCGCGGTGCCGGTCGTTCGCGTGTTCAAGTGGGTCGGCTCCGGCGGCTCCGACGGCGCGATCGATGAGATCACGCCGAGCGGCAGCGCCGACTGCGCCTCCGTCGGCGCCGGCGACGACCGCTGCGCCATCGTCAACCAAGACACCGAGAACGCGCCGTGGTCTTTCACCGACAAGAGCGGTTCCAACGACTTCCACGCCGGCGAGTTCTACGAGGGCGGTGTCGATCTCACCGCGCTCGGGATCACCGACAACTGCTTCTCGACGTTCATCGCGGAGACACGTACCTCGCAGGCAACCGACGCCCGGCTCAAGGACGTCGCGATGGGCAGCTTCCCGCTGTGCAAGATCGACGTGAGTAAGACGGGTTCCGCGCTGTCCAAGGTCGGCGACCCGGTCCACTACACGATCACGATCACCAACAGCGGCTCGGCGACGCTCTACAAGCAGAGCATCGTCGACGACATCCTCGGCAACCTGACGGACGGTTCCAACTCGCACATCACCTCCGACGACTGCGGCTCGTCGCTGGCGCCGGGTGATCACTGCACGATCCATCTGACCTACACGGTGAAGGCGGGAGACCCCGACCCGCTCGTCAACCATGTCGACGTGACCTACAACAACAAGTCGAACCTAAGCGGGACCGAGGTCTCCGACTCCGACAGTCACTCGACGAACCTGTTCCAGCCGTCGATCACGGTCGCGAAGACCGGTGAGGAGACGGCGAAGGTCGGCGACACCGTCCACTACCACTTCACGATCACCAACACGTCGTCGGCGGATTCGCCGGACCTGATCATGAACTCGATCGACGACTCGCTCATCGGCGACCTGGCCGGGGACGCCCCGGCGGCGTGCGACCAGCTCGCGCCCGGCGCCTCGTGCTCGTTCGAGGTCGACCGTGTCGTGCAGGCCGACGATCCGGATCCCCTGCCGAACACGGTGACGGTCCACTACCACCCGGACGGGTTCCCGAACGACATCCACGCCACCGACCAGCACATCGTGGATCTGTTCGCTCCGGGGATCACGGTGCAGAAGACCGGCGACTCGATCGGAAAGATCGGCGACCCGGCTCATTATCACTTCGTGATCACCAACACCTCGTCGGCGGATACGCCGGACCTCGTGATGGACTCGGTGGTCGACTCGCTGATCGGTGACCTCGGCGCTGCGGCAACGGACGCGGGTTGTGCCACGCTCGCCTCTGGCGCGTCGTGCTCGTTCGACGCGGAGCGTGTCGTTCAAGCCGGCGATCCGGACCCGCTGCCGAACACGGTGACGGTCCACTACCACCCGACCGGGTTCGACACGGACGTCACTGCGCACGCGGACCACTCGGTCAATCTGTTCCAGCCGTCGGTGACGATCGACAAGTCCGGAGACACACTGTCGATGGTCGGCAACGACGTGACGTATCACTTCGTAGTCACCAACACGTCGTCTTCGGACTCGCCGGACCTATTCCTGAACACCATCAGCGACACGGTGCTCGGCGACCTGTCGACGCCCGCGCTCAACGCGGGGTGCGGCCAGCTGGCGTCGGGTGCGTCGTGTCAGTTCGACGTGACGCGCACGATCCAGGCGACCGACACCGACCCGCTGCCGAACACGGTCACCGTCCACTACCACCCGGAAGGGTTCCCGAACGATATCCACGCATCCGATGACCACTCGGTGAACCTGTTCCAGCCTTCCGTCGTCGTCGACAAGAACGGCGACCTCCTCGGCAAGGTGGGCGACAACGTTCACTACACGTTCACGATCACCAACACCTCGAGCTCCGACACGCCGGATCTCCAGATGGACACGGTGGACGACACGCTCCTCGGCTCGTTGAACGTCGTCGCGATCAACGCCGACTGTGCGTCGCTCGCGCCGGGTGCGTCGTGTCAGTTCACAGCGGACCGCGTCGTGCAAGCGGGAGATCCCGATCCACTGCCCAACACGGTGACGGTCCACTACCACCCGGACGGGTTCACCAACGACGTGACGTCCTCGGACGACCACGCGGTCAACCTGTTCCAGCCAAGTGTGGCCGTGACGAAGAGCGGCCCGGCGACCGCGACGGTCGGCAAGCCGATCACGTACACCTTCACGGTTACGAACACGTCCTCGGCGGACAGCCCGCCGCTGAACATCGAGTCGATGACCGATGTCGGTGACGGCTGGACCGGGCTCGGAGACCTGACGGCGATGGCGACGCAGGCCGGCTGCGGGACGCTCGCTCCCGGCGCGTCGTGCAGCTTCCAGGTGACGATCACGGCTCCGGCGGGCCCCGATCCGCTCGCCAACACCGTGAGCGTCCTGTACCACCCGGAGGGCTTCCCGAACAACATCACGGCCAGTGCGCACCACTCGCTGCGTCTGATCGCCGTGTTGCCGGAGAAGCTGACCCGGACCGGAACGGACACGATCATCTTCCTGTCCGTGTCCTTCACCCTGCTCCTCGCAGGGCTCGGACTGCGCGCCGTGGCCCGGCGCCGGACGTCCGAGCAGTAGGACGGGGTTGCTTGGCGGCTCACCGCGGCCGTGTGAAACTGCCGCGGTGAGCCGCTCCGGCCCCGACGACCGATCGCTCGTCGAACGATCGGTCCACGACCTCCTCAACCCCGTCTCGGCCGTTCTCGGTCTCGGGGAGACCCTTCGCGCGCGCGGCGTGGAGCTCGGCGACGACGCCGTCCGGAAGTTCGGCGAATCCATCGCGCGCCAGGCCGCGCGCCTGGAAGGCGCGATCCGGGACCTGTCGCGCGCGGAGCGGATCATCCGGGGACGACCAGATATCGCCGCGCAGGATGTGTCCGCCCGAGAGGTGCTCCAACCGTTCGCCGGAGATCGCGTAACCGTCAAGGTCGAAAGCGGAGCGCGCTTGCACGCCGACCCGGTCGTGATCGCCGACGCCGTCGGACGGCTAGTGTCGAACGCGCTCGAGTTCTCCGATGGGCCCGTGGCCATCAGCGCAGGAACCACCGGCGAGCGCACGTGGATCGAGGTCGTCGACCGGGGGACCGGGTTCTCGCCCGATGCGCTGGAGCATGCGTTCGAACCGCTATCACCCGGCACCAATGCTCGGAACCAGCGCGGTGGGGGACTGGGGCTCGGCTTATTCATCGCGCGAGGCCTCGTCGAAGCGCACCGCGGGACGCTGACCGCGACCAGCATGCCGGGCGAGGGCAGCACGTTCCGGATCGAGCTCCCGGGGTAGGTCGGGGGCACGAGAAGATGCGTTGCCGCAGGACGGAGGGGTTGTTAGCCTGCCCTGCAATGGGCGCGTAGCTCAGCGGGAGAGCGCTACTCTCACACAGTAGAGGTCGGTGGTTCGAAACCACTCGCGCCCACCAGGAGCTTCTTATCCGAAACACGTCGCCGTGACGTGAGCATGTGGAACGGCTCCCCCCACGAAACCGTCACGATCTGACGTTCTCTAACGGTGATTTCCTCGATGAAGGCCCGGTTCCAGAGCTTCTGCCGGCGTGTTCAGCGCCTCGAAATGTTTCGGATAGAGTCCGCCCACCTCCACTCGCGATTTTGAGCATTAGCGTTTTGGAGACCAGGTTCGATACACGTCGGCGATGTACGCGAGTACTGTCGGAGACCACCTGTAGCTGGGCAGGAAGGAGTCAGATGGACGCGAAGATTCCCGAAGTTGTCCAACGCTACCAACATGCACACGACCGCCATGACGTGGACGAGGCTCTGAGCGCGTTCGCGGCGGGAGCGATCGTCCGGGACGAGGATCAGGAGTGGACTGGGACCGCGGCGATCCGGAAGTGGTTGATCAAGACCAGTACCGAGTACACGTTCACGCGGACGTTGCTCGGCGCCGAGGAGGGCGCTCCAGGCACGTGGGTGATACGCAATCGGCTGGAGGGCAACTTTCCCGGCGGCGTCGTCGATCTGCGGTATCGATTCGAGCTTGCCGGCGATGAGATAACTGGCTTGACCATAGCGCCGTGAACGACGCGCGCATCAGGTGCCGCAACCTGACCATCCTCATCTCCCCTGAAAAACGGCCCTAACCTCCTTCCGAAAGTCGTGGTTCGAGAGTCGTCCAGTCTGGGCCACGGTCGCTCTCAAATGGCCATGTTTAATGTGCTCGCTCTTGTGGCGAAGGGTATGGGATGGAGGCGATCCTACCGGCCGCCCCCAGTTCGCTTTCACGAGCGAGAAGCATGTTGGGGGCCTTCCGAGACGCGCCGGACGAGCTCGTCCAAAATGCGAAGCTCGTCCTGACCGAGCTCCTCGCGAACGAGATCAAGCACGGGCGTTACCCGCCCGGTGAATCTTTGGTCTGCCGCGTGGAGCGAAACAAGCGCGCCCTGCGGCTCGAGGTGAGCCACAAAGGCCCCGATTTTTCGATGCCCGCGACCGCGGTCCACCCCAGCCTGCGCATGCGGGAAACGGGCTGGGGGCTCTCGCTGATCACCAACCTGTGCGACCGATGGGGGATGCGCAACCTGAAGGGCAATCGTTTGGTCTGGGCTGAGATCGACATGCCCGGACCGACCTCCGCCATTCGCTGAGCGTCGCCGGAGGCTGCGGTACCGTAGCCCGGTGCTCGCTCGCCTCGGAAACAAACCCGCCCGCGTCCTGATCTGGATCGCGCTCGCGGCGGTAGTGGCGCCGGCCGGCGCGACGGCCGCTCAGACGCCACCGTCGCAAAGCATCGGATGGCAGGACGAGGTCCGCGCGATGCTCGGGCGCCGCGCGGCGGCGGTCCTCGCGCAGGACGAGAAGACATATTCGTCGACGATGGCGGCCGCGCCGGCCGCGTTCAAACGGAACCGGCTCAGCTGGCTGCGCCGGATGCGGGTCCTGCCGATCGGCGTGTACCGGCTCGACTTCACCGGCGACGAGTTCGGCGAGGTAACCCGCGCCGCCGATCGCGCCCACTATCCCGGCAAGGAGATCCACGTCATCCAGGTGAAGGAGCGCATCGGCTTCCGCGGCTACGACGTCCGACCGCAAGCAGAAGACCTTTTCCTCACCGTGGAAAAGACCGCGAGCGGCTGGTCGGTTGTGTCCGACACCGACGCGCAGGATCTGGCGTTGCAATCAGAACGGGAACTGTGGGACTTCGGGCCGGTGGACAAGCTCGAAGCCGGCGGTGTGATGGTGATCTTCCACCCCGCGTTGCGCTCCGCGGCGGAGACCGTGCTGTCGATGAGCGTCGCGTCGCGCGCCAAGGTCAAGTCGCTCTGGCCGATCCCGTGGCACGACGATCGCATCGTCGTGATGATCCCGACCACGGTCGAGGAGCTCGCGCGCATCATCCAGACGACGTTCGACCTGTCCACCTTCGTCGCGTTCGCCGCGTCGAGCGTCGACCGATCCATCGGCGGCTGGACCCTGACCGGTCCGCGCGTGTTCCTGCACTGGCCGAACTTCCGGCGGCAGAACCGCTCCTTGCAAAAGATCATCCTGCAACATGAGTTCACGCACCGCGCGTCGTTCGAAGTCTCGGGACCGTTCGTGGAAGCGTTCAACGACGAAGGCATCGCGCAGTACTACGGCGAGCAGGAATACACGCCGTCGGTTCCCGACCTCCGGCTGCGCGTGCGGGCGCATCGGTTCAGCGAACACCTTCCGCCCGACTATCTGTTCTCGGCCGGGCCGCCCGACGACATCTACCTCGCGTACGAAGAGGCGGTCGACTTCGTCGCCTACATCGCCGGACGGTTCGGACGCGCTGCCGGTGCGCGTCTCTATCGCGCGATTGGAGCCGAGAACCATATCTCGGCCGGGACCTGGCGATATCATCTGGACCACGCGTGCCGGACGCTGTTCCACAGCAGTTTCGATGTTCTCGAGCGAGGGTGGGCACGCACCGTGATCAAGGAGCTTTCGTGAGATTGAGGATCACCGACGGGCGCGATCTGGATCCGTCGAGCGACGAAGCCCGCGAGGTTCTGAGGCATTCGACCGCGCACGTGATGGCGCAGGCAGTGTGCGCGTTGTTCCCCGACGCGCGCTACGCGATCGGCCCGGCGATCACGGACGGCTTCTACTACGACTTCGACATCGGGCGTCCGTTCACGCCGGACGATCTCGACGCGATCGAAACGAAGATGCGCGAGATCATCGCGGCCAACCAGTCGTTCGTGCGCGAAGAGTTGTCCCGCGACGCGGCCCTCGAACGTTTCGCCGACCAGCCGTTCAAACGCGAGATCATCGAGGGCGTCGAGGAAGGCGAGGGCGCGTCGGCGAACGCGATCAGCGTCTACCAGAACGATGGCTGGGCGGACCTGTGCCGCGGGCCCCACATCGAAGGAACGGCGGCGATCCCGGCGTTCAAGCTGCTCCGGGTCGCCGGCGCGTACTGGCGCGGCGACGAGCACAATCCGATGCTGCAGCGCATCTACGGTACCGCGTGGGAGTCGCAGGACGAGCTCGACGCGTACCTGACCCGGCTGGAGGAAGCGGCCAAACGTGATCACCGCCGGCTCGGCCGCGAGCTGGATCTTTTCTCCTTCCCCGACGAGCTCGGCGGCGGGTTGCTGGTGTGGCATCCGAAAGGCGGCGTCCTGCGCAAGACGCTCGAGGACTTCGTCCGCGAGCTGAACCTATCGCGCGGGTACGTTCCCGTCTTCACGCCACACATCGCGAAGAGCGTGCTGTGGGAAACCTCCGGTCACCTCGCCAAGTACGCCGACAACATGTATCCCGCGATGGAGATCGACGGCTTCGACTACCACGTCAAGCCGATGAACTGCCCGTTCCATGTCCTGGTCTTCAAGTCGCGCACGCGCTCGTACCGCGACCTGCCGATCCGGATGTTCGAGCTCGGTACTGTCTACCGGCACGAGAAGTCGGGTGTGCTCCATGGATTGCTCCGCGTGCGCGGCCTCACGCAGGACGACTCGCACATCTTCTGCCGTCGCGACCAGCTCGTCGACGAGATCATCGGCGTGATGGAGCTGACCGTGGACACGCATCGCGCACTCGGTTTCGGCGAACCACGGATCGAGCTGTCCACGAAGCCCGGCAAGGCGATCGGCAACGAGGAGATGTGGGTCGAGGCAACGGACGCGCTGCGCGGCGCCTTGGAGAAGTGGGGCAAGCCCTACGAGGTCGCCGAGGGAGAAGGCGCGTTCTACGGGCCGAAGATCGACTTCCATTTCGCCGACGCGATCGGCCGCTTCTGGCAGCTGACCACGATCCAGGTCGACTTCGCGCTCCCGGAGGCGTTCGATCTCACCTACGCCGCCGGCGAGGACAATGCGCTGGCGCGGCCGGTGATGATCCACCGTGCGATCCTCGGCTCGATCGAGCGCGTGACCGGCGTCCTCATCGAGCACTATGGCGGAGCGTTCCCGACGTGGCTCGCGCCCGTGCACGTGATCGTGTGCCCGGTTGCCGATCGGCACAACGACCATTGCGAGAAGCTCGCCGCCGACATGCGTGCCAGAGGGATCCGCGTCGAGCTGGATACGCGTCGAGAGAAGCTCGGGCACAAGATCCGCGACGCGAAGCTCCAGAAGGTTCCCTACATCCTCGTGATCGGCGACCGTGATATCGAAGGCGGAACCGCCGGGGTCAATGCGCGCGACGGCGAGGAGCAGCGCGGCGTCCCGATCGACGAGTTCACCGCGCGCGTGCTGGCCGAGATCGGCTCGCGCGCGGGATCGGGCTGATGGTCGAGCGTCTCTGGACGCCCTGGCGCATGGCGTACATCAAAGGAGACGAGCGGCACCTCTCGTGCATCTTCTGCGACTTCCCATCGCAGGAAGAAGCGAACGACAGGGGCAACCTGATCGTGGCGCGAGGCAAGCACTCGTTCGTGATCCTCAACAAGTTCCCGTACAACACGGGCCACGTGATGGTCGCTCCGTACCGGCACACCGGCGAGTGGGAGACGCTCGCCGCCGACGAGCTCGCCGAGATCACGCGCTACTCGCAGCGATGCATCGATGCGCTCAAGCAAACCATGGGGCCGCAAGGCTTCAACGTCGGGGTGAATCAAGGCATCCCGGCCGGCGCGGGGATCGCCGATCACGTCCACCTGCACGTCGTGCCGCGCTGGGGCGGCGACACGAACTTCATGACCACCGTGGGCGACACGAAGGTGCTCCCGGAGGCGCTGGACACCACCTATGACCGGCTTCGCCCCTTGCTCTGACCGGATCGACCGCAAGGGGCCCAAGGTCGCCCGATTCGTCTCTGGACAGCTGTGCACCGGGCGGAGGAGAATCGAGGCGCCGGTAGGCTCCTAAACGTGGCCGATGGCAGGGACGCTCAGCGTGCCCTGCGGGATGCCCTGTAGGGCTGCCGCGTAGGACGAGCCGGCTAGGGTGACCCTTCACCCACGGGCCCGGGCCTGAGGGGAAGAGGAAGCCACAAACGAATACGGGAAAGCGTTGACGGGGTAGACCCCGGTCAGCGCTTTCTCTTTTTTCCGCTTCCGATCGATTTGCTCCTCCCGTCGGCATTCTCGCTGGGGCCGTAGTCCTTACGCTGGGCCCCCTACTGCAGATGTCGTAGGCCCGGCCGACGAAATGCAGAACGCGAGAAGCAGCCTCATTCCGTAGCATCGGCGCGATGGCAGTGATCGCCGCTCTGACGGCTCTGCCCTTGCTCGGGCTCATCTTCGTAGCCGGGCTTCGGGCGCCAATCGGGGTCCTCCTCGCGGCCTACGGCGCTATCCTGCCGCTGGGCTCCGGTATCACGGTCCCGGTCGGTCTCCCGTCTCCGTTCAACAGTGTGACCAGTGTCGGCGGGATGCTCGTCGTCGTCGCCATGCTGCTTCACTTGGTGCTGACCAAACAGAGCGCGCGCGAGATCTCCCCGACCGTCCCGGCGTGGCTGACGTTCGCCGCCTTCGCCGGGATGTCGATCGCATGGTCGGTAAACCCGAGCCAGACCGGCCGGGAGTTTTTCTTGTTGATCAGTCTCCTCGCGGTCTACGTCGTGGCGATGCTCATGCCGATCTCAGAACGCGACCTCCGCCACTTCGAGGTCGGGGTCGCCGGCGGGGGAGCGATCGCCGGGGCGTACGCCGTCGCGCTCGGCCTGACGTCGAGTCTCCAGCTCACGCGGCGCAACGTATCGCGCTTCTCGACGGCCGGCGGGGTGGGCGAGAGCGCGGACGCGAATATCACCGCCGCGACCTTGATCCTACCCTTCGCGATCGCCGTCGGGCGCGCGTTGCGTGCCGAGAGCAGGGGGGAGCGGCTGCTATTCGGAGTCGCCGGCGCTCTCACCGGTGCCGGGATCATCCTCACCGGCTCCCGAGGTGGGATGCTCGCCGCGCTGGTTACCGTCTTCGTCTTGCTCTACGAGCACAACAAGCGGGCTCGTGCGGCGCTCGTGGTCATCGCCCTTGCTGCACTGGCCTCACTCGCGCTGGTGGTTGCGCCCGCGTCGCTGCGCAAGCACATCTCGAGGTCCACCTCTTCGGGACGCACCGACATCTGGCGCACGGCACTCGCGGCCTGCCCGAATTACTGCTGGACGGGCGCAGG
>Ga0075425_100003921_pt1 | contig 15226 bp, 11 predicted proteins | sample SoiMethybrSBSTD4_FD_75300 | JGI IMG/M metagenome (GOLD analysis project Ga0075425, IMG submission 75300) | Bulk soil microbial communities from a Populus tree surrounding site in Tennessee, USA - Soil MetaG P. TD hybrid SBSTD4 | ecosystem: Environmental > Terrestrial > Soil > Tree plantation...
CTTCTCGCATCTCCGACTCGGTCCGGACGATGCCCACGAGGTTTTGCATCGTCTCTTGCAGGTCTTGCTGAACCTTGTACGGATTCTCGCCCTGCGAACCGCGCTCGAACGGCGCCAGCGAGTCCTTGATCGCCTTGTCCACGCGTCCGTCGTCAATTCGCGGTTGCCCGTTCTGTTTCGCAAACTGCGCCCCGTATTCGCCGGCGCGCTTGCCGAAGACGATCAGGTCGGAGAGCGAGTTGCCGCCCAGGCGGTTCGCGCCGTTGATGCCCGACGCACACTCGCCCGCCGCGAACAGGCCCGGGATAGTCGTCATCTGAGAGTCGGCGTCCACGCGAATGCCGCCCATGATGTAGTGCATCGTCGGACCAACTTCCATCGGCTCTTTGGTGATGTCGAGGTCGGCCAGCTCCTTGAACTGGTGATACATGCTCGGAAGCTTTCGCTTGATGTGCTCCTCGGAGTTCGGCAGCTTCTCCTTGATCCACGCGATGTCGAGGAACACGCCACCGTGCGGAGATCCCCGTCCGGCCTTCACCTCACGGTTGATGCAGCGGGCGACGTGGTCGCGCGTCAGCAGCTCGGGTGGGCGGCGGGCGTTCTTGTCGTTCTGCGTGTAGCGCCAGCCTTCCTCGGCGTCCGCAGCGGTCTGCGGCTTGTAGTTGTCCGGGATGTCGTCGAACATGAAGCGGCGTCCCTCGCTGTTCTTCAGGATGCCGCCCTCGCCACGCACGCCTTCCGTCACGAGAATGCCCTTCACGCTCGGCGGCCATACCATCCCGGTCGGATGGAACTGGATGAACTCCATGTCCTGGAGCTCGGCACCCGCGCGGTACGCGAGCGCGTGGCCGTCAGCCGTCCCTTCCCAGCTGTTGCTGGTCACCCTGTAAGCGCGGCCTGCACCGCCGGTCGCCAGAATGACCGCCTTGGCGGCAAAGACGTGAAAGCGTCCGCGCTCACGGTCATAGGCCACCGCACCCGCCGCGCGCCCTCCATCGAGCAGAAGCTCAATGACCGTGTGCTCCATGTGGACTGTGATGCCGAGATAAATCGCGTGATCCTGGAGCGTTCGAATGAGCTCGAGGCCGGTGCGATCGCCGACGTGCGCCAACCGTGGATAGCGATGTCCGCCGAAATTGCGTTGATTGATGCGGCCGTCGGGCGTGCGATCGAACACCGCTCCCCACCCTTCGAGCTCGCGGACGCGATCCGGCGCTTCCTTCGCGTGGATCTCGGCCATGCGCCAGTTATTGACGTACTGGCCGCCGCGCATCGTGTCGGCGAAGTGGACGCGCCAACTGTCGCGATCGTCGTTGTGCGCCATCGCCGCGGCCATGCCGCCCTCGGCCATGACGGTGTGAGCCTTGCCGAGGAGCGACTTGCAGATCAAACCGACGGAGACTCCGGCATTCGCGGCTTCGATAGCGGCGCGCAGTCCCGCGCCGCCCGCCCCGATCACCAGGACGTCGTAGGTATACGTTGCTGCTGTCGCCATCAGAGGATCCTAAAGTCGGTCCAGATCCCCATGGAGCAGAGACGGACGTACAGGTCGCAGAGGCCGACGGTAAAGAGGCTCAACCAGGCAAAGAGCTGGTGCTTGTAGTTGAGCGCGCTCGAGCACGCGTAGGCCTTGTCGCAGACTGGATGCTTCGATACCTCGTCGTACGAACCGCCGGCGATGTGCCGCATCGCGTGGCAGCCAAGCGTGTAGCAGCTGAGAAGCACGACGTTGACGGCGAGAATGATTGTGCCGACTCCGATGCCGAATCTGGTTCCGCCTGCGCCATCCGGCCACCGCGTCGCCAGCCATACGTCATAGGAGAGCAGGAAGAGGAAGATGCACGCGATGTAGAGGGAATACCGATGCACGTTCTGGAGAATCAGGGGGAAGCTGTTCTCGCCCCAGTAACTTTTCCGCGGCTCGCCCACCGCACACGACGGCGGGTCGGCCCAGAACGCTTTGTAGTACGCGCCGCGGTAGTAGTAGCAGGTGAATCGAAACAGGCCGGGGAAGGGAAGAATGAGCAACGCCGGCGAAAACGGGATGAGCGCCGGAAACCACGCGGGCTTGGCGCCGAACCACGCGTGCTCGAGGCCGGCCGGATTGTCCGGCGACGCCCAGAGGACCGGTGCGTAAAACGGGGAGAGATACGGTCCGAATGTGTAGTGCGCGTTCTGAAACGCCGCCCATGTGGAGTAGACCAGGAACGTGCCAAGCCCGAGAAAAACGGCAAGCGGCGCCACCCACCATGCGTCGCGGCGGCTTGTGGATCCGAAACCGCGCGACACATCTGTCACCGGTATGACTTGCATCTACCCTCCGAAGATTTGTGATTAGCCAACCACAAATCTTACTTAGCGGCTGGTAGTCCCCGCAACCTTCGTGACCGCGACGTAGCCGGCCTTCGCGCACTCCTCCGCTGTCGTGATGTAGCGGAGCACTGCCGCGTTGCCGACGACATACGGGTTTTGATCCGTCGGTCTGCGCGTTGTCAGCTTCTTGATATTGGCGGGCGTGTTGTCGTAGGCGGTGTGATTCGACAGAACGATGTCGGCGCCGGATTTCCTGACGATGTCGCGATACCGCTCGGCCGACGCAATGTAGGAGAGATACGTCTCGGGCCTGCCGCCCTGGATGGTGGTGCCGCCCCACGTGGCGACGGTGTGCGTCGTGCCGCGATCCTTCACCTGATAGATGCTCGACACCGTCCCCGGTGTATGACCCGGCGTGACGTACATCGTGATCGTCGTATCGCCGAGCGTCAGCTTGTCGCCGTCTTTGATCTCGATTTCGCGCTTTGGGCGGATGCGCTCGGGAATCGTGCGATCGGAGAGATCCCAATCCTCTTTCGACATCACGACGCGCGCCCCGTGATCCTGCAGATACTTCGCGCCGCCGATGTGATCGGTGTGCGCGTGGCTGACGAGGACGTACTTGATGTCGGCCGGATTGAGACCGAGCTTCTTCAGTCCGTTGACGACCTCGTCTTCGACGGAATAGTCGAAGATGGCGTCGATGAGAATGATCCCCTGTGAAGTGGTCAGCGCCCAGGCCGACCAGTCGGTCATGCCGACGAAGTACAGGTTGTCGAAGACTTTTGCGGGCTCGACATGCCACTGCGACGCGGGAGGTGGGCCTGCCTGACGTCCGCCCCCACCGGCCCTGCCCGCCTCACCCGCCCCGCCCGCCCTCGGCGGAGCCGGAATTGCTGATTCACAGACCCGTTGCTGCAAAGCGGTCCACTGAGTGCCCGCGGCGTTTTTCGATGCAGCCAGATGACTTTCGGCGGTGCCGTCAACTTTCTGTGCATGCAGCCCCGCCGCTGCAACAATCAGCGCCGATGCGGTTGCCAACAGCAGCGTCTTCACTTCTTGACGTCCATGATCCACGCGACCAGCGTCTTCACTTCCGGATCGTCCATTGACTTGAAGTGCTTGCCACCCGGATGGAACTCGGTGCCGCCGGCCTCGTGATCCAGCGGCATCAGGATCAGGCGACTGAGCTTCGCCTGGCCGGGAACGACTACTCGCTGCATCGCGGCGAAGTTCTTCCGCGACTGCTCTTCGTTCCATGACGTCGCGCCCGGAGACATTTCCTGCAGCCGGAGCGGCGTGCCCTGCGAGTGACATGCGTAGCAGCGGGCATGATCGCCGCGTCTGGCGAGGAAGATCGGCTCGATCTTCGTCCGGAACGCCTGGAAATCAAGACCGCGCGGGCCGGTGGCCGCTGTCGCCGTCTCCTGGCCCCGCAGCGTGGAATGGGTGACGAGCAGAGCGAGAAGGATCCCGAGGACAACGCAGGTTCGGCGCATGCGCGCTTTATATACGGTGGACAGGCTGGTGTAAAGTAGGCCTGCTTGCCCGCCGAAGCCTCGTGCGAAGGCGGGTCCGGAGGTTACGTATGCCGCGCGCCGCCCTGACCGTCGCAATCGCCCTCGCGCTGACCGCCGCCGCGGGTGCGACTTCGGTCCGCATCATCCAAACGAATTCCGCCGGGACGAATGTCCACCTGATTGATCCCGCGACCAACACGGTCGTCGGCGTGATCAACGGCATCGAGGTGAACCACGGCGCCACCTCGGCCCCGGACGGCTCCAGGTTCTACATCAGCAACGAAGCCGAGAAGACGCTCGACGTGGTCGACACCAAGACCTTGAAGGTGATCAAGTCGATCCCGCTGACCGCGCATCCCAACAACGTCTCCATCAGCAAGGACGGCAAGCGCGTGTATGTCGCGATCGCGGCTGCGCCGGGCGCCGTCGACGTCATCGATACGGCGACGATGACGCGCGCGAAGACCATTCCGGTGAAGGGCTCGGCGCACAACACCTACGTCACGCCGGACGGCAGGTATGTGATCTGCGGGTCGGTTGCGGGAAAGCTGCTCACGGTCATCGATCAGAAGACGGAGGAGCCGGTGTGGACCGTCGCCTTCGATGCCGGCGTCCGGCCCATTACATTCGAGAAGAAGGCTGACGGATCGACCAGCCGCATGTTCGTGCAGCTCTCGGATTTCAACGGCTTCGCGATCGTCGACTTCGATCAGCGGAAGGAAGTCGGCCGCGTCAAGCTGCCCGACGTATCCGAGAAAGAGCGCGTCACCGAGGGGCTGCAGGGCTCGCCTTCGCACGGTATCGGCGTGACGCCGGACGGCAAGACGATGTGGGTGCTGAGCAAGATGAACAGCCGGATCTACGAGTATTCGATGCCGGACCTGAAGCTGATGGGCGAGGCGCCGACCGGACATCATCCGGACTGGCTGACGTTCACACCCGACAGCAAGTCGGTCTACATCGCCAACGCCGGCTCCAACAGCGTGTCGGTCGTCGACATCGCCACGCGCAAGGTGGTGAAAGAGATTCCGGTCGGCTACGTTCCCAAGAGGAATGCGACCGCGGTGTTACCGTAGGTCGCGCTTCCAGGCTCTCGCTTCTCAGCCCCGGCGCGCTGCCTCGATGGTGGCGATGTCGATCTTCTTCATCGGCATCATCGCGTCGAAGGCACGCTTGGCTTCACCGCCACCTGCGGCAAGCGCGTCGGTCAGCGCGCGCGGTGTGATCTGCCAGGAGAGGCCCCAGCGGTCCTTGCACCAACCGCACTGACTTTCCTTGCCGCCGTTGCCGACGATCGCGTTCCAGTAGCGGTCCGTCTCTTTCTGATCGTCCGTCGCGATCTGAAAGGAAAAGGCCTCGCTGTGCTTGAAGGTCGGGCCGCCGTTGAGACCAAGACAGGGAATGCCCAGCACGGTGAACTCCACCGTCAGCACATCGCCCTCCTTGCCGCCCGGGTAGTCACCCGGCGCCTTGTGAACAGCGGTCACTGCACTATCCGGAAAAGTGGCGGCGTAGAAGCGCGCCGCATCGAGCGCGTCCTTGTCGAACCAGAGGCAGATCGTATTCTTTGGCTTCATTTTCGAGTGGCCCTCCTCGGCTTGTAGACATGAGTGCTCTGGCCGAAGAAGACTTCGGCAGCTTCCATCAGGCTTTCCGACAGCGTTGGGTGCGGGTGGATGGTCAGCTTGAGATCGTCCGCTGTTGCACCCATCTCGATCGCCAGCGTTCCTTCCGCAATCAGCTCTCCTGCCCCCGATCCCACGATGCCGACGCCGAGAACACGGCCCGTGTTCCTGTCGAGCACGAGCTTGGTCAGCCCCTCCGGCCGATCGACGGTGATGGCGCGGCTCAACGCGCCCCACGGGAATTTCGCGATCTCCACATCGCGTCCTTCAGCCTGCGCCTGCGCTTCGGTGAGCCCGGTCCATGCGATTTCCGGATCGGTGAACACGACGGCAGGAATGGCGAGCGGCTCGAACGCCGTTTTGTGGCCAAGGACGGCTTCGACCGCGACGCGCGCTTCGTGTGAGGCCTTGTGCGCGAGCATCGGCTCGCCGGCGACGTCGCCGATTGCGAAGATGCTCCGCTCAGCCGTCCGCCGCTGGCCGTCGGTCACGATGAATCCCTTCGCATCCACCTTCACAGCGGTCTTCTCGAGTCCCGGGATGTTCGAGTTCGGCCGCCGGCCGACGGCCACGAGCACCCGATCGAAGAGCCGTTCACCGGACGTTTCGCCTTCGAGTGTGACCTGAATGCCTCGTCCCCCGTCGGCAACCTTGACGACCTTGGTGTTCACCATGACTTTCGTGAACAGCTTTTCGATCCGTTTCTGCAGGATCGAGACGAGGTCGCGATCGGCCCCGGGCAGCAGGCCGCCGGTCATTTCGACGACCGACACCTTGCTGCCGAGCGTCGCGTAGACCGTACCGAGCTCCAGGCCGATGTAGCCGCCGCCGATGACGAGCAGCGACTTGGGGATGTCTGGAATCTCTAGACCCGAGGTCGAATCCATCATGAGCGGGCTGTCGAGTGCGAGCGACGGGATGCGCGTCGGGCTCGAACCGGTCGCGAGGATGCAATGCTCGAAGACCAGTTCGGTTTCCCCGTTCTCACCGGCAACGATCATCGACTTCGGATCGGCGAGCGTGGCGCGCCCCTGAATGAACTTGACCTTGCGCATGCGGCCGACCTGGCCGACGCCGCTCGTCAGCTTGTCGACGACTTCCTGTTTGAACGCGCGCAGCTTGTCGACATCGATCTTCGGCTCGGCGAAGGTGACGCCCCAGGCGCTCGCATGCCGCGATTCATCGATCACCTTGGCCACGTGAAGCAGCGCCTTCGACGGGATGCAGCCACGATAGAGACACACGCCGCCAGGGTTCTTCTCCATGTCGACAAGGGCGACCTGCATGCCGAGGTCGGCGGCGTAGAAGGCCGCGGCGTATCCGCCCGGCCCGGCGCCGAGCACGACGAGGTGTGTCGTTTCACGCGCCATGGGATCAGCCGAGCAGCGACAGGAGGAACGGCTGCTCGAGCGCCTGCACGACCCAGCGGAGGAAGCGCATCGCGTCCGCGCCGTCGATCACCCGGTGGTCGTACGACAGCGACAGCGGAAGCAGCTGGCGCGGTTCGAATGTGTCGTTTCTCCAGACCGGTTCCATGATCCCGCGCGACACACCGAGAATCGCCACCTCGGGCCAGTTCACGATCGGCGTGAAGTAGGTCCCCCCGATGCCACCGAGGTTCGAGATGCTGATGCCACCGCCGCTCATCTCCTCGAGCGTCAGTTTCTTCGCGCGGGCCTTCTCGGAGAGCTGGTGGAGCTCAACGGCGATCTCGGTGATGTTCTTCTGATCGACGTTGCGAATGACGGGCACGAGCAGACCGAACTCGGTGTCCACCGCCACGCCGACGTTGATGTACTGCTTGTAGACAATCGCCGCGTTGGCCTCGTCGAGTGAAGCGTTGAATTGCGGGAACTGCTTGACCGCAGCCGCGAGCACTTTCACGAGCACCGCGGTGATCGTCAGGTTTCCACCTGCCTCCTCCACCTGCTTGCGGAACTTCGCGCGCAGCTCCTCCATCGGGCTGATGTCGGCTTTGTCGAACTGCGTGACGTGCGGAATGGTCGTCCACGCGTGGCTGAGATGCTCCGCCGTCTTGCGGCGGATGTTCGACATCGGCTGTCGCTCGACCGTTCCCCATTTCTCGAAGTCGGGCAGCGGGACCACCGCCGGTCCGCCCGCGGGGCGCGACATAGCGCCGCCGATGCTGCTCAGGATGCGCCGCGCGTGCTCCTTGACGTCTTCCTCCGTAATTCGACCACCGGGTCCGGTACCCTGCACCTCGTTGATGTCTACGCCAATCTCGCGCGCGAGGCGACGGACTGACGGAGATGCGGGAGCTGCAGGCCCTTCCGATGGCCGTGACTCGGCGCGCGCCTTCGCCGGCTCCGCCGCCTTCGGCGCGGCAGGCGCCGGGCGGGATTCTTGTGGCGCGGCGGCTGGCTGCGGCGAAGGCGCAGGCGACTCGCGTCTCGGCATCGACACGACTTTTTCCGGCGCCTTCTCCTCTTCCCTGGGTTCCTGCTCGTCTTCCTGCTTGGCGGGAGCGCCTGCTCCGTTTTCATCCACTGTGAGAATGACGGCGCCAACGTTGACCTTGTCGCCCGGCTTGACCTTGATCTCCTTGACGGTGCCGGCGACCGACGATGGCACTTCGATCGTCGCCTTGTCGGTCTCGAGCTCGACGACCGGCTGCTCTTTCGTGATCGTGTCACCCACCTTGACGAGCACGCGGGTCACGTCACCCTGCGTGACGTTTTCACCCAGTTCGGGAACTTTGAATTCCTGCACGAATCAACTCCGCACGACGTCCGCGGTCACGGGCCTGTCTCTGTGCCTCTGTGGCTTGTCATCGGTGAACGGCGTCACGAATCTAGGAGACTGCCGGATTTGGTTTTTCCGTATTGATATTGAGATCCTTGATGGCTTTCTTGACGACCGCGACATCCAGCGTGCCGTCGCGGGCAAGCTGCCTCAAGGTCGACAGGACGATGAAGCGGGCGTCAACCTCGAAGAAATCGCGCAGCGCCGCGCGGGTTTCGCTGCGGCCGAAACCGTCGGTACCGAGCGAGACGAGCGGCCGGGGCAGCCACCGATCAATCGAATCGGGCAACGCCTTCACGTAATCCGACGCGGCGACGATCGGGCCCTCCGTGCCTTCGAAGCACTGCTGCACGTACGGCACGCGCGGCGTCTCATCCGGATGGAGGCGATTCCACCGCTCCGCCGCGTGGCCGTCGCGATAGAGCTCCTGATAGCTCGTCACGCTCCAGACATCCGCGGCGATCCCGTACTGATCCTCGAGCATCTTCGCGGCCTTGATCGCTTCGGGAAGAATCGCGCCGCTGCCCAGCAGGTGCGCGCGCGCCTTCGCATCCTTCTTCTGCGACACCTTGAAGCGATACATCCCCTTCAGAATGCCTTCGCGGACGCCGTCCGGCATGGGCGGCATCTCGTACGGCTCGTTCATCACGGTGATGTAGTAGAAGACGGGATCGCCTTTCACATACATGCGCCGGATGCCTTCCTCGACGATGACGCCAATCTCGTAGGCGAACGCCGGGTCGTACGAAATAAGATTCGGCACCGCCATCGAGAACAGATGGCTGTGACCGTCCTGATGCTGCAGCCCCTCACCCGCCAGCGTCGTCCTTCCGGCTGTGCCGCCGACGACGAAGCCGCGCGTTCGGGCATCGCCGGCCGCCCAGACGAAATCGCCGACGCGCTGCATGCCGAACATCGAGTAGAAGATGAAGAATGGGATCGTGTTAATGCCGTGGGTGGCGTATGACGTACCGGCGGCGATGAAGGAGGAAATCGAGCCGGCTTCGGTAATGCCTTCCTCGAGAATCTGCCCCTCCTTCGCTTCCTTGTAGTACAGGAGCGTGTCCATGTCGACCGGATCGTAGAGCTGGCCCTGATGTGAGTAGATGCCGACCTGACGGAAGAGCGCCTCCATGCCGAACGTGCGCGCCTCGTCGGGAACGATCGGCACGATCAGCTCGCCAACCTCCTTGTCCTTGAGCATCTTCGCCAGAATCCTGACGAACACCATCGTCGTCGACGCCTTGCGGCCTTCGGTGCCCTTCTCGAATTCCGTGAAGCAGTCGTGCAGCTTGTCGGCCTTGATCGGCTCGAACGTCGTGACGCGGCGCGGCACGAAGCCTCCGAGCTGCTTTCGCCGCTCGAGCATGTAGCTGACTTCCGGGCTGTTCTCGGGAGGCCGGTAGAACGGCGCTTTCGCGACCTCAGAATCCGCGATTGGAATGCCGAACCGCGTGCGGAACGCGCGCAGCTCGTCCTCGTTCATCTTCTTCTGCTGGTGCGTGATGTTCTTGCCTTCGCCGGCTTCGCCGGTTCCGTAGCCCTTGATCGTGCGCGCGAGGATCACCGTCGGCTGACCGGTCGTCTTGACCGCTGCGGCGTAGGCCGCGTGCACCTTGATGGGATCGTGGCCGCCAAGGGTGAGCTTCTTGAGCTGCTCGTCCGACAAATGGCTGACCATCTCGGCAAGCTGGGGATACTTGCCCCAGAAGTGTTCGCGGACATAGCCGCCGGACTCGACCGCGTACTTCTGATACTCGCCGTCGACAACCTCGCCCATGCGCTTGACGAGCAGGCCGTCCTTGTCCTTCTCGAGCAACGCGTCCCACTCGCCGCCCCACAGCACCTTGATGACGTTCCAGCCGGCGCCGCGGAAGACCGCCTCGAGCTCCTGGATGATCTGCCCGTTGCCGCGCACCGGCCCGTCGAGACGCTGCAGGTTGCAGTTGACGACGAAGATCAGGTTGTCGAGTTTTTCGCGCGACGCCAGCGTGATGGCGCCAAGCGATTCAGGTTCGTCGGTCTCGCCGTCGCCGATGAACGCCCACACCTTGGAGTCGGACCGCTTCTTCAGGCCGCGATCTTCGAGATAGCGCATGAAGCGGGCCTGATAGATGGCGCAAATAGGCCCGAGGCCCATCGACACCGTCGGGAACTCCCAGAAGTCCGGCATGAGCCAGGGATGCGGATACGAGGAAAGTCCGCCGCCGGTCTTCAACTCGCGCCGGAAGTTTTCAAGCTTCTCCGCTGGAATACGCCCTTCGACAAAGGCGCGCGCGTAGATACCCGGCGACGCGTGACCCTGGAAGAAGATGATGTCGCCGTCGTGGTTCTCGCCCTTGCCCTTGAAGAAATGATTGAAGCCGACTTCGTACAGCGTCGCGGCCGACGCGTAGGTCGAAATGTGCCCGCCAATGCCATCCTCGGCTTTGTTCGCCTTGACGACCATGGCGAGCGCGTTCCAGCGAACGAGGCTCTTGATTCGGCGCTCGATTTCGCGGCTGCCGGGGAACGGCGGCTCTTCAGTTGCGGGAATGGTGTTGATGTAAGGCGTGTTGGCGGTGAAGGGCTGCTTGACGCCTTTGCGCCGCGCGTGATCGGCCAGCTGGCGGAGAAGACGGCTGACCCGCGAGGGTCCGCCAGACTCCAGCACGTAGTCGAGCGATTCGAGCCATTCGCGGGTTTCGAGCGCTTCGAGCTCGGCCGCGTCCTTCGGGGCAGTGTTCCGCATTAATCCTCTAGAATCCGTACTGACAACCTTCAATTGTAGCGCCATCAATCGTCATGAAACCGCTCATCAGCGCTCTGCCGCCCGGCCTCGCCGAGGTTCACCATTCGATTGCGTCATGCGAACGATGTCCGCGGCTGAGACAGTATTGTCGGGCAGTGGCGCGCGAGAAGAAGCGCGCACATCGCAACGACACGTACTGGGGCCGGCCCGTCCCTGGTTTCGGCGATCCCAACGCGCGGCTGCTATTGGTAGGACTCGCGCCGGCGGCGCATGGTGCCAACCGGACCGGACGAGTGTTCACCGGCGACGGGTCGGGCGACTTTCTCATGTCAGCGCTTCACCGCACGGGCTTCGCGAACATCGCTACCTCACAGCGCGTTGATGATGGGTTGCATCTCACCGACGCATATATCCTTTCCGCCGTACGCTGCGCGCCGCCCGACAACAAACCGCTGCCCGAGGAGATTACGCGCTGCCTCGACCATCTTGACGTTGAGCTGACGCATCTCCCGCAGGTCCGTGTCGTCGTCGCGCTGGGGAAGATCGGGTTCGACGCGTGGCTGCAGTTGTTGAAGCGGCGCGGCGTGTCGCTGTCGCCGCGGCCGCAATTCGGTCACGGCGAGGTCGTCAGCTTCGGGAACGGGTTGCCGACGCTGATCGGGTGCTTTCATCCCAGCCGGCAGAACACGAACACAGGCAGGCTGACGGCGCCGATGATGGAGGGGGTGTTCCGGAAAGCGAAGAGACTCCTCCGGCCTTAACCACGAAGGTCGCGAAGCGACGGACACGAAGGTCACGAAGACTGCCTATGCCCGGGACGCTGGGAGTCGCCATCGGATTGTCATTGTCCGGTGTGCCTCGCAGAGCGCCATTACCTGATCCAGTTCAGAGTCTTCGCGCGCTTCGTGACTGCGGCCGAAGCCGCCTTCGTGGTTACGAACTAGTCAGCGCGAGCCAGGAGCCGAGCGAGCGTCCTGATATCGACATTGCCGCCGCTCATCACGCATCCCACCTTCTTGCCGGCTGCTTTCGACCCGTATTTCTTCACAGCCGCCAGCGGCGCCGCACCGGATCCTTCCGCGAGGTTGTGCGTGTAGCGAAGGGCGGCGAGCACACCCTCCTCGAGCTCCGGCTCGTCGAGGGTAACGATGTCATCGAGCTCCTGCTTGAGGATTCCGAACGTCAGGTCGAAGGTGACGCGCGTTGCCATGCCTTCGGCGAACGTGTTGACCCGCTCCGCGGTCACGCGCTCGGGGCCGCGCCAGGAACGGGTGAACGCATCGGCGCCGCACGCCTGGACGCCGACGATTTTCGTCTTCGCGCCGAGTCCGGAGCGCACGACGCAGCATCCGGCGGCCCCGCTGCCGCCGCCGATCGGCACGAACAGATAATCGAGGTCGCGCAGCTGTTCAAGCATCTCGAGTGCGTAGGTGCCTACGCCGGCGATGAGATGCGGTTCGTTCGCCGAGTGGATGTAGCGCCACCCCTCGCGCGCCACGAATGCCTCCACCTCGACGCGCGCCTCGTCGTAATCGCGGCCGAACTCGATCACTTCCGCGCCGTAGGCGCGCATCGCCGCGTTCTTGTCCGGGTTGTTGCCGACGGGAACGAAGATGCGGCATTTCACGCCGTGCATGCGGCTGGCGAAGGCGATCGACTGACCGTGATTGCCGGTGCTGGCACTGACCACGCCGCGCCGGCGCTCGTCCGGCGAGAGCTGCGCGAGCAGGTTCAGCCCGCCGCGGATCTTGAATGCGCCTGTCGGATTGTGATTCTCGTGCTTGACCCATGTCTCGCAGCCGAGCCACTCCTCGAGGAGCGGATGCCGCAGCATCGGCGACGGCTGCATGACCGCATAGACGCGCGCGCGAGCGTCAAGGACGTCCTGTAACGTCGGGGCCGCAAGGGACACGAACACGATCTAGCCACAAAGGTCACGACGATCACTATTGGTTTCGTCGGCTTCGACCGCGCGATGGAGCGTCTTCCCGACGAGCTCGCGTCCTGGAGACCACCAGAACGAAACATCAACTTCTGTGTGTGCTTTGTGGCGAATTCGTCTTCGTGGCCTGTGTGGCTAAGAACTCGTCGCGGACCCGCACCGCAAGATCCGGACGGTTGCTGATCAGGCCATCAACACCCCATTCCAGGAGCCTCTGCATGTCGGCTTCCTCGTCGACCGTCCACACCTGCACCTTGAAGCCCGACGAGTGCGCGTTTCGGATAAATCGTGGCGAGACGATGCGGACTCCCTCGGCGCATTCCGGGACCTGATAGGTGTGATACGGCGCCCTACGCACCGGACATCTCAGCCACGATCGGTAGAGGGCCAGGCGAACTTCGCCCCGGTGCGCGCTGGCAGCCACGTCTCGAAGCGCGGTACGCGCCGCCCGCGCGCTGGCAATGCCGTATCCGGCAACGCAGACGTAATCGGTGGCGCCGGCGCGGCGAATCTCGGCGGCTACCGCCTCCCCCATCGCCGCCGTATACACCTTTATTTCTATGATTGTGGGCACGCCGCGATAGCGCGCCAGCACTTCACGCAGCGTCGGCACGCCGATGCCGAGCCCGCGAAACGGATACTCCCCATTACGTGTGAACCAGAAGCCCGCGTCGAGCCGCGAGAGCTCGTCCACGGTGCGCGCGGCGAGCGGTCCCGAACCGTTCGTTGTCCGATCGAGCGTCTTATCGTGATGAATCACCACAACGCCGTCCGCGGACAGGTGAACATCGAGCTCGAGACCGTCCGCGCCGGTGGACATGCCGATGTCAAACGCCGCGATCGTGTTCTCCGGGCCCAGATCGCACCCTCCGCGATGTGCAAAAATCTGCGGCCGGTTCGAGAAGAACGACACAATTAAGCATTGTGCATTGAGCATTGAGCCTTGTGCATTAACGTCCGCCTTTGCGCCCAAATTCGAGCGCGCTTCGGCGAGACCTCGCCGGGAGCTCGCCTGAGACGAATGCGAGCGGAGGCGGGTAGAATCGTCTTATGCCCAGACCCACAGGGATTTCCACGGTCGGCGATCTGCGGCGCGCCATCGCCGACGGCAGCGTGGTACGACGCAGTGTGCACCAGGAAGTGCGCGACAACCTGATTCGGAAGCTTCGCGCCGGCGAGCCGCTCTTTCCCGGCATCGTCGGCTACGACGACACCGTCGTGCCGCAACTCATCAACGCGCTGCTGTCGCAGCACAACTTCATCCTGCTCGGCCTGCGCGGCCAGGCAAAGACACGTCTGCTGCGAGCGCTGGTGACGCTGCTTGATGACGAAATCCCCGTGATGCCGGCGTGCGAGATCAACGACGATCCGCTCGATCCGATCTGCAGCGCATGCCGCGCCCGCCTCGCCGCCGAAGGCGACAAGACCCCAATCGCCTGGCTCGGACGCGACGCACGCTACGTCGAAAAACTGGCGACGCCCGACGTGACCATCGCAGACATGGTCGGCGATATCGATCCGATCAAAGCCGCACGGTCGGGCCTGCAGCTCTCGAGCGAGCTGACGATGCATTACGGGTTGCTGCCACGGGCGAACCGGGGGATTTTCGCAATCAACGAGCTGCCCGACCTCGCGGGCAAAATCCAGGTGGGCCTGTTCAACATCCTGCAGGAAGGCGACGTTCAGATTAAGGGCTACCCCGTGCGGCTGCCGCTCGACGTGATGATGGCGTTCACGGCGAACCCCGAGGACTACACCGCACGAGGAAAGATCATCACGCCGCTGAAGGACCGCATCGGTTCCGAAATCCGCACGCACTACCCGGCCGGACGCGGCGATGCGATGGCCATCACGGCGCAGGAAGCGTGGATGGCGCGCGATGGCGTCGGCCCGAAGACGGAGGTGCCGACCTTCGTGGCCGAGGTTGTCGAAGAAATCGCGTTTCAGGCACGGCAGGATCGCCGCATCGACAAGCGCTCCGGCGTCAGCCAGCGGCTTCCAATCTCGGCGATGGAAAACGTCGTCTCGAATGCAGAACGGCGCGCGCTCATGAACCGCGAAGACTGCGCCGTGGCGCGCGTCAACGACGTGTATGCCGCACTGCCATCCATCACGGGCAAGTTCGAGATGGAGTACGAGGGTGAACTGAAGGGCGCGGAGACTGTCGGGCGCGAGCTGATCAAGGCGGCGGTCGCCAACGTGGCGGATGGGTACCTCTCGCATCTCGAAACACGCCAGGTGGTCGAGTGGTTCGACCTTGGCGGCAGCCTGCAGCTCTCCGACACGATGAGCACGAAAGAAGTGATCGCGCACGCGCGCGAGGTGCAGGGAC
>Ga0075425_100003922_pt1 | contig 15224 bp, 7 predicted proteins | sample SoiMethybrSBSTD4_FD_75300 | JGI IMG/M metagenome (GOLD analysis project Ga0075425, IMG submission 75300) | Bulk soil microbial communities from a Populus tree surrounding site in Tennessee, USA - Soil MetaG P. TD hybrid SBSTD4 | ecosystem: Environmental > Terrestrial > Soil > Tree plantation...
ACCGGGTCTCAAGTCCGATTTCTATCGAACACTGATGTATGCCGCTGATGAAGTCCTTCCGAAGGTAAGCGGCCGCCGAAGCGTGGTGATCATGACCGACGGTGTCGATTCGTTCGACGAATTGGATTTCGAGAAAGTGTTAACCGAGTTGCATCGAGCGCGAGCTACAGTGTACGTGGTCAGTCAAAGCACGATGCTGCTGCGAGAGATCAAACCGCGCGCATTCAATTCGCTGTCGTGGTACGAAATGCTCGACCCTCAGGCGCGGAAAAAGATCGACCAGCTGCGGGCTTACTATAAGCAGCTCGAAGCGGCTGAGATTACGATGAAAGGTCTTGCGGAAGAAACCGGGGGGTCGATCTGGATCCCGGGAACGAAAGAAGAGTTTTCGAAGTTGAGTCCACAGATCACAACCGAGATCGGCACCGAGTACCTGTTTGCCTATTCGACCGAAAGGCAGCCGGACGACACCAGGTTCCACGCCATAAACGTCTACGCTACGATACCGGGGCTGCAAGTGCGTTCCCGACGCGGGATCTATTCAGGGATGATTGCAAAACGAGAGGCGCGCGTAATGTTTCCCGCCGACAGCGAATCAGTCGACTGGGTGGCGCAGCGCCTGGTTCCTTTTAAGAATCCAACCTTCGATTTCAACTTGAATTAACCTCAATCTGGCAGGGCTTTGATGGGCCGACATTTCCCGCTGCTCCCTACCGCTTTCCACTCTGAAAGAGTCGAATTGCGATCTCCAAAGTCGGCGGTTTATGTTGGAAGTCAAAACGTGATCGACTTCGAAATCTACACTGATAAGATTGCCCAGAGCGGCCGGGAAGTTATTCGGAAAGCTTACGAAGAGGCTCGACACCGCGATCACAACCAACTCATTTCGGAACACGTTCTTCTTTCCATCGCTGAGGTGGAACGAACCCTATTCAACGAAGTAATGCAGAGCCTGAACCTGGATCCGGAAGTTGTCATTCAGGAACTCACAGCAAAACTAGATAAGTTTGACTATCCTGGGCGCGGAATGAAGATATCCGAGCCGCTCCGGACTCTGTTTATGAATTCGCTGATCCACTCTCGCGAACAGAGACGCAGACTCATCAATCGACCGACCTCTTTTATGCGCTGTTCGTCGACAAATCCAACTATCCGGTAAAGTTGCTCAAACGGCTTGGCGCAGATCGCGAGATGGTGATGAAGAAAATAACAGGTCGAATCCTGAACGGGACGATCTCCAAACGGGAGGACCCGCGTAAAACTGCCCGCTGACGCCGAAAGCGTTCAGTTAGTTGGCGCAACTCCCCGTTCATTTCAAGAATCCAACCTTCGATTTCAAATCGGCGAATAATATTACGAGGCCTCCAGGAAGCCGAAAAGTCGCTATTCTTGAGTAGACTTTTCGTCTCTGATATACTCGAATAGCACGCTTAGAGGGATGCGGGCGAACGTCTCCCATAGCACGAACGGACGGTTGCTTGGGGAAGCCACAACACGATGATCGACCTGGAAATTTATACCGACAAGATTGCTGAGAGCGGGCGACGGTTGATTCGAAAGGCCTACGAAGAAGCTCGAGGACGCGATCACAACCAGCTTGCTCCCGAACACCTGTTTGTTTCCATCGCTGAAGTCGAACGACCCTTCTTCAACGAAGTAATGCAGAGCTTGAACCTGGATCCCCAGGTTGTTATTCAAGCACTCGAAACAAAATTGGATCAGCGCGACTATCTCGGACGCGGTATGAAGATATCCGAGCCGCTCCGGACTCTCCTCTCAAACGCTTTGAAGCATTCTCGCGAACAGGGACGCAGACTGATCGAATCGACCGATCTGTTTTATGCGCTGTTCACCGATGCTCACAGCTATCCGGTAGAGTTGCTCAGACGGCTCGGCGCCGACCGCGAAATGGTGATGCAAAAAATAGCCACGCGAGTCCGAAGCCACGAAGAAAAAGAGGAAAAATATCGCCGTCGCTACGAGCTCCCGCCTTATCTCAAACATTTCGGAGTGAGTCTCAACAAGCTCGCTCGGCAGGACAAACTCCCTCCAGTGATTGGGAGAAGCGAAGAGATAAGACAGATCGTCGAGATCCTCTGTCATCGCGAGCGCGCGAATTCACCTATGCTGGTTGGCGAAGCCGGCGTAGGAAAGACTGCTGTCGTTGAAGGGCTCGCTCGTAAGATCGAACTCGAGCCGGAGGGCCTGCCGCAGAGACTGCGCAGCGCCCACGTGGTTCAGCTGCAGATGTCGGGAATTGTTGCAGGGACGATGCTTCGCGGCATGTTCGAGGAACGGATCCAAGGTATCATCAGCGAAGTAAAAGAACGCGATAATCTGATTCTTTTTATCGATGAAGCACACACCATTATCGGCGCGGGTTCGGCGCTCGGAGCAAGCTCGGACGCCGCGAATATGTTCAAGTCGGCACTTGCGCGCGGCGAAATTCGAATCATCGGCGCTACGACAATGACCGAGTATAAGGAATACATCTCGGAAGACGAAGCGCTGGCTCGAAGATTTCGTCTGGTGAAGGTCGATGAGCCTTCGGTCGAGGACACGCGGAAGATCATTGCCGGCGTTCGCCCGAGGCTTGAACGAAACTACTCGGTTACGATTTCCGATGAAGCGATAGAAACAGCTCTGGAGATGGCGCCTCGATACGTTCGAAATTTACATCTTCCAGACAAGGTCATTGGTTGGCTGGACACCGCTTCAGTAAAGGTGGAGATCAACCAGCCCGAACTCTCAGAGGTCAAATCCGAGCACATTATCGATGTGATCAGCCAGGAATCCCGGATTCCGCGGGATATGATCTTCCGAGACACCAACGATCGGTTCGCTCTTATGGAAGACGCGCTGGGTCATCGTGTCATCGGCCAACGAGAAGCTATCAAGGCGGTTGCTCAACGTCTTCGTCTAAACAAAGGCCCGCTAAAAGAGAATTTCTATAAGCCGGATGGCGTGCTGTTGTTTCTCGGTCCGACTGGAGTCGGCAAGACCGAGCTTGCGAAAGCGGTCGCCGAGTTCATGTTTGGCGACGACGACAAGATGGTCCGGATTGATATGTCCGAATATCAGGACGGGACCATCGCCATCGAGAAGCTCATCGGAATGCCTCGAGGAATCGTGGGCAGCGAGCGCGGCGGTATTCTCACTGAGCGGCTTCGTGACAATCCTTATACGGTGTTGCTGCTGGATGAAATCGAAAAGGCCTCGCCTTATCTGCTGAATCTGTTCTTGCAGGCTTTTGATGAAGGCTGGATAACCGACGGGCGCGGCAAGAAGGTTTATCTGTCCGACGCCATCGTGATCATGACCTCGAACCTCGGTTCAGACAGCTTCAAGAAGTATATGAAGCCGCTCGGATTTGGAACAAAGACTCTGGCCGACATCAAACAAATCAAGCGAGAGGTTATCAAGGCTGCAGAGGACCGCTTCTCGCCGGAGTTTCGAAATCGAATCGACGAAATCGTGGTGTTTTCTCCGCTGACTCAAGATGAAGTGAAACGAATCGCTGAGCTTTATCTTGGGATCATCAAACGCCAGATGAAGCGTCAAGACAAGGATCTTCAGGTAACCGATCGCGCTGTCGTATACCTGGTTGAGAAAGGCTTTAGTCCCGCCTACGGCGCGAGGTTCCTAAAGCGCACGATCGATGAGTTCGTAAAGCTTCCGATGACGACGCGCTGGAAGGAAGCCGAACGGTTTGTCGTGGATTTCGAAGATAACGAGTTGAAGATCAACTTCCCAAATCAGTAACCGATTCGGAATTCAACCATGACGGTACAAAGCGGCGCCGCTGAAAACTGCGCCGCTTTTTTCATGCAGGCTGCTTCCGGTATGCGATACAATTTGGACATGGCAGTAAAGATCTTTTCAAATAAGCCTCTTAGATCGACGGTCGCGCTTGTGTCACTCCTGTACCTAACGGTGCTGCTGTTGCTGGCTGGAGCCCGCGCACAGGAGCAAGACGAGAACGATCCGGTGAAAGCCGCGGCTTTGGTGCGTGATGCGATCGCGGCGCGCGGCGGCGATCCATTCATGAAGATAACCACGGTCGAGAGCCGTGGGCAGTTCACGCCTTTCGAGAAGGCGGTCTCCGGAGACCCGACTCCATTCGTTGACTACATTGTCTATCCGAGTCGCGAGCGAACCGAGTTCGGCAAAGGCGACACCAAGTTCATCCAGAGTAATTCGGAGAGCGCGAACTGGGTTTACGACGCCGGCCAAAAAATGATCAGGGATCAAAAGGAAGAGCAAGTGAAGCAGTTTCAGCAAAGCTTTCGTTATGATCTCGACAACCTGTTGAGAGCCGCTTCGCGGCAGTCGGCAGTAAAGCTGTTTTATCTTGGAAGGCGCGAGGCTTGGCGCAATACATTTTCCGAAGCGCTTCGAGTCGACTTCAACGACGGCGGCAGCGCGACTCTGCATTTCGATCCGCGTTCAAAGCTTCCAATGATGGTTGAGTACAAAACCGTAGGTGAGGACGGAGCCATCAACAACGAGGTTCGATACTTCAGGTGGGTCGAGTTTGCAGGAATACTGTTTCCGACGATTCAGGACTCGTATCGAAACGGCAAGCAGAGTGCGCGAGTAAGCTTCGATACGGTAAGTATCAATTCCAGTGTTCCGGACAAGCTTTTTGTAAAACCGTCCAACATCAAGGAAGTAAAGTAGGCTCGGCTCAGTTGATTCTTTCGCGATAACCCTGGGTGAATGCGCGAAACCGCTGTCTCATCCTGGCGATGCCGTCGCCGATTTCCCTGAGATCCTGCAACATCTGATCGAGTTTTTGCGGCTGCCACTCGGCATCTTCGGGCATTGCCGAGAGCTGCACCTCGAGCCCAGCGAGTCGTGCCTCCACGGACGCGAGGTGTGATTTCACCTCTCTCCACAAATCTTCGACCGCGATCAGATATTCGCCGATGCCGTCCTGAAACTCCGAGACGCTAAAGCGCAAATCGGCAAGAGATGCCTTGAGCTCTTCGACGTCGATTTTCTTTTTTTCAGCTTCTTCTGCCATAGAGTTTCCCGTGCTCTGCTAGGCGACGGTGACTTCCGGCGCAAGATAGACGTCCTGGATTGCGTTTAGGATTTTGATTCCGTCGGGCATCGGTTTCTGAAATGCCTTGCGACCAGAGATCAAACCGGTCCCGCCGGCGCGCTTGTTGATAACTGCGGTCCGCACCGCTTGTTGAATGTCGTTTTCTCCCGAAGCTCCCCCCGAGTTGATGAGCCCTGCCCGACCCATGTAGCAGTTCAGAACCTGGTACCGAGTGAGATCGATCGGGTGATCGGTGCTCAAATCGGTGTAGACCTTCTTGCTGGTCTTGCCAAAGTTGAGCGCGTTATAGCCGCCGTTGGTCTCTGGCAGCTTTTGTTTGATTATGTCGGCTTCGATGGTGACGCCCAGGTGGTTTGCCTGCCCGGTGAGGTCCGCCGCCGCGTGAAAGTCAGTCTCTTTGGTCTTGAACGCCGCGTTTCTGAGATAACACCAGAGCACGGTAAACATCCCGAGCTCGTGCGCTCGCGCGAATGCCTTCGAGACTTCCTGGAGTTGGCGCTTCGATTCCTCAGAGCCGAAGTAGATGGTCGCACCAACGCCGGCGCAACCCTGCTCGTAGGCCTGGTCGATCGAGCCAAAGATTATCTGATCAAAACTGTTTGGATAGGAGAGGAATTCGTTGTGATTGAATTTGAGGATGAAAGGAATCTTGTGTGCGTATTTGCGCGAAACCGATCCGAGTACACCGAGCGTCGTGGCGACCGCGTTACATCCCCCTTCGATTGCGAGCTTGACGATGTTTTCCGGATCGAAGTATTCGGGGTTGGGAGCGAAAGAGGCTCCAGCGGAGTGCTCGATCCCCTGGTCGACCGGAAGGATTGATAAATAGCCGGTGCCCGAGAGGCGACCGTGATTAAACATCGCTCCGAGATTTCGAAGGACTTGCGGTCGGCGATCGGAAGCGACCATCACCCGGTCAAGAAAATCGGGCCCGGGGAGATGAAGCATTTCTTTCGATACGGTTCTGCATTGATAGGTTAACAACGATTCAGCTTCATCGCCGAGAATCTTCTCAATTTCTTTGATCATGTGGCCTCCGGTGTTATCGAGCGTCGAAAACGAATAACAGGAATGAATGTCGCTACGGCAATCACATTCTAAGCGGGCCGGATTCCGAGGTCAATCGTGTGCGCGGAGAGAATTGGCAAAGAGGAGCTGAGTGGACGGAGGAGACGGGGAGATAGGGAGCAGGGAGGAGAGGGCTTTTGCGCGGGTGTTGGGTTTGGTGTTTTGGGTTCAGGATTTCAGGGCCGAGTTCAAGCTCTGCGGTTCAGGGTTTCTGATTTAGAATTTCTGTTTCGGCGATCGGCGAATTCGCTTACACGCCGCTCAGCCTTTCGCCCGGTCTCCCCATCGCCCGATCTCCCGTCCATTCCGCTCCTCGGCTCCTCTGCTTAATTAGGCGGCGGCTTATCGGGTTTTTTCAGCTGCTTTTTTATCTCTCGTTGCATATCTTCCATCGGTTTCTCAGCGTCGTGAGGAGGCTTCTTAGACTTGTCCTCGGGATCTGCCTGACCTTCCGGCCACGCAAAACCAGGAATCGGCGGTTGCTCAGGATGATCGCCGTGAGCTTCGCAAAGCTGCTGGGGTTCAGTACCCTGTATGAAATATTCTGTTCGATGTGCCGGGCATTGATCGGTCGCTATTAAGCCAGTGGTCGGATCAATCTCGTCCGTCACCACCCCCTCCGGCGCGGTAGAGAAGCCTTCTCCACCTAAGTCAGGTCGAATCGCGAGCGCCGATTTCATAAACGACGTCCAAATTGGCAATGCTGACTTGGCGCCTTCCAACCCAAGCTCCGAGTTGTCGTCGAAGCCCACCCAAACGACGCAGACCATATTCGGTGTGTAGCCGGCGAACCATCCGTCTCGCGAAGTACCGGTCTTGCCTGCAGCGGTCCCGGTAAATCCCATCGCTCTAGCTCGCGATGCAGTGCCGCGATTCAGAACGTCCTGCATGATGTTGGTCATTAGCCAGCTGATCTCTGGTCGCAGAACTTGTTTGGGTTGACCCTTAGCCTCGGTTATTCCGACTCCATCTGAATTGGTCACCCGCTTTATCGGTTTTGAATCCGACAACAGTCCGCCGTTCGCGAAAGCCGTGTACGCCGACGCGACTTGCAGCGGAGTAGCCTCTGCGGTCCCGAGCGCAAGCGCCGGGAAAGGCTGAGGCCTCGGCAATCCGAGCTTTTCTGCCATCCGCGCGATCTTCGGATACCCGACCTTTTCGGCGATCCGCACTGTGACTACGTTTAATGAGTGAACCAGACCCTCTCGCAAGGAGACATCTCGATTCGAATATGTCTTGCCAAAATTCTCTGGTGAATACGTTTGACCTCTGCCGTACAGGAACGTCTCGGGCGCATCCATGAACATCGAACCGGGAGTGATCTTTGTTTCCGCGTCGTCATCGTAAGCGCTATTCAATGCGGTCGCGTATACAATCGGTTTGAACACCGAGCCGGGTTGCCGGTTTGCGTCGACGGCTCGGTTGAGTTGGCTCTGCCCGTAATCACGACCACCAACCATCGCAAGGATCTCGCCGGTCTTAGAGTTGAGAGCGACCAGAGCTGCTTGAAGTGTTCCCGGAGGAACGGGGTTCTTTTTGCGCTTCGCAAAAATCTGATCGAGCGAGGTCAGCGTGTCGTTGACGGCTTTGTCGGCGGCTCGCTGCAGATCCATATCGATCGTCGTATAGACTCGATAAGACTGTCGCGCGAGATCGCGAGTAGGAAGCTCGGTGGTCAGCTGTTGCTGCAGATAGTCAACGAAGTACGGCGCATCGCTGTTGAGCGCGCTGTGCTTCGCTTGAATCTTGAGCTCGGATGACTTCGCCTGCTCGGCTTTGTCGCGCGGTATGAAGCCCGCTTCGACCATCGAATCAAGGACCTGGTTGCGTCGCGCTTTCGCTCGTTCGGGATCTCGATACGGCGAATAGAGGCTGGGCCCCCTGATTATTCCCGCCAGAAACGCACTCTCAGGCAAGGTTAGGTTTACTACATCCTTGTTGAAATACGCTGACGCGGCCTCGCCGACTCCGTTTATCGAGTAACTGCCCGACTGACCCATATAGACTTCATTCGAGTAGAGCTGAAAGATTCCCTCTTTGTGCAGCTTGGTCTCGAGCACTACCGCGATCATCATCTCCTGGACCTTGCGCTTCCAGGTGCGTTCGGGGGTCAGAAAGAAATTCTTGACCAGCTGCTGGGTAATCGACGAGCCGCCCTCTTGCAGCTGTCCTTCGCTGGCGTCACGCAGCAGCGCACGCGCGATGCCCCGATAGTTTATCCCCGAGTGTTCGAAGAATTGCCGGTCTTCAATCGCGACGACCGCATTCACGTAGTCGCGCGGAAGGTCTTTGAACGATACCAGCTTTTGCTTCTGTCGTTGTTTTTCGTTTGAGATGGCGGTTACAAGTTCGGGTTCGAGGACTGAGCTATCCAGATTCCGTTTGCTATCACTGTCGGTGATTTTGGTAATGCCTTTCCCGCCCGCGCCGAAAATAATGCTGAGGTTTGGAAACTGTCTGGACCCGTTTATCACCGAGTTCTGGCTGGTGCGAATATCGATGGTGTTACCTTTGATCAGATATCTTCCGCGACTCGAGTCTGCATCTTTGGAAGATTCCACGTAGCCGATGCCGTCGAGATAGCTTTTAAGCGACGTGAGAGTCATCGCCTGCGACACTCGAATGATCCGTGGCGCCGCATAGATGCCGGTCGTACGAACCACAATGTCGCCGCGCAATCGCGCGTCGATCATCCGGGCGTACTTCGCATAGAAGAAGGCGAAGACCGAGCCGACGATCAGCAGAAGAATCAGAAGAATTGCGAGCCGCACAGGAGTGAAGATGCGGCGAATGAGGTTTGGACGAGGCAGCGTACGCTGAACGACTCGGGTCGTCTTTGGCTTTTGAGTGACAGTTACCAAGGCTCTACGGAATTCCGTTCCCTTTCAACTACTTCGGGCTGTTAGATTCCTGCTTTGCTGTTTTGGTTGTTGCGGTTCCATCTATTAGTCTAACCGCCGTAGGAGCCTCCAAGACTGTAGCACTGAAAGCATAAATGAGGGAAGTGTTCTGGGGGGCGTCAGTAGTGATACGGGTGTGGTTAAAAGCGGGACGTTTCCGCTAATCCCTATCGGCACTTGCTGGATCGACCTTCGGCAGAAGTGCATGTTTGTAGACACGAGCGTGGGTGCGACACCCTCCTTTTGCGGGCTATGTCTTATACCGAGTTTTGTGCCAAACCGAAAAACTGAGGCGCTTGATCGCCTACGTCAGGGAGGGTGGTCGCAACCACGCTCGCGTCTACAAACATGCAATTCTCCCGCACGTCAATTCTAAGTCACATGAAAGGTTGGTCTCACTGTAATCACACTCCAAGGACCCGTCGTGCCGCTCGGTTCTTGTTAATTCACTGATGACGCAGGGCTTCCGGGATAGTCGGCTGCTATCTGGCAGCGCTACTCGCTCGTTGAACCACTAACTCGACGTTGCAATCGGCGATTATTTCTCTGATCGAATTGGTGAGAGAAGGCGTCACCTTGACCCGAATGTGTTGATTGGGCTGCACTCGCGCGAGGCTGCCGTCGGCGAGCTTCACCTCGAAGATCACGCTGCACTCGCCGCGGTTGTTATCGAGCAGCCAGTGGAGTCGCTCGAGCTTCCTCTCGTCGACGGAATTCACATCGAAGTGCAACACAACCGTGCGAGCCATTCGCTCGCGAATGTTTTCCAGCGATTGAATTTCATCAGCGATTATCGTGATCGCCCCGCCGTCATCTATTTCAAGCCTCCCGCGCACCAGCACCGCGGCTTCGTTTTGCATTACCCCGTTAGCCTTGCTGAACACATCCGGCCACGCGACGACCTTGACCGTTCCGTACTGATCTTCAAGCTGGAACAAGCCGAAGCGGTCTCCTTTCTTAGTGGTGCGCACATTGAGATCGATGACAACTCCGCCGAGACTCACGACAGTTCCGTGTCCCAAAGCTGCCAGGCGATCGACATCGGCATCGGCGAAATCTTTTAACGCCTCTTCATAACCCGACAGCGGATGCCCGGAAATATAGAAACCCAGCGTTTCCTTCTCGCCTTTGAGTACGTCGTTATTGGCCCACTCCGGTACGTCGGGCAGCGGCGGCTCAACCGGGGGCATCGTTGCCGCAAGCGCGCCAAACAGATCGGTTTGCCCCGTCGCTCGAGAACGCTGTAGCCGCTGGCCGCTTTCAATCGAGGAATCGATCGCTGCAAATAGCCTTGAACGACTCTTGTTTATCGAATCAAATGCTCCGGCTCGAATCAGACCTTCGAGAACTCGTTTGTTGACAGCTCGCGAATCGACGCGCTCGGTGAAATCGAAAGTCGATAGGAAAGGACCACCCGAGTTTCGCGCTTCAACGATCGACGATACAGCCGACTGTCCGATGCCTTTTATTGCCGCGAGACCGAACCGAATTGAGTTCCCGCTCGCGGTGAAATTATCCAGACTAGTGTTCACATCCGGCGGAAGGATCTGGATCCCCTGCGATCGCGCTTCGTTGATGTATCGAACCACCTTGGCGGTGTTGTTGAGTTCGTTGGACAGGACCGCGGCCCAGAAATGAGTCGGATGATAAGCCTTCAGATACGCGGTCTGGTATGCGAGATAGCCATAAGAGAACGAGTGCGCCCGATTGAACGCGTAGTCTGCGAAACCTTCAAAGCTCTGCCAGAGCTTCTCGAGTCTGTTGGCGTTATGTCCGCGCTCAATCGCCTGTCGTAAGAACTTCTCCTTGTGTTTGTCGAGCTCCTCGCGTTTCTTCTTTCCCATTGCGCGACGAACCAGATCCGCTTCTCCAAGTGAATACCCGGCGAGCTTTTGGAACACCGCCATCAGCTGTTCCTGATAAACGCAAATCCCCAGAGTGTTGCCCATGATCTCTTTGAGCTCTGGGAAGTCGTATCGAACCTGGCGTCGTCCGTGACGCCGCTCTATAAAGTCGTCGACCCAGCCGCTGTCGATGGGACCCGGTCGGAAGAGAGCATTAAGCGCCGAGAGATCTTCGAGACCCTCCGGCTTTAGCCTGCGGCAGAGATCTCGCATCCCGCCGGATTCAAACTGAAAGATCGCTTCGGTCTTCCCCTCGGCGAACAGGGCGAGCGCATTTCGATCATCGAGCGGAATCTTTGTCAGGTCAACCGCCGCGCCGGTCTCTCGCTCGATAGACTTGAGACAGTCGTCGATGATGGTCAACGTTGTCAGCGCCAGGAAGTCCATCTTCAGCATCCCAGTCTTCTCGAGATCGGTCATTGGATACTGAGTCGTTACTTCATCACGGGCCGTCTTCGAAATCGGTACGAGCTCGTAGAGCGGTTTTGGAGAGATCACCACTCCGGCGGCGTGCACCGACGCATGTCGCGAGCAGCCTTCCAGACGCTGCGCTATCTCGATTACTTCGCGCACTCGATCGTCGGTATTGATCGCCCGCTTTAAGTCGGGGTTTTGTTTGATGGCGTCTTCGATTGAAACGTTTCGCCCGCGAACCGGCGGCGGGATCATCTTGGCGATCTTGTCGACCTCCGAGTAAGGCATCTCCAGCGCACGGCCGACATCCTTTATCACCGCCTTCGAAGCTAGCGTTCCGAACGTGCTGATTTGAGACACGTGATCGCGTCCATAATAGTCAGCAACGTAATCGATGACCTTCTGACGGCCTCGCACGCAGAAGTCGATGTCGATATCCGGCATCGAGACTCGTTCCGGATTCAGGAAGCGCTCGAACAGCAGATCGTACTGAAGCGGATCGAGATCGGTGATTTTCAGACAATAAGCGACAAGCGATCCCGCAGCTGAACCACGTCCCGGGCCGACCGGGATACTGTTCCGTCGCGCGTAAGCGATGAAATCCCAAACAATTAGAAAGTAACCTGCGTATCCCATCGCGTTGATGACCGAGATTTCCTGCTCGAGCCTCGCACGATAGTCGTCGAGATCGCACTTACGGTCTGGTCGTTCGCACAAACTTTCCCATCGTTCTTCGAGCCCGGCCCTCGCGCACTTTGCAAAATATGTCTCGGTTGTCTCACCGTCCGGCACTCGATATTCGGGAAGATGATTCTGATCTTTTGGCAGCTCGAGCTCGCACATCTCTGCGATCGCGACGGTGTTCAATAAAGCCTGAGGCAGGTCACCACCAAAGATCTCCCACATCTCCGCCGCTGAGCGAACAAAGAACTCACCTTCCTTGTATCGAAGACCGCGCTTTTCGTTGACAGTTTTGCCGGCGCCGATACACACCAGGATGTCGTGAGCTCGCCAGTCGTCCTGCATTAGATAGTGACAATCGTTTGTCGCCGCGAGCGGAATACCGGTCTTCTTTGAAAGCTCGATCATCCCGGGGATGACGGTTTGAACTTCTTGTTCGAGTCCGTGATTTTGGACTTCGAGGTAGTAGTTTCCTTTACCGAGTATGTCTTCGAACTCTTTTGCCTGCTTGGCAGCCTCATCAAACCTGTCGGTGAGTAACAGAGACGACGGTACCCCGGACAGACAGGCCGAGAGGGCAACAAGGCCTTCGGAGTGTTCGGCGAGAAGCTGCTTATCGATTCGCGGTTTGTAGTAGTAACCCTGAGTGTAAGAAAAGGATGAAAGCCTTGCGAGGTTATGATAGCCCTTAAGATTTTTAGCGATCAGAATAAGATGATTGGTGCCTTTTTCGCCGGACGCTTCTCCTCTATCGGTATGTTTCCCTTTGGCGATGTAAGCCTCCATCCCGATGATCGGCTTTATCCCCGACGTCTTCATCTGATTGTAAAAAGAAATCGCACCGTAGAGATTTCCGTGATCGGTTACTGCTACGGCGCGCGCTCCGAGTTCCTGCGCTCGTTTTGCGAGAGGCTTAATCTTGATTGCGCCGTCAAGAAGACTGAAGTCCGTGTGAAGATGGAGGTGCACGAAATCTTTTTCGTTCATTATTTCTTCTTTGCTTTTAAGGAGCCTGAGATCCCAGGAGGCCTGCGCTCAGTTTTGATCCGAGTCTGCCTATCAATCGTGATCGCTCTATGAATGATACCACGTTCTACGGATCGGCAGTCTAGCACAGCGGAATCATGGAGTATACCGCAACTTGTAGGGGGACTCCGAACAGATACAAGATGTTGTCAGTGGCTTGATCTCGGCGAGTTATCAATATAATCTTCCGTCTGTTCCGGACGTACACAATCGACGAAAATCAACCAGAGATGCAAATAGTTAAATAGAGACGTGTACGTTTCGTATAAAATCAGGTGGCCCACGCCTGCGGTAGCATCGGCGCAAGCGTTCGTTTCTTTCCAATTTTCATACTTGTTGTTGTCGCGCGATCAGAACGACTCCGACTGAAAGTCTGAGTCCTCTATTCGAATCAACAGGCCGCGGTTTTCCGCGCCGCACACCGTCTCATAGGAGCGAACCATGAAGAGCAGCCCTCTCTCATCCAAACCCGTAGCTTTGAGTCTCACCATCGCCTTGCTGATTGTTCTGCTGCTTGGAAACTTCTCTCATACCAAGCCCAGCTTAACTGTCGATCGGTTGACTCACTCCGAAGAAAACAATGCGATGAAGGCAGTAATCGCGGATGGACAAATCCACCTTCCGCTCGGGTTTGAGGCGAATCGGGGTCAGGCTCCCGACGATATCAAGTTCGTTGGCCGAGCTAATGCCTCTTCGTTCCTCTTCAAACAAAATGAGGTGCTTCTGTCGATTCACAACCGAAGTTCACACAAGTCCTCGTCGTCTTCGAGAGGCTCGGTTACAACTGCCCAAGTCGGAATGAAATTCGAAGGAGCGAACTTACATCCTGACATCGCAGGGCAAGAGCCTCGCGACACTCGGGCAAACTACTTTATCGGCAATGATCCTTCAAAGTGGGTGCGCGGAATTGATACGTATTCCAGCGTCGCTTATTCGGCGATCTATCCTGGAATCGATTTGATCTTCTACGGAAACCAGAACCAACTTGAATATGACTTCAACGTGCGGCCCGGCGCCAATCCCTCGGACATCAAACTGCGATTCGAAGGCGCAGACAAAGTTGAATTCGGCAAAGAAGGGGAGCTGATACTTCGAACCGCTGCGGGCAACGTGAGCCATAATGCACCGATTGCATACCAGGAGATCGCGGGCTCGAGGCACGACGTAGCTGCCAAATTCGAGAAGTCTGACGACGGACTGATCAGTTTCAAACTCGGTGGTTATGACCGCAATCAACCGTTAGTCATAGATCCGGTCCTAATTTTCTCAACCTATCTCGGCGGCCCGGGTGACGACGCCTGCCGTGGCATTGTTGCCGACCCGGCCGGCAACGCCTATCTGATCGGAGATTCGTTTTCAGCGAGCTTCATTCCTCGAGCAACCGATACGAATTCAGATATTTTCATTGGCAAGCTCAACAGCAATGGACTGATTTTGAGCTACACGTTCTTTGGCGGTAACAAGAACGATACCGCCACCGGGCTAACTGTCGATTCGACAGGGAGTGTCTATATGGCTGGCAGTACCGAGTCGCCCGATTTCCCGATCCTCAGCTCATTCGGCTTGGCTCTGCAGGGACCGTCGGACGCATTTGTAGTCAAACTCACAGCTGCTCTTGATCAGTTTTTCTATTCGACGATTGTCGGTGGATCAGGTGACGAACGAGGAATCTCAGTAGCGGCCGACAGTGGTGGTAACGCCTACATTTCAGGACAGACGACGTCGGCTGATTTCCCGACCTTCGCGGCTGTTCAATCGACCTATGGAGGCGGTGACTCGGATGCATTTGTTTCGAAAATAACGGCGAATGGTCAAACTTTGATCTATTCGACATTCCTGGGAGGTACGGGAAACGAGGACACCGCGTTGAGATCGGGCATAAGCGTCGATGACTCGGGCAACGCTAGTGTGAGCGGCGATACTGCTTCAGGCAATTTCCCGGTTAAGAATGCACTGCGAGCTACGAAGAGCGGTTCAGCGTCAAGCTCGGATGGTTTCGTCGCTAAGCTAAATTCCAGCGGTTCTGATTTCGTTTACTCTACATACCTCGGCGGCAGTGACGACGATTTCGCTCTGGGCTTGGCCGGGGATTCAGCGGGGAATGCCTATGTGACTGGTCGAACCAAGTCTACAGCGTTCACTGGTTCGAGCGTCACACGTCCT
>Ga0075425_100003923_pt1 | contig 15220 bp, 9 predicted proteins | sample SoiMethybrSBSTD4_FD_75300 | JGI IMG/M metagenome (GOLD analysis project Ga0075425, IMG submission 75300) | Bulk soil microbial communities from a Populus tree surrounding site in Tennessee, USA - Soil MetaG P. TD hybrid SBSTD4 | ecosystem: Environmental > Terrestrial > Soil > Tree plantation...
CGCGCGTGCCGAGGACGTAGCGGAGAAACAGCAGCGTGCGGCGCAGCGCCGAATGCGGCGCGGCGTTCTTCGCGAGATAGTCGCGATGCTCGTCCGGCGTCGCGAACGTGACCGACTGCAGCGGATGCGCTAAACGCACGACCGTTCCCTGAACGCCGAGCTCACCGCGACGGAGGAAATGGCGGCGATGAAACAGACGCATCTCGTTCGTCTCGCCGAACTTCAGCGGCTTGCCGGCATACAAAGGCAGCGATCGAATCCGAAAGCCCCACGCCTTCGCGTCGCGCGCCGCGAGCGCGATCTCTCCCGCAAGGTCCTCATCGATCTTCTCGCGCTCGCGAATGACGAGGATCCAGTCCGTCGACGCGGCATCGACGGCGCGATTGAGCTCCGCGCGATGCTTCGCGAGATCCTCGCGCGGCGGAATGTCGAGCACGAGCTGCTCGATATGCTCGAACCGAAACGTGAGCGGCGCGAGATCCTCGCTGTGCACGTGACCGAGGGTGATGATGGCAAGGCGCATTTACGAGTGGGCGAGTAGACGAGTGAGCGAGTGGGCGAGTCGCCGCGAACCACGAGCTCGCCCACTTGCCCACTTGTCCACTCGCCTACTCCCCCAGCAGTTCCTGAATCCGCACGATCCGCGACGCCCGGCCGGTCGTCTCATCGACTTCGATCATCGCGCCGGTCAGGCGGATGTCGCGCTTCGCGACTTCGAGCTTGCGCGGCGTGTTCATCAGAAATCGATGCAACGCTTCGTCGGGACGGAATCCGATCACCGAGTCGTACGCGCCGGTCATGCCGACGTCCGTCTGAAACGCAGTGCCGTTCGGCAGGATCCGTTCGTCGGCGGTCGGCACGTGCGTGTGCGTGCCGAGGACCGCGGAGACGCGGCCGTCGAGATAACGGCCCATCCCCTGCTTCTCCGACGTCGCCTCGCCGTGGATGTCGACGATGATCACCTTCGCGGAATCGCCGATCTCCGCGAGCTCGCGATCCGCGCAGTGAAACGGGTTCTCGCACGGCGGCATGAACACGTTGCCCATCAGCTGCAGCACCGCGACGTTCACGCCGCCTGCGGTCTGGCGGATCACCTTGCCCTTGCCGGGATTTCCCGCGGGATAGTTCGCCGGCCGGACCACGTGCGGGTAGTGCTCGTAGTTGTCGACGAAATCCTTCTTGTCCCAGATGTGATTGCCCGACGTGTACGCGTTGATCGGGAGCTCCGACAGCTCCTCCATGATCGCCTCGGTCACGCCGAATCCGCCCGCCGCGTTCTCGACGTTGACGATCGTGAAGTCGATCTTCTCCCGATCGACCACGTGCTCGAGCTTCTGATGGAGCGCGCGACGTCCCGGCTGCCCGACGACGTCGCCGATGTAGAAAACGCGAATCATTTCGCGAACTCGGTGGCCCTCATCTCGCGAATCACCGTGACCTTGATCTGTCCCGGATACTGCAGCTCGCTCTCGATCTTGCGGGCCACGTCCTTCGACAGCCAGATCGACTGTTCGTCGGAGATCTTCTCCGAGTTCACGATGATGCGAAGCTCACGCCCGGCCTGGATGGCGAAGCTCTTCGACACGCCGTCCATCTGATTGGCGATCGCCTCGAGGCGCTCCAGACGATGGACGTAGTTCTCGAGAATCTCGCGACGCGCACCGGGCCGCGCCGCCGACAGCGCGTCGGCCGCGTTGACCAGCACCGCTTCGACGGTCGTCGGATCGTAGTCGCCGTGATGGCACTCCATCGCGTGAATGATCTCGCGCTTCTCGCCGTACTTCTCGAGCACCTGGCGCCCGAGCTCGAGGTGCGTCCCTTCCATCTCGCGATCGATAGCCTTGCCGATGTCGTGCATCAGACCGCCGCGCTTGGCGATGGTGTCGTTGACGCCGAGCTCCACGGCCATGAGCGCCGCGAGCTGCGCCACTTCGAGCGAGTGCACGAGCACGTTCTGCCCGTACGACGTGCGGTAGCGGAGACGTCCGAGAAGCTTGAGCAATTCGGGGTGAAGATCGGTGATGCCGAGCGAGAACGCCGCGGCCTCCCCTTCCTCGAACAGTTTCTGATCGAGCTCCTGACGGACCTTCTCGACGAGCTCCTCGATGCGGGCCGGATGGATGCGGCCGTCCTGCATCAGTCGCTCGAGCGAGATGCGCGCGATCTCGCGGCGGATGGGATCGAAGCCCGAAAGGATGACCGCTTCCGGCGTGTCGTCGACGATCAGATCGACGCCGGTCGCCAGCTCGAGCGCGCGGATGTTGCGGCCCTCGCGGCCGATGATGCGGCCCTTCATGTCCTCGCTCGGCAGGTCGACCACGGAGACCGTGTTCTCGGCGACGTAGTCCGAGGCCATGCGCTGGATGGCCATGCCGAGGATCTTCTTCGCCTTCTGGTTGCCGAGCTCCGTCGCCTCGCTCTCGATGCGCTTGATGATGTTCGCCGCCTCGAGCTTGGCGTCGTTCTCGATGCCGCGAATGAGCTCCTTCTTCGCCTCATCGACGGTGAGACCGGCGACCTGTTCGAGCTTGTGCCGCTGCTCCTCGATCAGGTTTTCGAGCTCGGTCTCTTTTCCCTCGACGCGCTTCTCACGGTCGTTGAGACCGCGATCGCGCTTCTCGACCTCGCCCATGCGGCTGTCGAGCTGCTGCGTCTTTTTGTCGAGAGCCTCTTCCTTCTGCTGCAGGCGGCGCTCGGAGTTTTTCATCTCCTCACGGCGCTGCTGGGCCTGCTTGTCGAACTCCGACCGCATCTGAAGGAGCTTTTCCTTCGCCTCGAGGTCGGCTTCCTTGACGCGCGCGCTCGCCGATTTGCGGGCGTCTTCGACGATGCGCTCCGCGTTGCGGCGCGCCTCTTCGAGCTGCGCCTCGGCGCGCTTGCGGTAGACCATGCTCCAGAGCACGGTCAGCACGACGGCCAGGACGATCCCCGTGCCGGCGGCAATCAGAATCTGGATGATGTTCAAAACAACCCTCCGCGTCCGGAGGCTTGCGATGGGGAGGAAAAGAATTTCGGAGTTCCCCGCGTGAGCCGTGTGGTGATTCTTACCTGAACCTGTACGAGACAGGTGGGCGCCCTGCTCGCGGCCGTTTTGGCTACCTTCTGAGCTCCCCGGATGGGAGGAAGGTGTGCACGCGACCCGAGACGCGAGCTACCCGGGATAAGAAGTACGGTTCAAGCGCTAGATTTCTCATCACGAACTCTGCAGGGACTCCGAAACCGTTACAGCTCAATCATTTGCTCAGCCCAAAACCTTGCTGAGACGATTCGAAATTTCCTCCGTTTTCCCGATCCGGATTCCTTCGGCATCCTCCCGCTCTTTCCGGAATCGTGAAAACTCATCGGCTATGTTCAAAGCCGCCAGGATGGCGATTTTCATCGGATCGACGGTCGTGACCTGCGCCGCCACCTCTCGCATCCTGGTATCAACGAACCTCGCAAGCTCCATTAAGTAATCAGGATCACCCTCCCCACGGACGCTGTACGTCTGACCAAAGATTTCCACAGTGGTCGGTTCGTTGTAGTCCATGCAAAGAGTTACCCGAAGCGGCGGGATTATAACGTAGAGGGCGCGGAGGGCGAGGACGGATGGCGGAAGCCTGCCCCCACCTCCGGAATGCAGCATTTTCCCATCTTGATTACGCCCGATTACCGCCCTATCTTGTGACGCGTGTCAGCCATTCCCCTTTCGTTCGATTTCGGGCCGAGCCCTCTGCCCTCTCCCCCCGATCCGCAGCGGGACGACGTCAAAAGACTCCGCGCGAGCCTCGCCGCGACCGTCGCCGCGAAGGTGATGAACGCGACGGAGCTGATCCGCGCGCTCGACAAGGTCCGCCGCGACGAGTCGATCCCGACCACCCTCGCCCCGCTCGACGCCCTCCTCGGCGGCGGTCTGCCGCGCGGGAAGATGGTCGAGATCACCGGCCGCCGCACCATCGGCCGCTACGCGATCGCGATGTCCGCCCTCGCCGCCGCGACGACGATGGGCGAAGCGGCGGTCCTCGTCGACCTCGGCGATCACTTCGATCCCGCCCTGGCCGAGGAGAACGGCGTCGAGTTGCAGCGGATGTTGTGGATCCGGCCGAAGACGCTCAAACAGGCGGTGATGAGCGTCGAGATGATCACCGCGACCGGTTTTCAGCTCGTCGTCCTCGACGTGGGCGTGCATCCGATCCGCGGCCGCCGCGTCCCCGACGCCGCGTGGGTCCGCCTCGGCCGCACGGCGGAAGCCAGCGGCGCGGCGATGCTGATCTCCACGCCGTATCCGCTGACCGGCACCGCGTCGGAGGCGGTCGTGTCGCTCGAGCGCGCGCGGGCGAAGTGGCTCGGCAAAGGAAAAGCGCCGCGCGTGCTCGCGGGAACATCGATGGCGATGCGGCTCGAGAAACATCGGCATATGAAGCCGGGGACGGTTGTCAGTTGTCCGTTGTCAGTTGTCGGGGCAGCATCATGACCCGCATCGCCGCGCTCTTCGTTCCGATGTTTCCTCTCGCCGCGCGATTGCGCAGCGAGCCGGAGCTGCTCACGGAAGCGCTCGCAATCGTGGAAGGCAACGGCAGCTCCGCGCACGTCGTCGCCGCGACGAAACGCGCGCGCACGAAAGGGATCAAGCCGGGACACTCGCTCGCGCAGGCGCGATCGCTCGTGCCGAAACTGATCGCGCGCGGCCGCGACGCCGAGTGCGAGCGCACGGCGCAGGAAGCGCTGCTCGAAGCGGCGGAAACGTTTTCGCCGCGCGTCGAGAACGCGGGCGAAGGGCTCGTGTTCATCGACGTCTCGGGGATGGAACGCCACTTCGCGAGCGAAGAGGACCTCGGCAAGGCGACGCTACGCGCCGTGGACGACGTCGGACTTCCGGCGCGCTGCGGTATCGCGGCGAGCAAACTGGCAGCGCGCGTCGCGGCGGAGCTGCCGAAGTCGCCGACGATCGTCGCGGCGGGAGGCGAAGCGGAGTTTCTCGCGCCGCTGCCGCTGCGACGATTGACGCCGGAGCTCGATGCCTCGGTGACGCTGCAGCGATGGGGCATCGATTCGATCGGCGCTCTGGCGCGCCTCCCCGAATCGGAAGTCGCCGCGCGCCTCGGCGAGCTCGGTCGTGAATTGCACTACGCGGCGCGCGGCATCGATCCGCGTCCGCTGATTCCGCGCGCGATGCCGCCCGAGTTTCGCGAGGGGATGGAGCTCGAATGGCCGCTCGTCGCGCTCGAGCCGTTCCTCTTCATCGCCAGTTCCGCGCTCGATCGACTGGCGAAGCGTCTCGAGATTCAGGGATTCGCATGCAAACGGCTCGAGGTGACGATGAACCTCGAACCGGACGGCTACCACTCGCGCGCGATCGAGCTCCCCGCGCCGACACGCGACGTGAAGACGATGCTGACGCTGATCCGCCTCGATCTCGAGAAGACGGCGCCGGGCGCGCCGGTCGTCGGTTTCTCGATCGTCGCGCATCCCGACCGTCCGCGCCGCGCGCAACTCTCGCTCTTCGGCCCGATGGCGCTGTCCCCCGAAAAACTCGCGACGACGATCGCACGCCTCGTCTCGATGCTCGGCGAGGACCGCGTCGGCATGCCCGTCACCGTCGACAGCCATCTCCCCGAGCGCTTCGCGATCGAAGCGTTCGCGCCGCCGCCGCCACCCGACCTCAAACGCGGCCCGCGCAAAAGCCGTGGGCTGATCGCGACGCGACTCTTCCGCCCGCCGATCCCGGTGGAGGTGATCACGCGCGAGCGCGACGGCGAGATCGAGATCACCTCGATCGAAGGCGAAGGCGACATCTCCGGCCCCGTCCGCGCCTCCGCCGGCCCCTGGCAAATGGACACCGAGTGGTGGGCGGCAACTCCCGGCGTGCGGGAGTACTGGGACGTGGAGCTGGAAAGAGGAGGCGTCTACCGCACGTATCGGGGGGAGGTCGCGAGTGCTTGGTTTGTGGATGCCCGTTATGACTGAGCGATACGCCAGGTAGAGAAACGTAGAGATCAGAGTGCAGAGTGCAGAATCAGAGTTGAGAGGTCCTGCTGTTATGTCGATCAAAGTTCGAGATCGTGCATTCGAGTTCGCGTGTCGCGTCGTTCGGTTGTATTGGGCACTCATGCGCAAGCGTGGAAATGCATTCGCCGCGAATCAAATGGTTCGCGCCGGCACAGGAATCGGATCCAATCTCGAAGAAGCTGAAGCCGCACAGAGTCGCGCCGATTTCATTTCGAAAGTTCGCATTGCACTGAAAGAATCACGCGAGACCCATTACTGGCTTCGGATCGTCGAGCGCACCGAAATGGTGCCGCCGGCACGCGTCCATCCACTCGTCGAAGAAGCGAACGAGCTCGTATCCATTCTCACGAAGATGGTGAAAACCGCGACCAGCCCAAAGCGCCCCAGTCCATCACCCCCGGCACCCCCGGCAACCTCTTAACTCTCCCTTCTGCACTCTGCACTCTGACCTCTACGCGTGTACTCAAGAAACGACTTCGCTTCGCGTCCCCTGGCACTCGTCCCTCCCCCCGAGCCGCCGCCCAAACACGCAACGCCAACGAGCGCCGATCGCCCCTACGCCGAAATGCGCGCCTCCTCCGCTTTCTCTTTCCTCAACGGCGCCACCCTCCCTGAGGACCTCGTCTTCCACGCGCTAGAACACAACCTCCCGGCGATGGCGCTCATCGATACGAATGGGCTTTATGGTGCGCCGCGCTTTTACACGGCGGCGAAGAAGAATGGGCTGAAGGCGATCATCGGCGCCGAGGTACGTCTCGATGAAACGACGAGCAAGCTGCATCTCGCGACGACGGAAAAGGAGCGGCACGTCACGCTGCTCGTCGAGAGCCGCACGGGGTACAAAAACCTTTGTCGTTTGCTCACTGCCGGCGCGCTGAAGCATCCGAAGCGCGAGGCGCGGTACACGTGGGAGCTGATCGAGCAGCATGCGGCCGGGCTGCACTGTCTCGTGCGCGACGACGATCGGATCGTCGACCGGCTCGCCGGCATCTTCAAAGGACACACGCATGTCGAGTTGCAGCGCCATTTCATCCGTGAGGAAGAACATCACAACATCCGTCTGATCGATCTCGCGCGGCGCATGCGGCTGCCGCTCGTCGCGACGAACGGCGTCCGCTACGCCACTCCCGCCGAGAAGGACCTGCACGACGTCGTGACCTGCATCCGCGAAGGTCAACACGTTGACAATGCCGGCCGTCTGCTCGGCATCAACCGCGAGCGGCACATCAAGAGCGGCGCGGAGATGAATCGCCTTTTCCGCGATCTGCCCGAGGCGATCGACGGCGCATGGAATCTCGCCAACACGCTCGACTTCACCCTCGGCGATCTCGGCTACCAGTTCCCCGACTATCCGCTGCCCGCGGGCGAAACGAACGATTCGTTTCTCCGCAAGATGACGTGGAACTGCGCGAAGGCGCGCTTCCGCCCGTTGACCGGGAAAGCGCAGGCGCAGCTCGAAAAAGAGCTGGCCATGATCGAGAAGCTCCAGCTCGCGGGCTACTTTCTGATCGTCTGGGACATCGTCCAGTTCTGCCAGCGCGAGAAGATCCTCGTGCAGGGCCGCGGCTCCGCGGCGAACAGCGCCGTTTGTTACGCCCTCGGCATCACCGCCGTCGATCCGGTGAAGATGGAGCTCCTGTTCGAGCGATTTCTTTCCGAGGAGCGGGGCGAATGGCCGGACATCGACCTCGACCTGCCGTCAGGCGACCAGCGCGAGAAAGTCATCCAGCACGTCTACAAAAAATACGGCGAGCACGGCGCGGCGATGACGGCGAACGTCATCACCTATCGCGACCGCTCCGCCGCGCGCGAAGTCGGCAAGGCTCTCGGCTTCTCGCTCGAGCAGGCCGACAAGTTTTCGAAGACCGTCAGCACGTGGCACTTCGGCGAGATCCGCGAAAAGCTCGACAACCTTCCGCTCGAGCTCGCGAATGCCGGCTTCGATCCGTCCGATCTGCGCATCCAGCACTTCATGCGCCTCTACATTCAGATTCAGAATCTGCCGCGCCACCTCGGCCAGCATTCCGGCGGCATGGTGCTCGCGAAGGGTCGCCTCGACGAAGTGGTGCCGCTCGAGCCGGCGTCGATGCCGGGCCGCGTCGTCATTCAGTGGGACAAGGAGGACTGCGCCGATCTCGGCATCATCAAAGTCGATCTCCTCGGCCTCGGCATGCTCGCCGCGCTCGAGGACGCGCTCCCGATCATCCTCAAAAACGAAAAGAAGGAAGTCGATCTCGCGCATCTGCCGGAGAACGATCCGCTCGTTTACAAGATGCTCAACGAAGCGGACACGATCGGCATGTTCCAGGTCGAGAGCCGCGCGCAGATGTCGAGTCTTCCGCGCAATGCGCCGAAGTGTTTCTACGACATCGTCGTGCAGGTCGCGATCATCCGTCCCGGTCCGATCGTCGGCGGCATGATCAAGCCGTTCTTCGATCGCCGTCAGGGACGCGCGCCGGTCGAGTATCCGCATCCGTGTCTCGAACCGATCCTCAAGCGCACGCTCGGCGTGCCGCTGTTTCAGGAACAGCTTCTGCGCATCGCCATGGTCGCCGCGAACTTCACCGGCGGCGAGGCCGAGGAGCTGCGGCGGGCGATGGGATTCAAACGATCGATGGAGCGGATGGTCGAGATCGAGAAGCGCCTGCGCGACGGCATGACGAAGAACGGCATCGGCCAGGAGGCGCAGGACCAGATCGTCAAGTCGATCACGTCGTTCGCGCTGTACGGATTCCCCGAGTCGCACGCGGCGAGCTTCGCGCTCATCGCGTACGCGAGCGCGTACATCAAGGCCCGCCATCCGACCGCGTTCTACATCGCGCTGCTCAACGCATGGCCGATGGGCTTCTACCATCCGGCGACGTTGATCCGGGACGCGCAGCGGCACGGCGTGAAGGTCCTGCCGGTCGACGTGAACAAGTCCGGATGGAACTGCCGATGGGAAAACGGCGGCGTGCGGATGGGACTGCGCTACGTGAAGGGATTGCGTGGGACGAGCGGCGCACGGATCGAGTCCGCGCAGCCGTTCACGTCGGCGGACGATCTCGCGCGACGCGCGGCGCTGCGCGACGATCAACTCACGAAGCTCGCCTACGCGGGCACGCTCGCGTCGTTCGGCATGACCCGACGCGGCGCGCTGTGGCAGGCGGCGTACGCAGCACGCAACGCGGGCGAGCTGTTCGACGAGTCATCGCACGACGAGCGCTCGCCATTACCCGAGATGTCGACCGTCGAGGAAACGATGGCCGATTACATGTCGATGGAGCTGACGACAGGCCGCCATCTGCTCGAGCACTTCCGTCCGCAGTTGCGCAAGGACGGCGTGCTCTCCGCGGCGCAGCTCAAACAGGTTCCGAACGGCAGCCGCGTCGTAACTGCGGGCGCGGTCATCGTCCGGCAGCGGCCCGGCACCGCGAAGGGATTCGTCTTCCTCACGCTCGAAGACGAGACCGGCCTCTCGCAGGCAATCATCCGTCCCGATCTCTTCCGCGACGAGCGGTCGACGATCCTCAGCAACAACGGACTCATCGTTGAAGGCATCGTGCAGAACGGAGAAGGCCAAGCATCCGTGCGCGCGGAGAAGTTCTGGCCGCTGGAGGGGTTACACGACGTGCAGAGCTACGATTTTCACTGAATGGGAGCGCCGGCCTCTGGCCGGCCGTTCCGCCGGCATCCTGCCGGCGTCATCCGTTCGCCGGCTGGAAGCCGGCGGAACGGCCGCCTGGAAGGCGGCGCTCCACGAAATCACGCGATAATGCCCGACGGAGGTCCCAATTCCCATGTTTCGAACGTTCATCCTCGCGGCCGTGCTGAGTGCGGCGGCGCAGTCCGCCTTTGCGATCGTGCTCGCCGGCGGCGTGTTCGAGGATCCGCAGGGTCTCGCCGCGCGCTCGAGCTTCACGCCGCTCGCGGGCGTCACGGTCAAGCTGTACCGCGACGGCAGCGTTGCCGCGATGGCCACGACGAAGACCGATGCGACCGGACACTTCGTCTTCAACGTCGACGCGCGCGGCACGTACTGGGTGGCGGTCGATTCGAAAACGGTGCGCGCCTCCGGCGCCGCTCCCGCGCCCGCGGCGTGGGCCGAGCAGACGTACGGACCTCCGGGCGCGATCTGCGCGCAGCCCGAGGGTGAGCCGCGGCGCAACTTCGTGCCGGACGTTTGCATCGGCGGCCGCACGGTCGACGGATCCGACGACGCCTCCACGCTCGCGACTTCGGAACACGTCGCGCAGGTCGACGTCAGCGACGCGATCACGAATCTCGATTTCGGTTTCAGCTTCAACATGGTCAGCCGCGTCGACGACGTCGATGCGCCGCGCCAGGGAACGCTGCGGCAGTTCGTCGTCAATGCGAACGCGATCGAAGGTCCGAACATGATGCGTTTCGCGCCGATCGCGAAACCTCCCGTTCAGGAGGATCCGATCGTCGGCGTGCAGTACCACTGGTGGAAGATCGATCTCGTTTCGCCGCTGCCCGCGATTCGCGACGCGGCGACGATCATCGACGGCACCGCCTACAGCTATCTCTCCCCCGCCTCGCGCGTCGACGTGAATCCCGGTCACCTCGGCGACAGCACGTGGGTCGTCGGCGCATTGCATCCCGATCGTCCGCGCCAGGAAAAGCCGGAGCTCGAGATCGTGGCGAAAGGCACCGAAGGCATCGTGTGCGAGGCGCGCTGCACGCTGCGCGCGTTCGCGATTCACGGAACGCCGACGACGATCGCCGCGCGCGCTGATGCGCTGCTCGAGCAGATGATGGTCGGCGCGCGTCCGAGCGGAACGGGCACCGCGACGGGCGTCATCGGCATCTCGATCGAGAAGGGCACGACGACGACGAACCTCAGCCACGTCAGCAATCAGTCGACCGCGGGCATCTCGACGGTTGAAAAGGCGAAGCTCGACGCGCATGCGCTCGACGTGCAGCGCTGCGGCAGCGGCGCTGCCGGCGCGGGCATCGTTCTGCAGTCGGACGGCTCGTCGATCGTCGGGTCGTCGATTCAGGAGAACTTCGGCGCCGGCATCGTGCTCGGCTCGCCGACCGAAGTGCGGCCCGCGGCGCACAACACGATCGCGGACTCGGTGATCGCGAGCAGTCTCGCGGGCATCGTCATCGGACCGGGCGTCAACGACAACCTGATCGCTCGCAACGACATCGTCTGGAACCGCCTCGGCGGCGTCGTCGTCGCACCGTTCGAAACGAGCTCGCCGATGCGCAATCGCATCACGATGAATCGCTACGACGAAAACGGCGGACGTCCGATCGTGCTCGATCTCTCGACGCCGATGAACGCGCTGTGGCGCGGCGAAGTGGTCTGCCAGACGAACGCCGCGCGTCCGAACGCGGGCATCGTTCCGCCGGTCGTCACCAGCGCGCGCGTGAGCGGCGAGCAGGGACAGGAAGTCGTCGACGTCACCGGCCGCGCCTGCCCCGGGCAGACGGTCGAGATCTATCAGTCGTACGTGACGTCGGGAGTGCGCGAGAAGACGGAAACGGATCTTCCGCTGATCCGTCCCGAGGTGCAGCCGAAGCGCGAGACGCTCGTCATCGAGCAGGACAGCATGCGTGCGATGCCGTCGATCGGCGAGTTCAATCACATCGGCTCGACGATCGCGAAGGCGGACGGCACGTTCGAAGTCCAGCTTCCGTTCAATCGCCCGCTGCAGACGACGGACCGCACGCTGGCGCAGGGAAACGTGCTAAACGAGCACGACATCCACGCGCGTGCGCTCTCCGCAATCGCGATCGACGCGAGCGGCAACACGTCGGAGCTGAGCTCGCGCCGGACGATCGAGGGCGAGTTGTCGGAGAAGCGGGAGTAGATCCTTTGGAGTGCGGCGACCGCAGTCGCCGCTTTGATTCGCGCGAGCCGCAGCTCGCGCAGCACCGCAAAAGCGCGAGCTGCGGCTCGCGCTTTCAAAGCGGCGACTGCGGTCGCCGCACTCCAAATCAGTTAATTTTCACCAGGCTCCCCTTCACTGTGAGGATCCCCCCCGCCTCGACGTTGCTCATACCTGATGCCTTGATGGCGATCATCGCGCCCTCGCCTTTGAGATTCGCGCTCGCCGAATGCGTGACGTTCATCCCCTCGCTCTTCACCTCGGTCGTCGCTTTGTTGTTCACGTTCATGCCCTGAACGAGCACGTCGTTCGTCGCCTTCGCGGTCAGGCCCATGCTCGACTGCAGGGTCATGTCCTTTGCGGACTTGATCGTGACGGTGCCCTTCACGTCGATGGTCAGGTTGCCGTCGACGTTGAGCGTGAAGTCCTTCGTCACCTTCTGCGTGAACGCATCCTCGTTCGTGTGCGTCTCGGCCTTCGTCACCTTCACGTCGCGCGTGCCGGCGACGGTGTACGTGTCGTTGCCGGTGTCGACGAGCAACGTGCGGTTGCCGGTCTTGATCTGCAGCTTGTCGTTGCCCTGATCGAGCGTGGTCGTGCGGTCCTGATAGATGTCGATGGTCTGGTTGCCCTTGTCCTTCTTCGTGAAGCCGACCTTGCGCGTCTCGTTGTTGTTGACGACGACGTTCATGTCCTTCTGGGCCTGCACGAACACTTCCTCGGAATCCTTTTTGTCCTCGAAGCGGATCTCGTTGAAACCGCTGCCGCCCTTCGATGTGTTGCTCTTCACGGTGCTCTTCGTCTGATCGGTGGGCAGCGTGTAGGGAAGCGTCTGCTCGGCGTTGTAGACCGATCCGGTGACGAGCGGACGATCGGGATCGCCCTCGAGGAAACTGACGACGACCTCCTGACCGATGCGAGGGAGGAACCATGCGCCCCACGCCTTCCCCGCCCATCCCTGCGCGACGCGAATCCAGCACGAGCTGTTCTCGTCGTTCTTGCCGAGCTGGTCCCAGTGGAACTGCACCTTCACGCGGCCGTACTTGTCGGTCCAGATCTCCTCGCCCGACTTGCCGACCACGATCGCGGTCTGCGTTCCGGGGATGACCGGCTTCGGCGTCGTGCGGCGCGGGCGATACGTGTTCGCGGCCGGAAAGGCCTCGAACGCATTCGAGTAATCGACGTCGGTCGCGACGTGGGAGACGTGCGAGATCACGTACGCCGCGTTGACGTCGTCGCGATAGTGCTTCTGCAGCGTCGTTTTCCCGCCCGGCACGAGCGATGGCGCTAGGCTCTCGCCGCGCAGCACCTGCCGCGGCGCCTCCTGCTCTTCCATCCGCAGTTTGGAGACGCCGTCGGCGTCGTCCTTCTTCGTGAAGCCGCCGGGGTATTCGAAGATGCGGCGTTTTGAGCCGTTCGTCGCGACGGTGCTGTCGGTGCTGCCCATCAGATCGGTGGACGGCGTTTCGAAGCCGAAGTCGTCGACCGCGAATTTGCCCGGGATCACCATCTGCTCGAGCGTGCACGAGACGATGGCGTTCTGAACGCTGGTGTTGCCGTAGACGCCGTAGTCGATCGTCGCCGCGCCGGCGCAGTCAGCGAACGCCGTCGACGCGTCGCCGAGGATCAGCGTGTGCTTCCCGTCCTCATGTTTGAAGAAATAGAAAATGCCCGCGCTCTCCATCAGCCGCGACACGAAGGCAAACGCCGTCTCGTTGTACTGCACGCAGTATTCGAGCGCGTTGTACGTGCCGCTCGTCGAATCCGTGTAGTCGGTGAATCCGAGGTCGGTGAAGAGGCCGGTGATGATGTCTTTGACGGACTTGTTCTGGAAGATTTTGCAGTCCGCCATCATCGTCAGCAGCCAGAGCCACGGATGCACTTCCGCGAAGTAGGTCGTGAAGCGCGCGTCCTTCCCGCCCTGCACGAAACGGCCGACGATGCCGTTGATGTAGCGCGTCGTGTCGTCGGACACCTTGATCGAGATCGTCACGCTCTTGCCGACGATCTGCGAGAAATCGAGCGCGCCATCCTCGGACACGAGCTCGAGGAAGAAGTGGAACAGCCCGGAGATCCGCTCTTCGCCGCGCATGCTGCGGACGAGCAGCTTGTCGGCGCCGAGCGGCGTGGAGATGGAGATGTAGCGGGCGGTCTGGGTGAAGGCCATGAGGAGAGTCTACTTCCGGCGGCGCAGCAAATAGATGTAGCCGCTCGCCATCGCCGAAGCCAGGATCGAGGGATCGATCGTGACGGCGCCGTCGTTCACTTCCCACCAGTGATCGCCGAAGCGCTCGTACGCGACATAGTGACCGCTGATCGGCGTCGACCCACGGTGCTGGATGAATGCGACGACGTCGTAGAAGACCCCGGTGCGCGCCTCCAGACCGGCGGAGACGTCAATGGCCGTCGAGATCTTGTTGAATTTGCCCTTCGCGTACTCGAAGCGCTTCAACTGGACGATCAGGAAGTCGGGCAGCGGCTGGAGCAGCGCGAATTGCTCCTCGCTTCTTTCGGCTCTGTAGCCTTTGCCTTTGTACACGACGCGAACGGTGTCGCGTTTCCCCTCGGGGATCAGCAGCCTGCGGTTCTGTGTGAAGACCTCCTGCAGCGTGGCCGCCTTCTGCGGCACCGTGAGCCGCAGCATGGAATGGCACTCCACCTCGTCCGCAATGCCGCCCTCACGCAGGCTCAAGCCGGTCGTGTCGTCGATTGCTTTTGGATTGACGTATTTCGATGTCTTGTGGAGAAAGAAATACACGGGCGAGGGACGGAGATTGGTCAGCGCTCCGGTTCCGACCCGTGCGGCGGCCAGCAGAGTCTTCGGCGAGTGATCGAGCTTCTTCCCGTCCCCGGTGAGCCGCGACGCGCAGCCGGCGAGGATTGCGTCCAGCGCCTCGGCCGCATCCTCCTGCCGCCCCAGCTCGAACGCGGCGCCGCGAATGCCGGAGCGGGTCAGCCTCGTGCGGATGGCGTGCGTCGGCAGAGTGGTGCGATAGAGGCGCGTGTCGTCTGCCTTCTCGAACTTGCGGCCGTCGCCGACGTACTCCGCATCGGCTCCCTCGTCGGCCATGATCGCGAAAAAGGGAGCGACCTCGCCGGAGAGTTTGGGATTGTCGTGATTCGACTTCGCCATCCACGCGTCGGTCGATCGGGCGCCCCAAAGCAGTTGCAGCGTCGCGTTCAGATAACAGGTATTGCCGTGATTGGTGATGCCGAGGATGTCGCGAGGCTCCTTCTTGCCGGTGGTAAGCGGAGTGACCTGTTTCGGCAGACGGGCGTCGGAATGCAGATCGAGGTCGACGAAGACGGGCAGGTGATCGCTGATGTAGCGGCGATAGATGAAATAGGCGCGGGCTCGCGGATCGCCGTTCTGGTTCCATCGATTCAGTTCG
>Ga0075425_100003925_pt1 | contig 15217 bp, 13 predicted proteins | sample SoiMethybrSBSTD4_FD_75300 | JGI IMG/M metagenome (GOLD analysis project Ga0075425, IMG submission 75300) | Bulk soil microbial communities from a Populus tree surrounding site in Tennessee, USA - Soil MetaG P. TD hybrid SBSTD4 | ecosystem: Environmental > Terrestrial > Soil > Tree plantation...
TGCTCGTTCAGCCGGTACGCCAGGGAAGCGGCGGTGGGCTCGTTGATGATGCGGCTGACCTTGAGGCCGGCGATCCGCCCGGCGTCCTTGGTGGCCTGCCGCTGGCTGTCGTCGAAGTAGGCCGGTACCGTGATAATCGCCTCGGAGATCTCATCTTCGAGAAACTCCTCCGCCATTTCTTTCAGCTTGGCGAGCACCATGGCCGAGATCTCGGGCGGAGAATAGTCGCGGTCACGAACCCGGATCCGCACGTCACCGTTGGCCGCCTCGGTCACCTCGTAGGGCAGGAAGCGCAGTGCGTTCTGGACCTCGGGCGAGTTGAACTTCCTTCCAATGAGGCGCTTGACCGCATAAATCGTGTTGCGCGGGTTGGTCACAGCCTGCCGCTTGGCGATCTGGCCCACCAGGCGCTCCCCTTTTTCCGTGAACCCCACGATGGACGGAGTCGTACGGCCGCCGTCCTTGTTGGGAACGACCTGCGGCACGCCGCCTTCCATCACGGCGACGCAGCAATTGGTGGTTCCGAGATCGATACCGATGACCTTGCCCATGTTATCTGCGCCCTCCCGCCTGGCGCGCTCTAGGCCTCATTTTCTCGATGCCTGCCCACCTTGACCGACACTCTGACGAGCGTTGGCCGCAGGAGCTGGCCCTGAAATCGATACCCTTTTCGAAGATCCTCCAGAACGATGCCGTCTTCCATTCCTTCCACCTCGCGGGTCTCCACCGCCTCATGCAGATGCGGGTCGAAATGTTGACCGACGGCTTCAATCTCCTCAAGGCCTTCTCGCTTCAGCAGCTCGTGCATCTGCTGCACGGTCAGGGCGACGCCCCGGCGGAAGGAATCGTCGGCGCTGGACGGTGCTTCGCCCAGAGCGCGGTGGAAATTGTCCAATATGGGAAGGAATCGACGCAGCAAATCCATGGAGAGGCGCAGTCGCGTGTCCTGCTTTTCCCGCTCCAGGCGCTTGCGCGCATTGTCGAATTCCGCCTGTTGCCGCAACAGCATGTCGTAGAGCTCTTTCCTGGAATAAGGGATCGAGTCATCCGGCTCTTCAGCAGTGTCCGTAGATTCAGCCGGCTCCTCCGACTCCTGCGTGCCCGCGTCTTCCGGGTCCATTCCCACCACTTCCAGGATTTCGATGGAGTCATCCCCGCCCGCTCCGTCCGATTCTCTGGCGGAACGCGTATCTCTTGCTCGATCATCACTTTCCGGCCCGGATTTAGCCATAAATATAGATGACCCGCGCGCAAATATAGGTCAGGAGGGTGGGACGGTCAATATTCTGCTGAGGAGTTTGGAGATATAGCCGACCAGGGCCATGGCGCGGGCGTATTCCATGCGAGTCGGTCCCAGGACTCCCAGCATACCCGCCGACTGCTCACCCACCTTGTACGGAGAAATCACCAGCGCGAGGTGGGCCAAGGCCGGATCAGGATGCTCCGAGCCGATGACCACGCGCAAGCCTTCCGACCCCACGACTTCGTCCAGGATCTTGACCAGCTTTCCCTTGGCCTCAAAGGTCTCGAAGATGCGCCGCATTTCGTCCATGTCGGAGAAATCGGGTTGTTGGAGGATGTTGGAGGTCCCCTGGACGAACACCTGCTGGTCGGCTTCCTGCTGGGCCTGAAGAAACTGGGTTCCCAGCGCGATTGCCCGTGACAGCAGCGTGTCGAAGCGCGCCTTCTCCTCTTTCATCTTCTGTAGGAGCGACTCGCGGATCTCGGTCAGTGTCTTGCCGTGATATTCGGAAACCAGGTATTTCCCGATCTTGTCCAGCTCTTCCTGAGAAATCTCTTCCGAAGTGTCGGCCACCCGGTTGTGAATGACGCCGGAGCGATCCACCAGGATGGCAAGAATGCGCTTCGAGCCCAGGGAGATGAACTCGATGTGCTTGAGGACGGCCAGCGTGTGGTCTGGAGACACCACGAATCCCACCTGATGCGTAATGCTCGAGATGACCCGCGAGATTTCGGCCAGCACTTCCGGCAGGGCCCCCTGCCCGCGGACCGCCTCGGCCACGCGCTCACGGTCCGACCGGGGAACCTCAATCCCGGTGAGGAGGGAATCGACGTAGTAGCGATAGCCTCGATCGGTAGGGACTCTTCCTGCCGAGGTGTGGGGCTGCATCAGGTATCCCATCTCCTCCAGGTCGGCCATGATGTTGCGGATGGAGGCGGCCGAAAGCCCTTCCGGGTGAACCTTGGAGATGGTGCGCGAGCCGACCGGCTCTCCCGAGTGGATGAAGTTCCGGATGATTTCCCGGAGGATCTCCCTTCCACGATTATCCAGCTCCATTTCCGACACTTAGGTGCACTCCTGCATTTGGCACTCTGCCTGGCTGAGTGCCAATTTAGCAATCTAGCGGGGTTCCGTCAAGGCGGCGGGAGACTGATCTTCGCGTTTCTTGAGAAGGAATCCGCGGATCAGATCATCGAGATCGCCGTCCAGAACCCGATCCACATTGCCGATCTCGATGTTGGTGCGGTGATCCTTGATGAGGCGGTACGGCTGCAGGACGTAGGATCGGATCTGGCTGCCCCAGGCAATTTCCTTTTTCGTCCCTTCCAAGACGGCCCGCTTCTCCTCGCGCTCCCTCTGAGCCATATCGTACAGGCGGGACTTCAGGATCTTCATGGCCACGTCCCGGTTGCGATGCTGGGATCGCTCATTCTGGCAGGAGACCACCAGGCCGCTGGGAAAATGGGTGATTCTCACCGCGGAGTCGGTGACGTTGACATGCTGTCCCCCGGCTCCGCTGGAGCGGTAGGTGTCGACCCGCAAATCCTTGTCTTCAACTTTGATTTCGATCCGATCCTCGATGTCCGGGCTCACATAGACCGAAGCGAAGGAGGTGTGCCGGCGCGCAGCCGCGTCGAAGGGGGAAATTCGCACCAGCCGGTGCACGCCGGTCTCGGATTTCAGAAAGCCATAGGCGTTCTTTCCCTCGACCAGCAGGGTGGCGGATTTGATCCCCGCCTCTTCCCCTTCCTGATATTCCAGCGTCCGGACCCGGTACCCCTTCCTCTCGGCCCAGCGCAGATACATTCGGTACAGCATCTCCGCCCAGTCCTGAGATTCGGTGCCTCCGGCCCCGGGATGGATGTTGAGAATCGCGCTGGCTGAGTCATTCTCGCCGGACAGCATCAACGAGGTTTCCGCTTCCTCGATTTCCTTCTCGAGCAGCTCGACACAACGCAGCAGGTCCTGCTCGACCGGCTCGCCTTCCCTGGCCAGCTCGCGCGTCACCTGAGCCTCTTCCAGGCGGGAGAGCAATTTCCTCCCTTCCTCGATTTCTTCTCCGATTCGGGTGCGTCGTTGAAGCGCTTTCTGCGCCGCGGCGGGATCTTGCCAAAAATCGGGGGAGCCGGCTTTCTCTTCCAGTTCCTTCAGCTCTGCGGATTTCTTATCGAGCTCAAAGGTGCCTCCGCAGGCCATCCACGGCGGCGGAAGCCTGATCGATGCGCGTCGAGAGCTCGTCGAGCTGCAATTCATTCATGGTACGCCAAGCCCTCCCTGCGCCTCGAAAACCCGGTGAAATGGGCCGCCAGAGCAGCGGCGGCGAGTATAGCACACAGGATCGCGAAGACATCTCCGTGCCGGGTGTAGAAGGATTTGGCCCGCCTGGGGGCGACCAAGCCTTGCAACACTCGCTCTTCCATCAGCCCGGTGCTCGACAGGACACGGCCTTGCGGATCCACCACGGCGCTGATCCCGGTGTTGGCCGCGCGCAACACGTAGCGCCGATTCTCGATGGCTCGCATGCGCACCATCTGAAAGTGCTGGTACGGTCCCGCGCTGGTCCCGAACCACGCGTCGTTGGTCAGATTCACCAGGAGCGTCGCGCCCGATGCGGCGAAGCGGCGCACCAGCTCGGGGAAGATCATCTCGTAGCAGATGGCCGTTCCAACCCGCAGCGGGCCCACGCTCACCACGACCGGCTTCTTCCCGGGCACGAAGTCGCCGATGGCGCCGCTCACCATCCGATTGACGAACCCCAGGATCCCCGAAAGGGGAACGTACTCGCCGAAAGGCACCAGGTGCATCTTCGCGTAGGTCTCACCCCAGCTCCCGTCCGGGCGAATCAGGGCCGCGGCATTCACCGGTCGGATCTGCCCCCTCGCCCTGCGGTAGTCGACGGTGCCGAAGAGCAGCGAGACGCCCAGCCGTCGCGCCAGGAGTTCCAGACGCTCGCGATACTCCGTGTTCGGCCGGATCGCTCCGTCCCCGGCGGATGTGGGGACCGCGATGGGAAAGGGGGAAGAAGACTCCGGCCAGAGGACGAGGGTCGCTCCCGCAGCGGCCGCCTGCTCGGTCAGGCGCTCGTGCTGCTCCACAATCGACCGGGCCCAGGCGGCGTTCCACTTCCGATCCTGGGGCACGTTCGCCTGGACCACGCCGACGCGCACCGTTTCCTGCTCGCCCTCCATCGGGCGAAGCTGCAGCGCACCCCATCCCAGCGCCCCTCCAACCAGTATCACCGCCACCGCCTCGCCGGCGCGTGAGCCCTTCTCCGCCCGGGCAATCCGCTGGATCCATCCGGCGATCAGGACATTGCCGAGAATCACCAGAAATGAAACTCCATAGACTCCCGTGACGCTGGCGAGCTGAACCGCCGGCAGGAACTCGACCAGCGGATAGCCGGAACTTCCCCACGGAAAGCCCGAGAGGAAATGTCCCCGGACCCACTCCAGGGCGACCCACAGGCTGGGCAGGAGGAGCAGGCGCAGGGCTGGATGGCGTCGCTGCCAATGCGCCGCGATCAGGGAGAAAGCCGCGGGATACAGGGCCAAATAGCCGACCAGAATCGCCAGGAGGGCTGCGCTGAGCACCGGATTCAATTCGCCGTAATGGCGGAAGAAGCGATAGAGCCAGATCAGCAAACAGCCGAAGTAACCGAAACCCCAAAGCAGTCCCGCCAAAGCCGGCGCCGGAGGAATTTGCCGCTGAACCCTCACCAGGAGGGGAACAAGACCCACGAGCATCAGCGGCCAGAGTCGGGTTGGGGGAAACGAAAGAGCGGTGAGAGCGCCGGACAGCAGCAGAACGATGCCAGGGAAGGTCCGCCTCATCCGGCGGTGCGCCCCTCGAGCTGCAGCAGCCGCAGGGGCTCGCGCACGTCCACCTCACCGGCGGCAGCACGCGCCAGCACCCCAGCGTAGAGGGTCTTCACGCCGGAGCGGAATCCCTCCCGGCGGACTCCTCCCGGGAGTGAGGGGCGGGTCAGGCGCTCCCAGATGGCGGCGTCGCCCGGAAGAAACTCGAATGCCGGCTCGAGATCGACCACGCCCGCGCCACGGCACGCCCGACAGCCAGTGTTGGCGAAATAAAGTCCGCCTCCGGTGGGCTCGGCCATCAGATTCGGGAATTCCTCCAGCAGATCGTAGCGCCGTCGGCAATGCTCGCAAATGCGCTCAACCATGCGAGCGCCCAGGATTCCGCAGAGGAGTCCCTCTTTCACCCGGGAGAGAAGCCCCATCTGATGAATCCACTCCAGCGCCTCGAAAGCGTCGGCCCGGCGCACTCCCGCGACCACCAGGCGCTCCCCCGCCGCCGCAAACAGCGCTTCCGCCTCTTCCCGGGATTCGATGCCGTGAACGGCCAGCAGATCGGGACGATCTCCCACCGCAGAATCGATGGAGTCCAGCAGCGCCTGCGGACGAACCTCTTCCAGCACCCGCGCGTCCATGCCCGGGACGGGTGGTGAGTGCGGTGCCGCCAGAAAGATGCAGCGTCCCGCCTGCCAGCGCACCGACTGAATCAGCGCCGAGAGGATCTGCTCGCGGTAGTGCCCTTCCGGCATCGCCAGCAGCAACAGCCCTTTTCTGGACGACACCGCGGATGCCAGCCCTGAGCGGGCTTGCGGGTAGTCCTCCAACATCTCCTCGAGGGATTCCTTGCGAATGCGCTCCTCCACGAGTCGGAGGTGATAGGCGTCCCCGTTCAGGCTGGGAAGCGATGTGACCAGGACTCCCAGTCGACGCTCCCCGTGGCGCAGCCGGAACCGCCCTTCCCGAGGGACGGTTCTGCCGCGCACCGCCATCTTGGAGAGATCTTCCAGCACGAGTCCGAGCCCCGTCTGCAAGGTTGCCGGGAGCAGCCGGAGGCTGTCTCCACCCTCGCGCTGCCGAAAGCTCACTTTCAGACCATTCTCCCCCGGCTCGAGGAGGATCTCCCGGCAGCGTCGCTTGATCCCCTCCGCCACCAGGGAACGCAGCCAGATGACCGGAGAGGCGCTCTCTTTCAGCGCCTCCGGGGCCAGCGGGAAGACATCGATCGCCGGATCGGAGAGGATCAGGAGTGAGTCCTCCAGGACACGGCGCACCACTCCCGGCTCGTCTTCGCTGACAAAGAATTTGGCCAGCGATTCCTGGATCAGTCCGGGCGGGCAAATCACCGGCTCGACCTTCAACCCGGTGAGCTCTTCCACCGCGGGAATCAGGCTTGGATTGTCCACATAAGCCAGCGCCAGAAGGAGGCGATCCCCTTCTTTCCGCAGCGGCACCATCTGATAAAAATGGGCCAGGCGGGCGGGGATGAGATCCAGCAGAGGCTCCCGTCGGAGGATGTCCAGGAGGTCGGGTGCGATGATGCCGAAGTGATCCTGGAGGAAGACGAAAAGGGAGCCGGGTGTTACTTTGCCAAGTCGCATCAGCTGGTAGCACAATCGCCCGCCGCGCAGCCGTTGCTCCGACAGTGCCGCGTCCAAATCCTCCCGGCGCACCAGCCCCGCCTCCACCAGCAGCTCACCGAGTAATCGCCGATCGCCCATGCTGTTGGCCTCAGCCCTGGACTTTCACGATCCAGGCCCCGACCTTTTCCTCTTCGCGCACTTTTTCGGCCACCTTCTCGGCGGGCTCACGCTCGGTGAAGCTGCCGATCCGGACTTTGTATTGAGTCTGCCCCTCGGGGCCATGGGTCGTATCGATGCCTGCCGCGTACCCTTTCTTACGAAGCTTGTCGACCAATAAGCGTGCCGAAGCCAGGTCTCGGGTGGAGGCCACCTGTACCCGAAAGCGCTCACCCGCATCGCCCGCAGGCTTGGGCGCGGCGGCATCGTCCGCCTTCTTGACGGGCGCCGGAGCGGGAGCGGAGGCGACCGTGGCCGGCAGCTCCGCCGGGGGCTCACGGCGGGGAGCCGTGGTTTTCGCGGTCTCCTGAAGGCCGGGAGTCACTCGCTTTCCCAGGGTCTCGTAAAAGGTCAGGTCCTTGGGTGCGGCCGCGGGATCCACGGCTCCCGCTGGGGCGGGGGAGCTCCCGGTCGCCACCGTCGCGACCTCCTGGGTTTCGGGCCGCCCCAGTCGCTCGCTCCAGCGGCCGAGCAGGAATAGCACCAGGCCGAAGAATGCCAAACCCGCCACGGCCAGCGTGAGATGCCGACCACCGAGCTGCACTTCCACCGAAGCGTCAGGACTTTCCTGGCGTCGAGAGTCCGCTCCATCATTTGGTTCCGACATGGGCTGGTTTCTCCAGGATGAGAGGTCCGATTTATCCGATTCCAACATTCATGGCGGGATCGCCGCCGACGCCGATGGAGTTCTTGCCGGATACCTTCACGCGGCTCATCGCCTGATCTGCCGCCTTCATCAAACTGGCGGCCGAGTCCCCATGCAGAGGAAAGCAGGCGACGCCCAGGCTGGCCGTGAGAGAGGCCTCGCGCCCCGACTCCAACTCGAAGGGACGGGCGGCGATGGTCTGCCTCAGCCGCTCCGCCAGCTCATAGGACCCCACGGCGTCCGTTTCCGGAAGCACCACGCAGAATTCATCGCCACCGTAGCGAAACAGCTTGTCGCTGCCCCGGATGGCCGCCATGACCCGCTTGGCCAGCTCCCGCAAGGCGCTGCTTCCGGCCGCGTGGCCATGCAGGCTGTTGATTTCCTTGAGATTGTCCAAGTCCAGGAAGATGACCGAGAGCACCGTCCCGTAGCGCCGTGCCCGCTCGACCTCCTCGGTCATGAAGGAGTCCAGGTAACGACGGTTGTAGCTCTCGGTCTGGTCGTCCTTGATCACGAGCTCACGCACCCGCTCCATGCGCAGGGTATTGGCCAGCCCAGGAAGGCAGTCCGCCAGGAGCCGCGCGATGATGCGCGAGGCCGATTGCTCCGCCTCCGAGTCCAGGGGGGACTCGAAACCGACGAGCAGCCGGCAGCGGCAATCGGACTCTTCGCCGGCGGCGGAGATGAGCCGTTGAAATCCCAGGGCATCGAAAGTCGCCGGTGAGCGACCGCTCTCCAGATCGGCGTTGCGGAAGCCTTCGTTCTCCAGCACTTGCTCCAGGCGCACGCGAACCAGCCCTTTCCTTCGAGGATCATCGCTCCCCACGTGCCCTCCCAGCAGGAGATGCTCACCACCGTCGGAGGAGCGCAGGTAAAGGAGCCCCCCCGAGGCGCACGTCAGGGCGCAGGCGCCTGCGACGATTCCGGAGGCGTTATCGGCCGGTTCCACCAGACGGCTGATTTCCAGGGCTGTCCGCAGAATCCTCAGCTCGAGATCCTTCGCCTCGTCCACAGTTTTGTCCCTCGCTTCGTCCGGGTGATCGCCAATCAACGTTTTACGAGCCCCGAGATCATGTCGATGGGAACGGGAAAAATAATCGTGGAGTTCTTTTCTGCGGCGATCTCCGTCAGGGTCTGGAGGTAGCGCAGCTGGAGGGTGGTGGAATTGACGGAGATGATGTCTGCGGCTTCGGCCAAAGCCCGGGAAGCTTGCAGCTCGCCATCCGCGTGGATGATTTTTGCGCGTTTTTCTCTTTCGGCTTCCGCCTGCTTGGCCATGGCGCGCTGCATCTCGCTGGGGAGGTCCACATGCTTGACCTCGACCATGGAGACTTTGATGCCCCATGGGTCGGTGTGCTTGTCGAGGATGGTCTGCAGCTCGTGGTTGAGCCTCTCCCGTCGACTGAGGAGATCGTCCAGCTCCACCTGGCCCAGGACCGAGCGGAGCGTCGTCTGGGCCAGCTGGGAAGTCGCGTAGTGGAATTGCTCGACCTCCACCACCGCCTTCATCGGCTCGATGACCCGGTAATAGACCACCGCATTGACCTTGACCGAAACGTTGTCCCGGGTGATGACGTCCTGCGGCGGCACGTCGTGGACGATGGTTCGCAGGGAGACCCGCACCATCCGATCAATGACTGAGAAGACCATGGTGAAACCCGGCCCTTTGGGAACATGGATGAGCCGCCCCAGCCGGAAGACGACCGCCCGTTCATACTCGTTGAGGATTTTGATGGAGCTGATGAAGTAAAGCGCGATGAAAACAATGGCGACCAGGAACGGAAAGGAGAACGCGCCCGCTGGGGTCATGCCATCCTCCTCGAAAGGGGGTCCGCCGGGGTGCGGAACTCTTCCACCTCGAGCATCATACCCTGAACGCGCATCACCTTCACCTGCTTTCCTGAGACGACCGGGGATGTGCTCGTGGCGTTCCATGTTTCACCGTGCACGAACACCCTTCCGGTGGGGTTGAGATCGCTCAGCGCCTCCCCGAGAGTACCGACGAGGCCTTCCAGGCCGGTGGTAACTTGTTGCCGGTGAGCCCAAAGGATTCGTTGGGTCAGAAAGGCCATCAGCAGGGCGGCCGAGAGCGCCACCCCCCCAGCCGACCAGAACGGAACTTCCAGACCCCGCGCCTCCTCCCTGCGGAACAGCATCAGCGTTCCCAGAAGCAGCGAAACGATGCCTCCCACGGTGAGGATGCCGTGGCTCACGACTTTCAGCTCCAGGATGAACAGGATCACCCCCAGGAGCACCAGCAGGAGACCCACATAGTTAATAGGAAGGATCTGGACCGCCGCCGCGAAGCACAGGAGGCACAGTGCCCCGAGCACTCCCGGGAAAATCAGGCCCGGGTGCGTGAACTCCGCATACAGGCCCAGAACCCCGAGGATGAGCAGGAACAAAACGTACTCCGGATCGGCAATCCAGGAAAGGAAGCGATCCCGAGCGGACATGCGCACCGGCTCCACCCGGATCTCGCTCAGCGAGAGTTTGAGCTCCTCCCCGCCGAACCGTCGGATGGTCTTTCCGTCGAGCTGCTTCAGGATGGCTGCCTGAGTGGGCAGGACAAAGTCGATGAGATGCCCCTCCAGGGCTTCCTGCTCGGTAAAGGCCCGGCTGGAGCGCACGGCCTCCTCCGCCAGCGAGACATTGCGGCCGCGATTCTGAGCCAGCGTCCGGATCCACGCGGCCAAATCGTTCTCCACCTTCTGGAGCAGCACCGCGCCCTCTCCCTGCTTGTCCCCCGCCTGAAAGATCCCGACCGGATGCGCCGCGCCGAAACGCGTTCCGGGGGCCATCACCGCGACGTCAGCCGCCATGGTGATAAAAAAGCCGGCCGATGCCGCGTGCGAGCCGGAGACAAACACCACCACTGGAACCCTCGATCCAGTAATGGCCTTGACGATTTCCTGAGTGCTTTGAACCAACCCCCCGGGCGTGTCCAGGCTCAGGATCACCAGGGCGGCATTCTCCCGATCCGCCCGCGCCAGGGATTGCTTCACGTACTGGGCGGTCACCGGCTGGATCGCGTCGTAAAGCTCCAGGGAGATCACCCGCGCGGGGACGCCCGACTCCGCGCGGGCGATTGAGCCCAGACTCAGACAGGCGAGACACGCCAGGAGCATTGCGGCTTTGCAGCCAGGAGGGCGCCCTTCAGATCTTGCCATGGGTCACTCCTTCAGCCCCCGCTGCCAATGACCGGAAGAGTCCGACATTCCTGCAGCCGCCTCAAGCCTTCCTGAATGAGGCTTTCCTTCACGGCGTAGGAGATTCGCAGGTGAGCGTCCATGCCGAATGCCAGGCCCGGCACGGTCGCGATCCCGAGACCTCGCAGGAGTCCGCGCGCCAGATCGGAAGAATCGGCAAAGCCGAAGCGCTGCATGAATCCGCTCATGTTGGGAAAGACGTAATAGGCTCCCTCGGGCGTCAGGCAACGAACCCCCTCGACCCGGGACAAGCCTTCCACCATTTGATCGCGGCGCCTGCGATACTCTTCGCGCATCGCAATCAGCACCGAATGCGGAACCGACAGCGCCTCCACGGCCCCCTTCATGGCGAACGAGGCGGTGTGGCTGGCATCGTGGGATTGGATCTTGATCATGGCCCCGATCAGGCTGCGGGGCCCCAGGGCGTAACCGACTCTCCAGCCGGTCATGGCGTAGCTCTTGGAAAACGAGCCCACCAGCACCAGCTGATTCCTGAGCCGGGAAGCCGTGGCGGCGAACGAGGCGAACGGCCGGTCCCCGTAATGGAAAAACTCGTAAGTCTCGTCGGAGATCAGCAGGAGATCATGGCGTTTGGCGACATCGGCGAAGCGATCCACTTCTTCCTGAGGGATGACGGCCCCCGTGGGGTTGGACGGGGAGTTCAGAATCACCGCCTGCAGCTTCCCCTCAGAAAGGGCGCGCTCCAGGACCGACGCCCGGGCAATGAACCCCTCGTCCTCCCGCGTCGGGAGGATGACCGGCTCGGCGCCCGCCAGCCTCACCTGATCCGGGAAGGAAACCCAGTAGGGAGCGAACAGGCCCACTCGGTCACCCGGCTCGAAAGCGGCCTGGGCCAGGAGAAACAGGATGTTTTTCCCGCCGCAGCCGATCATCACGTCCTCTGGCGCATAGTCGGTTCCGTGGTCCCTGCGAAAACGCTCGGCCAGGCCGGATCGCAGCTCCGGAATTCCCCCCGTGTCGACGTAATGGGTGAAATTCTCGTCGAGAGCACGCTTGGCTGCATTTTTGATCGGTTCGGGAGTGTTGAAATCAGGCTCCCCCGGCCCGAAATCAATGACGTCGATCCCCTCCCGGCGGACTTTTTCGGCATCGGACTTCGCCTGCAGGGTGGCCGATGGGGTCAGCTCCCTGACGCGGCGTGAAAGCTTCATTCGCGGCTCCTTCGTTGTGTTCTCTGGGCGGCTTTCCGTGCGGTCCGCTTGCGGCGGCTGCCCACCCGCGCTCCCAGGCGCTGCTCCACTTCAGGCGGGACCAGTCCGGTCACGCTCCCTCCAAGCCTTACCACTTCCTTGACCAGTCGCGAGGAGAGGTACGAGTAGGTCTCGCTGGGCATCATGAAAACCGTCTCGATGGAGGAATCGAGGCGACGGTTCATGAGCGCCATCTGGAACTCGTACTCGAAATCGGAGAGGGCACGCAACCCCCGCACGATTACCTGCGCGCCCCGGCGGCGGGCGTAGTCCACCAGGAGTCCGTCGAAACTGTCCACGCTGACATTGGGAATCCCGGAGGTGGCGCGTTGCAGAATCTTGCGGCGCTCCTGCAGGCCGAACAGTGGCTCCTTCTCGGGGTTGCGCAGAATGGCCACCACGATCCGATCGAACAGGCGGCTTCCCCGCCGGATGATGTCCAGATGTCCGTTGGTGACCGGATCGAAGGAGCCCGGGTAGACCGCCAGAACCTTCACCTCACCTCCTCATCGCCGCGGGCCGCCCCCCGGCTCATCGTCTTCGCTCAACCATTTCTTCGGCGTGTCGCAAGGTCAGCTCCGAGATCCGCTCGCCCCCCAGCATCCGGGCGACCTCCTGGACGGCGCCACGGCGATCGAGACTCTCTACGCAAACTTCCGTGCGGCCTTGCCGGGAGCGCTTGCTCACGCGCAGGTGGTTGTCGGCCAGCGAGGCAATCTGCGGCAAGTGGGTCACGCAGAGAACCTGACCGCCCCGACCCAGATCCCTCAGCTTCTTCCCGACCGCCTGCGCCACTTTCCCACCCACTCCCGCGTCCACCTCATCGAATACCCGCAGGGTGCCCTCGCTCTCCATCTTCAGCACCAGATGAATGGCGAGCATGATGCGCGAGATTTCCCCTCCGGAAGCGGTGCGCGTCAGGGGCTGGAGGGCCTCCCCCGGGTTCGCTTGCAGGAGAAACTGTATCCTGTCCCATCCCGTGGAGGTGCAGGCGACCGGCTCCCCGTTCCTCAATACCGCGCCGCCCGGTTGTGCCTCCACGCGAAAATCGACGCGGAACTCGGTGCCTCCCAGCTCGAGGTCCGCCAGCTCCTTTTTTACCGCCGCCTCCAGGGATTTCGCGCCTGCCTGTCGCTGCGCCGAAAGCTCCGAGGCCTGCCGCGCGCACTGGCGAGACAGCTCGTCGACCCTGCTCCGCAGCGCCTCCTCGGAATGCTCCGCCGACATCAGGCTCGCCAGCTCCGCTTCGCAATTGCGAAGGTAGGCGAGCATCGCCGTCTCGTCGGGTCCGTATTTCCTCAGCAGGCTCTCCAGCAGCGCGAGTCGGCCTTCGATCTGCTCGAGTCGCCCGGGCCCGTCTTCATCACCCCGTCCTGCGGCACGCATCGAGCCCGCCAGCTCCTTGAGTGCCAGGCGCGCCTCCTCTGCAGCGGGCAACGACGCGGCTACCTGAGGATCGAATTCCGACAACGCCCGGGCGGAGGTCAGCGCCGTCTCCAGGATTCCCAGGGCCGAAACCTCACCTTCATAGAGCGCATCCAGTCCCGAGCGGGCCAGCTCCAGGACCTTCTCCCGATTGCGCACGCGCAGACGCTCGGCGCGCAGGGCATCCAATTCCCCCGCCCTGACCTCCGCTTTGTGGATTTCCTCCACCTGAAAGCGAAGCACATCCTGATGCCGCGCAAGCTCGTGACGATCCTTGACGAGCGTCTCCAATCGTCCACGCGCATGCTCCAATTCCGCCCACACCGTGCGCATCGCCTCCAGCCTGTTTTCGTTACCACAGTAGCGATCCAGAATCGGCAGGTGCTCCGTGCGGCGCAACAGCGCCTGGTGCTCGTGCTGCCCGTGCAGATCCACCAGCGCCTCCCCGAGCGCGCGCAAATCCGCGACCGTGGCGAGCCTCCCGCCGATAAAGACTCGGCTGCGGCCTCCGGAGAGAATTTCACGGCGCAAGATCAGATCCTCGTCCTGTGATTCGAACCCGCCCTCTTGCAGGCCCGACGGCAGGTCCCGTGTGGCCGGCAGGTCGAAGGCGGCCTCCACCGAGGCGGAGCTTTCTCCCGAGCGGATGCGTTCCGTGTCTGCCCTCTCCCCCAGCAGAAGTCCGAGCGAGTCCACTAGAATGGATTTTCCGGCACCGGTCTCTCCGGTGATGACGGTGAGGCCCGGCGAAAATTCGAGGGAGACATCGCGGATGATGGAGAGGTTTTGGACTCGAAGGTATTTGATCATCCGTCACGCGGCGGGAGGCTCGTCCGGCTTCCGCGGTCGGATGCTAGCATTCGACCCCCGGGGAGTCAAGCTTTCCCGGAAAAGTCGCCGATCTCCTATCTCTTTTCCTGACCGGGCTTTGACTTGGTGATCCTCCTGCTCTATATTACCGTCGGCTGAGTCGAAATTCCCCGCGCGGGCGGCCCCTCCCCGGTCGGCGCCTGCCAGCGATTTTCAGTTCTCACCTGGTCTCCATCACGGAGGGATTCTTGACTGCACCGATCCAAGCCTGTCCCGCCTTTCTGATTCTCCAGGGTTTTCAGGGTGATGTCCTGCACCTCATCGCGGGCTCCGGCCCGGTCGCGCGAGTGGTCCTTGGAATTCTACTGGTCTTCTCGGTCCTGGCGCTCTCCGTCATGATCGACCGCTTCCGGGTCTATCGGCGCGCCCGCCGCAGCAGCCTCGCCTTCCTCGAAGCCCTGGATCAGACACGAAACCTTGCCGATCTCAGGGATCGGTGCGAGCGCTTCACGGGCAGTCCCCTGGTCACCCTCTTCAAAGCCGGATTTCGCGAGATCACCTCGCAGGCGCTGGCAGGGGAAGAACGCCGCTTTCCCTCGGCAGGCGCCGCGATGTCGGAGGCCCAGGTCGCCCGGAGCATCGAGAGGATTCGGCGCGTGCTGGATCGGGCGACCCTTTCCGAGAGCGAGCGGCTGGAGTCCTTCTTGCCGGTGCTAGCCACCACGGGGGCGGTCACGCCCTTCGTGGGCCTGTTCGGGACGGTCTGGGGAATCATGAATGCTTTCACGCGCATCGGCGCTCAGGGCTCCGCCAGTCTGGCCGCGGTGGCGCCCGGGATCTCTGAAGCCCTCATCACCACCGCCGCCGGCCTCATCCCAGCCATCTCCGCCGTCATCGCCTACAACTATTTCCTGGGAAAACTCCGGCAGCTCAACTCGCTGATGGACGAATTCACGTTGCGATTCGTCGCCATTGCCGAACAGCATCTGGAGACCGCCTCGGTCCCCGGAGCGCTGGAAGCCGGCAAGAGGAGGGTGTAGCCATGGCCATCTCCGCCCCCGGCCC
>Ga0075425_100003926_pt1 | contig 15215 bp, 15 predicted proteins | sample SoiMethybrSBSTD4_FD_75300 | JGI IMG/M metagenome (GOLD analysis project Ga0075425, IMG submission 75300) | Bulk soil microbial communities from a Populus tree surrounding site in Tennessee, USA - Soil MetaG P. TD hybrid SBSTD4 | ecosystem: Environmental > Terrestrial > Soil > Tree plantation...
CGACCTTGTTGTAGCCGACAGTGCGGCTTGTGATCATCGTCGATGACACGCAGCCGGATAAAGATATGCCGAGAAATACGGCCGTTAAAAATCGCCCTTGCATGATTAACTTCTCCCTTCGGAAATGGATGCGAGGGTAAACTCTTTAAATGCTACTGGACGTTTGCCGTCGAGTAAACGGGGCGGGGAAAAGGTAAAACGCGCGGTGCTGGGTCGGGAGTGATTTTTTGCAGCGACCTTTGACATGCCGGACGATATGCTTTACATTCGACGGATTCCAACGCGCCCCTGCATTCAAACCCATTCGCATGGATTTCCTCTGGGATTGGTTCCATAGAATTTACGACGTCGAGTCGATCGTCCGCGTGGGCGGATTGGCCGCGCTCGCGGCGATCGTCTTCGTGGAGACCGGACTGCTCCTCGGCTTTTTTCTCCCCGGCGACTCGCTGCTCGTCACCGCCGGCATTTTCGCCGCGCACGGCGATCTCGACATCTGGACGCTGAATATCTGTCTCAGCCTCGCCGCTATTCTCGGCGACAGCGTCGGCTATGCCATCGGCCGGCGCACGGGACCGAAGATTTTCAGCCGCGAGGATTCGCTGTTTTTCCACCGCAAGCATCTTTTGAGCGCCAAGCAGTTCTACGAGAAGTACGGCGGCTTTACCATCTTCGTCGCGCGCTTCATGCCGATTATCCGGACGTTCGCGCCGGTGGTCGCCGGAGTCGGCGGCATGGAGTACCACCGCTTCATCGGCTACAACGTCGCCGGGGGAATTTTTTGGGTTTTCACCACCACGATGGCGGGATATCTGCTCGGCATGACCGTGCCGAACATCGGCGAACGCATCCACCTGATCATCGCCATCGTTATTTTTCTTTCGCTGCTGCCGGCGATCATCAAATTTTCAATCGAAAAGTGGAAGGCGGCGCAGCGCCCCGGATAGCCGGCCGCGCCGACCGATCAAATCGTGGAGAATTGGGCCGTCGCAGTCATTCTGGGAATCGTCGAGGGGCTGACGGAATTTATTCCGGTCTCTTCGACGGGCCATCTCATCATCGCCGGCAACCTGCTCGGTTTCGTCGGCGAGAAGGCCTCGACTTTCGAAGTGGCGATTCAGCTCGGCGCCATTCTTTCGGTCGTCGTTCTTTATCGCGAGCGATTTCTGCGGCTGATTCCGAACAACCGCGAGCATTTTTCCCCGCTCAGCTCGGCGCTCGACGGCTGGTCGGGTCTTTTACGCATCGGATTGGCGACGCTGCCGGCGCTCATCGTCGGCTTCCTGCTGCGCAAGGTGATTAAAACCTATCTGTTTACTCCGCATACCGTCGCCGCGGCGCTCTTGATCGGCGGCATCGCGATTCTATTCGTCGAGCGCCACGTACGGCGCCGCCCGGCGTCGGCCGTGGACACGCTCTCGCTTGGCCAAGCGCTGGGGATCGGATTGTTTCAGACGCTGGCGCTCTGGCCGGGGACATCGCGCTCGGCCGCGACGATTCTCGGCGGCATGCTGCTGGGGCTCGACCGCAAAGGGGCAGCGGAGTTCTCTTTCTTGATCGCCGTGCCGGTCATGGCCGCAGCCACGGGGTATGACCTTCTCAAAATGAACGGCCAGCTTTCAGGGGAAGAAATGGCCCAATTGGCAGTGGGCTTCATCGTTGCCTTCATCGTCGCGCTCGCCACGATCCGTTGGTTCCTCCGTCTGCTGAACCGCTGGAGCCTCGCCCCGTTTGCCTGGTACAGAATCGCGATCGCGCCGCTTTTTTATTTGGTCGCCGGCGGACCGCACCTCTAGCTTTCCACAGGAGCTTTGTTTTCCGTCATTTGAAACCGCAACGATGGGATTCGATGCCGCCATACAGTCTTATATCGCGAGCAGCGTACAGCTACAGGCGGTGAAATTCGCCGGGCGGTTCGCCGCCGGCCTTGAGGTCGGCGATCAACTCGCTTCGTTTTGCATTCTGTTTATCATGGCCGGTTACATAGCGCAGAAACCGCGCCTCGTTAAAACATTCACCGGAGCGCTGTTCGCGCTCGCCGCCGGCGGCATCGCCGTCCAAATCCTGAAGTATCTGATCGGACGCGCGCGGCCGGCGATGGAGCTTGGCGACATGACTTTCATCGGACCGCACTTCACGCCGAGCGGTTTCGACTCGTTTCCGTCGGGTCATACGACGGCGATGTTCGCACTGTTGGCTTTTTTCTGCCGTTTTTATCCGGCTTGGACGCTGCCGCTCTACGTTGCGGGGCTCGCGCTCTCGATCCTGGCGCGTGTCGTCACGAACCAACATTTTTTGACCGACGTCATCGGCGGCGCGCTGCTTGGGTCGTTGGTGGGAATTATCTTGGCGGCGAGATTGCGCCGGTTCGTCGAATCATCGCCGCCGATCGAAGCGCCGCCGGCAGTCCCCGAAGGTGAAAATATCCCGCCGCGGCGCGGCACGGCGCTCGTAGACATCGCGATCCTCGCGCTTTTTTCTGCGCTTATCCTGCTGATCGGCTCGGGGCTGGACCTCAACTCCGCGGTTCTCGGAGTGCTCACCGCGATCGCCGGCTATTTTTTGGCCCGGCAACTGACCGGGCCGGATACGGCACTCTACGCCGCGCTCGTGCTCTCCAGTTCTTTTTTGTTTGTTCACGTGTCGCGAACGTTGCCGGCGGATAGCGCCTGGATGTTCTTCACCACGCTGGCGTTCACGTATTACGCATATTCCCTCGGGCGCGGCCGGAGCTCCTATTTTTTTCTCGCGCTCGCTTACGCCGCGATCGGCCTGGGCGTTCTCGCGAAGGGATGGCCTGGCCTGCTGCCGGTCCCGATTTTCTGTCTTTACGAATATCTCAAAGACCAACCGTCGCTCGCGGTTTTCGCGCGGCGGACGCTCGCGCGACACGCCTCGTTTTGCGTCGTTCTCCTGCTGGCAGCTCTTCGCTGGCACTACAGCGCCTTGTTTGCCGATGCGCAAACATCGGGTGATTTTTTCTTCGACGAGGCCGTGGCGCGAACAGGGCTGACGCGCCACACGGGACGCGTGCTGTATTATCTGCCGCTGGTCGCCGCGGCGCTCTTTCCCTGGACCTTTTTTATCGTCGCCTACTTCGCACGCGAGGCTAAACGCTGGAGCCGCGAGCCCCGGCTGGATTCCGAAACGCTTTTGCTCTCCTTGTGGGCCGCCGTCGTGGTAGCGCTGTTTCCCTTCATCGCCGCGCGCTCTCCACATTTGCTCGTGTTGGCGCTGCCGCCGCTTTCTTGCCTTTTAGGCCGCTTCCTGCGCCGGAATCTCGCCCTATCAACGGCATCTCTTCGCTTTTCGCTCTTGACCACCATCGTGACCGCCGGCGGATTGGTGATCGCGGGAGTCATCTTTTCTCAGCTGCGACCGCAGTACGGCACGCTCAAGCTCACTGCGCCTTTCGCCGTCCTGATGTTTTTTCTTGTCGCAGCGTGGCTGCTGCGCGATCGGCGGTCTTGGCCGGGGTTTTTTGCGACGCTTTGCCTCGGCGCGCTCGGCTTTTACCTGAGCGCGATCGCCATCGCGCTCAGGAATTGATCCGCCTCACTCCGACACTTCTTAGATAACGTAACGCCGCCGCGGCGAACTTCGTCATCCACAAACATAAAGCGGACGAGGATCACCGTTTTGTTTCGGCCGGAAATCATCCGCCGAAATCAGGCCGCCAGCGGCCAATTGACTCAAGTCATGCCCTGAAAATGACATCCGGTCTTTACCCGATCGAACGTTCGGGAGCACCCGAGAGCGGTATCAGCATAAATTTTCTTGACATTATTCCCAATAAGCGTTTCAATGGCCTTGCGTGGGGCGCTCTGAAGTTTTTCACCTCCGCTTCGTCGAATCACTTGAGCCCTGGCGCGTTTGGCGGGGAACTTAGGGGCAAGGAGGTTGCGATGCAGGCCCTCAAGAGATTCCGTTTAAAACCCTCTTCCAGTACACTCCCCTTTCTTCGTTCACTCTATCTTCGCTATGATTTGGGGCTCGAAGGCGCGCGCGTGGGAACGCTCGCCGACAATGATCATGGCTAAGAGGACGACCATACCTCGATCCGGCGCGTCTCTCCGTTTTAAATTCGAACATTTTCTATTTCTTATTAATGAGGATGCATTCCGAAAGGAGGAAGTATCGGAATGAGCCAGGAATTTGAATCTCTGATCCGCAAAGATCGCGATCTCGCCAGGGCCAAGGCCTGGAAAGGCAACCTGCTGGGCTATCTCGAAAAGGTCAAGGAAGGCCCATCCATGACCAAGCTCGCGCACGCCCGCATGCACGACATCATCATGCGGCCGGGGGTGAACGACATCCAGGAAACGGATGATCCCCGCATCAAGCGGCTTTACAAGGACGAGTCGGTGAAGGTCTACAATTTCTTCTCCGACGAGTTCTTCGGCATCGAAAAAACCATCGCGCAGATCGTCCGCTACTTTCATGCGGCCGCTCTGAAGGGCGAGGAAAGCCGCCAGGTGCTTTATCTCATGGGGCCGGTCGGCTCGGGAAAAAGTTCCCTCGTGGAGAAGCTCCATCGCGGTCTCGAGGAGAGCGATCCGATTTTCGCGATCGACGGCTGCCCGATGTTCGAGGAGCCGCTGCACCTGATCCCGCGCCATCTACGCAAGGAATTCGAAAAAATGCTCGGCGTGCACATCGAAGGCGACCTCTGCCCGGTATGCCGCTTCCGGCTGAAAGAAGAATTCAACGGACGCTACGAGGAATTCCCGGTCGCGACGGTCGGGTTCTCCAAGCGCGCGCGGACGGGCCTCGGCGTCGTTCCGCCGGTCGATCCCAACAACCAGGATACGTCGGTGCTGATCGGCAGCGAAGACATCTCCAAGCTCGATCTCTACTCCGAAGGCGACCCGCGCGTCCTCGAGTTGAACGGCGCGCTCAACGTCGGCAATCGCGGCATGGTCGAATTCATCGAAGTCTTCAAGAACGAGATCGAGTACCTGCACTGCATGATCACGGCGACGCAGGAAAAGGTCATTCCTGCGCCAGGCCGCCACGGTCTCGTTTACGTCGACACGGTCATCGTCGCGCACTCGAACGAGGCCGAATGGCAGAAGTTCAAGGCCGATCACACGAACGAGGCGATCCTCGATCGTATCGTCGTCGTCAAGGTTCCGTATAATCTTCGCCTCTCGGAAGAGATCAAGATCTACCAGAAGATTATCCGCCACTCCGACTTCAAGGCGCACGTCGCGCCGCACACCCTCGACATCGCCTCGATGTTCGCGATCCTCTCGCGCCTGGAGCCGACCAACAAGTGCGACTTGATGACCAAGTTGAAGCTGTACAACGGTGAAGAGGTGGTGGAAAAGGGCCGGACCAAAAAAGTCGACGTGGAGGAGCTCCGCGAAGCGACCAAGCGCGAAGGCATGAGCGGCATCTCGACGCGCTTCATCATGAAAGCGCTCGACAACGCCCTATCCGATAACACCACGGGCAACTGCATCAATCCGATCAACGTCCGCGAAGCGCTCATCAACATGGTGAAGGAATCGGACCTGCCTGACGATACGCGCAAGCAGTATCTGGAGTTCCTGCAGGACACGCTGCACAAGGAATACCTGGAACTGCTGGAGAAAGAGATCACGCGCGCGTTCGTCTATTCCTATCAGGAGCAGGCCGAGGCGCTGTTCCAGAATTATCTCGACCACGCTGAGGCCTACGTGAACAAGAGCAAAGTCAAGGACCGCAACACCAAGGAGGAACTCGCACCCGACGAGAGCTTCATGAAATCGATCGAGGAGCAAATCGCGATCATCGGCTCCGCCGCCGACGGCTTCCGGCAGGAGGTCATCGCCTATTTGTGGGCGGCCAACCGCAGGGGCGAGAAGATCGATTACGGCAGCTACGAGCCGCTGAAAGAAGCGATCGAGAAGAAACTCATGACATCGGTTCGGGATATCAGCCGGATCATCACCAAGGCGCGCACGCGCGACGAGGAGCAGAGCGACAAGTACAACGCGATGGTGAAGAACCTGCTCGACAACGACTATTGTCCCAATTGCGTCGATGTGATCTTGAAATACGCCGCGAACAATCTCTGGAAGGATTAGCTCGCGGCGAGACACGGTTGTGGCATGAATACGGTTTTTCGCTCTTACGACTCCTCTTCCGGACAGCGCAGCGACCGCTGCGCCGGGGACCGGCAGCGGCACCGCGAGAAGGTCCACGAAGCGATCCGCCAGAACATCGCCGACATCATCTCGGAGGAGTCGATCATCGGCAAGGACCGCGACCGGATCATCAAAGTTCCTATTCGCGGCGTCAAAGAGTATCGCTTCGTGTACGGCGACAACGCCCCCGGCGTCGGACAGGGCGGAGCCGATACGCAGCCCGGCCAGGTGATCGGCAAAGGCGAGCAGGGCGCCGAGGGCCAGCAGGCAGGCGACCGGCCCGGAGTCGATTACTACGAGACCGACGTAGCGCTCGATGAACTGATCGACATGATGTTCGAGGACCTGGAGCTCCCCTACCTCGAACGCAAGCATCTGAGGCAGATTCAAGTCGAGCAGCTCTACAAGCGCAAGGGCTACCGCAAGAAGGGTATCCGCATCCGGCTCGACAAGCGGCGCACGGCGGTGTCGCGCGTGAAGCGGAAGAAAGCCGTGCAGCGCGCCGACGCCTTCGCGCTTCGGCCGCAGCGCTTTCCGTTTCACAAAGACGATCTCGTCTACCGTCACACGGTGACGGAGATCCGCCGCGAGTCGAACGCCGTCGTCGCGTGCATCATGGACACCTCCGGCTCCATGGACACGATGAAGAAGTACCTCGCCCGCAGCTTCTTTTTCCTTCTGTATCGCTTCGTGTGCACCAAGTATCAGAATGTCGAGATCGTGTTCGTCGCGCACCACACCGAAGCCACCGAAGTGACCGAAGACGAATTTTTTCACAAAGGCGAGGCCGGCGGCACCTTCATCTCCTCCGGCTACCGCAAGGCGCTCGAGATCATCGAGCAGCGCTATCATCCCTCGCTCTGGAACGTCTACGTCTTTCACTGCTCCGACGGCGACAACTTCGAGTCCGACAATACCGCGGCGCTGCAGGCCGCCAAAGATCTCGCCGCGGTCTCGAACCTATTCGGCTACGGGGAGATCAAGCCGCTCGGCTCGGGCTACTACGGCAGCAGCATGATCCAGTTCTTCTCACAGCTCGAGGCGGACAATTTTCAGACGGTCCAGATCCAGCGCAAGGAAGACATCTGGCCCGCCTTCAAGGGGTTTCTCTCGCGCGAGCGGGCGCGCGACGACGCCGCCTAAATTCCTTCGCCATGCCGGCTACGTTCACCATCCAGGAGCTCGAATCGTGGAATGAGCGAATTCTCGCTCTGGTCAAGGACTTCGGCCTGGAGTGCTATCCGCAGGAGTTCGAGATCTGCGACCACGAACAGATGCTCGCCTACATGGTGTATTCGGGCATGCCCTCTCACTATCCGCACTGGTCTTACGGCAAAAACTTCGAAAAGCTCAAAACTCTCTACGACTACGGCGTGAGCGGCCTGCCGTACGAAATGGTCATCAACTCGAGCCCGGCGATCGCCTATCTCATGCGCGACAACTCGCTGCTGCTGCAGGTGCTAACGATCGCGCACGTCTACGGCCACAACGATTTCTTCAAAAACAATTTCACCTTCAAAACGACGCGGGCGGAGTATACGATCGAGACGTTCAAGGCGCACGCCAATCGGGTCCGTCACTACACGGAAGATCCGAGCATCGGGCTCGAAAAAGTCGAGCCGGTGCTCGACGCCGCGCATGCCCTTTCGCTCCAATGCCGCCGCAATCTCGCCATCCGCAAGCCCTCGCAGGAAGAGGATGTCCAGCGCCGGCTCGCGGAATCGGCGCCGGCGCCGGATCCGTTCCATGCCATTCACCGCCGCAAGGACTATGTCGCCCCGGATTTAAACCGCGTGCCGCTTTATCCCGAAGAAGACCTTTTGCTGTTTATTCGCGACCACAATCCTCTGTTGAGCGACTGGGAAAAGGATCTCCTGACGATCGTCCACGAAGAGGCGCAGTATTTCATCCCGCAGATCGAGACCAAGATCATGAACGAGGGATGGGCGAGCTTCTGGCACAAGCGCATCCTGGACACGCTCGGTCTGCCCCAGGGCATGCAGGTGGAGTTCATCGTGCGCCACAACCAGGTGCTGAGCCCCGCGAAGGGATCGATCAATCCGTACCATCTCGGAATAAAGATCTGGGAGGATATCGAGCGCCGCTGGAACGAGCCGGCCCGCGAAGACGGCCGGCCGCGCACGAAGACCGGCCGGGAAAAAATCTTCGAGGTGCGCGAGGTCGAACGGGACGCGTCCTTCCTCCGCCGCTACTTGACCGAAGACCTGATTCGCGAGCTAAACCTCTTCGAGTACCAGAACCGGGGCGGCGATCAGGTCGTCGCCCGCGTCGCGGACGATGAAAACTGGCGCGCCATCAAAGAGACGCTGATCCGCAACGTGGGCACCGGCACGATTCCCGCCATCAAGATCGAGGATGCGGACTACAACAAGAACCGCGTCCTTTTCTTAAAGCACCACCACGACGGCCGCGACTTGCAGCTCGAGTACGCGGAGAAGACTCTCCGCTACCTGCACCAGCTGTGGGGCCACGAGGTCGTCCTCGACACCGAGATCAACGGCAAACAATCGCTGCTCGCTTTTGCCGACGATAAGCTCACGATCAAGCCCGTTCATTGAAAAATTCCGGTTTCGAGGTTTCTCGTTCCAGCTTATAATGGCGTGAAACCTTACGCATCGAAGTTCGAAACTCGATATGATCGATCTTGAGCCCATCCAGGCCTGCGCCCTGAATCCTATCGATCCGGCGGTTCGCTCCGCCGGGAAGCTCGCCGGCGTTATCGGCGAGGCCCCCTCGCGGTACAGCAAGAGCCCCGCGTTGTGGAACGCCGCCTTCCAGGCGCTGCGAATGAACGCCGTCTACATCGCTCTCGATCTCGACGAGACGCGACTGGCCGCGCTGATGGCGGCGGCGCGCCGGTCGCACGATGTATTGGGATTCAACGTGACCGTGCCGCACAAGGTCGCCGTGGTCAAACATCTCGACGCGCTGGACGAGAGCGCAAGACGCATCGGTGCCGTCAACACGATCGTCCGAATGCCGTCGGGTGAGCTCGTCGGTGCGAATACCGACGGCGCGGGTTTTATCGAAACGCTCTTGACCGCCGGCCCCGGCGCGGCTTCGCCGCTGCTCCGAAGTCTCGACGGGATCGATACGCTGATGCTCGGCGCCGGCGGCTCGGCGCGCGCCGTGGCGTTCGCGCTGGCGGAAAAGCTCGGGGAGGGAAAGCTCCTGATCGCCAACCGGAGCCATGAGAACGCCCGTGCGCTGGCGCGGGACCTCGCAAAATACCATCGCCAAGCGAGCGCCATTCGCGAGGATGAAATTGCCGCGGCGGCGCCGCGCGCAAAGCTCATCGTCAATTGCACCACGAAAGGACAGGGCGGCATGGATCCCGGCGGGCGTTCACTGGAGGCTTATTCCGCGCTCGCGCCCGCCGCGCCAACTTCGCCCGGTAAAGCCGGCGGCACTATCGAAAAGAATCACAGCATCTCCTTGGACATCGCGCGCTCGGTTCCGGCCGACGCGGTTTTTTACGATCTGATCTACCATCCCGAAGAGACCGTCTTCTTGCGCCACGCGCGTCAAACCGGTCATCGCGCCGTGAACGGGCGCAGCATGATTGTGGCTCAGGCCGTCGAGGCGTTTTTCAACCATGTCTGCCGGCGCGAGCTCGAAGCGGCCAGGAGGCATACGCCCGAGACGCGGCGGAGATTATCGGAGATTATGAACGCGGCGTGGACGGAACCTACGAATCCGAAACTTTAGAACGAGCGGTCCGCCGCCCCGGCTGGAGATAAAGCAAGCCGGCGCCGAGGATCATCGTGGCCAAGCTGAACCATTGGGCTTCGCTCAAACCGCCGGCGATCGGCGGGTTGACGCGCCAGAACTCCACGGCGAAGCGGGCCGCGCCGGATAAGATCAGATAGAGCCAAAAGATCGTACCGTCGGGATAGTCTTTTTTTCTAACACTCCAAAGAATGCCGAAGACCACAAGCGCTTCGAGGAACTCGTAGATCGGCGTCGGATGGACCTTGACGCCCGGGGGATAAGGAACACCCGTGACCGGATGGACCCAGCCGATGATCGCATTCGTGTAAGCGACGCCCCACGGCATAGTCGTTTCGATACCCCAGTCGCCGTCGCCGGAGACGTGGCAGCCGATCCGCCCGACTCCATACGCGAGCGCGAGCGCCGGGGCGCAAATATCGGCGGCCTTGAGCCAAGGGATGCCTTCGCGGCGTACGACCCAGGTCGCCGCCAAGATGCCGCCGATCACGCCGCCGTACCAGGTAAAACCCGCCCCGGTAAGAATATATTCCCAGGGATAACGGATGAAGCTGTTCCATTCCTCGAGGATGAAGAGAAGGCGCGCGCCGATCAGGCCACCGACCGCTCCGGCGAAGATAAGTGAGGACGATATTTCCGGATTATAGTGATAGCGTTTGAGCTCCCGCCAGGCGATCCAGCCGCCGGTAACGGCGGCGAGAGCCATCAGCGTTCCGAAGCTATAAACCGTCAATGGTCCGATGCGAAAAAGAACGGGAATCATTTGATCTGAACTCCTTAATTCGTGTACGGTATCAGAAACGCGCGCCATATTCATCTCGGGAGTCGTCGAGGAGTTTACACCCGTAGGGAGATTCCTCGATTCCTTCGTTAAGCGCGTTTTGTTAGCAGCAGTAGAAACCATGGCGAAAATCTGGCAAGCAGAGGAGGGCCAGCCCATCGGCGGAACCCCGGTAGCCGAGAAGCCGCTCAGCTGGTGCGTCGAAGAGCTCGGACTCCGCCGCCTCTCGCGTCTCGCCAACCCATCGGAGACCGTGGTGATCGGCGCTGACCGTCACGGCCTTTTCGGCGGGCAGCGCCGCTTCGTCGTTGTCCGTCTCGACGACGAGGAGACCACGGCCCAGTCCAAGGAGGGTTGGAAGAGCGGATATTATCTCGTGCTGATTTCGGTCGCTGGGTTGAAAAACAAACTCTCCGGGAAGAGCCGCGACGAAAAGGCAATACACTGAGCCGGGCCGGATATGAAAAAAAGAGTGCTGCTCGTGGAAGATCATCAGGACATCATCGATCTGATGACTTTGGAACTCGAAGTGCTCGGCTACGACGTCACCCTAGCGAGGAACGGGCTCGAGGCCGTCGACATGGCGACGTCGAATCCCCCTGATATCATCGTCATGGACATCTTGCTCCCGAAGATGGACGGATTCGAGGCCTCCGCCCGCATCCGCGCTCACCCCAAGACGCACAACACTCCCATCCTGGCGGCCACCGCGCTATACCGCGACAAAGACCGCGCGCGCTGTCTCGCGAGCGGCTGCAACGACCACCTCGCCAAGCCGTTCACGCACCGACAGCTCGAGAGCCGCATCAACGACCTCTTGAAAAGCCCCTGATCCCTCTGGCTTGGCGGCCGCGCCGCCCGCTTTTCTTCTTGTGTTCCGGCGGAAAATACTTTTATCTGACTCGATGCGTCTCCTTATCCAAAGAATCAAGGAGGCGACGGTGCGCGTCGACGGCGAAGTCGTCGGCAAAGCGGGCCCCGGGCTCTGCCTGTTTCTCGGCGTCGCCGCAGGCGACTCCCCCGCCGCCGCCGATTATCTTGCCGCGAAAGCGGCTGAGCTGCGGATTTTCGAGGACGACGCCGGCAAGTTCAACCACTCCGTCAAGGAAATCGGCGGCGAGGTGCTCGTCGTTTCCGAATTTACGCTTTATGGCGACTGCGCCAAAGGACGGCGCCCCTCGTTCAGCCGCGCGGCGACGCCGGCTGAGGCGCGCAAGCTTTACGACTGCTTCGTCGCGAAACTCCAGGAACTCGGCCTGCGCGTCGCGACCGGCAGATTTCAATCCAAGATGGAAGTCGCCCTCATCAACGACGGCCCGGTGACGTTCATGCTGGAAAGCTGAGATGCACGTCGTGCTCTACCAGCCCGAGATCCCGCAGAATACCGGCAGCATCGCGCGCCTCTGCGCCGCGACCGCAACGCCGCTTCACCTCGTCCGGCCGCTCGGCTTCGAGATCACCGATAAGCATTTAAAGCGCGCCGGCCTCGATTACTGGCCGCATGTGGACGTTCGGCTGCACGACTCGTGGGAGCGTTTCCTCGCGATCCATGGCGACGAGCGACTTTTATTGTTTTCCAAAAAAGCCTCGCGTTCGTATACCGAGGCGCGTTACGGCGAAAAAGACTTCCTCGTTTTCGGCCCCGAGACCCGCGGCCTGCCGGAAGCTCTCCTGCGCGCCGAGACGGAGCGCGCGTTTCGCATTCCCATGATGACGCCGGCGGTCAGAAGCCTCAATCTATCCAACGCCGTGTCGATCGTGCTTTACGAGGGACTGCGGCAGCTCGGTCGCGTCTAAGCTTGATTTGCTACGCCGTTCTGCTTATCTGTAGGGTTATTCCAACGTGAATAGGGGGATTTACATGGGGCTGATACAGCCTAAGTTGCATAATTCTATGGGTCTGCGCATGGGCGCTGCATTACTGATCACGATATTTTTGTTCGTAGCGTGGTTTGCCGCTTTCGCGGCGGAGCCGGAAAAAAAGGAAGCCTCGGAGCCGCCGAAGGAATCGTTCAATCTGATCCTTCCCTTCACCGATTTGACCGTCGGCCAGGGGCAGGAAGTCACGATGGATGCCGAGGTCGTCAACCGGACGAAAAATCCGGTCTCGGTCGGACTCGCGATCGACGGCGTCCCGAAAGGCTGGGACGTCGGCTTCAACTCGCGCTATCCGAGTTACCCGATCCGCTCGGTCATGGTTCAAGGCGAGAAATCGACCACGGTCGAGTTCAAAGCGAAAGTTCCGGAGAGCACGAAGCCCGGTAACTACGAGGCCAAGGTCAGCGCCAAGGATGATAGCGGCAAGACGAGCTACGCCGAGAAAGTCGTCTTCCGCGTGACTTCGAAAAAAGTCGACACCGGCGGGCTCAAGCTCACGAGTCAATATCCGGTTTTGACGACGCCTTCGGGCCAGACGCTCAAATTCACCATCGACTTGAAGAACGAGACCAATAAGCCGCTCACGGCTTCGCTGACGGCACAGGCGCCCACGGGTTGGGCCGTACGCTTCAAGCCGCAATTCGGCGACACGCAGATCTCTTCGATTCAGCTGAAGGAGAACGGGACGGAAACGCTCAGCGTGGAGATCGATTCCCCCGTCCGCGCCGACGCCAAGGAATATCCGGTGACGATCGGCGCGCGCGCCGGCGCCTTCGAGGCCTCGACCAATCTGCACGTGACGCTCCGAGGCGTCACCGATCTCAAGATGGGCACGGCGACCGGAACCCTCAATGCGGGGGTCACCGCCGGACAGAAGACGCCGGTGCCTTTTCTCGTCGCGAACAGCGGCACCGCGCCGATCCGTAATCTCGCCTTCGTGACGAAGAAGCCGGATAAGTGGACGATCGATTTCAAGCCGGACAAAATCGACGCGCTTAACTCCGGCGAGGTGCGCGAAGTTTCGATGGAGATCACCGCGCCGGCGCGCGCGATCGCCGGCGACTATGCGATCACGGTTGCGGCCAACAGCGCCGACGCCAACAAGTCCGTCGATTTTCGCGTGACCGTCTCGACGGCGACTTTGTGGGGCTGGATCGGAGCGGCGATCGTCGGCGCAGTGGTCCTTGGACTCGTGCTCGTCTTCTGGCGCTTGGGCAGGCGATGACCGCAGTTATCGAAACCGAGAATCTCACCAAACGCTACCGCGACCTGATCGCCGTCAACGGTCTGTCTTTCAGCGTCGACGAGGGAGAGATTTTCGGCTTTCTGGGGCCGAACGGCGCCGGTAAAACGACGACCATATTGATGCTGCTAGGCCTTACCGAGCCGAGCGGCGGGCGCGTCCGCGTGTGCGGCTTCGATCCGGCGCGCGAAGCACTGGAAGTCAAAAGGCGCGTCGGCTACCTGCCGGAGAATCCCGGCTTTTACGACGATCTTTCGGGACGCGAGAATCTCCGCTACATCGCGCGGTTGAACCGCATTCCCGAGTCCGAGGCGGCGCAGCGAATCGATGCCATGCTGGCTCAGGTCGGTCTCGCCAACGACGGCGGTCGAAACGTGCGGGAATATTCCCGCGGCATGAAGCAGCGCCTCGGCATCGCCGAGGTGCTGGTGAAGGAGCCGGAAGTCTTGATTCTCGACGAGCCGACGCTCGGACTCGATCCGGACGGCGCGGCGCGCATCCTCGAGCTCATCATCGGTCTCAGCCGCGAGCGCCGGCTAACGGTGCTCCTGTCCTCTCACATGCTGCACCAGGTGCAGCAGATGTGTCACCGCGTCGGCATCATCGTGAAGGGCAAAATGATCGCGTCGGGCGCGGTCGATACGCTCGGCAGCGCCGCGTTCGAGGAGCGGCGCTGGAATTTTTCGATCGAATGCGGCGGGACGGCCAACGGCATCGAAGGCGATCTCGCCGCCCTGCCTGGCGTGGAGGCGGTCGAGCGGCGCGGGCGCGGCTGGTATCTCCGCTGCACACGCGACGTCCGCCCCGAGGCGGCCGCGCTCGTCGTCAACAAAGGACTGCCGCTCCTGCAACTCCGCTCCGAGGACACCACGTTGGAAGAGATCTATCTCAAATACTTTCGCGAGGCTTAAATGAGCGTTGTTTTTTGGAAAGAGCTCGCCGACCATTTCAGCAGCCGGCGGTTCATGATTCTGCTCGCCATCATCGTCCTGACCGGCGTGTGGGCGATCTACGCCTCCGGGCAGTCGATCCGCCAGGATGCGGAGAGCGCGCCGGCCGAATACGCCTTCCTGCTGTTGTTGACTTCGCAGAGCGGCGGACTCCTTTCGCTCGCGAGCTTTCTCGCTCTGCTCGGGCCGCTGGTCGGCATCATGCTCGGCTTCGACGCCATCAGCGGTGAGTATGCGCGCGGCACTTTGAGCCGCGTGCTCTCGCAGCCGATCTATCGCGATAGCTTGATCAACGGCAAATTCCTGGCGGGTCTCGCCACCGTTGCGACGCTCTGGGCGTCGATTCTCCTTCTCGTCATCGGCATGGGCGTCGTCCTCGTGGGTTTTCCGCCCAATGCCGAAGAGCTCTGGCGCATGCTGATCTTTACCGGCATCGGCATTATCTACGTCGGCTTCTGGCTCGCTCTGGCGCTGCTCTTCTCGCT
>Ga0075425_100003927_pt1 | contig 15214 bp, 17 predicted proteins | sample SoiMethybrSBSTD4_FD_75300 | JGI IMG/M metagenome (GOLD analysis project Ga0075425, IMG submission 75300) | Bulk soil microbial communities from a Populus tree surrounding site in Tennessee, USA - Soil MetaG P. TD hybrid SBSTD4 | ecosystem: Environmental > Terrestrial > Soil > Tree plantation...
GTAAACCAACTTAACTTATCACCACAAGGGATTAATTCGGAAGTGCGTAAGCGCAGGTAAGCTTCGAATCCAACATTATGGTCTGGCGATACATATTCGACTTGGATAATTGAATGATGTACCAAAACCGATTCATTCATCATCGCATTTTCTCTGCCTTTAGGGTGATTGACTAACTGTTCTTCATTTCTCACAGTTATATCAGCTAAGAATCTGCACGGATATGATCATTAGTAGGATATTATACAATCCCGCTGATTCGGCAAACAAAATCATCAAAGGTTTACGACGCTTCAAAGGTAGGTTGCATTCAGGTTCTTTTGAACACCATGCAGACGATCCACTTAAATAGTATTAAATATGCAAAAATTTGCATTTATATTATATCTTAAAACATGTCAAAGTATGTCTAATAAAATTGAAACAATCAATCCCGCGACCGGAAAGGTTATTGCGACTTATGATAACATTAGCAGCGAGGAGGTTAGTCAAAAGGTCAAAAAAGCAAAGGCAGCTTTTGGAAAGTGGGGGAAACTGGATATTTCTGAACGAACTGCCTATATAAGGAGCCTAGGGAGGGTAATGAGGAAAAACAAGGATGAATATGCAAGACTCATTACAGAAGAAATGGGTAAGCCTATAAGACAATCAATGGCGGAAATAGAAAAATGTGCATGGGTTTGCGATTATTATGCTGACCACGCAGAGACTTTTTTGAGAGATGAATTGATTCCAACTGAATTTCGTAAAAGTTTTGTTTCATTTGAACCCCTCGGGGTAGTCGCCGGTATTATGCCATGGAACTTTCCTTTCTGGCAAGTGATGAGATATGCCGTTCCAGCATTAACAGCAGGCAATGTAGGAATTCTGAAACACTCAAGCGTATCATTAGGAAGTGCAGTAAAAATCGAAGAGGCGTTCAAAGATGCAGGATTTCCCGAGGATGTGTTTCAATCCGTCATAGGGGATTACAGAGCAGGCGAAGCGCTAATACAATCACAAATTGATGCGGTTTCGGTTACTGGAAGTGTTAGTACAGGAAGAAGAGTGGCAGAACTTGCAGCAAAGGATTTGAAAAAAGTTGTGTTAGAATTGGGCGGAAGTGATCCCTTTGTGGTTCTTGAAGATGCAGATCTCAACCAGACTGCACATATGGCAACTCAAGCGAGGCTCCTGAATACTGGTCAAAGCTGCATTGCTGCAAAGAGGTTTATTGTTGTAAAAGAAATTGCTGAAAAATTTTCCAAATTATTTGTAGAAAACACAAATGCGGAAGTTGTTGGCAATCCCATGAATTCAAAGACAACTGTTGGACCTTTAGTTAGGGAAAATCAAAGGGACGCGTTGTCAAAACAGGTAGAAGATTCAAAAACTAAAGGTGGTAGGATTCTGACAGGGGGTAAGGCAGTCAATGGAGATGGATATTTTTATGAACCAACCATAATTTCAAACGTGAATCACGAAATGGATGTAATAAGAGAGGAAGTGTTTGGACCGGCAGCTCCAATCATTGTTGTCACTAATGAAGAGGAGGCTATAATAGAAGCAAATAATACTGAATTCGGTTTAGGGGCGAGTATCTGGACAAACAACATTGAACGAGGCACGTATCTTGCAAGACGAATTCAGAGTGGCATCGTCTCAATAAATGAAATGGTAAAGTCTGATCCTAGACTTCCCTTTGGCGGAACCAAATACTCAGGTATTGGCAGAGAGCTATCTGAATTTGGTATTAAAGAATTTGTTAATATAAAATCAATAGTAGTAAAAGATATTACAAGTAAGCTCCTTGTAGAGTAGAAAGACCTATTTTTATTAACGTTCCTTTGCGAATCAAAATTTTTTTGATTGCTCTCTCTTCCTGTAACATGGAGCAGCGGACTCATGAATTCTATGCTATTCTATGTTGAAAGTATATTAAAAATATCATTGAAGAGACTGACCATACCGCAGGTGACCTAGCAAAAAGTGTCCATATATTCCTGATTTTACATGCTGACTACTTTAGTCTAAGGTTATGAACGATAAAGCGTTCCAACGTTTTGTGAATTTAACATGCATATATTCACCCTGTTATGAAAAGGGGGTGGTTAACAGTGGACAACGTATGTATGAAAAGAAATTATCTCTGCTGTTTGATATATTCCCAACCACTGAATCCATACCTTTGCAAAAATGTGAGAAAGAAGGTCTTTAAAGCAGCCGATGATATTTTTGGCCCGGGTTGCATGAGTATGATAGAATACTGTTTTATGAAAAAACTGGCTATAACCATTTCATAATGTTGTTCAGGGAGCCTAAGATAATTTATGGTGAATGGATTCAGATGTTTAAAGGAGAAAATTCAATAGAAGAATTAATTGAAGAAGCTATTGGATCCAATCACAGACTGTTCCTTGAAAATATGAAGAGAAACGATCCACTCAAGATTGTGACAGCATTGTAGGCCATAGCAGAAGAATTGCGAGCGTAGCAAGGATAACAAGCTGTATTATTTTAAATAAATAACAATAAGATGATCGCCAAAACGAATGCCTCTCTTGTTACACGCAGAAAACAGGACTGTGACATTATGCAAAATATAGTCTTGAAGTATCAAAGTATATTTAGTGCGGCAAATTCTAGATCTGATGGATGCTGATGAGGTATAGGAAGAGCCAGCTGAATTAATGTGTGATTATATCAAAACAAATGAGGAAGATTATGAGTTGCTGAAGCATCCTAATATGAGAGTATAAGATGAAGATGTATCAGCCATTAAAACAACATATTAAATGGCCTTTTGCATCATCGGGATTAGCAATTTGGGTGTTCAAATATTTTTGCATAATCTACAATTAGCTCATGTTTTGTTAAAGAAATTACGGCAACTATGAATTCGCTGAATTACATAATAGGTGAATTTTCGTCTGGAATTTACTATTAATCTTTCCATGGGTAATTGCATACCTCTAATGAAATCGTTTAAGATTTCCACTCTAACTGTTTAGAATCTGGTTATGGTCATGACAGAGCAGAATGAAAGAGGTATCTCAAAACATGAGTAAAGGGTTCAAGAAAGTACGAACTCAGCTATATTGGCTTGCTTGATTATGATAATAAAACTGGTCTAGAGAGGCGCTACGGAGGCTTCTGCTAATAAGTATGAGCAGCCAGACAACAAACACGAATCATTAGAACGTAAGAATGTGGCAATCCCTCTGTGACATTAAAAGAACCAAAGGAGCAATAGTGGGAGAAAGAAGTCAAGTGTGTAAAAGTTAGGATATCCCATGGGAGGTTGATTCATGCAGTGTCAAAATTATATTTATACAAGCCCAAACCAAAAATTTCATTTTACTATTTATTGCCCCTCGCCAATGATTTATTTGTTGTTTTCCTTAAAACTACTTGCATGGTGGTAAGGTTTTATCGGTATGATAATTAAGAACGAGAGATCGAAACGTGCCATCCTTGCTGCTTTGGCCGATGCTGAGTTACAAAAGATTTTGGATGCAACCATGTATAATTAAGTCAGTTAATCAAATTATACGAGAAACCAATATACCACACACTGCTTACAGGAAGATAAAATGGATTGTCGAAGAAAAGCTGCCTAGAGCTGATGAAATTGAAATTGCAGATGATGGTATGAATTTAGCTTGTTTCATATCGTACTAAAATCATTCAATTTCAAATACGAATACAATAATGTAGTTATCGAGGCAGAACAGAACTTTGATGCATTGAAAAAGGTTACAGAAAAGCTCCTCTCATTAGGTGGAGGAGAGGAAGAGAATTAATAGGTTATGAAAAAGAAGAATTGGACCAATTTCTTGTAATTGGGGTGGAACTAAATCCCATCCTTTCACCGTCATACGTCATCCCTCTTACACCTTGGCAAAAAATGCTCAGTTAGACCAAAAACATCTACCATATACATTTGGCTTTTGGAATTGGAGCGGTTATAATATGATTTTAAGAATATCAATGAGAGTTCAGGGCTTAACAAGCAAATAGTTAGTATTAACAGTAGTCTGAGTTAAGGAACGTGTTGTCTATATAATAGATATCTAACTATGATCTTATTTTACAATATCTGATAACTGACATCTAGCCATTAAGTAATATCTTTCTAGAAAACTAAAACGTCTGAATAAATTAATTAACAGGTTAATCGTACCGATAAGTTGTAATGGTATAGATGCCCGCAATTTCTGATGCTGGTGAGTTTCAAAAGAACAGGTCCCACGCTAGTAGTTTATCTAGATCTTCAACTCATCACAGAATTCTCGTGTTGTGTATAGACAGAGATGATGATATTGGTTCTAAAGGCGGTATAGAAACCCCTATTTTAGGAAGAGATTCTTGCATCAATGCAGGAATCAGATTGGCAATAGAAGATCCAGAAGACGCAGATGCTAACGCAATTTTTGGAGCTATCAAAAACTACGAAGAACTAATAAGTAAAGGATACGAGTCAGAGGTCGCTCTTGTCTCTGGTAAGTTTAATCGCGGGATTGAGGCTGACGAAAAGATTGGTTTTGAGATTCATGACGTCCTCGCGCAGTACAAGGCTGATGCTGCAGTACTTGTTTCTGATGGCGAGGATGATGAGACAGTTATACCTATTATTCAATCAATGGTTCCAGTTATATCTATTCAGCGTATTATTATTAAACACAGCCGAAGTGTTGAGTACTCATATGCTGTGCTAGGCAGGTATATCAAAATGCTCGTTTACGACCCGCGATATTCAAAATTCTTTCTAGGGGTCCCGGGTGCATTATTAGTTGCAAGTGGCCTTGCCACTGTATTCGGATTGACTAGGGAAGCTATTGCTTTAGTATTAAGCATTCTGGGAGGCGCTTTTATTATTCGTGCCTTTGATGTAGACAAGTCTTTAGCCTCTCTTGGAAGACCAACACCTACAGCCTTTATTAGAATCTTCTCGGCCTTTGCTGGCATCCTGATTATCTTAGCTTCGATAGCAAATGGACTCTCAAGTATTCCTCCTGAAGCAATTAGTCCAAATATGGGAGTAATGGAAATAATAAAAGACAGAGTAATTGTTGGGAGTTTTGTTCATGGTACCATTACATTGTTATGGATCGGAATTGCTACTATATTGGTAGGCGCTCTACTGAGTAATTGGTTTAAGGGTAGTATAACAGCTATGTCTGATATCTTGCGTCTAGTGGTATTAGCATTGCTCTATTTCCCCATCCTACAATTTACATCAGTTTTGATCGAACGTACGAATCCGTTTACCTTGATTTCATCTCTTCTAATAGGTTTGGCAATAACGTTGGTAGCCGCCACTTTCTTATTCCAATACTTTAGAAATAAAAAAGGAGGAGAAGTACTCAAGCATTGATAAAATATCATTATTCAGTTTGTCTTGATTATGATTATTATGATGATGATAACAATAAAATCATTGTTTATCATGCAGAAGATGTACATAAATGGGCATATCAGAAATTGGCAGCATGGCTTTTGCGGAAACCATTCTTAAACACAGCGGCCTTTATAGTATTTATGAACGTCGATTAGGGTCACAAATTCTAAAAGATCCTCTTCCTAATCATATTGCAATAATCCTAGATGGAAACAGGAGATGGGCAAAATATCATTTCGCTGGAAGATACAAGGGTCATTCCATCGGTGCCGACAAAGCGGAAGAACTTTTGAATTGGATTCATGATCTGGGAATCAGGATTACTACTTTATACGTTTTATCTACAGAGAATTTAGAGAGAAAAGACGAGGAGCTAGATAACATCTACGAGGTGTTGCGTATAAAGCTCGAAAAACTCCATAAAGACTCAAGAATACATAAACGCCAAATGAAAATTAAGGCGATAGGTAACCTTGTGCTTCTTCCAAGATCGCTTCAAGAGATTTTAACCAAACTCGAGGAGGTTACTGCGAATTATAATTCTATGTTCCTTAATATAGCCATTGCTTATGGAGGACAAAAAGAACTAGTAGAGGCTGTAAGGAAAATTGTGTCAATGGTTAAATCTGGAAGAATAAATGAGAACGAAATTGATGAAAAAGTAATCGAATCATGTCTTTATACATCACATTTACCTCAACCTGAACCAGACTTAATATTAAGAACATCTGGCGAAAAACGGCTCAGTGGTTTTCTCATATGGCAAAGTGCCTATAGTGAATTAGTGTTTATGGATGTCTTTTGGCCTGAATTCCGCAAAATCGATCTGATGCGAGCTATTAGAACGTACCAATGCAGAATAAGAAGATTTGGAAAATAATATTTAGATAGAGTATGGATAGAGGAGGCTATGAACAATAGAAGTTAGAGAATAGAGATTCAATAGTACAAAATAAAAATAACTCATCGAGATGATTGGAGTGATGATAGTGATGACGGAGACAAAACAGAAATCGAGGACCAGTATCTGGAGCATCATTCAAAAACTCATACTCATTAAAAAAGATGGGATCATGTATGATATATGAACGATCTTCAGGAGCAATTATGGCTTCAATCAAGAAGGATTCAAACGAAGCAGAATTTTTACTATTACATCATACAGCCGGGCATTGGGATTTTCCAAAGGGTAATATAGAGGTTGGGGAAGATGAATTAGGAGCCGCACGGCGTGAGATATTCGAAGAAACCGGAATCCAAGATGTGAATTTTCTAGAAGGCTTTAGGAAGAAGATAGAATACCAATATACACGTGGGGGAATATTAATTCAAAAGGAGGTCATTTTCCATATTATTAGAACTGATACAAGGAAAATTATTCTCTCAAATGAACATATTGGATACGTATGGGAGAATTATGATAATGCCATAAAGAAACTCACTTACATGAATGCAAAAAGCCTTTTAACGGAAGCTAAAAAGTTTTTGGAAACAAATTAAACACAAGAAATCTGGCGTCGAATTTCTTCGATAACACTCAGAGGATTATTCGAGCAAATAATCGAACTGCCAATGATAAAGTAATCGGTGCCGTTTTTTGCAGCCTCTTGTATGTCACCTCCCTGTGTGCCAAATCCTGGAGAATATATAGGAATTTGTTTTTCGCTAGATATTTCTTTTAAAATATCTACTTTTGTCGCACCTACTACGATACCGTCTACATGACATGCGTAAGCGTACTCAAGAAACACTTTATACATCATAGTGATCCTACTATTGCTTTTATCTTGATGATCATTATGATTAATCACAGTTCTGCCAAAACCTTCCTTTGCTCCTGGATGGCTCATATAGACTAATCCAATGATCCCACCATTCTTCTGGTGAGCCCGACTTGTTGCAGATTGCAATGCTTCCTTTCCTATAAAAGGATTGACTATTATTGCATCAAAACCCATCTTCAAGAGATATTCAATGGCAATTTCGTTAGTCTTGGGAATATCATTCAACTTAATATCTGCAATAGACTGCAACCCATAGAAATGGGCTAGATCATTTATTTCTGACATTTGTGAAAGAGATAAAGGTAAGATAAGATGAAAATTAATCTTGATTGCGCAGATGTGTTTTTCGACCAGTTTAATCACCATTTTGACAAATTCAATAAGATCATCTCTTTGTAACGGGTCAAGCGCTAACACTATTTTGCTCTTCTTATTTTTTGAACAATTATCCATCCTTTGGCGAAAGGAAGATGGTTTATCCATGAATTTCTACCAGGGGATGGTTATCGACAAGCTTAATCAATTTTAAATAGATGTTTCCATGTTCATCTACTCTACTAGAAAAAGAGGGTTGTTCCACTCTTTGACTAGAGAACCTCAAAAAACGGTCACTTGGTTCGTCATCGACTAAAACGTAATAAAAGTAAGACATTGTATCAGATTCACTTAAACTCACTGCAGCTCCAATAACAAAATTTTTTCTATTATTAGTATTTTCTTTAAAGAGAAAGAGAGGTAAGGGAGGCTCATCATAAATAGTTTTATAGGCTGCAACTTTGGCTAAACTTGATAGATCCTTTAATCCTATTGCAATATAGCCGGATTTCTTATTAACCCTAGCTGCCTTTGTAAGCCTAAGGGGAAATTTGTCAATGTGAATAATTGGAGAATAAACGAAAGTCGGGTTTCCAACTGAATCAACTACTGCAACTTCTTCTGTGCATCCTGTAACTCTATAGGCAAGATACTGGCCATTTTTGAATTGACCGCTTTTAACGATGTAAATTACTGGCCTACTGTTTATAAAATCTGTTTGAACTGCAAATACATGCTCTTTGTTTAAAATCAATGAGAAAGCTGGTAATGGAGCGCGCTCCAAGGCACAAACTAGTCTGCCAAAATCTTTCATGTCGTATAGTTCAATGTAACAGGGTGATTTGAGTCGCAATTTGTCATTATTCTTAATTCGTACACTATTAAACTCTGCCCTAATGATCTATGTTATAGTATCTATATAATATACTCAACCGTGGCTAATTATGGACAAGAGAAGTTCGCAGTCTGATAAATCTCACGAAGGTCTACCCGCAAAGCCGGATAAACCTCATCGCCATAGATTTGTAAAGGCAATTAAATCAAACACACAAGAATTAGTTCCGCTTGCTGAAAGAACATTCCCAACCTACCTTTCTTTTAGTTGCAAAATCTTTCGGACACAAGAAGTATGAGCTAATGGCCTCTTTTAAAATCATGCTTTTCTGCGATCAATTACGTCATCAACATCAACACCTGTCCCTATCAGTGTCACCTTTACTCCTGTTTCCGCTTCTATATTTTCAATAAACTTTCTAGGTCCCTTTTGTAACTTGGTAAATTCCCTCACACCAGCACTTTCAGGGAAGACTACGTCGAGTTTGGTAATTGCTAAATGGGTTGCACTGTTCAGTGATATTGCTTTCTTTGCGAGGTCCATATTAAAAGGTGACGCTCTTCTTTGTCTTCCTGTGACGCTGCCGAATTCAGCCCAGCCTAGTCTGTTAGCCTCGTCGTTGCCAATCTCATTTTGCAAAGGACCTCCTCCGACCCTCGTAACGTATGCCTTAAAAACTACAATGACCTCATCAACTCTTTTTGGTCCAATCCCAACATCAGAACATATGGATGAAGCACATACATCCCTTGAAGTTACATAAGGATATCCTCCGTGAAATAATGAGAGGAACGTTCCTTGCGTTCCTTCTATAATTATGTTTTCCTTGTTATCTAGACTATAATTAACAGAATCGCTGACATTTTCTATATATAACAATAATTTTGGAATATCTTTAGCCAGTCTTAGAATACGTAATGCTCTATCTGCATTTGCAGGACCAGTACCGGTTCCTGTTGTACCTATTCTGTGTTTAAGGTGATCTTCTGCAGTATCTTTTTCTATATGCACTTTTTCAATAATACCGCATTGCGAATCAATGAAAGTTCTGTCATGAGAATTGAACATCTCAATTTCATCTAACAAGATTTCTGGATTAATTAAAACTCCGGGTCCTACCAATAATCTAGTTGTGGAATTTAATACTGCGCTTGGAAGCATTCTAACCTTATAAGATTTACCTTCAAAAGTGAAAGTATGGCCAGCGTTAGGACCCACTCCTCCTCTGACTGCAATCGAAGGTTTGTCTCTTCTTGCTAGGTATGCTATAATCTTTCCTTTCCCTTCATCTCCAAAGAAACCTCCAACTACCACTTTACATGGCATATGGGCTTTTTGAAAAGCTGTAGTTATTAAAGTCTAGTTTTAGAAGCCACGAGATCGGTCGTATAACATCTTAAATATAAAGTAATTTTAGGTTCTCTAATGTCGATAGACCCGAAGATGGCTGGAAACATTATTCAAATTCTTGCAAACATGCCAGATTTCCTACGAAAATCAATGCTTAGAGGCAAAGTACAAGAGTTCTATTCAATGAGGAATCTAGACAAACATGAAACAATATCTGCAGCTCTTAAAGCATTGCCTTCGCTAGAAGGCAGGAAGTTATCAGTATTGACTAAAACATGGTTGGAAGTTTTATCTGAGTTTGAAGGTTTAAAAATAACCGTAATACTAAGAGTGTATTGTGAAGAATTACTAAGGAACCCTCAGATTCTTGAAAAGTTAGAAATTGAGTTGATGATCGACGTTTTTTCGTCACTTCCAGATAAGCGCAAAGAAAAATTGGCTGATTGCTTAAAAGAAGTAATTTTCTCTTTTCCAGAGATAGATGAAATCTTGAAGATAATTCCAAAGCCTGCATTGGAAATATTAAATATAGAGTAATTTTGTTGTGTCATGTTGGTTTTTTGTCAGGATTTTTTTGCAACTCCCCTTCAGCTTTTTCCAAACCAAAGAACATCTTTTCATATCTGCGAAGTACTTTTCTATGTTCTGGCATAGACATATCCAGTCTCATTTCATTCATTACCATTACGGCATAAGACGTCCATTCTTTCCAACAATCTGGACAAGAAGGATACTTTTGGGCGGCGGGATCATCAATTGTCTTTTCATCAAAAGCCTTGCCGCATTTTAAACAATTTTTTGTCATATGAAGAATATATTGCTATGTTACTATTTTATTCTTTATTCTAGAGAACATTATATTATTACTAATTTTCTTCAACAATCTTGATTGCCCTGCCAAAAAAGCCACTGTAGGACAAGATGTTCTCTTATGCCAAGAGGTTTCAGGAAGTTGTCATTGGTTTGACATATGCAATGACAGGTTTTTAATTGTTGTCATCATTCTTGCTCTTTTTCTCCTTCATTTTGTTGTATGAATGGTATTTCTTTGCATGGTCACGCATTTGTTCCATTCCAGTGAACCCAACGTTACACTGTTTACACTGGTACAGGAGATCTTTTCCATGAATAACTTGCTCGTGTTGCATCAATTCTTCAATTTTTCTGAATTTCTTTCCACAAGTTTCGCATATGTGTTTCCTGAGCAAATCCAATTTACTTCCTAACCTGATTTTGTTTGTCCCAACATCCCCTACATAACTGTCCTTCAATCTTCCAGCTGGGTTTTGGATTGTACCGAATAAAACCCATCTTCTTATTACAGCGGACACAAAAGTTCAGTTTTTTGTCATGATCTGCTTCTTTATTCTGATAACAATTTTTGCATACAATAGTTCCCGATTCCATATTCCATTGCCATTTTGGTCTGTTTCTTTCGTCTTTACTGACAATCTGTTTTCCACAGATCGCGCAGTCGACAGGACCTTCTTCAAGCCTCCTTTTTTCCTCGTGTTTTTTTAGAACAAATTCTTTAGTCTTCTCAATGTGGCAGTCAGTACACAAAAAACCACTAATATTCCATTCCTCTGGAGGTTTGTACTTATGCCTAAGCTCCTTGTTACAATTAGCACAGTGTAGGGTTGCTTTCTTTGCAAATAGACGCAATGCTGATGATGAAAAGTTTTGTATAGATGCCAAATATATGTTGTCGAGTCGTAAATTAGCATTAGCCTGAAAGTTATTACTATTAGAATGTCTATGTCGTAATAGATACGCTCCGTGTTCCTGGTGTGGAGTTGTATGTCAGATTTGGTATATTTCAATACAGTTAAAATTTTAATTTGATTACATAATATTTTAATAAAGGCATTCAATAACTTAGGCATACATAATGAAAAAAATTGAGGCGGTAATCCCTCAGTCAAGGTTGGAAGGAGCATTTATAGCATTAAAGGAGTTGGATCTTGGTGGCCTAACGTATTATGATTCCAAAGGTAGGGGACAAGTTCCCAGGCCTGAGCTGCATTCTGGAAGAGGAACTTCCACTTATGTACCAGAATTTAATGTAAATTCTACAATCGTACTAGTAGCGAAGGACTCAATGGTAGACAAGATTGTAGATAAAATTGTAGGAAGTACAAGTACTGGTCTAGCTGGAGAAGGAAAAATATTCATATCTGAGGTAGAAGATGCGGTAGATATTGGATCGAATAAGCGAGGAGAATCTGCAATCTAATTTCACAGTGTAAGGATTAATAATAATACTTCCAGAGTATGCTATGGATAGAGGAACAGTGTGTACCTGTAGCTTTATAGAAAGATCCACATTCCTACTACAATCAAATTTTATCTGCCCCACCGTCTAAGGATATCTGCCTCTAAGCATAGCCGGATGTCGATAACAGAATTCGATAGTTATCGAGGAAAAGCTGAGCCAACCCAGTAAATTCGTGCTGAGATACACCTCGGATATCAATTAGAGGATACATAAGTTTGCAAATAAAATTCTTTAAAGTAGAAAAGCCTTGCTATTAACTTATTTTAATTAGCGAGAATCAGTGTTTAAGGAGAAAATGCATCGTTTTTTAATAGTTGAATGCAAATGGCATATTTTATTCTCAGACCACGACTTTGACCAGGCATTAACCACAATTCTGGTCACATGTTAGTACAGGGCCAATGTAACAATTATAACTTTCAAAAGATCTACAGATCATATATGAAAACACAGAGATTGTCGGCATTACCAATCCTGCCTGGAGAACAGGTTGCGTCTATTGAGGAATTTGAAGGGGGAAAAAATACTTATGTTAATAACGGATTAGTGAGATCATCTGCAGTGGGAACTAAAGTTTATGATTTTAAGAGACGCATAGTGAAGATCGATCAAAAAAACTCTCCCATGTTACCAAAAATTGGAGACATAATAGTTGGTTATATAGAAATGTTATTCGGAAGCATGTTTTCTGTGAGGATTCTGTACGTAAACGATAAGAAGTCAGAGTCGGGGTTTTCTGCAATTTCCTCCGCCCGGTTGGGAGGATCTAGTGGACGTGATAGAGGAGATCGTAGAACAAGAATCATGTTTAGAATTGGAGATATCATTCGAGGACGGGTAATCAGTCTATTAAATTCAACTATTCACATTACGATAGATGAAAAGGAATTTGGAGTTCTCTATGCCTTATGTTTCAATTGTGGGGGGGATACCGTTCGGTTAAATAGCACCGTAAAATGTATTGAATGTAGTATATTTGAAGAGCGTAAGCTCTCGAACGATTATGGTAAAGAGACGATTACATTGATCCATAAAACAGGCAATAATAATAACTACATTGGTAATGACAAATAAAAGAGTTACTTTTCAAGGCGAACGAGGAGCATATAGTGAAATGGCTACATTACAATATTTTCCAGACGCACAGATTCTTCCTACGAAAACTATCGAAGAAGCATTTGAGAGCATAGAGATAGGCAAAGCGGATTTTGCAGTAGTTCCGATCGAAAACTCGATCGAGGGCAGTATTAATGAAACTTATGATTCTTTGTTACAGACAAAAATGCATGTGTCGGGCGAAATCTATCAGAGGATAAGACACTGCCTTATCACAAATAAACATACAATCTCAACAATAGAGTCAGTATATTCTCATCCCCAGGCTCTTGCTCAATGCAGACGATATTTGAAAAAGAAGAGATTAGAGCCTATTCCAACATATGACACTGCTGGCGCTGTAAAGATGATTAAAGAAAGGAAAATCATGAACGCGGCTGCAATAGCTAGTAAAAGAGCAGCAGAGATATACAAAATGGAAATTCTCGATGAAGGAATAGAAGATAAAAAAAATAATTTTACAAGGTTTTTAGTACTGTCCGAAACAAAGGCAGAACCCACTAATAATGATCGGACTTCAATCATCTTTTCGATTGAACACATTCCTGGAGCACTCTTTAGCATACTGGAAGAATTCGCTCGCAGAGAGATTAACCTTACTAAAATAGAATCTCGTCCTACAAAAGAGGCCCCATGGGAGTATAACTTTTATGTAGACTTTGAGGGTCACGCCGGCGATAATGATATAAAATATGCATTGCAATCAGTGAGGAGGAAAAGTGCATTTTTTAAGATCTTGGGTTCTTACAAAAAAGCAGAGTTTCGTTAGTCTATCGTCTTATGAGTCTAAGGCTGAACCCTGTTACAACTATGCCGGTTATTATCAACATCATCTGCCCACTAAATGCGATTGCACTACCTTTAGTCTTAGCGTGACCACCTACAGTTAATTCAGATGTACCTATATTCCTAATTTCAATTCTATGAACTCCATCTCTTTTAGCCGTGAAGCTAAAGTTGAAGTTGGAGATAGCATCTACCGATTTTATTAACTGTTTACTAGGATCCATAATAATCACATTGAACATTGACCCTCTAACAACTATGTCTGCAGTATTACCTATATTCATGTTGGGTGTTAACATATCTGTGAGGCCGGGTTTTAGTGTCCCAGTTAGGGGTACATCTACAGGTGTATTATTATAAAACACAGATGCTATTCCGATTATTATGAATGCTATTCCGGCTGCCAAAACGGCGTAAAAAGTTGTTTGCTTCGATGTTTGTGGCATTTAAAATAGGTTATATTATTGCATTATAATAGTGTATTATACAAAGTATTACTACACAGTTGGCCAACTCGAGTGGTCAAACAATTAGTACAATATTTTGAATTAGGAAAGCTGGTAATAGAACAGGCTTGTCAAATGCATGGTCTTGTTAGCAGCTATTTTTAGGGTCTTCATCTTGAAAGTTGTTTTTCAGTCCAATTCTTATGCTTTAGCAAAAGATTGGATTTTTTCTTCGCAAAATGTACCTTCTGTATCGATGTAGATGTAACTTGAAATGGAGGATACAAAACAACGCATAATAAATGACATAGGTGCGCTTTACCCATACCGGGAGCTCCATAGAACTGTACTGTGCCAGGTCCTAATCCCACTGATTATATTGAGCCTGTAGATATCCGCGTTTATTCGTTGCAGAAGCACTTTCAGCATCAGCTGCTGACCTGAAGGAACCATTATTATTTCCATCAGATACTTCACATCGTTGTTCAGGAGTTATGTCAAAAGTTCCAAAATTGCTCATGCTCCTAACCCACTACAAGCATTCAATTTATCCTCCAAAGACTGTTTGACGGTTTGATCTGGTTCTTCTTTACAATCCCACCTTATTCCGCACTTGCCATATTTCCATTCTTTGCTATAGATAGTGAAATATCTTCCCCGCACTTGCCCGCATTCAAAAATCCTTCTATCCAATATAATCAGTCAACGCATCAGCATCGAAGTGCCATATAGCGACAACCCATCTCATGTGATCGGGAATGACTACATTTACATTTTCGGTAACCCTGCTGCAATCTCTTACTAAGAGCCTATCCCAAAAATAGATAAGCATTTAGCTTGACAAATTCTTTCTATATCTGTGCGTCATAGAAGACTAAAACATCTTCCAGCAATTAGAAAGATTCCCGATGATTTATGGGATGA
>Ga0075425_100003929_pt1 | contig 15213 bp, 11 predicted proteins | sample SoiMethybrSBSTD4_FD_75300 | JGI IMG/M metagenome (GOLD analysis project Ga0075425, IMG submission 75300) | Bulk soil microbial communities from a Populus tree surrounding site in Tennessee, USA - Soil MetaG P. TD hybrid SBSTD4 | ecosystem: Environmental > Terrestrial > Soil > Tree plantation...
GTAGCCGGAGGCACTCGTCTCCCAACCCATGACCACGACTCCTGGATGGGCGGGGTTCTTAATGAACGGATGTTCTGCGCGCCCTGCACTTGGCTCGGCGCTGGAAGTTTTGCCGAAGAAATTGTCTTCTTCCACGGCGGCGAGACCTGTGTGCGAATCGGTGGAGCCGACCATCCCGAACTTGTACGGGTTCACACCCAGTTCTTTTTCAAGCTTCAGCCCATTTCGCAGCGCCGCGCGTGCGTACTCGAACTCCAGCATCTCGGACTTTTTGAGTTCGCTAAGATCTAGGTTGCCTTTGTCCCAGCGCTCGAAGTTGGCGAATTCGTCGTTCGGAGAGAGGAAAGGATGGGTCTCGCCGTCACCCTTGATCTGGGTCGCCTCATAGAGCCGTTCCCATTGCTCACGTCGCTCGGCGTATTCTCGGTCGATCGGCTTTCCAGTGAACGATTCGATCAGCGGGAACATGCGCCCATTCGAGAGGTTGCCGTTGTGCGCGATGGCCAGCACTCTCCCGTTCGTCTTGTCTTCGTAGGTCTGCATCCACTTCCACAAGTCGCGCGGGTTGTCGCTGCCCAGAGGCTTGATGGTCGTGTAGGGTTCGACAAGGCTCGCCTTGGACGCGTTGTCACGGAAAACGACGTTGCGGTGCAAGTTGTTGCCGCCGGTATTCGACGTCCACTCGAAGCCGATGAAGGCGGTGAAACGGCCTGGATCGTTCGCCTCCTCGGCTGCCTGGATGGTCTCTGCCCAGGCGCTGCGGTATGGGGCAGTGCCCGGGAGCGGAAAGATAGCTTTGGGCATCTGTCCCTTGCCGAAGGTGATGACAATGTCTAAAGCCGCGTCTGCCCCCTTGCCTGACTGAATCATTTCGTACCATTTCTTGCCTTGCGGGTCGTTCAATACATCCTGGCTACCCGACAGCAGCATCGGAAAGAAGCCCATGCCATCGGAGTGATCGGCAACGACGAGAAAGTCCAGCGGACGCGAAAGCTTCACACGTTGTCCGCTCGAAGCGGTGATTTCATTCCCCTTAGCGAATACGTAGGCGTCTTTCGGTCCAAGCCTCGCTCCAAAGGCGCCCGCGTCCATCGAATACGAAGTATGCAAGTGCGTATCGCCCCAATAAACGCGCGCTGGAAACGGTCGCCCCGCGTAGGGAGAATACGGCCGCTTCGACGGAAAGGACTTCTCGATCGCTGCTTTGTCTAGCTCGCCTGAGTCCTGTGCGAACGCCGGCAGCGAGTAGCCAGCCAGACCAAGCGCAAGGCCGACGGCAATAAGAGTGCTTTTTGTTTTCATGGTTTTCTTCGGGTTGGTCCTGCGTTCTGCTCCCTTTGTTGGAGCTTGGCAGGCAGGCAAACTTAAGGCGACTAGTTGGATTGACAGGTGTTAGGTCAACCTATCTCGGGAAGCATAGATCAAGCTCGTTGCTTCTCTCTCAGGAGGAGGTTCTGTTGGCGTCAAACAGGGGACTCATGATGTGGGGGCTCTATTCGTTAATGCTCGGACTGTTTCTGGCGGTGAGCACTGGTACAAGTTGGGCTCAATGCAGGCTGCCCCGGGGAGGCATATCCATAATCCAGATGGATGCTCCGAACTTCGGAGAGCTGCCTGATCCCGAAACTGCCGAGCTACCACCAGCCCCCGACACCCAAACTCAATCAACGGACAAAACCACTTCCCAGAAAACTGCTGCTGCGACAGACGGCAACTGGCATTTGATCGTATCCCCATACCTTTGGTTTCCTGGCGTTCACGGAACTCTTGGATTGCGCGAACGCACGGTCAGCATACATGCCAGCCCAGGAGATCTTCTCTCAAACTTTCGCATCGGACTGATGGGGACGGCAGACCTTCGACACAAGCGTCTGCTGCTGCCGGTCGACATGATATGGATCAGGCTGGGAGATGATAAAGCGTTGCCCTTCCCGGGTTTGGGTGAGTCATCGGCAGAGGTGAGAGCTAGCCAATTCGTTTTGACGCCCAAAATCGGTTATCGGTTCGTCGATCGGGATGCGCTCAAGGTCGATGCCCTCACGGGATTCCGCTACTGGCACGTCGGACAGAACCTGCAATTTAATCCCTCCGGGACTGAATTTTCAGGTTCGCTGAATTGGGTGGACCCGTTGATTGGCGGAAGAATTCAGGCTGCTCTTTCGCCCAAGGTAAGTGTAACGATCGCTGGTGACGTAGGCGGCTGGGGAGCAGGCGCGGAATTGGACTATCAAGTCGCTGGCCTGCTTGGGTACCGGATAAAGCCTTCATGGACGCTGCAGGCCGGTTATCGCTATCTATACGTGAATTATCGGAGCGGCATCATTTTCGATGCCGCCACATCCGGCGTGATGTTTGGCGTAAGCCTAAATCTGAAGTGAGAGCAATCTCGGCTTGCTGTGGCGTACTGCGGGGCGAAGGGATATAACGTTTTACCGAACAAACCCGCCGATAGACCCGAAGACCTTCGAATTGGTATCGATGCATCCGACTTGCGGTGCGGTGTGGACTGACCAACCCGCACGGCCTGAAGCGACTCCTGGGCTTGCCCGCCGAAGTTCGATCACGCGTAGGCCTTCACGCAAAACTCCACATATTCGATGATCGCGCGGCATTGGTCGGCTCAACGAATATGTCCGAACACTCCATAACTCGACAATTACAAATGGGCGTAGAGCTTTGGGACGTGCGCAGGGTTAAGCTGTGTGAGCGAGCCGCTGGCCATCTGCTTGTCGCGGACGCTGACCTAGGATACCGCTCGACGGCATGCTGCGCGTGGCCGGCAACATTACTGAAAAACCGCAAGACGCGCATGTTGTTTCGCTCGACGATAGCGCCGCGCTCGCCGAAGTGATTTTTCATCGCGGCGACGGCAAGCGCATCGACGATTTTAAAAAAGTCCTGGCACAGCGCATGCATCGCGGCGAGAGTCGGCAAGATGGTCTGCCGACATATTAGAGCGAAGGCGTCGAACAAATCTGCCCGACCTGCAAGCGCACTCGGACGTATCGCGGCAAACTCCTGCACGATTTTCGACGCAGTTGCGCTCGCCGATTGCTCGCGGCAGGTGTGCCGACGCAGGTTGCCAAGCAACTGACAGGAACGTTTCAGACAGCATGTTTTCGCGCTACGCGATTGTCGACAAAGAGACCGGCGGCCGCGTGTTTGGCCCTGAGGGGGCCGCGGCCAGGTTGGGTATCCCGCGGTCCACGCTGGAATCGAAGATTAAGTCGCTGAAAATCGATAAGAACCGCTTCAGGACTTTGTCGGAGATTGAGGGCTCGCGCTCGCGGCTCGTATTCCTGTCAGCAGGTGAATTTATATCGTGGGTTGCTGTGTGGCTTTTGAATTGCGTCCGCGAAGTCTGACTAAGATTGTTGCGAGAAAACGTCGGCGCATTTGCAAAAGTCGAGAAGAATTGGGGAACAGTTTGGGGAACAAGAGTTTCCGAACAAGAGCTCCAACGCCCGAAAACGAGCATTCTCGGCCATCGCAAGTAATTGATTTCGAACAACAAGGCCTGAGACGACTTCCTTTGCTAAACCGTTGCCAGGACTCGCATCCGGTTTACCAACATCACCTAACCCTTCGGTTGTTTTCCGAAGGGCTGGCTGTCGCGCCACTGTCACGATAGTCTTGGAAAAACGAATTAGTCAAGGGACTGGTTGGGTTAAAAGTGTAAGAGGGGATCTCGGGGGCAGCTGAATTCTGTACAGCAATGGCTTTGCGAAAGGCGCCCCGAATGAACTGTACAGTTCAGACAGTTGAAATGGAGAGTTTATGGCCATTACTTCAAGAGCAGGCAAAACCGGCACCATTGTGGTATCTGCTCTTCGTGCCCGCACCAACTTCGGAAAGCTACTGCGTCGAATAGACGACGAGAGGGGATCACTTGTTATTGAGAAGCGTGGAGTCCCCCGAGCGGTGCTTCTCAGCATTCGTGATTATGTCAAACTTGCTGCACCGGAGCCTGAGGTCTTAAGGCTCCTCGGTGAAGAAGCGGAGCGAAACCGCACGACTGCATTGAGCTCGCGTGAGATTGACAAAATGATAAGGAAGGCCCGCTCCCAGAAGTCGAAGCATTAATGATTCCCCTCCGTCTGGTGATCGATACAAATGTTCTGGTTTCTGCTGCAATAAAGGCCGCCGGGCTGCAACGTACTGTATTACTAATTGCGATTTCTAAGCCGGCCCGTCTGTATGTTTCGCATCCGATCCTTGAGTAATACAGCGAGGTGCTTGCCCGTCCCGAGCTCCGGATCCGAAAGGGTCTTCGGCTGCAATTGCTGCGGCTCATCAAGAACCACGGTCATACTGTGGTTCCGACCCGGAAGCTTGAAGCAACAACCGATCCCGCGGACAATATATTCGTGGAATGCGCGGACGCTGCGCGCGCGGACTATTTGGTGACGGGCAATCAAAAACATTTTCCGAGATTCTGGAAGAAAACAAAGGTCGTAACCCCACGGGAGTTTGCCAGTCTTGCGGCGCCTCATTTAGTAAAGTAGCTGATTGCAGCACAGCACGGATAAAATGCTGGCTTGACCCGAAGATGCTAGCCGCTGCGATTCGTGTCGCAGTAGGGACGCAGGTTGCCCGGCGCCCCCGCTTGCAATTCCCTGCCCGCACCGGGCGTGAAGCTCATGAGATAGTCCGGCAGCCTTTTATACCAAGGGCGGGCACGCCCATTTGTTCAGCGCAGTTTTCTGCCGAGAGTTCGGCAATGGGGCGCAGGTTACTGGAGGTCCGTTTTGCCCCGAAAGATTCAGGCGATGGATCAAACGCGGGCACGTTATCCACGCGACACTTCAGTCAGACTTCGTGACGGCGCCTAGCACCCACCTGTCGCAGTGGGATCAAGATCATCAAGAGATCATCAATTACCGCCGCCAACGACGTGAGGATCTGGATTGGCCACATTGTTCACTGGGATGGTGTATTTATAGAACGCGATCGTGTCAAGTGCCGATGTGCGTTCACTCCATCGTAAACTGTGGGTGAAGCCAACTCAGCATGTTCCTGGGTCTGAAATACTTTAATCGAAGCAGTGCTGAGTCCCCGTGCGTTGTAAATCAACCGTTAGTCTTCGTCCTCTGCGCCGTCTTCAAAGCGTGTAGCCGTCGCGCTAGCGCAGGTGTTGGCAAAGACGTTGCCGCTGGTGTCGAGAAACTGACTTGAAGCCTCAATCGTCGCCTGGTCCCCGTAAACCTCGAAGTCAAACGTCAGCCGCTGCACGCCTCTTTTGAACCCGGGAGTGGTAGGAGAGTCGAAGAGAATGAAGGCGTCGAACACGGCCTTGTAAGAATTTCCCCGGGTGTGGCTCCAGACGCCGAGGCCTGTTGACCGTTGGCCGGGCAGGAACGCTGGAGAAGAGTTAATTTCAGTGAGCGTGCCTCCGCGATGGAAAGACATCAGAAGATTAAAGGAGGGGAGCGGCGCACCCGTTTGACAATTCCTCGGATTGACCTGCACGCGCCACGTCCCTTGCAACCTGTTCTCACGATTCGGCCGGGCGGCTGCGTCTCCCACAAAAGACTGAGCGAACGCACTCATCAAGACTAGCGCAATAACAACAGAGGATGTCCTGCGCAATTTCGAGTTCATGGCCACTCTCCTTTTCATTTTACAGTGATAGTAAAAGGCATCGAAGCCGTTGTGGTGTCCGACGTTGCATTGACCGCCAAACTGACTGTGAAAGGCTGTGGCGGTTGGACCTGTGGCGGCTGGCTGGAACCTGAACCGCAGCCAGAAGCCAGCAAGAGCAGGCCAAAAAATCCCAGGGCAAATCCGGGCCGCAAGTAAGCTGCTTTGCGCGCTTGCCCCCCGGCGATGACGGCAAGCATCAGCAGCACGAGAACACCGAGCCAGATCATTCCTGGAAATCGAGGGCTGCCCGTCGGCGCGCGAGGCAGACTCAGTCCCGTGGTGCTCCCCGTCTGAACGGTGAGCGTGACTTGGGTCGCGCCGCTGCCCGCCGGCACAGTCGTCGGATTGAATCCGCAACTCCACCCGGTCGGCAGACCCGAACAAGAGAAGGTGATCGCAGAGGTGAGCGCGCCACTTTGGCCCACGGTAAGGGGAAACGTCGCGGTTCCTCCCTTCGTCGCCGTGACGGAACTCTGTGCGGCCCTCAGCGAAATGTTGTTCACCACTTGCGTGAGAGCTGCGGAGGTGCTCGCCGCGAAATTGGCGTCTCCAAAATACTCCGCTGTGATGGAGTGATTTCCCCCTGACAACGAAGCGTGAGTGAGCGTAGCCGCGCCGGCATTCAAAGTAGCAGAGCCGGCCGAGGCGTGATCGACATAAAAGTTCACTACGCCACTCGAATCGGGCGGGGTTACTGTCGCTGTAAACGTGACCGACTGTCCTTTACTGGACGGATTCGGCGAAGACGTCAGCGTAATGGCCGAGGGCTCCGCACCGACACTCACCGGGCCGATCTTTGCAGCAAACCCGGTGGGCTCGATGTCGTTGCCAGCGGAACTGGGCGGTCCGAACCTGATCAGGTCCAGGAGATCGGTGAAACTGGAGATATCGCTTGCCCCTGCCACATAGGCGTTACCCGCAGCATCCACCGCAACGCCGGTTCCAGAGTCGTTGATGTCGGACCGGCCCAAATAGGTGGAGTAATTCAGTGCCGAGCCATCCGCATTCATTTGCAGAACCAAAGCATCGGAACATCCGTCGGGAAAGAGCACAAAGTCGCAAACACCTTTGCCCGCACGTTGTAGCGGGTTGACTCTAGGAAAGTCCCACGAATTCGTGAAGCCGGTGAGGTAAGCATTACCTGAGCTGTCGAGCGCGACCCCGGTGGCTCCATCATCTCCGTCTCCCCCGACAAGGGTCGAGTACAGCAGTGCCGAGCCTGCTGCATTCAGCTTGCTCACGAAAGCGTCGGCCACACCATGATGCAATGTCTGAAAGGCGCCCGCCGTAGTTGGGAAGTTCGACCGTGAGAACGTCCTTCCTGCGACGTAGGCATTGCCTACACTGTCTACAGCAATGGCATTGCCAGCGTCACCGCTGTTTCCACCGAGAAAGGTGGAATAAACGAGCGCGGTTCCCGTGGCGTTCAGCCTAGTGACAAAGGCATCTGCCACCGCTGCTGGGATAAGGCCTGTATCGGAACCGCTAGGGCAGCCGGCGCAGGTAGCCTGCAATGGACTTGCAGTGGGAAAGTTGGAAGAGATGGTGAGTCCGGTCACAAAAACGGTTCCCGCCGCGTCCACGGCGATTGCACTGGCCGCGTCCCGATTGCTTCCGCCTAGATAGGTGGAGAACAGCAACGAAGCGGCGCCCGAATTCGTGGTGTCCAGTTTGGCAATGAACGCATCTGCGCCGCCGCCGTTGACTGGCTGAAACGCGCCTACGCTTGTGGGAAAGTTCGAGGAACTCGTGAGGCCTGTCATCACCGCTCGGCCGCTGGAGTCTATGGCGACTCCCAATGCGGACTCGGCGCCAGACCCTCCCAAGTACGTGGAATAAAGCAGTTGGGTGCCATCGGTGTTCAGCTTGCTGAGAAACGCATCTTCTGTCCCTAAAAGGGTCGATTGAAAAGCATGGCTGATCGCGAAATTGGAGGAGCGCGTAGTGCCCGCGACAATCACATTGCCGCTGGAGTCTATGGCGATGCTGTTCGCCGAGTCGGACCCGCTCCCGCCCAAGTACGTGGCAAACAGCAAGGTCGAACCGGTGGGATCGAGCTTGTCGATCACAGCGTCAGCATTGCCGCCGTTTGTGTGTTGAAAAGCGCCTGGAGTCGTCGGGAAATTGGCGGAACCGGCGGTGCCTGCCAGATAGCTGTTCCCGGATGCATCCACGGCGATGGCTCTGATAAGGGCATCCTGGGGTTTCGAATACGACAGAACCGGATCTATGCGCAGTACTTGGCTACGATCATAATCGCCCAGCCCAAAGCGAACCTCGCCATTCTCGAGAACATAGTTGCAGACCACTTCCGTTCTCCCGCTAGGTCCTTGCTGGTAGGCCACGGGTTTATGCAACAGCACGCTGCCGGCGGCGGTGTTGAGTGCGAGACTGTCCGAGTCCCCCTGCTCGATCCCCAGCGCACCTTGCACCGTCATGCGAATGGAATCCGGATCGGTCCCGGGCTGGACGATGAAGTCATATTCGAGTTGGCGGTCTTTGGCGTAGTACAGCACGTCCACGCCGGGAAAGACTTCCTGATAGCGAACACGCGCGTAGTGCGGAACGCCGATGAGCCACTTCCCAGGATCATTTCCAATCAAATAATTACTGCGGGCGGCCATGGGCTGTTCGCCTTGCACGTGCGGCGCAGGATTGCTGCCGGGAAATTCCAGCCGCAGGAGGGCTCGCTCTGCACGTTCCCGAGGCTCACTGTCACTGCTGGCTTGCTGTTGGCGTTCAACGTGCCAGTCTGGGGTCTGGTGAGGCTGACCGTTCAATGCCAGGACCTGCTCACCACTGCCAGTCAACACTAGAGCGTACCCCGTACCACGCGCCACGAATTTCGCATCAGGGGCCGCCTGCCCACGATTCAGCTCGAAGCTCAACGGAAGCTGAGCCACGGTTGCTCCAACGTGCTTCCGGATCTGAGCGCTCGGACTCCACTTCATCCAGGCGAAAAGTAATAACGCGAAAGCCACGGCAAACGCGCCGTATCCGATGACTCTCTGCATGTTGATGCTTCGCATACACCCTCCCACTCGGCCAGAGTGGTCGCTCGCTATAATGATGCTTTGGTTGCCGCCGCGTGCTTCGAGTCCCGGCGGTTGACATTGCCTTGCTATCCAGTGGTCGCCGCACCCCAAATGTGACAGTTTTTTTTGCCCCACCTCAGATGACGTTGGTTTGTGTTAAGTTCTCTCCATTGGTATTCCCATTGAAGTTCTGAACCAGCGAGGCTTCGGTGTCTCTGACGGAGGGCAGCGACGACGCAAACCGCTGGCGGGATCTCGCCCAGCGCGTCCGGGAGGGCGACTCTTCTGCCGAAGAGGAGTTAAGCGCGTATTTCCATCCCCGGATCCTGGCGATGGCTGTGTTTCGCCTGCGTGAGCCGGAAGCCGCGCGTGAAATCGCGCAAGAGTCGCTGCTTGCCGTCCTTTTGGCTCTTCGCCAGGGCAAACTGCGCGAGCCTGAGAAGCTTCCCAGTTTCGTGAGCGGAACGGCACGCAACCTGATTAACAATCACTTTCGCAGTTTGCGGACACAACCCGATCAGATGCCGCTCGATCTTGACACTCCCTCGTCCGTCAACTTCGCAACTGAGGCAGAGCTCCTGGAGCAGCGAAGAATGGTGCGTGAGGCACTCGGTCGCATCGATCCTCGGGACCGCGCCATCTTGCTGCTTACGCTCGTCGAGGGCATGAACCCGCGCGAGATTGCGCCCCGCGTCGGCCTTTCACCGGAGAACGTCCGCACGCGGAAAATGCGCGCCATCCGCCAGATCACGGAGGAATTACAAAAGGTGTCACGAAAGAAGCGCCAAACACCACTAAGAATAGAGACGGTAAGTTGATGGAGTGTCCGGGGTTCCAACGTGAAGAGCTTATAGACCGTTACCTCACGGGCTCGCTCACGCCGGAGGAGCAAGAGTCCTTCGAGGAACACTATTTTGCTTGTGACCCGTGCTTTGCGGCACTGCAGGCTCAACGCGCGTTGCAGGCCGAGCTTTCTGCTTCAGCTCCGCAGATCAGGAACATGCCCGTCTCAAGCCCAGCGCGCTTCCGCTGGAAAATAGCGTTAGCCGCGGCGGCTGTGCTGATTCTAGGCGTCCTTGGTATTCGCTGGGGATTGACGCTGAATTCATCGCCGGCAACACCGCCAACCCAAACAGCAAAATCTGCCCCGGCCGGGCCTTCGCTTTCCGAACTCGCACGTTTCGACCCGCCCAACTACAGTCAGGCGGTCCTCCGAGGGAACCAGGACAAAGCCATGCGCGAATTCCGCCTGGCGATGAAGCGCTATCAGCAGAGCGACTACGCCGGCGCCATCGGCCCTCTGGGCGCTGCCGTGAAGTTGAATCCCAAAGATCCCGGCCCGCTCTTCTTCCTTGGCGTGAGCCATTTGCTCGCTAATCAGACGGACGATGGGAGCGCCGTCCTCCAGCAGTGCATCGCTCTCGGTGATACGCCCTATCTCGAGGAAGCACACTACTATCTGGCGAAGGCCTTTCTCCGCAAGGGTGACGCGGCTGCCGCACGACGAGAGCTAGAAGAAGTTGTTCGTCTCAGGGGCGACCACGAAGACGAAGCCCAGCGGCTTCATCAACAGCTAGCGGCATTTGCAAAGGATTTGCACTAGGTCAACAGCCCTGGGTCAAAAGCTCTGGTTCAAAAGGAGGTGTCGCTATGTATCGCCCCGGCCCGTGCATCCGCCATCTTAGTTGGTTGTCCGCTGCCCTTCTAATGGCGTCTGCCTGGGCACCATCCGCCTCTTGCCAGGCCAACGATTCGGTCAAGGAGCCCCCCGCGCCGCAGGCTTCCCAAACGGTTGCAACTCTCCTCGCCGAAAGTGAACACCTGCAACAAGCCACGCAGCACAACGAAGCACTGCAGGCCGCCGATCGCGCCATGGCCGCAGCCGTCGAGGCAAAAGACCTTGCCGGGGAAGCCTTGAGCCATTCCGCCCGCGCATCGGCGCTTGTCCAACTCGGACGCAAGGCGGAAGCCGTGGCCGCGTGGCAAGCGGCCGCCGATGCTTGGGGACGCGCAGGCGACGGGCCGAGCCAGATCGAACCGCTCGTCTCGGCTGCACTCCAACTCTGGGCGATCGACAACACACAAGCCCGGAAGCAGTTGGAACAGGCTCTGCAGGTCGCAAAGGAGGAACACCAGCGCGGTTTCGCCGCGGCGGATGAATTGGATCGAGCCGCAACCCGACTTCGCGTGCTGGAGACCTCGCCGTCTGGAACCTCTGCGGTCGCAGGAGAGCTCCTGTCGGTCGCCAACGGCGTTCGCTTAGGTAAGGTCGGGACGTTGCTCGACAACGATAAATATCCCGAAGCCGAGGGTTGGGCGCGCCGCTGGGTGTCCGAGGCCGAAGGCAAGACTGGGCCCGATTCCCTCATGACCGCCCATGCGCTCGATGCGCTGGCCACGGCACTGTTCGTGGTCAAGGTGGAAGAAATCCCGGAAAAGAAGCAAATAGCCGAACGTGCCCTCGCCATCCGGGAAAAATCCTTAGGGCCGGAGCATCTTGATGTGGCCCGGAGTCTGTACACGCTCGGCCGAATTTTGTGGCAGGCTGGCCAGTACAAAGAGGCGAAGGATACTTGGGAACGGGCGCTGGCCATCCGAGAGAAGGCGTTGGGGCCCACCCACGCCGCCGTACGCATCCTCTTAGCCAATCTTGCAGCGGTATTAACAGACATGGGCGATTGCGCAGCCGCTCTCCCGCTGGCCGAACGGTACGTGGACCTCCTGGAGAAAGCGTACAGCCCCGAGCACGCCTTTTTCGGCCGTGGTCTGAATGTTTTGTTTCGCGCCCACTACTGCGCTGGCAACTACACCGAGGCCAGGCGAGCGTTAGAACGCGCATTGGCGATTAAAGAGAAGGCTTCAGGACCGGAGCACGCCAGCGTTGCCAGCGACAGGGTCAATCTGGGCCAGTTGCTTTGGGAAATTGGGGACCGAACCGAAGCCAAGCGAAATTACGAGCTTGCTCTGCCTGTCTTCGAGAAGCTCTACGGGCCCGAAAGCACCCAGGCCGCGGATAGCCTGGGCGGTTTGGCACGCGTGGCCGCCAGCTCCGGCGATAACGCGACCGCCAGGGCTCTGCAGGAGCGCGCGGTAAGGAACTATGAAAAGGCCCTCGGGCCCGACCATCCCGAGTTGGGTATGCCTTTGATCAACCTGGCCATCACGCTCACAAAAACCGGAGAACAGGCCAAGGCGCAACAACTCTATGAACGTGCCTTGCGCCTCTGGGAGCAGTCTCGAGGCTCTGAGTCGTCCTTCGTCGCCGTGGCCCTTTTCCAGTTGGCCGGCCTTCTCCAGGATACCGGCGAGCTGCCGAAAGCAAGACGACTCTACGAGCGCGCCTTGGCCATTCAGGAAAAAATTTACGGCCCCAACCATTCCACGGTTGCCGGCACGCTTCGCGGATTAGCGGAGGTCCGCGCCTTGACCGGCGAACCCGACGACGCTTTCTCTCTCGCTCTGCGCGCCGAGGAAGTCGGCCGCGGCCATTGGCAACTCATCGCGACCACACTCTCGGAGCGTGAGGCGTTGGCCTATGCAAGAGAAAGAGCTTCGGGCCTTGACCTGGCGCTGACCCTAGCGGCCCAAAAAACGTCCCCAAAAGAGCCCCAAGAAAAGCCAGCGACACAAGGAACAACGCGTGACATGTGGAGCGCCGTTGTGCGGTCGCGCGCGCTCGTCCTCGACGAGATGGCGGCCCGCCATCGCACCGTTTCCTCCTCTGCGGATCCGCAAATGGCCCAGCTCGCGGAGACACTCACTTCGGCTCGCGAGCGGCTCGCGCGCCTCGTCGTGCGCGGCCCGGGCAGCGAACCGCCCGAGCGCTATCACAAACTCCTCGACGAAACTCGCCAGGAAAAGGAACGCGCCGAACGGGCGCTCGCCGAGCGGAGCCAAACCTTCCGCGCAGAGCTGGCCCGGGCCAAGATCGGTTTCGACGACGTCGCCGCGGCGCTTCCGTCGGAAGCCGCCCTCGTCTCCTATGTCCGCTACGGGCGCCACGATTTCAGCGCCGCCCAGCCCGGCAGCAAGCGGCCAGACCCGGTTCCACATTACTTGGCCTTAGTGTGGAACCAAACGCAGGCAGAGCCGTTCGTGGTGCCGCTCGGGCTGGCGGCGTCCATTGAGGCTCTCGTCACCAATGTCCGCCGGCAAATTGCGCAAGAGTCGAGGTCCCCAGGACGCGCGGCCCAACGGTCCGAAGCCAACTATCGCCAGACGGGCGAAGCGCTCCGCCGCGCGGTATGGAGTCCAGTGAGTCCATATCTCCGCGACGCGAGGCGCGTGTTCATCGTGCCGGATGGCGCGCTCCACCTGGTGAATTTCGCGGCGCTTCCCACCGGGCAGTCGAGCTACCTGCTCGAGACCGGGCCTCGTATCCACTACCTCTCTGCGGAACGCGATCTCGTGCCGGTCGGAGAGCAGGAGAAGAAGGGCGTGGACCTGCTGGCGATGGGCGCGCCGGCGTTCCAGGAAACCAGCCTGTTCGCCTCGTTGCGTCCGCAAAAAAAGGAAACGCAAGAGCCGGCGCCAGTATTCGCGCATGGGACCCCAACGGCCTCCACCTACCGCGGCTTGCGCTCTGCGTGCGAAAACTTTCAGACCATGCAGTTTGAAGCCTTGTCCGCCTCGGCTCGCGAAGCGAGTGACGTCGCCGCGCTGTGGCGACGTCCCGGCCGAACGCTCCGAGGCATGGAGAGCAACGCCGTAGAGTTGACCGGCGCCGCAGCCAGCGAAAGTGCGTTCAAGCAGCAGGCGCAGGGGAAGCGAGTCTTGCATTTGGCCACGCACGGATTCTTCCTCGGCGGCAAGTGTGCTTCTGCGATCGCAACCGGCGAAAAGCCGGGGCGGGACGTGTCCGCTTCGGCGCCAGGCGAAAACCCGCTGCTGCTTTCCGGGCTGGCGCTTGCGGGCGCGAATCACCGCCAGGCCGCCGGACCCAACGAAGAGGACGGAATCCTCACGGCCGAAGAAATTGCCGCGCTCGATTTGAGCGGCGTGGAGTGGGCCGTGCTTTCCGCGTGCGATACCGGCATCGGTGAAGTCAAAGCAGGAGAGGGCGTGTTGGGCTTGCGCCGCGCGTTTGAAGTTGCGGGAGCTCGCACGCTGATCCTGAGCCTTTGGCCGGTGGAAGATCAGGCCGCGCGCGACTGGATGCGGCAGCTGTATCGCGCGCGTTTGGTTCTCGGACTCTCCAGCATCGATGCGGTCCATCAAGCCAATCTGCACACGCTGCGTCAACGTCGCGCCAGCGGGCAGTCCACGCATCCCTTTTACTGGGCCGGTTTTGTCGCCGCCGGCGACTGGGATTAGGTGGCTGCGGTTGAGCCCGGACGTTGTGATGCGAGTATTCCGTCTCACCATCGCTGAAATGATTGAAACGCAGTCCCGGCGCCTGCTATTCCCGCATCTGAACGAAGTGGATATATACTGCCGAACCCCAAAACGGCCGCTGGCAAGCATGGTCGCCGGTCATTTAGATAGAGATCGGAAATGACCGAACCATCGAACAAGCGACGCGGAGCGAGAAGCGTGCTGCATCATTTGGGGCTGCATTCCTTTCGTCACACGAACGCGACTGCAATGGACTCCTCGGTATTTCTCGACAGATTCGCAAGCAGCGTTTGGGTTACAGGGGGAACAGCGTGACGGAAAATTACACTTACACGTTCACGCAGGATGAGCAGGACGCGGCAGAAGAACTTGGTGAATTACTCGGAACCGGATGGCCGGAAATCACGGACAGAAAAAGTGATTTCTTTCCCAAAGTTTCGCCAGCCCTATAGTTTCAGCAGAAATTGGTTGCGGGGGGCTGCAACGTTCTCAAAATTCCTTTAATGCCCTTCCGATTTGAAATCCGCCGTGCAGCATAGTCGGAACGATTACAGTGCTTCCTGAAGCTTCGGCGTTGCGTCCGGTGGCTTCAAGAATCGAAGCCAGTGTCGAGAGGTAGTTTGACCTTTCGGCGTCGGAAAGGTCGCCGACGCTGTTCATCAATTTAGGGGTCCTGCCTGCGTAGGTCGGAAGGAACGCATCCCGAATTCGTCAAATACTTGATGAAAATTACCTCGTTGTGCGCTTCGTTGTAGATCAGCTCATCCGCAATCGCACGTGTCATTGCGATTCCGAAGCCGCCGGGACGTAGGCCAAGCTGATCACGAATAGCGACGTGAGCAAAGGGGTCGCTTTCGGGCTGGCCTACCGCGGCGTGTTCGAGCTTGTTGAAGCGAAAACCTGGGCCGGGGTCGGCGATCCGGTACAGCAGCAGACGAGAGGATCGCACGTACGCGATGCGTACTTTGCGTTTCGGATCGAGCTTTCCTCCCCACTCCACTGCGTTCAAAAGCAACTCCCGGAAAGCCAATCCAATTGTGTCGCGCTGTTCTTCAGGTAGACGAGCGTCGAGCTTCTTGAGGAAGGAGTGCACGCGGTCGGCGGCTTCATGGGTGCAAGGAATCAGCAGCTCCACCCACTCGGGCTTGGCCGAAACGATTTCGATGAGCCCCAGCGCATCCTGGCGCAACGCCCGCTCGGC
>Ga0075425_100003930_pt1 | contig 15212 bp, 11 predicted proteins | sample SoiMethybrSBSTD4_FD_75300 | JGI IMG/M metagenome (GOLD analysis project Ga0075425, IMG submission 75300) | Bulk soil microbial communities from a Populus tree surrounding site in Tennessee, USA - Soil MetaG P. TD hybrid SBSTD4 | ecosystem: Environmental > Terrestrial > Soil > Tree plantation...
GCGCTGCATCGCAGGCTGGCGCCGCCACCGGCCGCCATTGCATCGACGGACCCGATTTCGAAACTTCTGTCGCGCAACTATCTCGCCGCGGCACTCCGCAGTGCACGCCGCTTCGCACAGCGGGGTGAAATCTTCACGCCCGAGGTCGCCACGCTCTTCCGCTGGGCGCTGGCCGATTCGATTGGCGAACGCGATGGTGAAACGTTTCTGGCCGAGCTCAATGGCGGCGAGCCGATGCCGCGCGGCATGCACCCGGACGTGAACGAGCCGTACACCATGACGCCGCTCTATCGCGTCCCGCAAGAGGTGCGGGTCGGTCTGCCACCGCTGCCGGCGGAGCTCGACTATCGCATCGCCGCCCACGACCTCGTGCTGTGGGACATCTACGCCGGAGTTGTTGTCGATTTCATTCCCAACGCACTGACGTCGCGCGTGGCGACGGAATAGAAGGAGAAGGCCATGACCGACCGAAGCGAACGTGCCGTCTTGAACCATTTGATTGAGACAAACAAAGACGCGGAGCGCGGCTTCCGGCATGTCGCGGGGCATGTCACGGACGCCACCATGAAGTCGCTCTTCCTGGATATCGCCTCGCAGCGCGCGCGATTCGCCGCCGACCTGCTGCCGTTTGCGCAGCGGCTCGGGGGCGCCAACTCGCAGGAGGGGACCACCGGCGGCGCCCTGCATCGCACGTGGATCGACCTGCGCAGCGCCATCTTCCGCAACGACCAGACCGCCATCGTGCACGAAGCCGAACGCGGCGAGAGCTTCTCGCGCGGTGTGTATCAAGATGCGCTCGACGGCATCCTGCCGCCGACGGCGCGCGAGCTCGTCGAGAACCAGTACGCCGAGATCCAGAAGACGGCCATGCGTCTGCGGGAGCTCGAGGCGTCATAACCGGACGGAACGGGAGGCTCTATGTTGCTCGACACTTCATATCTCGGAATGCGCCTCCCGCATCCGTTCGTCGCCGGTGCCTCGCCATTCGGGTACCGCGTCGACACCGTCAAGCGTCTCGAGGACGCGGGATGGGCGGCCGTCGTGCTGCATTCGCTCTTTGAGGAGCAGGTCACGATGGAGCGCGAGGGGCGCATCGCGCACCTCAACCCGGACGACCAGCGCTTCAGCGAGATGATCGGCTACTTTCCGAAAGGCGCCGATTATCGCTTCGGGCCGCACGAGTATGCGGAGCATCTCTATCGAACGACGCAGGCCGTCACCATCCCCGTGATCGGATCGATCAACGGGCATACACGAGAGTCATGGCTGACGTATGCGCGGATGGTCGAGCAGGCTGGTGCTGCGGCACTCGAGGTGAACTGGTACGACCTGACGACCAATCCACGTGCGTCCGGCGACCAGATGGAGGAAGACCTGGTGGAGACGGTTCGCGACCTCAAACGTCTGATCAAAATTCCGCTGGCGATCAAGCTGTCGCCGTTCTTTACCGCGTTCGCCAATGTCGCGCGCCAGCTCGACGAAGAGGGAGCCGACGCATTCGTGCTGTTCAACCGGTTCTACCAGCCCGACATCGACATCAAAACGATGCAGGTGGTGCCGCGGCTCGAACTGTCGACCAGCGCGGAGCTTCCGCTGCGATTGCGGTGGATTGCCATCCTCTGCGGGAGAGTTCGTGCGTCGCTGGCGATTACTGGTGGCGTCACGACGCCGCACGATGGGATTAAAGCGGTGCTGGCGGGCGCGGATGCCATCCAGATGGTATCCGCCATCCTTCATCATGGGCCGTCGTACGTCGTCACGATGCGCCATTCGCTCGAACAGTGGCTCGAATGGAACAACATCGGTTCGCTCGCCGAAGCGCGCGGACGCCTGAGTCACCGTGCTACGCAAAACCCGTCGGCATACGAACGGGCACAGTACATCCGGGTGCTCCACAGTTGGGGAGCCCCGGCGGCATAACGTCCACGTCGGCCTGAAGCGGGTACAGGAGCGTCATGAACATTGTTCAAGGTGATGCACACGCCCACGTCGGCGCGTGATTCGTTTGTTCGGGGGACTGTGGCCGACATCTGTATCATGCAACTCATCGTCAATGCCGCACGCCGCTACGGATCAGGATCGCAGCAACGCGCCGACTGACGGCGTAGACGTCGTCCTGCGGGACGGCTCGACCGCGCACCTGCGTGCCGCGCGCCAAGACGATCGCGCGGCGTTGAGCCATTTCTATCAGCAGCTGTCGCTCGAAAGCCGCTACTTCCGTTTCTTTGGCAAGCCGCGAGTGGACTCGATCGTCGACGACGTGCTGCAGGCGATCGCGCTGCCTGGCGCCTTCACGCTCGTCGCTGAGATCGAGCACCGCATTGTCGCCATCGGTCAGTACTTCCCAACCGACGCGCCTGGTCGCGCGGAAGCCGCCTTCGCCATATCCGACGCACATCAGGGCCGAGGCATCGGCACGAAGCTGCTGGAGCGGCTGGGTGTCGAAGCGCGGGCGCACGGGATCACGAGCTTCGAGGCCTACTTCCTCCACGAGAACAACAGGATGCGCACCGTGTTCGCCGATGCGGGCTTCGGCGTCACGTGGGAGCGCGTTGACGGGCAGATCACGCGCGCGATCCTGTCGCTCGAACCGTCCGACGAACTGCACAACAAGGCCGCGGCGCGTTCGCGCGCCGCGGCACACGCATCGCTGAGCGCGTTTTTCCGTCCGCAGGGGGTGGCCGTCGTCGGCGCCGGACGTCATCGTGGCCGCATCGGCGCGGAGATCTTCCACAACGTCCTGGCGTGCGGGTATCGCGGGCGCGTCGTTCCCGTCAACCCATCGGGGCAGCCCGTGGAAGGCGTGCCGTCGGTGCCTCGCGTCACGGATATCGACGGCGACATAGCATTGGCGGTCATCGCTGTACCGTGCGCGCAGGTTGAATCTGTCGTTGACGACTGCATCGCCAAAGGCGTGAAGGCACTGCTCATCATCAGCGCTGGGTTCAGCGAAACCGGCGCCGCCGGACGCGAGATGGAGGCAGCGATTGTCGACAAGGTGCGTGCGGCCGGCATCCGCCTGATCGGCCCGAACTGCATGGGCATCATCAATACGGATCCGTCCGTGCGGCTGAATGCGACGTTCTCGCCCGTGTATCCGCCTGGAGGGCGGGTGGCGTTGTCGACGCAAAGCGGCGCGCTCGGCCTCGCAATTCTCGATTACGCTACGCGACTGCACATCGGCTTCTCCACGTTCGCGTCCATTGGCAACAAGGCCGACGTGTCGGGCAACGACCTCATTCAGTACTGGGCCGACGACCCGGGCACCGACATCATCCTGCTCTACCTGGAGAGCTTTGGTAACCCGCGTACGTTCAGCGAACTGGCGCGAGACATCGGCCGCCGCAAGCCGATCGTCGCGGTAAAAGCAGGGCGCTCGGCCGCGGGCGCACGCGCGGCTTCGTCACACACCGGAGCGCTGGCCTCGAGCGATGTCATCGTCGAGGCCTTATTCCGTCACGCGGGTGTTATCCGCACCTACACGTTGGAAGAGATGTTCGATGTGGCGGCTCTGCTCGCGCATCAGCCGATTCCGGCGGGCAGGCGCGTCGGAATTCTGACGAATGCAGGTGGCCCCGCCATCCTCGCCGCGGACGCGTGCGAGGCGAATGGTCTCGAGCTGCCGCAGCTCGGCGCGGCAACGCGCGACGCACTGTGCTCGTTTTTGCCTGCAGCGGCGAGCGTCGGCAATCCTGTAGACATGCTCGCCTCGGCGCCGCCCGAGCATTACGAGCAGGCGACGCGACTGCTGCTTGCGGACGACAGGATTGACAGCCTCGTCACGATCTTCATTCCGCCGCTTGTCACCGATCCGACGGCGGTCGCAGAGTCAATCGTGCGCGGCGCCGCCGGTGCTCGCAAACCGGTAATCGCGACGTTCATGAGTGCCCAGGGTGCGCCACCCGAGCTGCAGACCATTCCCTGCTATATGTTCCCGGAAGCAGCCGCGACCGCATTGGCGCGCGTCGTGACCCACGGCGAGTGGCGTCGGCGTCCGCGTGGGACGGTGCCGGTGTTTGCGGACGTTCACCCCGATGAAGCGCGCGCGATGATTGCTCGAGCGATGGACCTGTCCGAAGCTGAAGGCGGCGGCGAATGGCTGTCGCCGACGGACGTTCACGCCGTGCTGCGTGCGTTCGGTATCACGTCCGCCACAGCCGTGCCGGCGACAACCGAGGATGAAGCGGCCGCGGCCGCGAAAGCAATCGGGCTGCCCGTCGCCATGAAAGCGTTCGGACCGACGATCGTTCATAAGACCGACATCGGCGGCATCGCGCTTGACCTTGGTGAGGACGATGCCGTCCGACGCGCCTTCCGCGCGATGCATCAACGGGTCGGCGAGGCGATGACCGGCGTGATCGTTCAGCCGATGGTGCCCGACGGTGTCGAGATGCTCGTCGGCTCGACGTTCGATCCGAGCTTCGGTCCAGTGATCGCGTGCGGCACCGGCGGTACCCTGGTCGAGTTGTTCCATGACGTGGTCGTCCGGCTGCATCCACTGACAGATGTTGACGCCGCCGAGATGGTGAGCGAACTCCGCGGCGCGCCGCTGCTGCGTGGTTATCGCGGCGGTCCCAAAGCAGACGAAGCCGCCTTGCGCGATGTACTGCTGCGTGTCTCCGCGTTGATTGCCGCATGCCCGGAGATTCAGGAGCTCGACATCAACCCGCTGAAGGTGCTCGCGACCGGAACCAGTGCCCTCGATGCGCGCATCAAAGTCGGACGCGTGTCACACCCTGTAAGCCGCCGAATCACCTATTGATCCGCTGAATAGTCCCGACCGCCCTGCGGGAAATCTCTCGTTCGCGGCATCGCGCGGCGCGCGCTGCGCTGCGAAACGTGCGGCAAACACACCTGCGAGCTGAGGTACGTCTGTTGCTCTTCGTCGGGTACACGCAAGAAGAGGAGGTGTGTGATGACACGCACCAGGGACATGATGCTTTCAGAGCCTGCCGCACTGATACGCCGCATGGTTCGCGATCTCGACCCCTGGTCGGAGGCGCGGTTCCCGGGGCTGCGGAAGACGTTGACCGACGTGCCGTGGATGCCGCCGCTCGAACTGACGGAGCGCGACAATCATCTGATCATGAAGCTCGATCTGCCAGGCCTGCAGAAAGAGAACATCGACGTAACTCTCGGTGAGGAAGGGCTCGTCATCACCGGCGAGCGCACGCACGAAGCCGAAAGCAAGAACAACGAGTGGTTCACGACTGAACGGACATACGGCAAGTTTTATCGGCTCGTGCCGCTGCCGGAGGGCGTGGACTTCAAGGAGGTGAAGGCGACATGTAAGAACGGCGTGCTCGAGATCACGGTTCCCATTCCCGCGGCGGCGACGAAAGCGCCGCATAAAGTGCTGGTTGAAGGGGAGCCGGAAGCGAAGACCGTCAAGTTTGCGGCCTGAGAGCAGCGACCGACGCGTTTCGCTTCATACCGATCTCGGCACGCGGGGACGCGGGGAACTCTCCCCGCGTCCCATATTGCGTGTGGTGATAGCGAGAACGTGAGAGGAAAGGAGTGACCCCATGGCTCGCAAGGTGTTGGCAATGCTGGCGGTGGTGATGTTTGCTGCCGCCGGCGCCTACGCACAGGAACGCGTAGGCGGAGCAGGCCGCGTTGAAATCGGGGCGTTCCCCGGTGGCGGCATGTTCTTTACAAAGACCAGCAACGGCAACGAACCGGCATTTGGCAACTATGCCTTGGGCGGGTCGTTTACCGTCAACGTGAATCGGTTTGTCGGGCTCGAGGGTGAAGCCGGCGGCACGCTCGGCATGCACCAGAAGTTCACCTTCAACAACACCGACTACACGAATCAACGTTCGCCGAGCACCTGGATGTACCAAGGCAACGTCGTCGTCAATCCTGGTGGTGGCGATCGCACGTTCGTGCCGTATGCGACCGGCGGTCTCGGTGGCCTGACGCTTTCGCGCCATCGGGGAGCGCCTGATCTCGGCATCGCGGCGTACAAGAACTACCTGACCGGCAACCTTGGCGGGGGCCTGAAATACTTCGCCGCGCCGCACGTCGGGTTCCGCGGCGACTATCGCTTCTTTATCGTGCGAAACAACGATACCGCACCGGCGTTCTTCGGCACCGAGACGCGGTACGGTCACCGCGTGCAAGGCGGTCTCGTCTTCACGTATTAACTACACGGTCCGCCTGAGGCGGAACGTTGCAGTGCTCAGGCGGCCGCGCGTATTGCGCGGCCGCTGTGCGCAGCACCGAACAGCAACAACGGAGGCGCAAAACCGACGACCGACCAAACCAACGTCCGTGGACGAGGGCGGTTGCAGCGATCGCATGATCGCGTGAGCCAAAATTTCATCATGCAGCCCTCGCAGCGTGCTTCACTAATTCCATCCAGACCAGCGCGCCCAGACCCGCAGCAACAACGATCAGCAAGTCATCAGGATGGGGCATGGCCAGCTTGAACAGAGCTCGGAGCGGCGGGACGAATAACACGGCGGTCAGGAGGGCGAGCGCGCCGGCAAACAGGGTCCACATCGCCGCATTCGGAGTGCGCCATCCCACGAACACCGGGCGAGTGAACGAACGGTTGGCGAAGATGAGCGCCAGGTTCGCCACGATCAAAGTTGAGAACGTAAGCGTCCGGACATCCAGCTGGCCATAGCCGAGGCGGAGCGTCGTGAAATAGACGGCGAGCGACATGAGCATGGCGCCGGTCCCCTCCAGAAGGCTGCGCACGACGAAGCGCCGCGTGAATAGCCGCTGGCGCGGATCGCGTGGTGGGCGGTGCATCAGTCCGGGCTCAGGCGGCTCCATTTCGAAGGCGACCGAGCACGCGGGGTCGATGATGAGCTCCATCAGGATGATGTGCAGCGGCATCAGCACCATCGGTGCGCCGAACAGGACCGGAATCATCGATACCCCGGCAATCGGTACGTGGATACCAAGCACGTATGACATCGCCTTCGCAATGTTGTCGTAAATGCGGCGGCCGAGTCGTACCGCGCGGACGATCGATGCGAAATCGTCGTCGACCAGCACCAGCGCCGCGGCTTCGCGCGCCACGTCGGTGCCGCGTGCGCCCATGGCGATGCCGATATCGGAGGCTTTCAGCGCCGGGGCATCGTTCACCCCGTCGCCGGTCATGGCGACGACCTCTCCCCGTGCCTTCAGCGCATTGACGAGTCGAAGCTTCTGTTCTGGAACGACCCGTGCGAAGACGTTCACCTCACCGATGCGACGCGCCAGTTCCTTGTCACCCATCAGGCCGATCTCGCTGCCTGTCACCACCGAATCAGGCCGTGCCAGGCCAATCTCTCTCGCGATGCTGACAGCTGTCTGCGCGTGATCGCCGGTGATCATCACCACGCGGATGCCCGCGGACCGGCATTCGTCGATCGCCGCGGGAACACCTGGACGCACGGGATCCTGCAGGCCCACGAGGCCGCAGAGCGTGAACGGAAAGCTGTCGGGAGAGTCGGGCAGCGCCCGCGGCAGATATCGGCTGCGGGCCACACCCAGCACACGCAGTCCGCGGCCCGCCATCGCGGATGCTTGCCGCAAGAGCGCTGCGGTGCGTGGGTCGTCGAGCCGGCACAAGCGTGCGATCACCTCAGGCGCACCTTTCGTGGCCACGACATATTCGGCGCTGCCGGGTAACTTCCACACCTGCGTGACGGCGAGCAGCCGGTCCGTGAGCGGGTACTCGTGAACCAACACGCACTCACGACCTGGTGTGTCGATGCCGATTCGCTCACCAAGGTCCACGAAGGCCCGTTCCATCGGATCGAACGGATCAGGACGGCTCGCCAGAACGGCGGTCTCGAGAACGGCGCGCTGCCGCAGCGGCAGCGCGATGTTGCTACGGCCGACGTCGGCAACATCGCTGTCGACCGCGATCGCCGAAACGGCCATGCGATTCATCGTCAACGTACCGGTCTTGTCCACACAGAGCACGGTGGCGGAACCGAGCGCTTCGATCGCCGGAATTCGCCGCGTGAGCACTCGATTGCGGGAGATGCGCCAGGCGCCGAGCGCCAGGAACACCGTCAGCACGACGGGAAATTCTTCGGGGACCATCGAGATCGCGACGGTAAGGCCAGCGAGCACGCCGTCGAGCCACCGATGCTGCTGAAGACTGTAGGCAACCGCCACGATCGCACAGACCGCGACGCCTGCAACGGCGAGGATGCGGACGACGTTGTCCACTTCGTTCTGCAACGCCGTTCGCCCGGCATCGAGCCGCGAAAGCGTGGCGCCAATCTTGCCGAGTTCTGTGTGTACGCCGGTGGCTTGCACTCGCGCGGCGCCGGCGCCGCGCACAATCAAGGTGCCGGAGTAGACACGCGCGTCCTGGCCATTCTTCTCCACAGAAATCGACTCGCCGGTTAGCAGCGATTCGTCGACGGCGAGGTTGGTCGCAGAAATGACGCCGCCGTCGGCGGGCACGCGGTCGCCCTCGCGCAACATCATGAGATCGCCGCGTACAACCTCGCGTCCGGGAATGCGCCTGGCCAGGCCATCGCGGACGACGAGCGCTCGCGGACTCGACAAATCGCGCAGCGCCTGCAACGCATGCTCGGTCTTCTGCGCCTGGTAGAGCGATATACCGATGACGATTCCGATCGCGCCAAGAATCGCAATCGCTTCCGCGAGATCGCCGAGGAGCAGATACACGATGCCGGTGGCGACAAGCAGCAGCAGCATCGGCTCTCGCACGACGTCGACGGCGATTGCCAGCAACGTTCGCGGACGTGCCGAGGGAAGCTCGTTCGGGCCGTCTGCGGCGAGCTGCGCGGCCGTTTGCTCGCGCGTCAGGCCGCAGGGCGTCGGCTGAGCATCAGCACCGGACGAAGGAGTGGCCGCCCGCACCGCCCCTCGCTATGACGCGCGCCGCAGCGCGCGGCGCGAAACTGGTAGCCGCGCCGATCTGCGAGCAGGAGGCACCGCCACAACAGGAATACGGGACGTTCGCACGACGCCCTCCGTCGTCGATCCAAACAAGAGCCGCGACGCACGGCCGGCGCCACGATACCCCATGACAATCAGGTCGCAGTTGTGCCGGTCGGCAGCTTTCACGATCTCCGACGGCGGTTTTCCGGGGATCGTCAGCACCGTCGTGGCGATTGCTGGCGTCGAGCGAGTGGTTACGGACGAAACAAAGCGGCGCAGGTCGCCTTCAGTGGATGCGAGCATCGCCCGCACATCAGGCCGTGACGCAGCCGCGGTGACGAGCAGCGGATCGGTGACGTACAGCACGAGCAGGTGAGCATCGGACAGCCGCGCCAACATCACGGCGTAGCGCAGCGCCATGCGCGAGTTGCTCGAGAAATCGACCGGACAGAGGATTGACCGGAAAACGCGTGGACCTTCGGAGCGTGGCATGGACGTGACCTCGCAATCGAAGTGCGCAAGTGAAGTGCCACCGAATGGGCGCGAATCGCGGCGGGAACCAGCGGTTGCCTCACGCATTCGCCACGGCCGGCCGTGAAAATGCCGCGGCGCACGTGAAATTTCGCGGCGACTACATGTCGTACATCTGCCTGGGCGGAAGCGCTGCCCGCAGTGCATTCGCCACGGCCGCGACGTCGATCAACTCCTGCCCGATGGCCCCTTCCACGGGCGTCAGCCATCCGGTGGACGCGAACACCATGCCCGCAATGCTCAGGGCCATGCCGCCGACGGCGCTCTGTAAAGCGATTGTGCGCATCCGCTTGCTGATGTGCATGAACTCGTCAACCTTGCGGAGCGAGTTGTCCATGATGACGACGCTTGCGGCCTCGCTGGTGACGTCGCTGTTCTGACCGATCGCCACCCCGACCGTCGCCGCCATCATCGCCGGCGCATCGTTGATACCGTCGCCAACGTAGAGCGTCGGCGCGGTCGCGGTTTCGGCGCGGACGATGGCCAGCTTCTGTTCGGGCGTCTGATCCGCATGAAGCTCGGTGACGCCGACGTGCTCGGCCAAATAGCGGACCTCGGACGAGCGATCGCCGGAAACGATCATGACGCGATTGAACTGATGTGCCGGCTGAAGATGTTCGACGAACGGCCGGCTGTCGTCCCGAGGCGCGTCGCGGAACCGCAGAACCGCAGCCGCGCGATCGTCGATGATCACGACGCACTCGAGGCCGCCGACGACGTGCGGGAACGCACCCCACCCCTCGACGCCGTCCGCTGCTGCACGCGCACGACTCGTAATACGGATGCGTCGGCCCGATACGATACCCCGCAGCCCCGCGCCCGGCGGCTCGTTCACCTCCGTCGCCTCGAGAAGCGTCGACGTTGCAGGACATGCCGCAAGGATCGCGCGCGCCAGCGGATGCCGTGAATAGCGCTCCAGACTGGCGACCAGCGTGATGACGTCGTCTCGCTCGAATCCTGGCGCGATGTACGTGTCCGTTAACGATGGTGAGCCGTAGGTGAGTGTTCCGGTCTTGTCGAAGATCGCGGTCCGACAGCCTGTGATTCGTTCAAGCGCCAGCGAGCTGCGCACGATGATCGACTGACGGGCGCACAGGGAAATCGATCCGATGATCGCCACGGGGATGGCGATGAGCAGCGGGCACGGCGTCGCGATGACGAGGACGGCGAGGAAGCGCGTCGCGCTGCCCGTCGCGATCCACGCCAGGATTGCGATTCCGAGCGCCACCGGCGTGTAGACGGCGCCGAGCTGATCGCCGAGACGGCGCAGCCGCGGACGGGTTTCGGCGGATTCGCGCATCACCGAGGTGATCTTCGCGTAGCGCGAATCGACGGCACGTGCCGTCGCGCGCACCAGCAGCGCCGCGTCGCCGTTGATGGCGCCGGAGATTACACGTGAACCTCGTGTCTTGGTGATCTCGAACGGCTCGCCGGTGAGATACGCCTCGTCCATCTTTCCGTGCCCCTCGAGGACCTCACCGTCAACCGGGCAAATCTCGTGAGGATGCACGAGCAGCTCGTCGCCGACGGCGATCGTATCGAGCGGGATGTCCTGAAACACGCCGTAACGTTTCACGTGCCCGATCGAAGGCATGCGCCGGGCGAGCGCCTCGAGCACGGACGAGGCGGTGCGCAGCGCATAATTCTCGAGCGCCTCCCCGCCGGCGAGCATCAGAACAACGATGGCGCCAGCCAGATATTGACCGAGAATGACGGCGGTGATGATGGCAATCCCGGCGATCAAGTCCGCTCCGAAGGCGCGCCGCAGCGCGTTACGTGCGAACGGCGGCAGCTTCATTTCCTCAACACCTTCAGATAACCGCCGGCGATGAGCGCCGCTACGTCTGCGAGTGTGCGTGCCAGCTTCAATCCGCCCGGATATGCGAGATACCGCGGCTCCCACGATGGGTGGAACTTGTCCTTGTACGCGCGGAGGCCCTGGAAGTTGTAGAACGTCTCGCCATGCGAGTACAGGAACGAGCCAAGGCGCGTCCACAGCGGCGCCACAGGCGAGCTCTCGAAACCGGAGAGCGGTGCCATGCCAAGCGAGAATGTGCGGTAGTTCTGCTCCTGACCCCAGCGCATGACGTGGACGAGGAGACCCTCCATCACACCGTTCGGAGCCTCATGGTGAAAGCGCATCAGGTCCACCGACAATTCGAGCCTGCCGGGTCCGGGCCACATAGTCGCAAACGCGACGATGCGGCCGTTGCGCTCGACGACCGCCACAGGGAAGCGCACGACGTAATCCGGCCGGAAGAAACCGAGCGAAAAGCCCTTCTCAGCCCCCGCCTTGTGCTCGAGCCAGTCGTCCGACACCGCGCGAAGATCGTCGAGGACCGTCGCCACACGTTCGGCGCAGATCACGCGACATGTGGCGCCGTGGTTCTCCAGATGACGCAGCGCATGGCGAAACGGCTTGCCGCGCGATCCGTCGAGACAGAAAGTGGCCAGGTTGACGACCGCTTCGTCGCCGAGTTTCACGAACGTCAGGCCGAAGTTCGCGTAGCGATAGAGCGATTCCTTGCGGATCTCGTAGAAGACCGGCGTCGCGGCAAAGTCATCGCAGCGTTCGAGAAACAGGCGAATCAGATCGGAGTGCGTGTCCGGTGGACCGACGGGATCGCCGAGCGCTGCCCACGTGCGCCCTTCGACGCCGTACATGATGAACGCGCGTCGCGACTCGTCGAAGAGCAGCGCCTTGTCGCGAAGATAGACAAGGTAGGCAGAGGCATTGGTCTGGGTCTCGATGATGGCGCCGACGGTTTGCAGATCACCGTCGCTGGGCGCCTCCGCCTCGTGACGTGCTGGTGACGCAAGGCGGGATACCGCGAAGAGGATGACGGCGACAGCAGCGCCGACAGACGCGCGCAGGAAGCGCGAGGCCTCGCCGTGCAGTTCGAATTGCCACCACAACTCGTTTGAGTACGCCACGTGTTTGAACGCGAAGAATCCCAACCAGATCGACGCCGTGACAGCGCCGATGATGGCGACGATCCACGGCGGCGAGAAACGCGTATCGAGAATCGCCGCGCGCCGATCGAATGCCGGCCTGGCCCGCCACAGCACGATCAGCACAGCCGCGAGGACGAGCGCTTCTTCATAGTCCGCGCCTTTCAGCAGCGATGCGACGATGCCGGCGGCGATAGCGGAGACCGTCAACACCCACGCCGCGTCGAGTCGTCTCGCCAACCCCTGGGAGAGCAACAACAGCGCGGCGCCCGCGATGCTGCCAATGAAATGTGAGGCTTCGATGATGCCGAGCGGCAGCACACGATCGAGCAAGGCCAGACGCCCCTCGGCTGCCGGCGTCGCGCCCGAGAAGAGCAGCACGACTCCCGCGAGGAACGTGAACGCCGCGAGCACGCGCGGCGTGAGCTGCTCGGTCAGCCAGTCGAACGCCGCGCCTACCCGCGCCGCCTGCGATCGACGCTGGGAAAGTTCGTCGAGCACCAATACCGCCAGTGCGACAGTGAGTGGCAACAGGTAGTACACGACACGGTAGACGATCAGCGACGGCAGCAGCGCGCCGGTTGTCAGATACGGTGCGAGCAGCAGAATCATCAGGCCTTCGAATACGCCAACGCCCCCAGGTACATGGCTCGCGAGCCCGAGGAGTTGGGCAACGAGAAATGCGCCGACAACCGTGACGAACGGCGGTGCACCTGCCGGAAGCAGCACGTACAACACCGACGCAGCGAGAATCCAGTCACACGCGGAGACGACGAACTGCGCGAAGCCAAGGCTCGCGGATGGCAATCGAATCGTGAGACGTGACAGCCGGAGAGGCTCTGTGCGGATCAATGTCGCAACAAGGTAGGCGACGACGAGCAGCATCAGCACCCATCCGGTGATGGCAACGAGCGGCCTGCCTGGAAGCTGCAGATCGACCGGGAGCCGGCTCGTCGCGAGGCTGAGGCCACCGACGAAGAGGAGGCCGAGCCAGAATGTTGTGGCGTAGAAGAACACGATGCGCGACAGTTCCTCGGTTGTGACACCCCATCGCGTATAGAAGCGGTAACGCACCGACGCGCCCGAGAGCATCGAGAACCCGACGTTGTTGGCAACCGCGTAGGCGACGAACGAGGCAAGCGCCACCCGTCCGCGCGCCAGCGGTTTGCTGATGTAGACGAACGCCAGAAGGTCGTACGCCGTGAGCACGGCGTAATTGAGCGCGGTCAAGCCGAGAGCTGCGGCGAACCGCAGGCGCGGCGTCGCGGCGACGTCGCGCGTCAGCTCGACCCACGTCACGTGCCGCAGCTCGTTGCGCAGCACGATGAGCGAGGCGAGAAACAGCGCGAGACTGAGGGCCGCCGGCGCGAACCGCCGCAGCCGCGCGACAGACGCGTCCGCTATTGCGGCTGGTTGTGTCGAATCCACTCGAGCGCCTCCATCAACCTGTTGTCGAACTCCGGCAGGTTGCTGCTGAAGCGGTGATTGGACGCGTCAACGATCCACAGCTGCTTGGGTGAGGAGGCGCGATCGAAGATGCGCCGTGTCTCTGACAACGGCACGAATTCGTCGTGTGTCGACTGCACGAGCGCGAGCGGCAGCGGCGCAATCGCGCCAACAGTCGCCGCGGCACTGAAGGTCGGCTCGTTCGGCACGCGGTGCGTAAGGTAGATCAGCGTATCCTTCCACCGCCATCCGAGCTCGTTGCGGTCCGGCAGGCCGAGCGCGATGACACCCGCAATCGCCGCTTTCGTCTCTGTATCCGTCGCTGCAAGCACCGATAACCCCGCGCCTTCAGATACGCCGATCAGCACCGGTTTGCGTCCCGTGCGCGATGACGCGAACGCGGCGAGCACCTTGTAGTCGCTCGGTTCTTCTGACAGAGGAAGCGCCTGTGCTTCGTCCGTGAAACTGGCGAGATAGGCTCGCACGTCGAACCCAACCACGAAAAAACCGTGTCCGGCGAGCAATTCCGCCACATGTGGGCCCAAATGGATCCAGCCGCCGTCGCCGCTCGACACGATCACGGGCGGGCCGTTCAGCGGCCCGTAGAGGTGAAGAACCTGGTCGTGTCCCCGAATTGACAGTCGGTGCGTAACTTGCGCGCTGGATACCGTGGGGAGCGCAACCAGGATCAACAGTGCGACGAGCGCGGCACCGCGATGTGTATTCGTGCGTACATGCACAGCGGTCGATCCCTCACTCCAGGAGTGCACCGGCTGTGCCAGTCCGGTCGCACGCCGCACCACATCGCTCCAAGGTGCCTGACCAGGACAAATTCCGCGGAACCGCCACATTTTTTCGCAGTGGTAATGCGCCGAGACACGCCTGCCCGAGCGTCGGCGGCGGTCTCATTTTTGAAGACCGCCCGAGCATGGCCCCAGCCGATACGACGCTCCGAGTACTGATCGTCGACGACGAGCCGTTGATTCGGTGGAGCGTCTCCGAGACATTGGGCCAGGCGGGGCATACGGTGACGGAAGCAGCCGACGGCGCGGGCGCGCGGCAATCACTCGCTCATCGTCCTGCGCCCGACGTGGTGCTGCTCGATTTCTGTTTGCCGGATTCGCACGATCTCCGACTTCTCGCCGATGTGCGCCAACTTGCGCCAGCCGCAGGCGTCGTCATGATGACCGCATTCGCCGAAAACGACCTGGCGGCTGCGGCGCTGACGCTCGGAGCACGGGGCGTGGTCGCCAAGCCGGTCGACATGCGCGACCTCGATCGCATCGTGCGCGAGGCAGTCGAGTCACATTGAAAGCTCGCCGAGATGTCGGGCGGGAATGCCGACATAGATCGCGTGCGCCGCAAGACGCGAATGTTTTGGTACGTCAGCGCTCCAAGCTGACCGTCCGATCCGATGTCGACGT
>Ga0075425_100003931_pt1 | contig 15209 bp, 14 predicted proteins | sample SoiMethybrSBSTD4_FD_75300 | JGI IMG/M metagenome (GOLD analysis project Ga0075425, IMG submission 75300) | Bulk soil microbial communities from a Populus tree surrounding site in Tennessee, USA - Soil MetaG P. TD hybrid SBSTD4 | ecosystem: Environmental > Terrestrial > Soil > Tree plantation...
CCCCCTCGTCCTCGTTTCCTCCTCCCCCGCCATCCTCGTTCCACCCTCCGCCCCAGCAAGCCGCCGCTCAGGCGCCCATGCCCGTGGCGACCGCATCCGAGCCTTCAGTTTCCGCCGCTCCTCCCCTCGCTCCCGCAGTCGCGCATGCTCCGCCTCCCACGGCGGCGCCCCCTTTCGTGCCCGCTCCCGCAGTCATGGCGCCTGCGCCTGCATTCATCGCACCCGCTGTCGCCCCGCCGCCCGACGTCGCACCCCCCCGCCCGCCGGCGCCTTCGGTGCCGCGCGTCCGCTTGTCCGGCGTAGAGCTCATCACCGACCTGTTCGAGGCGATGCACACGCTCCACTTCCTTCGCGATTCGCTCGAAGGAGCCGACTTCATCCTCGCCCTCGTGATGGAGAAGCTGCCGAGCGCCGTCGGGCTCGTTCACTTCTACGACATCAACTCGCGTGAGTTCGTCGTCGTTCGAGCTGTCGGCCCTGGCGCCGCCAAGGCGCTCCAGATCCGCACGAACGAAAAGGATCCGCTCATCGCCGAAGCCATGGGAAGCCGGCGCGCGGTCGTCATCACCGACGCGACGACCGACCCGCGCGGACAGAACGGGCGCTGGGCGCTCATCGGGTCGTGTCGTTCGCTCGTGTGCGCGCCGGTCGAGCAAGGGGGCAGGTTCCTCGGTCTGCTCGAGCTGTCGAATCCTCGCGACGGGGGCGTATTCCAGGAGGGGGACGGTCACGCTCTCACGTACATGGGTGAGCAGTTCGCAGAGTTCTTGGCGACCCGTGGAATCGTGCTCGACCCCGATCGCATCAGCGGCCGCTGACCCCGCGAGCGTAACGCGATAAGCTTTTCGCGTGGCAGAGCGAAACGCATCGGCGGGCGACGGATACCCGAAGGCCGAGCGGCACCTTACGTTCCTCTGGGTGCCCGCGATCGTCGTCGGTGTCCTCGTGCTCGGAGGCGTGACGTTTCGCACGACGTTTCAAATCGAGAAGCTTCGCCAACAGTCGGTCGTCGAAGCCACGTTGTCGCTCGCCAACGAGAAGGTCGATCGACTCGACAAGCGCATCGTCGAGGAAGACAACGTCGTACTGGCGGTGGCCGACGTCGCGGGGCTGACAACCATTCCTCTCAAATGGCTTCCGACGGCCCCTCGAGAGACGCCCACGGTTCGCGCGATCCTGATCCTCGACCCCCAGGGCCCGTCGCACGATGTGCTCGCATTTGCCTCGCGGGCGGGAGGCGGACCCGAGGACGACGCGTTTCGAAGGCTGCTCGTCGAGCGGATCTACCCTGACCTCGTGCTCGGCGAGCCGTTCGACGAACTGCGCCACCTTCATAAGGTGTACGGCGGGCAGAGTTATCTCGTCAGTTATGCTCTACGAACCAACGCACCTCGTCCCTATCTGGTCGTGGCATGGCACGATGTCCCGCGCATCGTGCACGAGATGTTGCCGCGTCTCTTCCCCGACGCCGCCGGCTCGCTCCGGGTCAACGTGATCGACGAGGATGGGCGCATCGTGTTCGGTCCGCCGATGCGCGGCGGCGATTTCACCGTTGGCCGGCCGTTTCCCACGACGCTTTACAATTGGCGCCTGCAGGTCACGCTGACGTCCGCGCAAGAGCTCGGTGCGCGCGTCGAGCGCCGCAGGCTCCTGGAAATGCTGATGGTCGGTCTGTCGTGCGTGGTCGTGGTGGCGGGGATGGCAGTCGTCATCGTCGCGGCAGAACGAGAACGGCGCCTTTCGGCGTTGAAGAGCGATTTCGTGGCCAACGTCTCACACGAGCTGAAGACGCCGCTCTCGCTCGTGCGCATGTTCGGAGAGCTGCTCTTGAGCGAACGCGTGGCGACGGACGACAAGCGCCGCGAGTACCTGCAGATCATCGTGAACGAGAGCGAGCGACTCACCGCTCTCATCGAAAACGTCCTCGATTTCGCCAAATTCGAACGCGGAAAGTCGGCATTCGAGTTCCATGAAGGGGACGTCGGCCAGGCCGTGTCGCGGGCCGTCGACGTCTATCGTTATCGAGCCGAGCGCGAGGGAGTCGAGGTCGACCTGTCGATCGGCTCGCGCCTTCCGACCGTCTGGTTCGACGAGCGTGCGCTCGAGCTCTTGCTGATGAACCTGCTCGACAACGCCTTGAAGTATGCGAAGGAAGGCAAGCGCGTTTCGGTCGACGTGCGGCCATCACGAAATGCTCTCGAGCTCCGTGTGAGCGACAAGGGCCCCGGCGTTCCCCCCGGCGAGCGCCGCCGCATCTTCGAGCGTTTCGTCCGCGGCTCTATGGTGGCCGAAAACCAGGTGAGGGGAAGCGGAATCGGTCTCGCGCTGGTCAAGCACATCGCGCAGAGTCACGGCGGCGAAGCCTGGGTCGAGTCCGAGCTCGGCCGTGGCAGCACGTTCATCGTCACGATCCCTTTCCGCAAAACGTCCCTGCACCCGGCAGCCATTCGCAGCGATCCTCTCGCGCCCTGAGGACGTAGCGCATCGGTTGCGCACCCGCCGATTGCGCTCGGCGAGTTAATGATCTTCGAGGGGTTCCAGGTCGTCGCTCTCGGTGTCGGCTTTGGGGTGGCCGGTTTCGGGAGGCGCACTCGGGAGCGGGATGGCTTCGAGAAGCTTGTCGAGCGCGGCGCGTTGTTCCTCGAAGCTCGAGCGGTCCGATTTCGGAAGCACGCGGTCGCCGTCGAGCTTCAAAGTGCGCGGATCGATGAAGACACCGTTGCGTTTGGCGCTGAAATGAAGGTGAGGACCCGTCGAGCGACCGGTGGATCCGACGTAGCCGACGAGCTGGCGCGTTTCGACGAGCTGCCCTTGCGCCAGATGGGGCGCGAAGCGCGAAAGATGCGCGTACCCGGTCGTGATGCCGTTCGGGTGGCGAATCGTCACCAGGTTTCCGCTCGGGCCCGCGTCGCCGATCCACTCGACGTTTCCGCCGGATGCCGCGAAAACGGGCGTTCCGGGGGGGGCGACGAAATCGACGCCATTGTGGGGCATGACGACGTGCAGTATCGGGTGCATCCGGTGCATGTCGAAACCCGAAGAGATGCGCGCGAATGGAATGGGAGTGCGAAAACCGCCCTTGTAGGGTTGGTGGCCCTTGGCATCGAAATAGCCCTGAGCCTTGTCGCTGTGAAAGCGATAGACGCGAAGGGGAGAGGAATCCGACTCGGTGGCGAGGTATTCGATGGTCAAGAGATCGAGGTAGTGGGCAAAGACTCCGAGCGCCGTCTCGTAATCGACCACGATGCGGAGTCTCGTGCCGGGGCGCAGACTCGAGAGCTGAGCTCGTCCTTCGAGCGCATCGTCGAGTAGATTGACGAGGCTCGGCTCGAAGCCGGCTGCCTGCAGTGACGACGAAAGTTCGTCGCCGACGACCACGGCTCCCGCGGCCCGTTTTTTTTCGACGTGCAGGTCGAGTCGCTCGCCGACGAGCGAGCCGTTGTCATTCTCCTTCGCCTGATAGATTTCGGTCGGCGAGACCTGGTACTCGAAAGCGCGAACCCGTCGCGTCGGGACTTCGAGCGCCACCATGAAGTTGTCGTGCCGCTTCGCTTTGTCGAACTTGTGGACGCCGTTGAACGCCGAGAGCAAGCGATACACTTGCGCGCGCGGAATCCCGCTTTCCGAAAGCGCCTCGACGAGTGGGCGCCGATCGGGCGATCCCTCGACGACCTTGATATCGGGCGACACGGCGAGCTGGCTCAATCTCCAGGGACCTGGAATCGGTTTGCCGGGCGGGATTGCAGGCGCGGGCGGGCCCGGCGCGGGCAATGGGGGAGATGGTGCCGGCGCGCTCTCTGCCGACTTGATGGACGCCGCCGGGCGCGGCGCGAGACCCGCGTGGAAAAACGAGCTCAGTAACGCCCGCGCGTCCGGCGCTCGCATTCCGATGAGGATGGCGAAGGTGACGGTCATGACCAGAAGTCCTGCGAGAAGGCCGTACAGGGCGGTTCGTTCGGGCGAGACCGCGCGGCGCGCTTCCGGCCGCCCCGGCTCACTCGCCGCCCCGTCACCGGGTGCTCGCGGGTCGAGCACGACGTCGAGAACGGGGATCGACGCGACGCGTCCGCGAGGCTCGGGCGAAGGCGTGTCGCTCGTCGGATCGAGCCGCCTCTGGCCGGCGGTAGCGTCATTCGCTTGTGGACGCCCCGTCTCTTGCGACCCGTCCGCGTCTCCAGGATGAGCCAAGATGGGTAAGGGCCTAGCATGCGCTGAAACGCGCTAGCAAGCTTCGCCCGACGACCAGCCGCCCATGCCGCGTCCAACCTAGATGTCGCGAGAATTTACGATTGGCGTTATTGTCCTGATCCATGGATGAGCGCATCAAAGAGCTCCTGACTCGCGGGCGCGAGCATTACCAGAAGCGGGAGTACGACAAAGCCGACTACATCCTGCGCGAGGTCATCGAGCAAAGCGACGGGTTTGCCGACGTCTTCGATATGCTCGGGATCATCGCGCATTCGCGGGGCGATCTTCACGCCGCGGCCCGCTACTTCGAACGCGCGATAGCCATCAATGCGTCGTACACCGAAGCGCTCTTGAACCTTGCCGTGACTTACAACGACCTCGGTCGCTATGAAGCGGCGCGTCAGATTCACTCCAAGGTTCGTAAGCTCGGCAGTGCCGGGCCGGTGCAGATCGATCCCTTTGCGCGCGGCAAAATCGCCAACATGCACGCTGATCTCGGGCAAGCGTACGCCGAGGCGGGCATCGTGCACGAAGCCATCGAACAGTACCTGAAGGCGGTGAACCTCTGTCCGTCGTTCGCCGATTTGCGTACGCGCCTCGGCACTTTGTACCGTGACGCCGGCGACCTGCCGCGGGCGCGCGACCAGTACGAGAGCGCAAAAAACGCGAACCCGAAATACGTGCTGGCGCGCGTCCTTTTGGGCGTGACGCTCTTTTTGCTGGGCGACTCACCGGGCGCCCTGAACGAGTGGCGCGAGGTTCTCGCGATCGATCCGGACAACAAGAGCGCGCAGATGTACGTACGAATGCTGGAGACCCAGAGCGCCCCCCCTCCGGAAGAGAACCCCGGCTAATTTTTCACGACCGTGCTAGCCCCACCCCTAGCGCCTCGAACGACAGGTCGCGGGTGGCGGCATCGGTGAGCGGGCCGATCGAGCGTTCGAACACGTCGGCGAAGATCGGCAGGCTTTCGGCCGCCACGCTGGCGACCGGCGGCGCGTCTCCCTTGAGAGCGGCGATGGAAGTGACGTCGTGATCGAGGATGCCGCACGGAACGATGAGCTCGAAACCGGACAGGTCGGCCGCGACGTTGAAAGCGAAACCATGCATCGTGATCCATCGCGAGATGCGAACGCCGATGGCTCCGATTTTTGCGAGATCCCGCGCCGCTTGCTCCCCCGGCCACCGCGCGATCGCCGCGCGATCGACCCAGGACCCCACCTTGCCCGAGACTCGACCGGCTCCGATGCCGAACCGAAGCGCGATGCGCTCCATCACGCTCGTGAGATCGCCCACGTACCTTCTGACGTCGCACCGATCGGGCTTCAGATCGAAGATCGGATAGGCGACCAGCTGCCCGGGGCCGTGGAAAGTGACGTCGCCGCCGCGCCCGGTTTCGACGATTTCGACGCCGCGCGCAGCGCGCTCGCCATCGGATACGAGGATGTGCTCGCGCTTGGCCGCGCGGCCAAGCGTGATCACCGGTTCGTGCTCGAGCAGAAGCAGCGTGTCGGCCGTTCGCCCTTCGTGGCGCGCGTCGGCGAGCGCCCGCATGAACTCGTGCACCGGCTGGTAACGCCTTCGCCCGAGCCATATCGCCGCGACCGAGCGGCGTACGGCGCGGTCATGGGTTTCGACCATCGACGTCTCGCGGTTATTCCGGGATCGGCTCGCCGCGCTCTTTTCGCTCTTCGCGGAACGTCTCGATGCCGGTGTTGAATTCTTTCGCCATTTCGGGGTCGAACTGCGAACTGGCGCAGCGGTCGATCTCCGCGGTGGCGATCTCGTGCGGAAGCGCGCGACGGTACGCGCGGTCGCTCGTCATGGCGTCGTAAGTGTCGGCCACCGCGATGATGCGGGCCATGATGGGCACGTCATTGCCCTTGAGCCCGAGCGGATAGCCTCGACCGTCCCACCGCTCGTGGTGCAGGTGCACGCCCGGAATGAGCGGGTGCAGAAATTTGATGGGGTCGAGGATGTCTTTGCCATAGCCGGGATGCTTCTTGAAGATCTCGTACTCCTCGGGCGAGAGCTTGCCGGGCTTGTTGAGGTTCAGCACGCACCCGATCTTCCCGATGTCGTGCATGAGAGCGCTCTGGCGCACGATCTCGATTTTTTCGGCCGAGAATCCGAGCCGCCTCGCCAGAAGGGTGGCATACATGGCCACCCGGTCCGAGTGCCCCGACGTGTAGCGATCCATCTTGTCGATGGCCTTTGCCAGGCCCTCGATGGTTTGCTGGAACGTCGCGCGAAGGTCCTCGTAGAGACGCGCATTTTCGATCGCCGCCGCCGCTCGCGAACCGATGATGCTGAGAAGTTTTCGCTGACCCTCGTCGAACCGCTTGCCGCCGGTCACCGATGCGACGGCGATGAACCCGCAGAGACGTTGCTTCATCCTCAGCGGGACGGCGGTGAACGACTGCAGCGCCGGCTCCACGCGCCCATCGAAGAACCGCATTCCGCGGTTGCCCTGTTCGACCAGCGTCGGGTCTTGCGCGAAATGGCTGGCGAGCGCTTCGGCTTTCAACTTGGAGATCTTGGCCTCGATCTTGAGCTCGGGACTGACGATGTGCTGGCGTTCGAAGAAACTGCCCTCGCCATCGTCGAGCCACGTCGCCACGAGATCGGCATGCATCTCGTGGATGGCGCTTTCGGCAACCGTGGTCAGAACTTCGTCGAGCGACAGGCTCGCGGCGATGGCCTCGCTCACCTTGTAGAGGCCGAGGGCCTCCTTGAGGCGTAGATTTTCGGCAGACAAGCGCTGCTTCTCGAGGCCGCGCTGCACGATCATCGTGACTTCTTCGACTTTGAACGGCTTCAAGATGTAGTCGTAGGCGCCGCGCTTCATCGCATCGATGGCCGTTTCGACGGTGCCAAACCCGGTCATGATCACCGTGAGAGCGTTGGGGGCGACCTTGGACATCGCCTCGAGCAGCTCCATGCCGCCCATTTTCGGCATCTTCAGATCGCTGATCACGAGATCGTAGTGGGAGCGGCCGAGCTCGGCGAGGGCGCTCGAGCCATCTTCCGCGGTGCGCACCAGGTAACCCTCCATGCCGAGAAACTCGGCGAGGATTTCTCGAATGAACTTTTCATCGTCGACGACGAGAACGCGCGGGCGTTCCTCCGGGGACACAGAATGCGTCATGTCAAAGCTGCCTCATCCGATTCTTCCAGTCGCAAAGGTCGTTTGGGCACGCCGTCCCGGGCGAGCTCGACTCCACTAGCCTACCATCACTTCTCTGGCGACATCGAGTGCAACCAACCCGAGCCGCCGTAGGACGGTCGCGAGCTCGCCCGGCAGCGTGCTCTCCGCCGCCACGCGCTCGCCTGTTCGCGGGTGATTGAATTCGACCTTGATGCAGTGGAAAAAAGGGCGATCGAGGGCATACTTTTCCTGAAAGTGTCGGTTGGTGGGCGCGTGGCCGTGGCGGGCTTCGCCGACCACGGGGTGCCCGATGCGCGCCAGGTCTTGCTCGATCCGCGCGTTTCGGGTTTCCGCAAGTGTCACACGAAGCACGGAGTGGCCAGCGACGCGCGCAATGCGCACGAAACGCGTTCGTCGCTCGACGACGCCCTCCCTGGCGGTGATGCCGCGACAGAGGACGAAGTGAATTCGCGCCGCGCGCGAGCCAGCGAGCGCGGCGCGAAGGGGACCTTCCATGGACGCCGAGCAGCAGCCGATCGCGAGCCCGCTCGTCGCGAGAGCGCCGCCGGCGACCACGAGCGCATCACCGAGACGTGCACCCCGAGGCGGGGGTGGATCGTGGGCGAACCTGTCGATGATGAAAATGTCGCCATCCTCGTATGGGACGCGGGGTAAAGGTGGGTCGGCTGGACGCAGAAAGGCAACCGTCTCGACCTGATCGGTCAGCGGGATCATGTCGATCGGTCGCAGCGATTCGGGCTGGTAGCCGAGCCTCACGAGGTGGTCGAGATCGCGGCAGAGCGAGTCGGGATCACAAGAGACGTACGCGATGAGACGCGGCTGGAGTGCGGCAACCGCGCCCCGGACGGCCGGCGGCATGCCTCTTCGCGGCGGGTTCGTGACGACGGCATCGAAGCGAGTGCCCCGGCGCACGAGGTCGTTCAGGACCGTCGTGGCGTCGCCGACGCGGACCGTGAAAAGGTCGAGCTCTTGCTCCCTCGCCGCGCGTTCGGCCGCTTCGGCCGCGGGTCGAAACGATTCGACGAGGGTGACGCGCGCTCCGCGCTGCGCGATAGGTAGCGACAGGGCCCCCGAACCGCCATAGAGATCGAGCACGTCGTTCATCGAGCTCACCCGACGCGCGATCCACTCCTCGATGCGCCTGGCCTGTCCCGGGTGGGCTTGGGTGAACGAACCGAACGTCGCCAACCGGTAAAGCGAGCCCATTCGATCCCGCGCGGCAGTCGCCCCTCGAAGCGAACGCGTCGTGGGACCGAGAACCTGCACCGCACCCGGCTTGCGGTAGTTGACGGCGACGCCGGCGATGGTCGGCGACGACCCTGGGAGGTCCCCAGGGGGGCACAGCTCCTCGACCGCTTGCGAGGCTCGTTCGAGCTCGTCCTCCTTTGCCCCCGGCGTCGTCCCGAGCACCAGCGTCACCAGCACGCGCGCCTGACCGTCGACGACCTCGCGCAGATCGAAAGCCGAAAGGAGCCCTCCCGCCGCGTCGGGCACGAGGCAGTTACCCGCTTCTTTCGGCGGATCTCGCAGGAGCAAGCGTAGTTGGGCCGCGACCTCGCGGAGCGCCGGTGAAAGCACGCGGCAGGCGGGAATGTCGACCACGCGGTGGTGATCGACGCTCGTCGGGGCTTTCGCGAAAAGGCCGATCACCGGAGCACACCTCTCGCCCTCGTTCGGTCGTGTGCCCACCATGAGCTTCGCTCGGACCCGATAGCCCACGACCGGATCGGCCGGAGCGACGGCCTCGATCGCGCACGTCGCGAGCACCGGGTAGACCTCGGCGGCGTACCTTACGCGCTCGTGTTTCGCGTCGAGTTGCTCGCCGTACGTGAGCTCGATGAGGGGGCAGCCCCCGCACACGTGAGCATGCTCGCAAGCGATGCGGTCGGTCGGTCCGCACGTCGCTTCGGCAGCGGGCTCGGGCTTCGCTCGTTCGCCCCTCACGTCAGCCGCGCTAGACGTCGGAAGGCGCGAAGAGCCCGCCGAGGCGTCGCGCTTTTGGAGCCGGGTCATGGTTGCGAAGGAACATCAAGTTGTAGCCGTTGACGATGGCGTGCGCGGCGATCGGGCCGACGAGCGAGCCGGTCAGCACGAAGATGGCGCCAAAGCAAAGACCGACGAGGCTCGCCCAGGTGACCCAGACCCAGCGGCTCGGCCCGCTCACCTGGTGGGCGAGACCGAAAAGCGCTGCCTGCGCAACGATCCCGCCCAGAAAGGGTGTCAGAAATCCTCGAAAGAAGAGCTCTTCGCCGAGACTCGACAAGATGGCGATGATGGCGATGCTCGGCAGCGTCAGGTTCTTCGCCACGGGGCGTAAGTCGGCGTGCAGGCGGCGGGCCCAATTCCAGCGATTGACGGCGATTCGGGTCGAGGCGACGAGCACGACGGCAAGAGCGACCCCGAGCAGCAGACTCGAACCGACGCGCAGCGAGCTGTCGAGATTGAGCCAGGGCGCCGGGTGTGAAAAGGGGCTGCCGTCGCGCAACGCGACCGCCAGCCCGGCAGCCATGGAACCGAGCAGGGCATAGGCGACCGCGACGGTTTGCCACTTCAACATCGGGTCAGCCTATCGCACCGCTTCGCCGCGCGCCAAGCTCGAGACGAAGCGCGTATCTCGCGACGAATCTCGTAGGATGGCTGGTTTATCGTTGACAGCCGCGGGCTCGGCCCGAGAAGGTATCCCGCGGTGGCCCTCCCTCAAGATACTCCGGAAATCCTCGAGCGATTCCACTCGCACCTGGATCTGGTCGACCTCGTCGCGCGCCAGCTGTCGCGAGAGCTTGGTCGCGCCGTCGAGCTCGACGACCTTCGCTCTCTCGGCCAGCAGGGGTTGCTCGAGGCAGCGCGGCGCTTCGACGAGGGGCGGGGCGTGTCATTTCGACGATTTGCGAATTATCGCGTCCGCGGTTCGATGCTGGATGGCATTCGCAAGAGTGCGCCGTTGCCCCGTCGCGCCCACGCTCGCATTCGGGCCCTCGAGGCTGCGCTTCTGGTGTCGGAGGCCGCCGCCGAAGACGCTGCGCCGGGGGCCCTCCCGGTCACGCCGGATCCGCAAGCGAGTGAGAAAAAACTCAGCGAGCATTTGGCCGACATGGCCACCGCCATGGCGATGGGGCTCTTGGCCACACCCGCCCTCGGTAACGACGGCGAGCTCGCGGCTCTCGACATGGCCGAGTCGCCGGAAGACGCGGTGGCCCACGCCGAGCTGCGCGAGCTCGTGCTGCGCGCCCTCGATGATCTGCCGGAGGACGAGCGCACCCTCGTGCGCCGCCACTACCTCGAGGGGGAGCGTTTCGATCATGTCGCAGCGTCGCTCGGCCTCTCGAAATCCTGGGGCAGCCGCCTCCACACCCGTGCCATCGCCCGCCTCACCAAGCGCCTTCGTTCCCTGGTGCGTTGAAAAAAACGCAACTGCCGGCGGAGCGTGTCCGAAGGGGCGTCATGCGTGTCTCTCGCTCGACCGAGGCGGTTCCGCCTTACACCCCCGAAACGGAAACCCACGGCCCGGTGGCCGGCCCCGCGTCGCCCGCTCACGAAGGACGCTCGCCTTTCGGAAATGTGCTGCGTGGGCTCGGTCGCGAGCTCGACCGGGGTGAGGCACTTGCCGAACAAGCGATTCGCGGCGGCGCCTCGAGTGCGGGCATGTCTCCTCAAGCCCTCATCGCCCTTCAGGCGGGCATCTATCGGTACAGCGAAGCGGTGGATCTGGTCACCAAGCTCGTCGACCGCGCCACGCAGGCCGTGAAAACCACGCTCCAAAACCAATAGACGGACGTTGGTGTTACTCGGTGCGGGCTTTCGGCCCCGCCGGCGACTTGCCGGGCTCTCTCGGCTTCGAACGGTACGGTGCTAACATGGGGGCCGTGGGCAACCGGGAGCGCATCGTCGTGGCGATGAGCGGAGGAGTGGACTCCTCCGTCGCGGCGGCTTGGCTCGTCGAGCGAGGGTACGATGTCGTTGGCGTGACGCTTCATCTTTGGGACTATCCCGACGACGGTTCGGTCAAGGGGCGGTGCTGCGCGCCCGAAGACCAGCACGACGCGCGCAGGGTCGCCGATCATCTCGGGATCCCGCACTATTCGTTCGATAGGCGCGAGCTTTTCGCGCGTGAGGTCGTCGAGCCGTTCGTCGACGCCTACCTCGCCGGCAGCACGCCGAGTCCGTGCGTCGTCTGCAACCGTGCCGTCAAGATGTCCGAGCTCTTCGCCCTCGCCGACCGCCTCGGCGCGCGCAAAGTCGCGACGGGTCACTACGCGCGGACGGTGAAGGGAGCAGGCCGTGTCGAGCTCTACCGCGGGCGCGATCGGGACAAAGATCAGAGTTATTTCCTCTACACGCTGTCCCAAGCGCAGCTCAAAAGGATCGAATTTCCGCTGGGAGAAGCAACCAAAGTGGAGGTTCGCAACGACGCGCTGAGGCGCGGACTGCCGGGCGCGAGCAAAGGCGAAAGCCAGGAGCTCTGCTTCGTGCCGACCGGGCGTTACGATGCTTTCGTCGAACGACGGGCCGGCGATCGAGCGCGCCCCGGGCCCATCGTGGACGGACAGGGGCGCGTCGTCGGCGCACACCGTGGCGTTCATCGATTCACCATCGGGCAGCGCAAGGGGCTCGGCGTGGCGCTCGGAACCCCGGCGTTCGTCGTGGGAATCGACACCGAGACATCAGCGGTCCGGCTCGGTGGCGCGGACGAGCTCCTTCATTTCGGGGCGACTCTCACCGGTGCAAGGTTCTTCGATGACGTCGCTTTGCCCGTGCGAGCCGCCGTCCGCGTGCGCTACCGTCACCAGGGAGTGGCGGCGACGCTCACCCGCGACGACGCGACCGTCAGGGTCGCGTTCGACGAACCGGTGCGGGCCGTCTCGAGGGGTCAGATTGCGGTCGCCTACTCGGGAGATCGCGTGCTCGGCGGCGGCACGATCGAGCGCGCGCTCGGGGAGGCCTGCGCGTGAGAATCATCTATCTGCTCGCGGCCGCCTGCCTTTGCAGCGCATGCTCCCTCGGCGAAGGCGAGGGGGAGATCAACAGCGACAAGCTGTTCGTTTCAAGCTGCTGGGATGGCCCGTTTCAACTCGGCCCCGACTTCTTTGCAGCGCAGCCCTACCGCGCCACGGCGCTCTCGATCCGCGTCCAGCACGGCGGCGACACCGAAGAGGTTTCCGACGGGGCCATCATTCTCGTCGACGACATCAATCAGGTTCGGCAGCAAATCGCTGCGGACCCCAATGCGTCGTTCCGAGTCGGGCTCCCTCCCAACGTCGTGCCTCCGGGCTTTCCCGTCGTTCCCGATCCGAATCCCCCGCCGGTTCACCTGACGCTCTATTTGCATCGCTCCTGCCACGCCCAAAACTCGGCGCTTTATGCCGTCGACGGCAACATCACGTTCCACGCTCTCTTCAACGGCAATCTCAACGAAACCAACGCAGCCGAGAAGCTTACTTTTGCCGAGTTCACGGACATCTCCGTCGGCGATCCGCGCGATCGACTGCCGGCGAGCACCACCATCCAGCATGTCAGCCACCTGAAGGGAAACTTCAAATTCTACTTTCAGCGGGGTCAGCCGGCGCAGCCTTTCCCTTGAAGGAGCGGGTGATGCTGCGTCTCGAAATCACCTCCATCGCACCGGGTGGAGACGGGCTCGCGCACGTGATGCACGATAGCGAGCGGCGCGCCGTCTTCGTTCCGCGCGCGGCTCCGGGTGACTTGCTGGAGGCAGAAGTCGACTGGAGTCGAAAGCCGGCACGCGCGCGAATCTTGCGGCTGATCGAGGCGTCCCCCCTGCGGGCCGCGCCACCTTGTCCCATCGCGGATCGGTGCGGGGGTTGCGATCTCATGCACCTGGCGCTGCCGGCCCAGATGGACGTGCACAGAGACATCGTCGTCGCCACGCTCACTCATGCGTTGCGGCGGGTCGCGCCCGACGACCCTGGGAAGTCCCGGACGGGGGACATGACCTCGCAGCTTTCGGCGATTGTCACCCACGCTGCACCCCGCGACAGCGGCTATCGCACGAGGGCCCGCCTGGCGATCGCATCGGAGCGTGGTCGGATCGCGCTAGGATACCGGCAAGGCGCCAGCCACGCGATCGAGGACATTGCGCGCTGCTGGGTGCTCGATCCTCGCCTGGACGCGCTTTTGCCCGAATTGCGCGCGCTCTTTCGTGCCGAGCGCGGCCGCGGCGAGGTGAGCATCGCGCTCGGAGCTCGAGCGACGCCCGTGCTCGATGTCCGGTGGAGCGGCAAGCTCGAAGGTTCGTTCTTCGCGTCGCTCGAGGCGAGGGTCAAAGAGGGATCCTGGGCGGGCGCGGAGGTGTGGCTCGAGGGTGCGCGGGCGCCGGCAAGGTTCGGCGAGCCAGAGGCCGTCACCACGGGGGCCGATGGGGAGGCGCTCGTCGTCCCATTGGGCGCCTTCGCCCAGGCGCATCCGGCCATGAACGCGAAGCTCGGCGAGAGGCTTCTCGTGCGCGCCGAGCTCACCGGGCAGCCAGCGCTCGAGCTCTTCGCTGGGTCGGGCAATTTCACGGTCCTTCTTGCCCGTCATACCGGGTCGCTCACCGCGGTCGAGTCCGATGTGCGTGCCGTGGCGGCGGCGCGCGCCAACCTCGCCTCGCGCCGGCTCGGGGCGCGATGGGTCGAGGCGGATGCCGATGCGTTCGAGGTGCCGCACGCGGTTCGGACGGTCGTGCTCGATCCCCCTCGCGACGGAGCACCCGGTGCTGCCGCCCGCCTCGCGCGCTCGAAAGCCCGACGCGTCGTCTACGTTTCCTGCAACGTCGCGACGCTTGCGCGAGACCTCGCGACGCTCGTGTCCGGCGGCTTCCAGGTGTCCGGGGTGGAGATGTTCGAGATGTTTCCCCACACCAGCCACGTCGAGGTCCTCGCCGTTCTCGACCGCGGTGGGAGGCTCGCCCCGGAGGCGGGCCGAAGGCCGCGCCGACTCTTACTGGAGGAGTCATGATCAGTCGGGCCGACGAACGCTTTCGGCGCGAGGCCGACGCTTTCGGGCTTCGCTGCACTTGCGATTGGTGTGCCGCATTCGACGCCGAAAGGAACGAGTGCGCCTACGGTTACCCGACCGAGCCACACCGTCGCCTGCCGCTCGTCCACGACGGCGAGTTCATTTTCTGCAAGGCGTTCGAGCTGACATGAGACGTTCGCATCCTCCCGCTCTCTTCAAGATCGTCGAGCGCACCATTGCGGACGAACATCTCTTCGGAGCCGGTGATTTCGTGCTCATCGCCGTTTCAGGCGGACCCGACTCGATGGCGCTTTTGCACGTTCTCGCGAAGCTCGCGCCGCGACTCGGCCTTCGCGTGGTGGCCCACGGCGTCGATCATGGTCTGCGACCCGCGGCGGTAGAGGAGCTAGCGCTTGCGCAGGGCTTTGCGTCCGAGATCGGCGTGCCTTTCGCCTCCACCCGCGTCCACGTGCGCCCGGGGCCGAACCTCATGGCCCGTGCCCGCGAGGTGCGTTACGCGGCGCTCGAGGCAGCGCTCCTCGAATGGACCGAACGCGACGGCAGCGAAGGGGGCCACGGACGTTTCATCGCGACCGCGCACCACGCCGACGACCGCGCGGAAACCGTCCTCATTCGCTTGCTTCGGGGCACGGGTCCTGCTGGGCTCGCCGTGCTCGCTCCACGGGCTTCGCGTCTCGTTCGCCCCTTCGTTCGCGCTCGACGGACCGACATCGTGGCCCACCTGGAGCGTCATCGCGTCCCTCACGCGCACGATCCGACCAACGACGACCCGCGGTTTTTGCGCACCCGTGTGCGACGTGAACTCCTACCGTTTCTAGCGGAGCTGTCTCCCCGAATTGTCGAGCATCTCTGTGACCTTGCAGACGCGGCAAAAGAG
>Ga0075425_100003932_pt1 | contig 15207 bp, 16 predicted proteins | sample SoiMethybrSBSTD4_FD_75300 | JGI IMG/M metagenome (GOLD analysis project Ga0075425, IMG submission 75300) | Bulk soil microbial communities from a Populus tree surrounding site in Tennessee, USA - Soil MetaG P. TD hybrid SBSTD4 | ecosystem: Environmental > Terrestrial > Soil > Tree plantation...
AGGTGACCGGCGGCATCGAGCACCAGTCCGTTGGGGGAGAGACCTACCACGTAGTGCTGCAGATCGCGAATTGTGTTGTTATCACCAGCCGAAAGCTGTGGAAGGAGAGGTCCGATATTTTCCCGGAGCGGACGACGCGGATCAGGATTAAATGAAAGCAAAGCACGCAGGTGCGATACATAAGCGCTGTAACTCGCATACTCGCTTTGCCAGGTGTGCAATTGATCGGTAAGCCTGCGGTCTGCTTTGTCGTCGCCGGCGGCGATTTGTTCGTGAGTCCACTTCTTGGGCAGCTCTGTGACTACTCTCTGGCGAGCTTCAATCTCTTTCTTTAAAGCGGCCAATTCCAGATCGAGTTCGTCCGCTATTTTCGTCCATGCTGTGCGGTGGCAAGCGATTGTTTCTCGCAGGTATGCTGCAGCAGCTTGGCGGAGTTGTGCAGGCAGATCCGATTTAGCAAGTTCCTTAAGCAAAGTATGTATTTCATTCAGGTCGCTGTTGCGCAAATGCACGGCAGCGCGCTCGTTTCCATCAATATCGAGCCAGGCTGTGGGATATTTCGAAGCTTCCACTTTTAGATAGAACGAGGATGCACTGGGGGTGATGACTCGGTGGACGAGAGGATTTAAACCTTTCAGCTTGTAGTCGCTGAGTTGATAACGATCGGTCACTACATGATGAGCTCCTGCTGCGGGGCTATTAAAGAGGTCGGGAAGGCTGAAGGTCTGACTAACAATTCCCGGGACGTTGTTCATTCCGTGGTCTGACACCACAGCCAGAACAGTCTGGTGTGCCATAGGGCTGTTCTGGATGGCGGTCCATATGCGTCCTGTCAGAGTGTCCAGTCGCCGCAACACTTGATACAGGGCAGCCGGGTCATTGGTGGCGTGGGCGGCATGATCCAGGCTGCCTGTATAGAAGTCCAGATACAGAACTCCCGACTGCTGCAATGTGCGAATGAGTTCGAATACTATCTCTTCGTCGAGCTCTTCTTCGTGAGAGGGCACGCCGGCATGCGCGAGCATGGGAAGGATATTGGCCTTCGAAAACTGCCGTTTCATTGTGCCCTCCAAAGTGCTCCAGCGGACTCCGCGCTGAAACAATTGAAAGCTCTCGTACGACTGGGTATAGCCGAATTGGTTGATCACTAACGGAATGCCCGCAGAATCCAGCACTTCAACGCCTGGCATATCCACTTGTCGACCTCGTGCGTAGCCGAGATAAAAAGGAAAGAAATTCAGGTAGTCGTAAACCTCGCCCGTGTAACGGTCGTACTCTGCGTTGCCGCGAATGACAGTGTGCTGGCCGGTATCCAACAAGGACCACGAGGGCGCAGATAGACTTATGCCGCGCGTATAGAAGTTCTCGAAGACGGTACCGTTCTCACCGAAAATATGAGCGAACCATGGGAGCCGCGGTTTGCCGCTCGCTGGATCGATCTCGCGCATGTTGCGATATAGCAAGTCTGCATTAAGGCCGTCGATTTTGAGAATGACAGCTCGCAGTGCGGACTGTTGCGCACCATGCGCACCCGTACTGACAAGTAGAAGCAGAACCAGAACGCGAGTCACTTCTTCCTCTCAGGATGAAGATAAGAAAACGCCTCAGTCCTGCTGAGAGACGAAGCCGCAACTCGGGCCGCTTTGCTCTCCGCCGGTGAATCGGTGTGCTTCATCGCCAGGAGCACTCTTGTGCAGTCGGCCTGCAGCTCAACTTGTCGAGTGAGACTTCTGAGGCGTTCCAGTGTCGCCTCCGCGTGCGATCGCACATCGGGCGAAGCGATGCTTGACATCAATCCGCCCAGCTCGAGCACTGATGACTTGATATTCCGACTGTCGTATGCGGTCTCGGGCGGAGTGCCCGCCTGAACAAGAGAATCCAGGAGAGTCAGCTGGTAGGCTACACGGCGTTCCCGGTCGAGCATGAAAGTGTTTGCGGTCTTCGCTTGCGGCGTATAGAGCCCTAGGGTCGCGACATGCAGCATGCTCCTCTCTAGCTTCGTTTTCTTGCTTTCACCGAAGGAGGACAACTCGAAGCGTCGTTCCTGCTCGATTCGCCGCATTAACTGGCCAGTCTTTGCGTCTTGCTCGAGCAGTTTGTAGCCGGCAATGGCATGTTGAATCTCGTGTTGCGGGGCGGCATCGAGCGGATTAACCGCCAGCCACCTTAGGCGGTTCTGTGTATCCTTCTTTAGTGCCGGATCGATACGTTGATCGAGCGCCAAATCCATACGAAAATCCGAGTAACAATCCAGCCGAGCACCTTCGTCTAAGGCCGTCCCATGCCGCGCCATCACGAACCGATGAAAATCCAAACCGATGTAGAAGTACCAGTCTGCGAAATGTGAGATTCCGACGACTCCGCTTATCAATTCTGTGATGGAGCGCTGGGCCACTTCGCGCTGCCGTCTGCTCAGCTTGTGGCGAAAATCGATCAGCATCAGAGGCCGCTTCGGATAGTCAAGGCTGTAGACCGCCAGAGGAATAACTCTTGCCGAGTCGTTCTGGTTGAAGGCTCGTTCGTAAACAGGACCCGTCCAGTTCTTCAACCGGTCGTCGTTCCATGCAGGTGAAATGCCCAGGAGTTTCCAGATTGCACGCTGTGAAGTGTCCCCTGGGTCCGCCGATTTGTTTTGAGGAAACCAGAGGATTACGTAATGCTCTTGATTTCCGTTTAGGCGGAGAGGCTCGAAGATGAGTCCTGTCTTTTCAGCCCATTGGCGCAGAAGTTCTAAATTGCGGATGCGGATCCGTTCCTGCTCAAAGCCCGATTGCATGCCCACGGTCTTCGCCTGGCTCGCGCCCGTGAGTCCCCCGAGCAGCGGCTTGCGCAATTCCAGGCGGGCAATGACAGTATTCAGCTGCGACTGCGCTAGTGCCCTGGCGTCGTTCGACACTGGCGCCTGGCGAAGATAGCTGATCGCTTCTTCCAGATGGAGTCTCTCTGAGGCGAGGTTGTTGCTGCCGTACTCCCGTGTCACGCCCGTGCCGGAGTAGAAAGCGGATCGAACGCGGTCCACTGGATCAGGTTCCTTTCGATCCCCGACATCATTGGATTTTCGGGCGCGCTCAGATCCATGAGTGGTGCCATATCGCGCTCGCTCATCGATCCCGATGCTTTGCTTACGCGCCAGTAGAAGAAGGGTACGGCCGACAAGAGTCGCTCTCTCACACGCGGACGTGCATAAGTCAATAGCCAGACATATGTAACACGGTCGTTTTCCTCCGTCTCATCGCCGAGGGTGTCGCGCAGCACGGAAACCAATGGCACGTCTTGTTCTAAAACATTGCAGGCCTTACAGAAGAGCGTTAGCAACTGGGCGCTGTTACCTACAGGGGCAGTTTTCCAGAAATAAGGAGAAGGCTGGTTGATCGCTATTGGGATCCTCTCGCCTGACTCGACCCACTGGCGCAGCGAGGTTGTACTCGACGGCTTGTCCGCTGTCATGTCGGGGACGCTGGCCACCGATCGCGACTGTCCCTGGTTCTGACCGAGTGCACATCCGCCGAGCAGCGCAAGAGCAAGGACTGCGTTTGCGATTCCGTTTTTCATCCTGACAACCTTCTTGGTGTTGGCCCAGGATTGGACTTCTTCGCACGCCACACGACGGTGCTGTAGGAAGGCTTCTTTTGTGATCCGCCACGTGACTGCCAGGACAGTGCTGCCCAGCTGTTGGAGTAACTCATCGGTCATGCGACTCCACAATCGACAAAGGCACTTGACGTTGTTGTTCGCTGAGTTCGCCGCGATGTTCAAATTCGGCGGTAATCACGTACCGTTCCGGGACAGCCCAGATTTCAACTAGAAAATACTTTTCGTCTCGACCTACGAAAATCACTCTGGGATTCTCTTCTTCTTGGGGAACGGCATAGAGGATGAGAGAGACCCCGATACCTGCGTTTGTTCCTTTATGGTGGATCGAAGCTGAACCTGGAACCGCGTTGTCGAAGACATAGTCCCCAGCTTGAAACTCGCGGTCTTGTGCCCAAAACTTGAATGGAATGGTGGCCGTCGCGGTCACCACTTTTTGCGCCAGGCCGAGGCCTGACAGCAAAAGAAGCACGCATACGAAAGCTCCGGCCCGAAGTATTGCAAGTGCGAACCTTGAAAATGCCGCCGTCATCATGGGTTCCTGTGTTCGGCCGGACTCGTATTAGATTTCTTTCGCATCATGACAACTGCACCGCCCTCGTCGAACGAGACTTCGTCCATTAACGTCTTCATCAGGTAGATTCCACGACCGTGCGTCAACAGCAGGTTTTCTCGAGAGATCGGGTTCAGTAGGGCGGTGCTATCGAACCCTTTCCCCTGGTCCCGGACTGTGATTGAGACTTCTCCGTCCACGTAGCAGCGGCACGTGACGTTCACGCGCTTGTGGGGGTTCTCACCATTGCCGTGCATCACGGCATTTACTAGGGCCTCGTGCAGGGCCATCTCGATGTCAGTCTCACTTCCATCTGCGTTTCGAAACTTCAGAATGAAGCGCATGAGTTGATCCACGAATAGCGAGATGGCGGAGACTTGACTGGCAAGTGACTGTTGCAACTCGACGAACGGAACAGAATGAGCATTTCGCGGCAGAAGCGACAGAGATCGAGTGTGAACCATAGCTGCAATCTCCACTTGGAATTTTCGTGCCATTACTGGAGAAGGCAAGAGTCATGCCACATATCACTCTGAATTAAGTCATTGGTTCTAGAGCGTGGAATGCACAATCATCCGTCCCGGGTCTGGCGAATGTGTTGAAACTGTCGAGAGGGGCGATAGACTGATTTTTGAGCAGATATGGGACAAAGGGCCTGAACGGGATTTCACGCCAAGAGCGTTATCGTAGTTGCTTTTGCATCGCCTCAAGTTCAGCCCGGCAGATATTGCTGAACTCGCGCAAAGGATCTGCGCGCGTGGCCACTCTGGATTGCATTTGGTCGGGAGTAAGGTTTGGTTCCGAGTACGTACTAATAACGTGCTGAATAATCCCTTCAGCGCTCGTGAGCACTTCTTTTGACGAGCTCAAACGTTATTCGGCTTACAAGTGCGTAGGTAGGGATGAGCTCATTCGGATCTTGAAGGCTATGTTGGATGGCATCAGCAATGGCTCGCGCACTTTCGCTGATGAAGTCTGAATACAGCTGCTCGCGATGGAAAATTCTTTTGGCGAGGAGATCACGTCGATCTTGGTGGCGTTGGGTAATCCAGGTGCTCAAACTGGAAGCCAAAGCGCCGGAAAGCGAGCCAAAGATGGCCGCTAGCGCCGAGATGCTTGCCGGGTCCAATATCATTTGAAATCTCGTCGGAAAACTGCCCCTCCTTAGCGGTAGTAAAGAAAGATAAACCCTAAGAACCCCAACAGCAGGATCACCACGCAGAAGCAAATCACAAAAGGGGTATCGTCATTGTGCAGCTTCCGGTATTGTGGATCCGGCTCAAGGTAGAGAATTGCGTCGTATATATCTGGGTCGGTCATTTCGTCGAGATTCCAGTTCGATTCGTGTTTCTTTGCCATCACGTCCTCGTTAATGCATTGCAACTTGACCGCCTGCGCCTGGTTGGTTCTTGGCGAGCAAGAAGGACAAGAAAAACATCAATACGGAAACAATTGCCAAAAGCCAGTACACCTCGACATAAGAAATGGCTTGGGCCTGTCCCATTAGCATGGCGTACATCCTGGCGAGCGCCTGCCGTTGCGCATAGTGCGCGCCCAGTCCGACATGTGTCAGACGAGTCGCCAACGCCGTGACTGCCGCGTTAAAGCGCGGAGTCCGTGTGTATTCGGCCAGCACGGACTGGTGGTACTGACTTCGGCGCGCGATCAATGTAGTCACTGCCGACGTGCCTACGCTTTGCCCCATGTTACGCATGAAGTTCATCAGACCGGCCGCAGCATTGCTTTTCTCTTTTGGAAGGCCAACGTACCCGGCAGCCGTGAGCGGCACGAACAAGAATCCGACCGGCAAGTAGCCCACAATGCGAATCCACATGGCGGCCCGAAAACTTATAAGCAAATCAAGCTGCTTGCTCGAGATGTACATCCCTAGAGCCAGAGTGATCCACCCGAACGCCAGTAGGTAACGGGCCTGGAATCGTGCCAGGAGTCGGCCAACTAGCGGTAAAGCGAACAACAAGAGGATGGCTGCTCCCGACAGCACCATGCCCGCTGCTTCGGCCGTGTAGCCCATCAGTGTTTGCAGGAATTGTGGGAGAAGCACAGTCGAGCTGAACAGGACCACACCAACCACGAAGAACATCAGGTTGGTACTGGCAACATTGAAAATCTTGAACAAGCGGACGTCCACGATCGGTTCCTTCTGGAACCACTCCCAGATCACCAGCGAAACCAGACCGACCGCGGCAGTGACGATCAAAATGGTGATGAAATGCGATCCGAACCAATCGTCTTCTTGTCCTTTATCGAGAGCGACCTGGAGAGCCCCGACACCTATGGCGAGCAGAGCAAACCCAATGTAATCGAATCTGCCCGCACCCTTTTTCTCACGGGACAAATCAGGAGGATCTTGAAGCAGCTGATACACCAGCAGCACCGCCAAAATTCCGACCGGAACGTTGATGTAGAAAATCCAGCGCCAGGAATAGTTGTCAGTGATCCAGCCTCCGAAGGTGGGACCAACCGCAGGCGCACAGACGATAGTGATTCCATAAAGCGCAAAGGCCAATCCACGCTTCGCTTGGGGGAATGCGTCAGCGAGAATCGCCTGGGCCATGGGTTGAAGTCCGCCACCGAATGCGCCTTGCAGTACACGAAACAAGAGCAGCAGTCCAAGGCTCGGAGCGATACCGCATAAGAAGGAACTGACCGTAAACAACACAATGCACGTCAGGAAAAAACGTTTGCGTCCCAGCCAGCTAACCAGAAAGCCGCTGATCGGAAGCACGATAGCATTGGATACGAGATAGGTCGTCAGCACCCAAGTGCTTTCATCATTGCTTGCGCCCAGGTTGCCTGCGATGTGAGGGAGGGCCACATTCGCGATGCTGGTATCGAGCACTTCCATGAAGGCCGCGAGCGAAACCGCGACGCCGATAATCCACGGATTAACCTTCGGTTTCGTTGTTTGCTGGTCGGCGGGAATAGCTTGCTCGTCGTTCATCTGACCCTCACGCTGGGCCCAACTGACAAGCCTGGTTTCAGTAGTCTTTCAGCGTTGAATTCTTGTGTAGGAGAGCGGTCGAAATCGATTCGCACCGGCACGCGTTGCACTACCTTCACGTAATTTCCAGTCGCGTTCTCAGGCGGCAGCAAGCTGAACACCGAACCGGTCCCGCCGCCGAGGTTGGTCACGTGTGCTTTCCAGCTACGGCCGTATGCGTCGACCTTGATCTCGACCGGCTCGCCGGGCCTCATGTGCTCAAGTTGTGTCTCTTTAAAGTTGGCCGTTACCCAGACATCATCGAGGGGAACAACATCGACGAGTTCTTGTCCGATGCTCACGTTCTGGCCGACTTCTGCAGTCTTCTTCCCAACAATTCCATTCACGGGAGAGCGGATCACCGTATAGCTGAGATTGAGTTCAGCTTGATCCAACTGAGCCTTGCGTTGATCGACTTCCGCATTGGCAGCGTCGGCCTTGGCACGTGCCATCGACACCTGTTGTGGAGCAGTCTGGGCGCTCCGAAGGTCGGCTTTCGCCTGCAATACCTTTCCTTCTGCCTGATGCAGGACCTGCTCGTAGGACTGAACGGCCGCGGTGGCTGAAACAACAGCGGCCCGATTCGCCTTTGCCGAAGCTGAGGCTTGGTCATATTGTTGCCGTGAAATAACTCCCTCGTCGACAAGTTGTGTATACCGCGCAAGATCAGCGTCGGTTTTTTCGGCGTTTACTTGCACCTGTAGCAGTAAGGCTTTTGCTGACTCGAGATTCTGTTCTGCTGCTTCCACTCCCGCTTCCTGGTTGAGAATCGCGGCCTGTGAGGAATCGAGGGTGTTCCAAGCCGTTGCCGAGAGGACCGGTACGTTCCACATCGAACTGGCGGCAGTCGCTTCGGCGTCGGCCAAATTCGCCTTGGCTTGGTCGACTGCGACCTTGTAGTCCTTATGGTCGATCATTACGAGCACGTCGCCGGCGTGCACCAGCTGCCCCTCTATTACCAGCACTTCTTGAACTTGGCCATTAATGCGGGCGCTGAATGGCATGACATGGCCATTCACCTGCGCGTCATCCGTGTCTTCGTACAAAAAGGCATTCCGAATGAAATATCCAGCGACGAGAACGATAAGGACCACCCCGACGGAGATCACGAGCGTTTTGTTGTGGCGAGCTCTCGAAGGCTTATGCCGACCGTCACTCGCAACCATGTCGGGCTTCGTAGCCTCCGGCTCGTGCTGCGGCACCGTCGTCAGTTCTTCTTCACCTGGGTAGGTTGCTTGCTTTCCGGTGTTGTTTGACATTATTTTCCTCCGAAATATTGGCGATAACCGCACGCTATTCCGGGTGCGCGAGCTAGCGAGAGCTTTGCCAGTTGTGGTTGTACAGGCTGGTGATGAACCGATCATTGGCGCAAGCGAGAGCCTGCTCGGCTTGACCGCGGGCCATGTGTGCGCTTTCCCCGCCTTCGATTGTCGCCAGGTCATAAGGCAGAGCGCGGGTGATGGCCTCGCGCAGAGTCAAATACAGCACTTCAGTGGTCGCGGGATCGCTTGGCACGTTTCTGGTGACCCCAATAGCTGTAGCTGAGTTTTGACTTGGTCCCTGGCTAGTGGTCGGTGCTGTGCCTGCGGCGTATTGACCCATGGCTGTCACACCGAACAAAGGCATGGCGGTCATCGCCAGCACCGTCGCGTACAGGCGTGATGTAGACAGAACTGGTTGGGCAAAGTGAGTCACCCTATTTGCTCTCCTCTGCGAAAACATCGTTGTGCACGAAGGCTACCTGGAGCGAGTCGATAAGTTTCTCCAAAGCGCGAGTACGGGCCTCCCGAACCTCCAAAACCGAGCAATCAAGAAAGAAGGCGCAATCGCGCTCCGAGTAGTTATCCAGGACTGAGAGTACAAAGACGAATCGGTCGAAGTCCTCAAGTGCCAAAATAGCCTCGAGTTCAAAATGTCCGCCTGGAGGAGTCGATAGCTGGGCCCGGTAGGGGTAAACAATTGCAGACGAATAGGAATGGGGGACGCCGGATCGCGGCTTCACTTCACGAATTGCATTCTCGGCTACGATCCGCTTTGACCACGCGTGGGCCCACTGATTGAAAGCACGGTTTCCTTTGACAAGATGTTCAATACCGACTACAAAGCATCGTTCCGCCTTTTCGTGATCGCGGGTGAGTAGGAACGAAAGCTGATAGAGCGAATTCAGATCTTCACTGAAGGTTTCGCGAACGTCCTCGCCTCTCGCGTTTAGGTTCGCTTGCTGTTCATGAAATTGAATGTGCGCAGGTTCACTCATGTCTTCATCTCCCGATCATTCCCGGTTGCGCGGCGTGTCAGTTGTTTCAGGACGCGTTTCGTGAATACGCCATGGCCGCGAAATCTGATTCCACCGTTTATCAACTCCAGGATTACGTTCTCGCCTTCCTGACTGATCGTCGTTACGTGTTTCATTTCGATCACAAGTTCGCGGCCACGAAGATCTGCTCTTGCCTCTTGACACGTATTCCTTAATTCGGCAGCCCATGGCGCAACAAGTTTTCCTTCGACAATCAGCCGACGGTGCCTTGCGTTATCAACGAGCGAGATCTTCAGCATTGATTTTTCCCACGCTTGCGATAGGGCAAGCCACACGCCAAACTTGTGAGGACGTAAATCGTTGAATGCTCGGGAGATGGCCGCCAGAACTTGATATGTCGAGGTCGAACAGGTTGAAAGGGTCGAAAGTGTCGAGCTACGAGTGAGGGTTAGGAAAAGGCGGGGGAGTGAAGATCAAGCATACTGCTTGGCGTAGAGGCCGAACTTTTTCATGCGAGAAAGGAGAGTCGTGCGGTTTATCCCCAGGCGTGCAGCCGCACCGTCGCTACCACCCACACGTCCCTTACATGTAGTCAGCGCTCGTATGATCTCATCGCGCTGCTTTCTTTCATATCCGTCAGCGACGGTGGTTTTGTCGATTGGCAAATCTGTTCTTTCTCCAACGACGGGCCCAACTTCGGGGGGGTTGGCGTGCGGAAACTCGATGGTATTGGTCCTTTCCAGTTCTCGGAGTGGCGCCTCAAGCGATTTGCCGCGAGTGATTATCACCGCCCGCTCAATAAAGTTTTCCAGCTCACGGATGTTGCCAGGCCAGGTCCAAGCTGTAAGTCCCTTCATCACGGCTGGAGATATGGTTTCAATTTTCTTCTGCATTTGCTTTGCAAACTTCTGGACGAAGTAACTCACCAATTGTGGAATGTCTTCCTTGCGTTCTCGCAAAGGCGGTATCCGGATCGGAAAAACATGCAAGCGGTAGTACAAATCATTTCGGAATTCGCGAGCCGCAATCATTTTCTCGAGATCGCGATTGGTTGCCGCTACCAGGCGAATATTCACTTTTCGAGTGTGAGCGCTCCCCAATCGTTCGAATTCACGTTCTTGTAAGGCGCGCAACAGCTTTGGCTGAATCTCAATCGGGATGTCTCCCACTTCGTCCAGGAACAATGTGCCCTGATCCGCTAGCTCCATTCGTCCGGTCTTTTGAGTAATCGCACCGGTGAAAGCTCCTTTTTCATGTCCAAACAATTCGCTTTCGAGCAGACCTGTTGGAATGGCAGCGCAATTGAGCTTCACGAAGGTGCGATCTTTGCGTCTGCTGCGGTCGTGAATGGCGCGGGCAATTAACTCTTTCCCCGTGCCTGTCTCCCCCAGCAGGAGGACTGTGGAGTCGCTGGTAGCGACCGTTTCAACGAGTTCCAGAACATGTTTCAACGCGGGGCTGTTCCCGATGATGTTTTCAAAGTTCATCTCGCTGCGGATTTCTTCTTCGAGATACAGCTTCTCCTGGGCGAGTTTATCCTTCAGTTGTGAAATCTCTTGATATGTACAAGCATTTTCAATGGCGATGGCGATCTGGCCTGATGCCCGGCTGAGGAAATCGACATCTCCCGGCGAAAAGGGAGTCTCCGTCGTGCGTAGAATTGACATAATCCCGAGAGCCCGGCCGCGATTTACAAGCGGAATGCTGCAATAGGCCGTTAGGCCCTCCGCAACCATTATGTCAGATGCTTCGGAGACGAACTCGTTACCGTCGCAAGTGTGACTGACCACGGGTCTTAAGGTCTCCAGGGCTTTCTTGACAGCTGTACTTGGCCTAACAAGCAACTCTTCCTTGATGACCCCTTTTCCATGCGGGAAATCGATAGCGAACACCCTGAATTTCTCCGAGGCTGCATCTTGCAGCGAGATGGTGACACCTTCGGCATGAACGACTTCGCGTATGTTCGCCGCAACGGCGCGCAAGAGGTCCCGAAATTCAAGATTTGATGTGATTCGATTCGTCAGGTTCAGAAGCAACCGCAACTGATCACTTTGATGTTGCGCATGCCTGAGATTCAAACCATCATCAAGCGCGAACGCGACGACACGCCCAATGAGCCCCAAGAAGCTTATTTCTTCCTCGCTGAATGGATTCACTGTGTCGCGGATGATTCCGAAAACCCCCAATCGACGATGTGGAGTTATTAATGGAACGCGGATGCTCGAGCCGAGCCCCATTTTCTTTGCGTATTCCTTGAATCGGGGAAATCGCTCTTCTGCATCCCAATCTGGAGTATGCTGCGGGTCTCGGCTGTTGATCGCGGCCCACGTCGGCCGCTCTTCCATCGGCAGGTCCACCAAAGGGATTGGGCCCTTGCCCCACAGAATGTATTCGATTTCCTTGGAGTTCTCCTTCAACACAACGAAATACAGGTGGTCAAAATTGAGGAACTTGCCGATTTCTTCCGCGAGAGTTGTAGCCAGTTCTTCGGGTTCGCGGCACGCAGCGATCGCCTCGCTGATGCGCACAACCGCCTCATAACGGCGAGTGTCGCTCAGAGGCGCAATGATCAGGTCTGTGCTCATAGCCTTACAATCCAGAAACACCCGGCCTTTAATTCACCCCAAATGCACAAATAGATGATGACTCATTTCCTCTACAGGTCGCAAGAGAGTGCGCCAAGCGAGTTCCTAAAGGCTCCCGCGGGTTCAGGAAACGCGTGGACTGCGACGCAGCAGAAGCCAGCCATCTCTGGACCGACCGCCATTGACACAAAAATCGCGCTCACAGCTTACCTCGGAAGTAGTGATGACTCAAGCCGAGGGAGTCTTTCAAGTATTGTGTGGCTACCTCTTCAGCATGGCTTCTAACACAATCGACAGTTTCGACCCTTTCAACATTCTCGCGCCGATCGACTCTACGCTAACCGCCGCCTTTCTCTAGCACTTACGTGTTCGACGACTTTTGGCATCGCTCTTGCTTTCGAGGTGGGTGCGACGTTTTGAACGAATTGTGAGGGGATCATGTGGAAGATCACAACTCGCGACTTCACGCTGGAGGAAATCTTAATCATGGTTGCAATGAATCTTCTAGCCAGCACTGATACCGCCGCCCCAAACGTAAGAGGTTAGCGTCGCCGAAATGAAAAGGAGAACAAGAATGGGACTGAAGTACTCGATGAAACTAGCAGTAGCAATTGTCTGCGTTCTGGCACTGGTATCGGTGAGTGCAGCGGCGCAAGACATCATCCGATCAGAAGTGAGCCTCGAGGGCACGGGATTTTTCACTCATGACAGCTCGGGTAATGGTGATCTCAATCGTGCCACCAACACCGGCGGATTGCTGGTTGGCTACCGTTACAACTTCAATCGTTGGTTCGCAGTCGAGGCCAACTACGGCTATGACCGCAATACACAGATGTACTTTGGCAACACACTGGCGCGGGTACAGTCCGACATCCATCAGTTAACTGGCTCAGCGGTGGTGAAGCTGCCGGGGCTCGGCCGAATCCAGCCTTATGCGCTTGCTGGCGGCGGTGCTCTCGTATTCGAGCCGACCGGCAATGCTGGCGGCATTTTCACAGGGGCAACACAACAGACCCGGGGAACATTCCTGTACGGAGTCGGTGCTGATTACGTCCTCGCCAGGCATTGGTCGGTTCGCGCAGAGTATCGCGGACTAGTGTACAAAGCGCCCGATTTCAATCTCGCCGGACTTAACACGGATAGCTGGACGAACATCTCGCAACCATCAGCGGGTATCGTTTTCCGTTTTTAAACGCGCGGCCGAGGACGTGGTGCGGGTGTTCAACCAAATACCCGCGCCACGCGTACCGATGCCTCTTTAAGAAAGAACCACTTCGTAGTTTGAGAAATATGGAGGTCCGCAATGACCGCCGTGACAGCGGGGAACGCAGGAATCGGATTGGAGACCACGTGCGCCCCAACCGATGCGGACAACGGAACGGTTGGGCCGAGCAGCCTCCGCCTTGCGAGCAAAAGGACTACAGTGAAAGCGACTAGTCAATCCTTGCCAATCTCGGTATTGGATCTAATACCCTCGCGGGCAGGTGAGCCAGCGAGCAGGGCCATTGCGCAGTCGGTGGAATTGGCGCGGCACGTTGAGCAATTGGGTTACAAGCGCTACTGGGTAGCAGAACATCACTCCATTCAGGGACTGGTTTGCTCAGCGACGCCGATACTGATCGGACACATCGCGGCGGCGACCAAAAAGATTCGGGTGGGCAGCGGTGGAGTCATGCTGCCAAATCACGCGCCGCTTGTGGTAGCAGAACAGTTTGGAACTTTGGAATCCATGTATCCCGGGCGAATCGATCTGGGTTTGGGACGAGCTCCGGGAGGCGACTTTCAAACCATGCGCGCGTTGCGACGCGGTTTGGCTCAAGAAGGCGAAGATTTTCCGGCCCTGCTTGAAGAGTTGCGCACATACTTGGGACCTGAAAGACCTGGTCAACTTGTAAGAGCGATACCTGGACAAAACAGCAATGTGCCGATCACGTTGCTCGGATCGAGCGACTTCAGTGCTCAATTGGCAGCGGCGTTAGGTCTGCCATTCGCGTTCGCGGCACATTTTGCACCTGACGCTTTGTACGTGGCAGCGCAGTTTTATCGAGAACGTTTCCAGCCGAGCGAAGTATTGCAAAACCCGTATTTGCTTGTTGCGGTGCCGGTGATTGCAGCGAACACAGACGCTGCAGCGCAGCGATTGTTCACTGCTCCACAACAACGTTTTCTCCGAGTGATTCGGGGCGAGTCGCTGGAATTATTGCCTCCGGTCGATTCAATGGAGCCCCTTTGGAGTGACATTGAGAGAGCAGCGGTGGAGAACAGACTGGGCGCAGCAATTATCGGATCGGATGCAACCGTGCAGGCTGGGCTGGAGAAACTGGTGAATGATAGTCATGCCGATGAGGTAATCGTTGTGACGGATACGTACGAGCACAGAGACCGGATGGACTCATATGAACGGGTGGCTCGAATTGCCGCGGAAATCAAACTGGTAGCAAATGTTGAAAGGAGATTCAAATGAACAGTTCGAACAACCTACTCGTTTTGGGTGTAACAGGACAAGTAGGGAAACGTGTCGCAACGAATTTAAAAAGGAGGGAAGCAACCTTCTCGGTAGGGTCGCGAAGGAAAGCGAATCTGGAAGAGCTCGCAGATCAATTTGGAGCGTCGCGCTTTATCGATCTCGATGATCCACGAACTTTCGATGAGGCATTGAAAAACATCACCGGCATTTTTCTAATAACTGGGTATACGGTTGATATGCTGGTGCAAAGTAAATCACTCATCGATGCGGCAAAACGTAACGGTGTAAATCATGTGGTGCACCTCGGCGGATTCACGATAGAACACGACTCCTACGCTACCGTTTTCGCCTGGCATCAGATGATTGAAGCATATCTTCGCGATAGTGGCGTTGCATGGACGAATTTACATCCCAACATGTTTATGCAGAATTTCCTCTCAGTGTGGTCGATCAAAGGTGGTGTATACAGCGCATATGCTTCTAAAGCCATTGGGTTTACTGCTTTAGAAGATGTAGCGGAAGCTGCAGCAGTCATTCTCATGGAAGGGCCGGAAAAGCACAGTGGAAAGGACTATTGGTTTTCAGCGGACGTGCTTACTCCGCAGCAGGTGGCTGAAACTCTGTCTGCGGCTACCGGCGGTACGTTCACGGCCGCAGTTCGGAAAGCCGAGGGTTTCCAAAATGATGCCGTGCAGCCTGGTTCAGCATTCGAATCAGCGTATGCAAAGGGAGGATTCGAATTGTTCGAACAGG
>Ga0075425_100003933_pt1 | contig 15206 bp, 16 predicted proteins | sample SoiMethybrSBSTD4_FD_75300 | JGI IMG/M metagenome (GOLD analysis project Ga0075425, IMG submission 75300) | Bulk soil microbial communities from a Populus tree surrounding site in Tennessee, USA - Soil MetaG P. TD hybrid SBSTD4 | ecosystem: Environmental > Terrestrial > Soil > Tree plantation...
GTGCTGACCGGATTGCTGAACGCGCATCACAAGTTCGCGGTGCCGATGTTCGCGCCGCTGTTGAACAACATGATCGTGATGGCAACCTTCGTCACCTTCCGGGTCCTCCATCCGCACGGGATCCCGAGCCTGAAGACGCTGTCGAGCGGCGACAAGCTTCTCCTCGGCGGCGGGACGACCCTCGGCGTCGTCGTGATGACCATGGTGTTGTGGCCTTTCGTGCTGCGACTCAAGGACCAGCGTTACCGGCCGGCCGAGTTCGACTGGCGCAATCCGGCGATCCGGCACGTCGGCTCGCTCGCGAAGTGGTCGCTCGGGTACGTGATCGTGAATCAGATCGGACTGTGGGTCGTGTACGCCCTCGCGAATGGCATCGCGGGCGGGGTGACGGCGTTCAACGCCGCTTTCATCCTCTACCAGCTTCCCTACGGCATCTTCGCCGTTAGCGTGTTCACGGCGCTCGTCCCGATCCTGTCCGAGCATCACGTTCGCGGCGATGTGTCGGCGTTCCGCAACGATCTCTCACTCGGCGTGCGAACGACGCTGTTCGTCGTCGTGCCGGCCGCCGCCGGGTTCATCGCGCTCTCGCATCCGATCGTGCGCCTGCTCTTGCAGCACGGCGTGTTCTCCGCGAAGTCCACCACGCTCTTCGCGAACACGTTCCTTCTGATGTCGTTCGGCCTCGCTGCATACGCGGTGTTCATGCAGATGATGCGCGCCTGCTACGCGCGCCAAGACACGAAGACCCCGTGGATCGTGAACAGCCTCGCGGTGGTGTTCAACATCGCGCTGGCGATCCCGATGTTCCTGTGGTGGCACGTGCCCGGTCTCGGCCTCGCTCACGCGGTGTCGTACATCTTCGCCGCCGCGTTGGGCGCGTATGTCCTCCGTCGCCAGCTCGGCGGCATGGACGGCGCGCGCATCGTCCGCTCCGGCACTCGCATCTCGATCGCGGCCGCGCTGTCGGGGACGGCCGCGTGGCTCGTCGCTCGGGCGATCGCGCCGAACTCGGCCGCGCTCGGTTTCGGGAAGCAGATCCTCCAGGTCGGCGGCGGGGTCGCGGTCGGCGTCGGCGTGTACGCCGCGCTTGCGGCCGCGTTTCATCTCGACGAATTCCGGCCGCTCCTGCGGATGGTTGCGGGCCGGTTCGGACGGCGAGCGGAGGCGCCGTGATCGCCGCCGCGGGTGCCTCGCGCGCGATGGAGCGGGGCGGCATCGTCATCGGCTGGCTCATGCGGCTGGTCGTATCTCTGGCGATCGTCGCCGTGGGCGCATACGAAGGGGGCGCCGTGATCGTGGCTCACGTGCAATCCGATAGCGCCGCGACGGACGTCGCGGAAGAAGCTGCCCTCGCCTACGCGCACGCACACGACGTCGATCAGGCGCGAACCGCCGCCGAAGATAAGGCAACGACCGAAGGCGCGACGCTCGTCCGCTTCTCGGTCGACGCCGGCGCAAAGACCGTGACCGTGCGGGTCGAGAAGAAGGCTCGCACCCTGTTCCTCCAGCGCTTGTCGTTCACCAAGAAGTGGGCCGTCGCCGGCACGACGCGTTCGCAACCAGTGCCGGATTGACGATGAACATCGCTCCAGGGGCGACCGTCGGCGCGCGCTACTCCGTGCGCTCGAAAGCATGGGACGCGGGCGGCGGCGAGGTTTGGCTCGCGTTCGACGGCGTCCTCGAACGAGCGGTGCTGATCCAGACCTTCCCCAGAGCCGATCCGGCCGCGGTCGGGCGGGCGGTCGCGAAGGCGGCCCAGGTCACGCACCCCGGCCTCTGCCAGATCTACGACGTCCTCGTCGATCCGCCGGGCATCGTGTTCGAGCATGCACCGGCCGGCCGTCTCGCCGAGCGCTCCGGTGGCGCGCTGCCGCCGCCGGTCGCCGCGCGGATCACCTGCCAGCTGGCCGCAGCGATCGAAGCGTTGCACGAGCATGGCATCGCGCACGGCTCGATCGGTCCGTCGACGATCACCTTCGACGAGGAGGACCGACCCAAGCTCGCGCCGGCCGCGGCATCGGAGCACCTCGGGTCAGACGGGGCCCCCGACGCCTACGCGCCACCCGACGGCGACGACGCCGCGCGCGACCGGTACGCGTTGGGCGCCGTTGCGTACCGGCTCTTCACCGGCAAGGAACCATCGCCGAACGCGCCGCCGCCGCGAGCCGTGAAGCGCGGCCTGCCGCCGGCCGTCGACGATCTTCTGGCTCGCGCGCTGGGCCGGGATGCAGCGCACCGCCCGAGCGTCCAGGAGTTCCGCCGCGTACTGTCGCCGATCGCGTCGGTCGAGCCGCCGGAGCGCTCGCCGGGGTTCTTCCGACAAGAGGCGAGCTGGCTCGTCCCGGTTGTGCTCGTCGTCGCACTCGCCGCGACGGCGATCACGCTCGGCGTGCGCAAGGTCATCGCACCAAACGCAGGCAAGCCGACGGCGCAGCCGGCCGCGTCGGCGTCGCCGTACGAGGTCGCCTCGGTCGCAGATTTCGACCCGCCTCCCGGGAACGGACAGGAGCACCCCGATCAGGTTGGGCGCGTCACCGACGGACTCGCGACGGCATGGTCTACGGTTGGGTATGCATCTGGTGGGTTGGACGGACGCAAGAAGGGCGTCGGGTTGTTGTTCGACCTCGGATCGGGGCGGCGCGTCGGACGTATCCTCGTTTCAACGCCCGACCCGGGTTGGGTCGCCGAATGGCGCACGGCCGACACCCGCGGTGGCAGCGCCGACGATTTCCAGATGGTCCAGCAGTTCACCGCCGAGGGGAGCACCACGGTTGCGATGTCGGCTCCGGTAACCGCACGCTACTGGCTCCTGTGGATCACGCGACTCGTCGATTCCGGCAACGGCAGCCGCATCCCCTTCCAGGCAGAGGTTTCCGAGGTTTCTTTCTTCGCGCGATAGCGTCGGGAACCGCGCTCGTCGGGGTATAGACTCCGCCGAGATGCACGTAAGCACGGCCGCCGAGACGGATCGCGACCGGTACAACGCTTTCGTCGCCTCGAATCCCTCCGCAGACGTTCTGCAAGCGTGGGAATGGGGCGAGGTGAAGCGACGGTCGGGCTGGGCCGCGCGCCGGTACATCGTCGAAGACGACGGACGGATCGTTGCGAGCGCGCAGGTGCTCGCGCGCCGCCCCGTACGCGGAACGCCGCGACTGTTGTACGCGCCTCGAGGCCCCTTATTCACCGATCCATCGTCGGGCGCGGTCGAGGCGCTGGTGTCGGAGATCAAGAACACCGCGGGCGACGGGTTCGTGCTGAAGTGCGATCCGCCGTTCGAGGAGGGCTCAGCGGACGCGGCGGCGATCGAGCGCGCCGGGTTGACACCTGCGCCGGCGACAGGCTTCGGCGGCGTGCAACCCAAGGCCGTGATGGTCCTCGACCTCGAGCCGGACCTCGAGAAGATCCTCGCGGGCTTCCATTCCAAATGGCGTTACAACATCCGACTCGCCGAGAGGAAAGGCGTCGAGGTCGCGCGGGTGGACCGGGACGAACTTCCGGTCTTCTACGACTTGCTCGTGGAGACCGCGCGACGCGACCGTTTTTTGATCCGCGGTCGCCGCTACTTCGAGGATCTTTTCGACTGCCTCGAGCCGGCGGGACAGATCGCCATGTTCCTGGCGCGCTACGAAGGCGCCGCCATCGCGGGAGCGCTCTGCATGGGGTTCGGGCCGCGGCTCACCTACGTCTACGGAGCGTCCTCGAACACGAATCGCAAGGTCATGCCCAACCACCTGACGCAGTGGTCGATGATCCGTTGGGCGAAAGAGAAGGGGTACCAGATCTACGACTTCCGCGGTGTGTCGCCGGTGCGCGACGGCAAGCCGGTGGAGGAGCACCTGGCCGGGCTCAACCGGTTCAAGGAAGGGTTCGGCGCCCGGTACGTCGAGTACGCGGGCACGTTCGATCTTCCGCTCCGCCCGGTCGTTTATCGCGCGTGGCGGTGGGGTGCACCGGCCGCGATCGCGACGCTGAAGCGCCTCCGGCGCGGCAGCGCTGCAGCCGAGGACTAGCCGGTGCCGGATCGGGCGCGCACGGCCTGGGTCGAGGTTTCCCGCGGCGCGCTGAACCGCAACTTCTCCGCGGTCCGCCAGCACGCGGCCACCCCGGTCTGCGCCGTCGTCAAGGCGAACGCGTACGGATGTGGCTTGCTCGAATGTGCGCTGATCTTCCACCGCGCGGGCGCGAAGATGCTGGCCGTCACCCGCGTCGAGGAAGCGCGCGAGCTCCGGGACGCCGGCGTCGCGGCCGACCTGTTGATCCTTGCGCCGCCGCCGCGCGAGCTGCTCGTCGAAGCGATCACGATGAACTGCGTGGTCTGTCTCGCCGACGGCGCGGACGTCGAGCCGTACATCGAAGCAGCGCGCGCCTCGGGACGGACCGCGCGCGTCCACCTCAAGGTCGATACCGGCATGGGACGACTGGGCGTCCGTCCCGAGCACGCGCCCGGCGTCGCCCAACGCATCGCGTCGGCGGAGGGACTCACGCTCGACGGCGCGTGGACGCACTTCGCCGACGCGGCCGGGGTGTCGGGGCGTGCGCAGCTCGACCGCTTCCTCGCGGTCCGCGCCGCCGTCCAACGGTACGCGCCGCGCGCGATCATCCACGCCGCGAACTCCGCAGCGACGCTCGCGCTACCGGCCGCGCGACTCGACATGGTGCGGGTCGGCACGCTGCTCTACGGGCAGAGCCCGGCAGGTGTGCGGGCTCCGTTCAAGCTCGACGACGCGTTCTCGTTCCACGCCGTCGTCGTCGCAGTTCGCGAGCTTCCCGCAGGAGCAACGGTCGGATACGGCGGCGAGTGGAAAGCGAAACAGCCGGCTCGCGTCGCGACCCTCGCCATCGGATACGCGGACGGGTTCGGCGTCGAAACGGTCGCACGCTCGGAGTCGATCACCGAGGCCGCGCGCACCGGCGGAAGGGTCGCCGCGATCGCGCTCGGACGCCGACAATCGCCGCGCTTCGTGTGGTTCGGCTCGCGGACGGCGCCGGTCGTCGGCCGCATCGCGATGCAAGAGGTCAGCGTGCTCGTCGACGATCTTCCCGACGTGCGCGTCGGATCGGTCGCGCGCATCCCCGCGCGCCGTCTGCTCGTCGGCACTCACGTCGAGCGGGTATACGTCGCGTGAGTACTCAGGACGACGCCGAGCTTCTCTCCCGATACCGCGAGGGCGACACCACCGCCTTCGACGAGATCGTCACCCGCAACGAACGACGAGTGTTCGCGATCGCGCTGCGCATCTGTCACCACCACGAAGACGCGCGCGACGTAACGCAGGAGGTCTTCGTCACCGCGCTCCGCGCACTCGCCACGTTCCGCGGAGAATCAAAGCTATCCACCTGGTTCCATCGCGTTGCGACGAACGCTGCGCTCGATCATGTACGCCGCCGGCAACGCCGCGAAGGGGCGAGCCTGGACGAGCTCGGCGACAGCACCGATCCGTCGCCGGGCCCGGAATCCGAGGCGATCGAGAGCGTCCGGGCGCGCGAGGTACATCGCGCCCTCGCACGGGTCGGCGTGGAGCACCGTGCGGTGCTCGTCCTGCACGACCTGCAAGGCCTCGACTACGCGGAAGTGGCGGCCGCCCTGGAAGTACCGGTCGGAACGGTCAAAAGCCGCCTGCACCGCGCGCGGCTCGCGCTGGCGCGCGAGCTCGGACATCTCAAAGACGCGGAACCGAGCGCCGACCCCGAGCCTCTAAGGTAGGTGAACCCGATGCCGCCACACGACGAACTCGACCTGCTCTCGGGCTACCTCGACGAGGAGCTGGACCAGTCCGAGCGTGCGCGCGTCGACGCGCACCTGCCGGGCTGCGCCGAGTGTCGCGAAACGCTCGCCGCCCTGCGCGCCACGGTCTCCGACTTGAAGACGCTTCCGACTCCCGAACCGACCGAGCAGGACTCCTGGGCGTTGCGGTCCGCGATCGCTCGAGCGCGCAAGCCCTCGAAAGCGTGGCAGCGTGCGTTGTTCGCGTCGGGCGCCGTCGCGGCGGCTTTGGTCGGGATCATCGCGATCACGCACCAGGGGTCGAACAAGCACGAGACCGCGGGAATCGCGGCCGCGCCGGACCACACCGTCCAGCTTTACGGCGACGCGCAGAACTTCGACACGTTGGGGGCTCACAACTACTTCTTGAGCGTCATCGGAGTCGCGCCGACGAACGCACCGATCCCGGGCGCGCTCCCAGCCCAGGCGCCGACGCGCGGCGGGAAAAGCACCGCCACCAATCAAGAAGCTCGAAGTTTCTACACGTACGACATGGCGGAGAGCTCCTCCGAGCCGATCGATTCCGCGACCAGGCGCCAACTGGATCGGTGCGTGCGGATCGTTCGGGGTCAGACGCAGGAGCTGCTGACTCCGTTCCGTTACGAGACCTCGAGCTACAACTCCACACAGGCGTTCTTCCTGATCTTCAAGGCCCCCAGCCGGTACGAGTTCTGGGTCATGTCCCGCGCGACCGATCACCTCTGCGACGTCCTGTACTTCGCCCAAAGCTGAGCGGGCTCGGGAAGGTCCGGCCCGGCCGCTGCGTTACAATCCAGGCACTTCCCGCTCTCTGAAGGGCTTTCACGTGGCCGAAAACGTCGCGATCGTGGGTTCGGGCCCGGCCGGCTTGACGGCCGCGCTCTACAGCGCGCGCGCGAACCTCGTGCCCCTCGTGATCGAGGGCGCGGCGCCGATGGGTCAGCTCATGCTCACGACCGAGGTCGAGAACTATCCCGGCTTCCCCGACGGCATCCTCGGCCCGGAACTGATGGAGAAGTTCCGCGCACAAGCCGAGCGGTTCGGGGCGAAATTCATCACCGCCGACGCGACGAAGGTCGACCTGTCGCGCCGGCCGTTCACCATCGAGGTCGGGGAGGCCACGTACGAAGCGCGGACGGTGATCGTGTCGACGGGCGCGGCGGCGCGCATGCTCGAGATCCCCGGCGAGCGCGAGTACCTAGGGCGCGGTGTATCCACGTGCGCGACCTGCGACGGATTCTTCTTCCGCGGCGTTCCGCTCGTCGTCGTCGGCGGCGGCGACAGCGCGATCGAGGAGGCGCTGTTCCTCACGCGGTTCGCGTCGTCGGTGACGGTGGTGCACCGGCGCGACAGCCTGCGCGCGTCGAAGATCATGCAGGAGCGCGCGTTCGCGAATGAGAAGGTCGACTTCATCTGGGACACCACCGTCGACGAAGTCCGCGGAGCCGACGGCAAGGTCACGACCCTCGGCTTGCGCAACGTGAAGAGCGGCGAGACGCGCGACCTGGATGTTGGAGGTTTGTTCGTCGCGATCGGCCACGACCCGAACTCGGCCTTGTTCAAAGGCCAGCTCGACATGGACGACGCCGGCTACCTGATCGTGAAGCACCCGAGCACCGCCACGAACGTCGACGGCGTGTTCGCTTGCGGCGACGTCGTCGACCACGTGTACCGCCAGGCGATCACCGCGTCGGGGATGGGCTGCGCGGCGGCGATCGACGCGGAACGCTGGCTCGAAGCCCAGGGCCACTGAGCCCAGAGGTTACGGTCTCGGTTCGGGAACCTTCCCCGGGACGCGTTCGGCACGAGGCTCGACCGGATACTTGGTCCGCAGCCAGTCATTGACGCCGAGCGCCGCGACCATCGTGACGATGCTCGCGCCGAACGTCACCAAGGCGCCCACGAAGCCGGACAGGTTCTTGTTCCCGGTGCCGACCGCGACCGCGCCGACGGCGACGAAGAACGCGAATTGGATCGTGATGCCCGCCGTGCAGGCGGCGATCCAGCGGAGGTATCTGGGCATGACCGCCAAAGTCTATGCGCGCTAGCATCTCGCCGCGTTCGGAACCGGGACGACAGGGGGTTACCGTGAAGATCGACAGGATCGACGCGTGGATCTGCCACTTCCCGCTTCCGGCGCCGTTCTCGCCGTCGTGGGTGCCCGGCCTCGCGATGCAGAACAGCTCGGCGGTCGTCTATCGCGTGCATTCCGACGAAGGGCTCGACGGGTACGCAGGGTGGATCGCGTACGCTGACGAAGCGCGCGGCCCTGTGAACCTGATGCGAGCCTTCCTCACCGGACGCGACCCGACGCGGCCGAAGGAGATCCGCCCGTTGTTCGAGACGGCGGTGCGCGTCCTCGGCCAGCGTGTGTGGTTCCTCGAAACGGCGATCTACGACCTCGCCGCGAAGGCCGCGGGCCTGCCGCTGTACCGGTACCTCGGCGGCGCGCGCGACCGCGTCCCCGCCTACGCGTCCTTCGGCGAATTGCGCAAGCCACGGCAGCGCGCCGACGACGCGATCGCTGCGATCGAGCACGGATTCAAAGCGATCAAGCTCCGGCCGCGGCACGAAACGATGGCCGAAGACGTGGAAGAAGTACGCACCGTGCGCGAGGCCGCCGGCGACGACCTCGTCATCGCGACCGACGCGAACCAGGGCTGGCGCGTCGACACGTTCGCGACCGGCCAGCAGGTTCGTTGGGACTTCAAGCGTGCGCTCGCCACCGCGCGCGCGTATGAAGAGTTCGACGTCGCGTGGCTCGAAGAGCCGCTCGACCAGTTCGACTTCGAGGGCTACCGGCGTCTGCGCGACCAGACCACGACCCCTATCGCCGGCGGCGAGCTCGCCGGCGACGTTTGGCCGCTGCGCGAGATGATCGAGCGGCGTGCGCTCGACATCGTTCAGCCCGACGCGACCTTCACCGGCGGAATCGCCGGAGCGATGGAGATCGCGTCGATGGCGCAACACTTCGGCCTCGGATTCGCGCCGCACACATGGTCGAATGGGCTCGGGCTCCTCGCGAACCTCCACGTGCTGGCGGCCAGCCACGGCGCGTGGCTCGAATACCCGTACGACCCGCCCGGGTGGGTGCCAGAGGCGCGCGACGCGATGCTCGAATCGCCCATCCGCGTCGAGGCGGACGGGATGGTGACGCTTCCGACGGAGCCGGGCCTGGGGATCGAGCTCGACATCGAGCGGATCGAAGCCCACGGGACCGCGATCTGAGGCCGCTCAAACCGGGCAACCGCCGCCCGACAACAGGAATACCGGCAGCCGGCACGAACGTTTGAGGCTGCAGTACTCGTCGGTAGAATCACGAAGCGGCGCCGGCCACGGCGCCTGCACCGGAGGTGTGTTGGATGGCAGGCCCCACCGTAGAGGTAACGGACCAGGACTTCGAAGAGAAGGTCATCAACAGTCCGGTCCCGGTCATCGTCGATTTCTGGGCCGAATGGTGCGGGCCGTGCCACATGGTCGCGCCCGTCCTCGAAGAGATCGCCTCCGAGAAGGCCGGCAAGCTGACCATCGCCAAACTCGACATCGACGCCAACCCAGAGACAGCGCGTCGGTTCGGCATCTTGTCCATCCCCTCGATGCTGCTGTTCATCGACGGCGTCGAGAAGCGCCGCCTCGTCGGGGCGCGCGGGAAACAGCAGATCCTCGGCGAGCTCTCAGAGTTCGTCGCCTAACCACCATCCCCATGGGGCGCGGGCCCCGATGCTGATCAAGCCGGGCCAGCGCTCGAGCGCCGTTCGCGACATCCAGCGACGGCTGGTTGCCCTCGACCTGCCGATCGCGCCGGCCGAGCTCGACGGTCAGTTCGGGGAAACCACCGTCGCCGCGGTTCGCGCGTTCCAGGAACGCCGTGGGTTGGTGGTCGACGGGCTCGTCGGCGACGAGACCTGGCGGGAGCTGGTCGAAGCATCGTGGCGTCTCGGCGATCGAACGTTGTACCTGCGCGCGTCGGCCTTGCGGGGCGACGACGTCCGCGCGCTCCAGGAACGGCTCGGCGCGCTCGGCTTCGACGTCGGGCGCGTCGACGGCATCTTCGGGCCGCGCACGGCACGCGCCGTGCGCGAGTTCCAAGCGAACTACGGCATACCGGCGGACGCGATCGTGGGCCGCTCGACGTTGCGCGCGCTCGAGGGGCTCCCGGCGGTGAGCGGCCTGACCTCGGCCGCGGCCGTGCGAGAGCGTGAAGCGCTCAGGCGGTTCGGGCCGGGCATCGCCGGACTGCATGTGGTCCTCGACGCGGGACACGGCGGTGAGGATCCCGGCTTCGTCGGGCCGGCCGGAACGCGTGAGTCTGAGGTCGCGGTCGCCCTGACGCGCCGGCTCGCCGCCGCGCTCAGCGCAGCAGGCGTGATCGTGTACCCGACGCGGGAACCCGATGCCGCTCCGACCGACAGCCAGCGCGCGGCGCTGGCGAACGCGCTCGACGCCGATCTGTTCGTGTCGATCCACGCGGCCGGTGCGAGCGACGCCGGCGCGCGCGGCGCCGCGGCGTACTTCTTCGGTCACGAACGGTTCCGCTCCGAGGCCGGCGCGCGCTTGGCCGAGTGCATCCAGCACGCCGTCGTCGAGCTCGGGATGGCGGACGCCGGCGTGCACGCGAAGCAGTACGCCATCCTGCGCGAGACGCGCATGCCCGCGGTGCAGATCGAGCCGGGGCACCTCACGAACGTCGATGACGAGTCGTTCCTCGCCGATCCCGCGTCGCAGCGCCGGATCGCGGAGTCGATCGCGATCGGGCTCCGTGAGTTCGCGCGCGCGCCGGTCGCGCCGGGAACGTAGCTGCGCAGCTGCTTGGCCGCGCGCTTAGTGCTGCACCGAGCGCGCCGGGCTGCGCGCCGGCGAGGGGATCGTCACGCTGCGAAGGAACTCCTCGAACGCCTCGGCCGCCGACTCGGTGAGCTTGGCGATGGACCGGACGTCGATCCGCATGAGCGGGAAGCGCGCATGGTCACGGCGCACCTTGAACCCGATCCGCTCGCAGAACTCAGCCGGGACGATGCAATCGGGCCCCGCCCACGCGCGGTCCGCGAAACATTCCAGCGCCCGCCTGCCGTGCTCCTTCGCGTCGCGCAGCACGGCTTGCACCATCGCTTTGCCGAGCCCGCGGTGCACCGCTTCGGGCAGGACGTGGACCGTGGCGAGGAACCACGCGTCCTTCGACACGCGCGCCGGGAAGGACTCGGAGCGGGGGAATTCCTCCGGCGGGCCGGCGAGCGCGAACCCGACGATCCGTCCGTCCACCCGGGCGACCTTGCCCGCGGTGCCCTGTTGCAGGCAGATCGACGAGGCCCAGACTTCTTTCTCGAATTCCGGATCGGCCTCGACGGCCATCGCGCGCTCCAACGGAGAGAGTTCCCAGAACACGCACGCACGGCAGCGCAGAGGGATGTCTCGCAGTGTTTCGAGCGTCAATTCCTCGACGCGCTTGGTCACGTGGGGCGGAGCTCCTTAGGAGGGAGAACGTTTCGCGTCGTCGCGACGCGCGAAAGCGCGGACCAACAATCCCATAACCACGCCGAGCACGACGCCGATCAACGCGCGCCGCACCTCGGAGCCCTCGGCGACCGCGGCGCTCACGACGCTCCGTCCCCGATTGCCTTGCGGATCCCGCGCGTGGCCTGACGGATGCGGTGCTCGTTCTCGATGAGTGCGAATCGCACGTGGTCGTCGCCCGCGCGCCCGAACCCGACGCCCGGCGACACCGCGACGTTCGCCTCGCGCAGCAAGAACTTGGCGAACTCGAGTGACCCCATCGCGCGATGCTGTTCGGGGATCCGCGCCCAGACGAACATCGTCGCCTGCGGCGACGGCACGTCCCATCCGGCTCGGGTCAGGCCGTCGATAAGCGCGTCGCGGCGGGAACGGTAGATGTCGCAATAGACCTTCGTTTCAGCCTCGCACTCGTTGAGCGCGATGATCGAGGCGATCTGGATCGGCTGGAAAACGCCGTAATCCAGGTACGACTTCAAACGCGTGAGCGCCGCGATAATCGCGGGGTTTCCCAGGACGAACGCGATCCGCCAGCCCGGCATCGAGAACGACTTCGACAACGAGAAGATCTCGACACCGACGTCCTTCGCGCCGGGTGTCGCGAGGAAACTCGGCGGGCGGTAATCGTCGAACGCGAGGTCCGCGTACGCGAAATCGTGCACGACCATCAGATCGCGAGCCTTCGCGAAATCGACGAGGTGCTCGAAGAACGCGGAGTCCACGCATGCGGTCGTTGGGTTGTGCGGGAAGCTCGTGAGCACCATCCGCGGACGAGGCCAGGTTCGCTCATACGCCTCGAGCAGATTGGCGAAGAAGTCCTCCTCCTCGCCGAGCGGCACCGAATGCACGTCCGCGCCGGCCAGCGCCACCGAGAAACTGTGGATCGGGTAGGTCGGCTCCGGAACGAGACAGGTGTCGCCCGGCTGCACGAGCACCCACGCGAGATGGCTGATGCCCTCCTTCGCGCCGATCGTCGCGATCGCTTCGGTGTCGGGATCGATGGAGACGCCGTACCGGCGCTCGTACCAGTCGGCGATCGCGCGGCGGAGCTTCGGGATACCGCGGCTCGACGAGTACCGGTGGTTCTTCGGGTTGTGCGCGGCTTCGGTGAGCTTGTCGACGACCGCTTGCGGCGACGACAGATCGGGGTTGCCCATGCCGAGATCGATCACGTCTTCGCCCGCGCGGCGCGCGCTTGCCTTCAATTCGTTGACGACATTGAAGACGTACGGCGGCAAACGGTCGATCCGGCGGAACTCCACGTGGGTCCTCCTGTCGAGCCGGGTGGCGTTACGCGTCCTGGCGCGCGATCCGGCGCCAGATCCGATCGAGGTCTTCCATATCGGCGAACTCGATCGTGACGCGCCCGCGGCGGCGTCCGACTTCGACGCTCACGCGCGTGTCCAGGATATCGGATAGCCGTTTTTCGACCTCCAATATCGCCGCCGGGCGCTCGACGCGGGACCGCGAAGCTCGGACCGACAAACCGGCGCCGCCCGCGACGAGCTTGCGGACGAGGTCCTCGGTCTGCCGGACGGACAGGTTCTGCGCGACCACCCGCTGAGCTACTCGCTCCTGACTCTCCGGATCGACCAGCCCCGCGAGTGCGCGCCCGTGGGCTGCCGTCAAGGTTCCGCCGGCGATGCGGCGCTGCACGGTTGGCGCCAGTCCGAGCAAGCGGAGCGAATTCGTTATCGCCGCGCGGCTGCGCCCGACCCGATCGGCGAGCTCCTCGTGAGTCAAACCGACATCGTCGAGCAGCTGCCGGTACGCGGCCGCTTCCTCGAGCGGGTTGAGATCCTCGCGGTGAAGGTTCTCGATCAGCGCGTCGCGCAGGAGATCTTCCTCGCCCGCCTCGCGAACCACGGCGGGTATCCGCTCCAATCCCGCACGGCGTGCCGCGCGCCAACGGCGCTCCCCCACGACGAGCTCGAAACCGCCTTCCGTCAAAGGCCGAACGACGACGGGTTGCAAGACCCCCACCGCCTTGATCGATGCGGCGAGCCCGTCGAGCGCGTCGTCGTCGAACTCGATGCGCGGCTGCCGGTGGTTCGGCGCGATCTCTTCGAGCGGGATCTCACGCAAGGACGCGGACGGGGCTTGCAACAACGCGCTGAGCCCGCGCCCCAAGCCGCCGCGCCGTTCGCGGTCGCCTCCGTCGATTGCGGTCATGTGGCCTCCCTCGTGTCGGGCGCGGCCGATGTTTTGTGCGCCCGTTTCGCGTTCCATCGATCGATGAATTCCTTCGTCAGGTCGCGGTACGCCTGCGCTGCGCGCGTCGTCGGGTCGTAGCGCGTGATCGGACGTCCGAAGCCCGGTGCTTCCGACAGGCGCACGCTGCGCGGCACGATGGTGCGGAACACGTCGTCGCCGAAATGACGGCGCACCTCTGCGACCACCTGCTCCGCCAGCCGCGTGCGCGCGTCGTACATCGTGAGCACGACGCCGCCGATCGCCAGGTTCGGATTCAAGCCATCGCGAACGAGCTCGAGCGTGCGCAACAACTGTCCGAGTCCTTCGAGCGCGTAGTACTCACACTGGATGGGAACGACCACCGCGTCGGCGGCGACGAGGGCGTTGATCGTCAACAGCCCGAGCGACGGCGGCGAATCGATCAAGATCGCGCGGTACCGGTCGCGCAACGGCGCCAAAACGCCGCGCAATTTTCCTTCGCGCGCGAACGCGGAGACGAGCTCGATCTCCGCGCCGGCGAGGTCGATCGTCGACGGCAACACGCTGAGACGCTCGATCTCGGTTGGACGGATGCCCTCGCCTGGATCGATGCCGCTCAGGACTTCGTAGGTTCCAACCTTGACCGACCTTCGGTCGATCCCGACGCCGGTGCTGGCGTTGCCCTGTGGGTCGAAGTCGACGAGGAGCGTCTCGATCCCCTCGTCCGCGAGACACGCTGCCAGACTGACCGCCGTTGTGGTCTTGCCGACGCCGCCCTTTTGATTGGCGAAGGAGAAGACCCCTCGAAAACTGGCAATATCTAGCTGATAACCGCCCCCACCCGTCTCGGGCAGATGGTAGATGCTTCCAGCCAGCGGTTTCATCCCTCGCGGGTCATCATAGAGAAGACCCCCGGCGAGTCAACGTTGTCGATATCCGCTAGGCGGACAACAGTCGCTCCAGGCACATCGGAAGCTTCGGCCCCGACTGCGACGATCGCTTGCCCGCCGGGCCTGACGAGGTGCAGGAGCGCTGCCAGTGCCGCGCCCGGCTTGGTGAAAGCCCTGGCTACGGCGACGTCGAACGCCGTCGGGAGGGAGTCGGCCCGGGACGTCGTTATGTCGACATTCTGAAGGCCGAGCTCGGCCGCGGTGGCCGCAAGGAAGCCGGCTCGCCGTTGAAGCGGCTCGGACAGCGTGAAGTTGATCTCCGGAAAGCACACGGCCAGGACGAACCCGGGGAATCCCGCGCCGCTCCCGACATCGACCCACCTCTCACCTGGGCGAGGGCGGCGGAGTACGGCGAAGAGCAACGAATCCGCTGAGTGCCGGGGAACCACGGATTGCGCGTCGGCTGGGGAGATAAGACCGAGCCGCTCAGCACCCCGTTCGACGGCGCGTGCGTGTGCAAGCAGTGGCGATGCCAACGAGGCCGGCAGCTCGAGGCGTTCGAGCAGCGATCCGAGGATACTTCGGTCGCGCGCGATGTTTCCCGTGAAACCCACGTTTCTCGTGAAACATCCTAGGCGCGCATCACGGCCGGGACGGTCAAGATCGGTGCCGAAAGGACAGACGCCGTGGGGCGTCGAGGGACTTATTTCGCGCTGCGCGGGTCCTACTCGGGGCTGATCACGACCCAGCGGTTTGGCTCTTCGCCCTCGCTCAGCGTCTGGACGCCCCTGAACCGCGTAAGGGCGTCGTGGATCACCTTCCGATCGAACGCCGGCATGGGTTCGAGAGCCTGCGGCTTTCCGGAGCGCTTGACCTTTGCGGCGGCCGAGCGT
>Ga0075425_100003935_pt1 | contig 15203 bp, 14 predicted proteins | sample SoiMethybrSBSTD4_FD_75300 | JGI IMG/M metagenome (GOLD analysis project Ga0075425, IMG submission 75300) | Bulk soil microbial communities from a Populus tree surrounding site in Tennessee, USA - Soil MetaG P. TD hybrid SBSTD4 | ecosystem: Environmental > Terrestrial > Soil > Tree plantation...
TGAGGAGGGTAGGTTTGTCGTATTGGATGCCGTATTGGATGCCGCCGAGACACTCTCCGCGCTCACAGTCAACGCTACACCAGACCAGGTTCGTTTTTTAACACTCTTAGGCGATCTGATTGGCAAGGTGGCGAAAGCTGCCAAAGAAGAGCAGGCTAGTGTTGATATTTTTGGTGAATGCGTCCATCTTCTGTGGGAGCAACATCAGATCGAAGCGGCGATTCAACTTGAAAAAGTCGGCGACCAGCTGAGCTCCACCCACAATGTCCATATCCTGTGCGGGTATTCCCTCAGCAAGGTTCGCGGCGGGATGAGCCGCGACATTTCATTCAGTCGTTCACTATCGATGAATGAGCTTTCGTTCCGGTATTTACGAACGGCGCTCGTTATTCCCGCTCAAGACAGCCACTCCGTCCACGGCTTTCCCCCGTGGACAGAACCAACAATTCCCGCTCAGGAACTGTGAACTCTGTAAACCCGCAATGAACGCAGACCGCTAGTTCAGGGAAAACCCATACGATAGGTTTGTCGAGATTATCAAGTCCAGGAAAATGAATCGCCACTTCGCCATTGAACGTTCGAGGATTTTCGGAACCGCATCGTTTACACGACATTGAAACGCCTCAAAATTGAGCCGAACTTTGTTCGAGCGCCTGTAGGCGACACGTCGTCATGTCCGTTGTAAACAACGGGAGAAATTGCTGACCATGCCAATTGTGCTACAATCCTGCCGTCTTGCTAATCCTCCGAGCAAGGGTCAAGTAAGGTCACTTCAGGCCAAAAAGGGTCATTTCCTTTTATGGGGGCAGGTCCCGATCCGCTCACGAGTAAGCGGCTGGATTCATGGAAGGAAATTGCTGCCTTTTTTGCACGGGCTGAAAGCACAGTCAAGCGCTGGGAAGCGGAGCGTGGACTCCCTGTTTACCGGGTACCCGGAAGAGGTCGCAGTGCTGTCTTCGCCTACAGCAAAGAGTTGGCTGATTGGCTGAAAGGTCCAGGCGTGAAGGCAGAGACTTACGACAACCCAAAAGTTCGTCTGAACGATGAGCAGACCAAGTCCGAGGCCTCGGAGGCTGAATCAAGGTCACTGGCCAAAAAGCTCGAACCTGTAACAAATGTATTCTCACCCCGGATTACCGCTTGGCTACTGCCTCTCGTTCTAGTTGCTATTGTCGTGATATTTGTCGGCAACAATGAACCTCACCTTAAGAGGTCTGCCAATCGGCACATTCCAAACCCCGAAGGACAAGACCTTTATCTCAAAGGACGTTATTTCTGGAATCGCCGATCTCCCGACGATCTCAATAAGGCTGTTGACTATTTCACGCAGGCCATCGTGAAAAATCCAAATGATGCTCAGGCCTACGTCGGCCTCGCGGATTGCTACAACTTGCTGCGCGAATTCGGCGCCATGCCCCCAGATGAAGCATACCCGCGCGCATTGTCGGCTGCCCATCGTGCCGTTGAACTTGATGATAACTCTCCTGAAGCTCATGTTTCTCTGGCCTTTGTGACCTACTGGTGGTCGTGGCAAGGGTTGACTGCCGAGCGGGAATTTAAGCGCGCCCTCGAATTAAATCCGAACTTTGCGCGTGCTCACCATTGGTATGCAACTTATCTAATGGGCCGGAACCGCTTTACCGAATCACTGGATCACCTTGAACAGGCGCGCCAGCTTGAGCCTTCGTCGACCGCAATCCTCGCCGACAAAGGACTATTACTGTGGCAATCGGGGCGTCGTGGGGAGGGATTGGATTTGCTCACTCAATTGGAAAGAACCGAACCATTGTTTTCCTCGACGCACGACTACCTGGGGCGCATTTATTGGGAAAAGAGAGACTACGTCAAGGCATTGGCGGAGTGGAGACGCTTGGCGGAATTGCGGCACGATGAAGCTGGGCTCGCTATAGCAGATGTTCGCGAGAAGGGCTTGGCTGCAGATGGACTCAGGGGCTTGTTCGAAAGCGAAGTGTCCGTGCAGAAGAACATAGTTGACCATGGTGGCGGGTCAGCCTATGCCTTAGCGACCATCTATGCCGCATTGGGAATGCGGCTTGAGGCGCTTGCCTACCTGCAGCTATCTTTCGACCGCCGTGAGCAGTCCATGCTCGTTGGTGACCCTATTCCCCCTTTGGATAATGATCCCGACTACCAGAAACTTCGTGCCTTGGTCAACCAGACGTTAGCCCAGTGATCCGCGTCGCGGAAGATTTTTCGGTTTACAGGGCAGAATTGCTCTACAGCGTTCCGGGTATCTATTTGTTGAACAACAGCGAGTACTTGAGTCGTAATACCGAATCCCCCTACAGGCTCTACCTATGGTTGGATCGAACAGAGCGCCCGCGCTGGCATCTTTACAGAGGGATGTGCCAAATGGTCCAAGTTCTCAGGGCTGATTTGCTAAACGCAATAAAGGACTGTCTGCGCGACTTGGAAGATGTCAAGCTACTCAGTCCAGACGACCTCGACATCCTCGACGAGAAACGAATCCTTCGCCAGAAAATAGATGCACTGGAAAACCGAAGATTCTGACGGTCACGAGATGTCGCCGACCTCTCCGATAGTCCAGTCTCACCAATAGCGACGCGAATTGACGTAAACAGGCGATAGCGCAAGTGTGCGCTTTTTATTCGCCAAAAACAGGGATGTATCGTCAACTACTGTAGCGACATTTAGAACATCAGTTTGTCTGGTTGTTGTAGTGGCTGCAACGCAACTTGCTCCAGTAGTAACAAATTGATGCCCGAGTCTCGCAGTCGTGTGCCAAATTCGATGCCGTCTGTCCGAGCAGTAGCGACCAAAAACAGCTCGGGCGTAATTAGCGGAACAATGACTCCCACCGCGTGAGCAACCTTGTTCGGGCTGATTTCTTCTGCTGTTGCGTAGACTCGTTTCAAGTCGTCAGACCGACTGAACATCTTTCCGGCGAACGTATTTTTGCGCCGCATGTGAAAAAACCAAGGGCTAAAGGGAATCGGAATGATTTTGCGCGGAGGATGCTGCGATTCGTAATTCCATCTATCCCACGTCGACAACCTGTGCTCGCTCCAATCACAGTGCTCCACCACAAAGTCCTCGAACGTTGCCGCGTCCGGCCAAAACCTTAGGATGCGCTCAAAATTGGCGACGTAAATTCCAGCAATCAGATCACGGAGTTGAATTTCCTTCCGTTGCTTGGCATGAGCGATAACCATCGAAATCGCACTTGCTGTTCGCAAATGTCGTGACTCAAAATGACGAATCCATGAGTAGTCTTTTTTTGCTGGATGCATCAATTCCTCGCCCCCAGAGCTTTACAGCAAATTTTATGGGATTTGGGTTGTTAGGTGTTGAGAACAGGCATTATCGCTCAAAATCCCCGGACGGCCATTTTAAGTGCTATGGAGATTTTGCAACAACTGAGGGTGGTTCCTGGGTTGTCGACTAGCCCAAACACCGGATGACAATTAAACACCGCGCCGTTTTTGCGTGATTGAACGCTAACATGGGGTGGTGAGCCGCGCAGAGCAGCGAGCGGTGCTCCGGCGCTTCGTGCCCGAGGACCGCCACGGATTCGTAGAAATGAACCGCGATCCCGGCGTAAGGCAATACTTTCCCGGGCTCCTCACTCCGGAGGAATCCTTGGGCGAGATGACGCACATCGAGCAGCATTGGGACATCCACGGATTTGGACCATGGGCTCTCGATGTGCGAGGCGAATTTGCCGGTATTCTGGGTCTGAAATGGGTACCACCCGACATGCCGTTCGCGCCGGCTGTAGAACTCTTGTACCGCCTTATTCCTCTTTTTTGGGGTCAAGGATTCGCCACCGAAGGCTCGCTTGCGGCGCTGGAGTTTGGTTTTTGCGAGCTCTCCCTTGACACGGTAGTCGCATTCGCTGTGGAGGCGAATACTGGTTCGCGGAGAGTCATGGAAAAGGTCGGAATGGTCTACGGCAGCGATTTCGATCACCCGTCGATTCCAGAATTGAGTCCCCTGCGGCGGCACGTTCTTTACTCGCTCAAACGCGCTAACTGGCACGAGAAGTCCTCACCAATTCGCATCCTGGTGTAACGAGTGGCGACTTGGTTCAAGATGCCGGTACTCTTCCCAGAGCAGCTGGTGGGTTTCGTCAAGTCTCGTTAACAGGCGATTGCGCAACTTTGCGCTTTTTATTCGCCTGAGCTGGGCATTTTGAGTGATATGGGGATGTTTCAACAACAACACTTGAGAAAAGAGCCGTCCTCTCCCAAAGATAAGGACGGCCCGAAGTGTTCATGCAAGACAAAAATCGATTCGCGACTAGTCGTCGCGCATGACTCATGCGGCCTTTACCTGAGTGGGTGGTTTACCACCGACTGCGGCAGCCGACATTTTCTCCAACGCGTCGTCAATTGTGAACGACGCCGCCTTCTGCCGTGGTGGGAAATTCCTGAATGTCTTAGCGAACTCAGTCGCAAGCGTGGTTCCAGCGAATGTCATGTACCCCTTCTCGAGGACCCAGTCCCAATAACTGTTCGAGGTGACATCAGCGAACTCATAAGGATCGGTGCGTAGGTTGTACAACTTGGGAAGCCGCAGTGCGGTGAATGGCTCCGCCCAGACCTGCAAGGTCCCCTGACACCTTTGCTCCATGAAGACGACCTTCCAGTTGTCAAAACGCAGTGCGACAAGGTTGCCGTCGTCGTCAAAATAGATCATGCCTTTGCGTGGGCTCTTCTTTTCTTTGCCTGTCAAGTAAGGCAGGAGGTTGTAACCGTCAATGTGGACCCTGTAGGTCTTGTCTCCTGCTTTGTATCCCTTCTCACACTTTTCCACGATGTCCGGCTCACCCGCTAAAGCCAGGAACGTGGGCAGCCAGTCGTGATGCTGGACAATCTCATTCGAGACCGACCCTGCTGGAATCTTGCCCGGCCAGCGAACCAGTTCGGGTACGCGAAATGCTCCCTCCCAGTTCGTGTCTTTCTCGCTGCGGAAAGGCGTCATGCCGCCGTCGGGCCAGGTGTTCATGTGCGGACCGTTGTCAGTGCTGTAGACGACGAAGGTGTTTTCCGCGATGCCAAGTTCATCCAGACAATCCAATATTTCGCCAACGTTCTTATCGTGATCGAGCATCGTGTCATGGTAAGGAGACTGCCAGTGGCCCGCTTGTCCGAGACTGCTGGGCTTGGTGTGGGTCCGGCAGTGCATGTGGGTGGTGTTGAGCCACACGAAGAAAGGTGTGTCGGCCTTATACTGGCGCTTGATAAAGTCCTTGGCAGCGGCCACGAACTCGTCATCACAGGTTTCCATGCGCTTCCGGTTGAGCTGGCCGGAGTCTTCGATCTTTTGTTTGCCTACACGACCAAATCGTGGATCGACCGTTGGATCATCCTTGTCAGTTGCCCAGCAATGGAGTACGCCGCGGGGAGTAAGCCTTTTGCTGAACTCTGGAAATTCTTTTGCACTCGGATAGTCTGGGTCTTCCGGGTCTTCGTGCGCGTTTAGGTGGTAAAGGTTGCCAAAGAACTCGTCGAAGCCGTGCAAGGTAGGCAAGAACTCGTTGCGGTCGCCGAGGTGGTTCTTGCCGAATTGTCCCGTTGCGTAGCCTAAGGGCTTCAGCAGCTCCGCGATAGTCGGGTCTTCGGCTGATAGACCAATGGGGGAACCGGGAATGCCGACTTTGGTGAGGCCTGTGCGGTAGCCGCTCTGCCCGGTGATGAATGAGGCGCGTCCAGCAGTGCAACTCTGCTCGCCGTAGGAATCCGTAAAAATCATCCCCTCTTTGGCAAGACGATCAATGTTAGGAGTCTTGTAGCCCATCAAACCGAGGGTGTAACAGCTCAGGTTGCTGATGCCGATGTCGTCGCCCCAGATCACGAGGATGTTGGGCTTCTCAGGAATTTCTTTTACTTTTTGAGGCATGGAGTGGTCTCCTTCTCAGCCTGGACTGGCAAGGGCAGGCAATCAGGATTATTGATCGATTCCACTTAGCACACTGTCAAATATGGCAGATACTTCTCGTAGGAAGATTCGTAGTTGTCGAAATCAGGCGATTTCACAAGCGTGCGCTTTCCATTCGCCTTTTTACATGTCAATGAGTGATATCGAGATTTGTCGTCAACTACACCGAGACGTGTGAAAAAGGAATCCGTCAGATGCAACCTTTACCCAATCGCTGGCATATTTGACAGCGGAGCGTGCAGAATGTCTTGTAGAGTATGCGCCTCCGAAAACCAGAGCGGCTTCCCCACTGAGATTGCTATTCACTTGGCCGGCCTAAGCACGCCCCATGTTTTCTTGTTTCCGCAAGTCGTGGTCTGTATGGATTGTGGCTTCACGGAATTTTCAATTCCTGAAGCTGAATTGCCAGGGCTCAGGGAAAGGGATTCCACTGCGGCTTAGGGTGCAACGGAGATTGGGCGTAAATCCTTCGAGGCGGAGGGATTACGCATTCTCGGTATCGCCCGAATTGCCCCATTTTATTCCACCACTGACAAAATCATCACCGCCGAGAACCCATGCCACAGCGGGTATGAGTTCGATCCCGGCATCCGTTTTCAGGACATACCCCTGCGCCCCAGTTTTGAAAGCTGCTCGGACCATGTCTGTGTCGCTGTTCTGAGTTAAGAAGATGGTTTCGGCGATCACCCTAAAGGTCGCGCAAATGGAAGAGTCTGTGAGGTTCTATCAGGGTGTTCTCGTTTTGGAGATCGTCTATGGTGGTCCTAGTGGAACCTTTACGTCTTTGCGTATTCCAGATGCGGAATTTCCGCTCATCAACTTGCTACTAGGCCATCCGACGACCGATTGAGGCCGAATCATATTTCATGTCTCAGACGTAGATGCTCTTTGGAGCCACCTGAAGAAAAACGGGTTCAAGCCGAACAGCCCGGCAGACGCTTCCTGGGGAGAGCGGTATTTTCACATGCACGACCCCGATGGTCACGAGCTGTCGTTTGCACGACCGTTGTGACTAAACGTGGGAGAGTATTCACGATCTTTCAACCTGATCGCGAACCGCGTTCCGGATTCTGCTGGCATTCGAAGCAGTATTGCGTCCAGAGTACTGCCTCGCGGTTCTTGAATCCATCATAGCTACGATGCTTTGCCCAAAATGGCTGGCTCCGGAAAGACTTCCAGCACTCTCCGCAGACTCTGAACATCTGGAACAACGAAACCCGCGCGTGTGGATCCCGCTCCGACGTGCACTGTCCAAGCCTCCTTCGGCATGTGCTCGAATAGATCTTCATCGGTGCGATCGTCACCGGCCGCAAACAAGAAATCCCGCGGTGAAGCGGCTCTGATAATGCGGTCGAATGCCTCACCCTTGTTTGCCCATGCCGGTCTGACCTCAACGATCTTGTCTCCTCGGAAAGCCCTGAGTTCGGTTTCGGCCAGCATGGCTTCAAGCATCGAGACCAGTTCGTTCGCCAGCCATGCTCCAAACTCTGGCTCGGCCGTGGGGTGGTGCCACACCAGCCCATACTTCTTTTCCTCGACAAAACTGCCTGGAGTGCGATCCACGAAGTGCTCTAAAATCGGCGTCACAGAGGATTTCCAGTCACCCGAAATTGGCGCATGCAATGGCCGCCAGGATTGTTGGGGTGCAAATTTCAGTTCTGCGCCGTGCTCCGCGATGAGCCATAGATCGCGAATTCCCCCGAACCAACGATCCAGGTCCTCCGCCTTCCTGCCCGAGGTCAAAACCACACAATTGTTCGGTGCTGCCGCCAGTCTGGACAACAGCCGTAAGACGTTTGCCGGCGGTGCGGCCTGCCAGGGCTGCCGGGCAAAGGGAACGAGCGTACCGTCATAGTTCAGAATCAGCAGACGGCGACCAGCGCCGCGGTATGCCTCGTGGACTTCTGCCGGAACAAGCAGCTTCGGTTGTCTGTCAATATAGCGTCCCCGTGTTGAGACAGCCTCTTTCAGAGATGCCAGGAAGCGGTCACCCCAGTGGAAGACGTCATTGTGCAGAACCCGCGCATGAAGGGCTTTCATCCGCTGTCGCCGCTCCCATTCATCGAGATTGAGTGCGCGCTTCACGGTGGAAGCCGTGCGCTCTTCATCGAAGGGGTTGATCAGAAGGGCCTCACCCATCTCGGCAGCGGCACCCGCGAACTCGCTCAGCACGAGCACGCCATCGCCCTCTCTCTTACACGCAACATATTCTTTAGCCACCAGATTCATACCGTCGCGCAACGAACCCACCCAGCATATGTCCGCCAGCGTATACAACGCCGCCAACTCCGCTCGCTCAATGGAACGGTTAATGTAGATGATGGGTGTCCAATCCGGAGTGCCGAGCTTTCCGTTAATCTCGCCAACCAGACGATTCACCTCGGTACGCAACTTTTGATACGTGTCGATCCCTTCGCGGGTCGGCACCGCGATCTGGATCAGAATGATCTTTTCTTTAAGCTCCGGAGATGATCGCAGCAACAGTGCAAAGGCGCGAAGGCGTTCAAGAAGGCCTTTGGTGTAATCCAGGCGATCCACCGCCAGGATCACCCTTCGCCCGCGGTAGCGCGTGGACCATTCTGCATAGTGCTGGGCCGTAGTCTCATCATCGTTCAGCAAGTGCGTATATTCCTCTGGAGCAATGCCGATCGGCAGTGCCTCAAGGCGCACCGGGCGTCCTCCCACTGCGATTTCCGCGACCTTGCTTTCGATACCGAGCACCCTCAGCAGAGCAGAACGGAATTGCTGCAGGTGTCCATGGGTTTGAAACGTTACTAGGTCTGCTCCGAGGAGGCCCTCGAGAAGCTCTTCGCGTCGGGGCAGGATTGGAAATATTTCCGAAGAAGGAAATGGGATGTGGAGGAAAAATCCGATGGACGCATCCGGCAGTGCCTCTCGGAGCATTTGTGGCAACAGTATCAAATGATAGTCATGGACCCACACCAGATCACCCGGCTTGTAGCGCTCCACGACCGCTCGCGAGAAAAGGCCATTTGCCTCGACATATGCCTCCCACTCTTCCGCGGCAAATTTCAGCTGCGAAGGAAAGTTGTGAAACACAGGCCACAACGTTTGGTTCGAATAACCCTCGTAGAATCCAGTAGCGACATCAGCCGGTAAGTCGACCGCGAAACATTGCTCTTTCTCGGCCCAGTCCTGAAGAATTGCTCTGCGACCCTCGCGGTCCTCTTCACCGCTATCGCCGGCCCAACCAATCCAGTCCCCACCGTTTCTTTGGAGAATCGGGTTCATGGCACTGGCTAGGCCGCCAGAGCTGCGTTCCGTCGTCCACCCCTTATCGGTATTCCTAAGTGTCAGCGGGAGGCGATTTGCGACCACGATGAGCCGATTACCCATTTTCGAGATTCCTCGAGGTCATGACCTGCTGTCAACCTTCTTGTTAGATGAACGCCCCGGGCTCCCCGGCGACGCCGAATCCTCTTGGGAGTGATGGATGAGATGAAACGACAAGCCGTTGTCACAGGCCGGGCTCGTATTTTGGACAGTAGACTAGGCGGCGGATCTGTTGCTACGACCCTTCGTGGTCACAGGCTGCGCAACCTTGCGGACCACTATTTCTTCAAGTGTGCGCCCGGTAAGTACTGCGCCTTCGGGCGTGGCCCATGTGCACAAGAACAAATTTCCCTCGCAGTTTGCCCCTACTCAGTCTGTCCTAATCATCCGGCAGAATCCGAAGGAACCCCACCAGGAATCGTCGCTAGCCCGCTGGGGCTCGTCCCGTCATGGTAGAAAGAATCTTCTGCTGCGGCCAGGATGATTAACGCGAGAGTTCAGATAGATTTGGGCTTGCCGCCGGTAGCTCAATATTGCCAATGAATCGGTATCCACGTCGAGCGAGTGTCTCAATAAAAGTGGGAGTCTCCGCCGAGTCACCCAGCGCTTCACGCAATCGTTTGACGGCGGCATTCAGGCTGTGATCGAAGTCGACGAAAGTATCCGCGGGCCAGAGTTTGTTTCGCAATTCCTCTCGCGTCACCAACTCCCCCGGCCGTTCAAGCAGTGCTGCCAACACTTGCAATGGCTGTTCCTGGAGCTTTACCTTCTGTCGCAGCTTGCGCAGTTCGCCGGTGTGGAGATTGACCGCGAACGTACTGAAACGGACGATTCTGGATGAGGCATTAACCGACACGCCAACTTCCACGAGGGGGAGTTTAGCACCCCTGTGCTACGATTCCGGTATCCGGTCGTTGGAGCGAGGTCCAGGAACAATTGGTGTCTTGCTATTTAATCATCGGACCTCTGCAAACCTTCGGCCATTCCGATTGAAAGACTCAATTCGACTTAGCTATCCGCAAACCAAAAATTGTCCGATTCGTTGGCGAAATATCGCCATTGAGCTCATGACAAGAATCACCGCAATGTTTCCCGACGATGCAGCCATCGCGCGGAAAGCTGCCTCTTCGGGGTGCTTTACCGGTATCAGTTCTCATATCCAGGTCGGTTCGGGTGTGGAACAACTCTGTGCGCTGGATCGTCGACCCGGTGCAACACGAGTGCCGGAATGTCACACTCCTGGAGCTGATGGACGAAGCAAGCCGTTCGTTCAAGGCATTTCATCTTTTGCCAAACATCGATCGAGAAAGAAGGCTCCATATTCAGCAGAATGATTCTTGGCTCAGGCGGGGCCTTCGTCTTAACGATTTATCGCATTTCTGCTCGACCGCAAGAGCTGTAGCATCAAGACAAAGTATCGGCGTATAGAGTCTCGCATTTCGACCTCGATATCCAAACCTAGCTCTTTCGTCGTGCGGTATATGTGCTGAACACGAGCGTTTCTGAGGCCGTTTTCTGTTACCTGAATGGTTGCGACAGCACCCTGCGCCCCAATATTGTCGCTAGCCCGAAGTTCCGTCCATCAAGAAAATCATGTCCCGCCGGAAAACGAACACTACGATGGTTGCCATCAGGGATCAACCTTAGCAGCACAATTGTCAATGCTACTATCTAACTTCCGCTGCGCCGGCTGTGCCCTCCAAGCCGCAGTCGCAGCCGCGTAAAACTCAGAAAGACGCATTAGCTTTTTGCCGGTCTTAAACCATCGGTCGTTCCGATACGCGCTGTAAGTCTTGGTCGGTATGCCCGTTCTGGGAAACAGATAATAACTGTAGATGCCTGTTCTGTAGGGGTTCAGTTTACACACTAATGTGACGTAATCACGCTCGGCAGGATTCGGCTGCACCATCCAATACGGCGCGCATTTAGGGGGTCTTTCAAAAGGGCAGAGCAGCACCGATACCATGAAAATGCCATCCACTTGCAAAATCGAGCGGTATCGGCCTGGCAGGTGTGTAACCGTCACGTTTTGGGGAAACATCTCTTTCAGCCGGGCGACCAGGTTGCGTCGTAAGCGCATATAGGGATCGGCATCTGGATCCCCTCGCAGGTCCTCCTCCGGCACGTAGTATCCAATCCTCTTGTAGAGCTCTCGATAGCAGCCAAATCGGTTACGTATCAACTTACTTGATGGCATTCCACGAGCTTTTTCGACTAGAGATATACTGAGGCGACCTTTTCTGGCAAGCAAACGACGAATCGCTCTAATTATTTCCTCGTTCGACCACATGCGATCAGCTCTTCGTGGAAGTGCAGCTTGAGCGCGATCAAACGTGCTTTGATCAATGATCGCCACGAACGCTTCCGGCTTAGTGATCCAGCGTTTTGCCTCTACTGGCACTCGGTTTGTGCGAAGGCGCTGCGAGCCTCTGCCCCATACATTGCAGCCGGCATATTTTGGATTCGTCACAATGTTCCTCACATCACAGGGTTTCCACTCTCTCCCATTAGGCCGAATCAGGCCTCGCGCGTTAAGTTGCCTCGCGATATCTGTGCAGCCAACCCGATCCACAGCCATCGAAAAGATTTTCCGAACAAGATCCACCTCGTGGCGCGGACCTAACACCAATATGACCCGATCGGTCGTGAGGCTTTTATGTTCTCCATGTTTCAGGATTTGCTTTTGCTTGCCTTCAGCAGAAATCATCATCCGGCGGTAACCACAGCCCGCCATCGCTCCCACCCAGAATCCCTTCTGAACCAGACGGCTCTTGCCTCTAAAGACTTTTTCTCCTAGCTCGCGGCTGAACTCCGCCGCCATGGTCCGTTTCAAGGCTTTAATGATAGAACTGGTCACCGTGCCATCATTAGCAAATTGCTCGGCGCAGTAGTGCAGCGGAATACCCGAACTGGAACACAGGAATTCGTAGTGGGCAGCTTCGTCGTTATTGGGGAAGCGCCCCCACCGACTGACATCGTAGACCAAAATGGCTCTGTAGCTGGCTTCTCCGCTGATAACATCCGTCAGCAATTGACGAAGCGCAATACGATTCTTTGCTATGACGCCACTCCTTCCAGCATCGGCATAGGTCTTCACTATCACAAAGCCGTTGCGAGCCGCGTACTCTGCGTTTGCAGCTTTTTGATTTTCGATTGAGTATGGTTGGCCCTCATCGGACATGCGCACATACTCAGCGGCCGGAACGGGATTCGACAGAGGTTCTGTGACTCTTGTTTTCATTTTGTATGCCTCATAGATGCTCCCGAGAAGCTTAGTTCAACGATGGGAGCGGTTCCAGAGTTGCTTCGGTAAAGTCCAGGTTCGCAGGTCGAGGATCGTGGACAGCATTGATAAGAAAGATTCACTAAAGCTTTCCCGCTTCCGGTCGATAGTCCCCAGCAGGAGGGCTTTATGGACAAACTTCCAATGCCTGCGGCTCAATATCTCCGAATGTCAACGGACCATCAGCAGTATTCCCTAGACAACCAAGCGGACGCGATTGCTCGATATGCAGCCCAACATGGGTTTCAGATAGTGAAAACCTATTCCGATGCAGCAAGGAGCGGATTGAGCCTCAGGAATCGAGCCGGACTAAAGCAGTTGTTGAAGGATGTAGTCGATGGCCAGTTGGAATTTCGCGCGGTACTGGTCTACGACGTGAGCCGCTGGGGCCGTTTTCAGGACACGGACGAAGCAGCGCATTACGAATATCTTTGCAAGTCATCAGGAGTTCCAATCCACTATTGCGCGGAGATGTTCAGCAACGACAATAGCGTTTCCGGACTGATACTGAAGGCGCTGAAGCGAACGATGGCGGGGGAATACAGCCGGGAACTCTCCGTGAAGGTCAGAACCGGACTTTGCCGACTAGCGAAGCTCGGCTATAAGTTGGGGGGTAGCGCCCCCTATGGCTTGCGAAGGCAACTTCTCGATACCCAAGGAAAACCGAAACAGCTTCTCGCTTACGGTGAGCGTAAGAGTCTGGCTAATGAGCGTGTGACATTTGTCCCAGGTTCTCAAGAAGAGATTGCCCTTATAGTGCGCATCTTCCGTGAGTTTGCCGATGAGCGCCGCAGCCCAAATTCGATTGCTGCTCGACTGAATCGCGACGGCATCGCGTATCTTCGTGACGCAAAATGGAAGGCCGGAACCATTAGGATACTTTTGCAGGACCCTCACTATATCGGCATGCAGGTCTGGGGCAGAACATCCGCATTCCTGTCCAGTCCGGTAAAACGACTGCCGTTTCCCGAGTGGGCCATCCGTGCGAATGCATTCCAGGCAATCGTGCCACAGGACCTTTTCGCTCGCGCTCAACAGGTATTCGCGAATTTTACATTCCGACTCAGTGACGAGCAGCTCCTTGACCAATTAAGGCAAATACACAAAACACAGGGCAGGCTGAGCGCTAAAATTATCGACAAGTCCCGGCTCTGCCCCGCACTAAGCACGTATTACAGACGGTTTGGCGGACTCTTGAACGTCTATAGGCGGCTCGGATATGACGTGCCGGAACGGCGCACTCAAATCTCGATTCGGCAAAGGCTGCTTCTGCTCCGCAGCTCTCTCATCAAAAGCTTTGTCGAAGCATTGCCCGATCAAATTGAGGGGGTGCAAAAGAATAAGCGAATCCGACCAATGCTGAGGTGTCGAAAGACGGGGCTGCTGATTTCAGTTGTCCTTGCGAGATGTTGTCATACTGAGATTGGCGTCAGCTGGCTTATCGAATCTCCCAAATGCGAGCGCCAACACACGACGGTTCTTGCCCTGCTGAATAAGCGGAACAACGCAATCGAATCCCTCCGAGTGCTTCCAAGTCTGATACACAGCGCACAGCATATTCGAGTGAGGCCCGAAAGCGATTGGCTAAAATCAGGAGTGCTGCTGGAGAAGACTACCGATTTATTGGAAGCAGTAACGGCTCATGGATCGATCTAATCTCAATAATGCGAAGAATGTGGTCGGTTGGCGAAACGTCTGTTCCGATTTCGTAACAAGTTGCAGATTTTTCGCAGTCTGCTTGAGATTCATGGCACATTGGCTCTAGCGTCTAATGTAGGGGGTAAAAGCCGCTCTCTCGTCTGCCCCCTCAAACGGGGGAGCGGCACGCTGTAAATCGATGAGAAAACGTTTCGCAGTCGTGTTTCTGTTAATTGCACTCTGCTCGCAATCGCTTACCGTTCTATCGCAAGCGCGACCGCAAAGCGGGTCAACACAGAACCAAGCGACACAGCAGCCACAATGTACGGACAACGGAACCTATCAGAACCGCAAGGGCGAGACTGTTAGGCGTCCTGAGAACTGTTCCTCAACGCCACAGGGAGCCACGGCTCAATGTCGCGATAAGACATACAGTTTCAGCAGCAGCAGACGTGGAACATGCTCTCATCATGGCGGAGTTCTGAAGTGGCTGCACTAGCTTGCGCGAATCCAGTCAGCGGCAGCTTCATTAAAACGCCTGATTTCGTAATTTCACGCTAGAAAAACCGGAGCCGGTCTCTCGCCTGGGGTCATGGCGTTTCCGTCCAGAACGGCTCCGCCCCTCGAAAGACCTTCGTCAACTCTTAACTGAAGGCTTCGTCTCTTTCAATTCCAGCAGTTCGAGCAATTCATTTGTGTTCTGGTCGCCTGCGCTGCCGTGACGAATAATCAAAAGACGGGCCGACTCCACCGTGAGCTTTTTGATTATTGGCGGATGATAGGGCTTGCGTGGAGTTTCTGACATGTAAGCACTCTGCCACGAAGCAACACCCCGGCGCACAACAATCGTAATTTGTCACGAAATCCGAACAAGGCACAACTCAGGTCACTGCAAATACGGTGAACCGGATTCTGTCGGACGGTGTGGAACTGGCTGACTGGCCATCTTTTGGCTCCCTTTAGAATCAAAAGGTAGAACCCTAGCCGAGACGTTTTTGGTTTCGCGGCGTTTTTACTGCCGACCGCCCTAAGAACAAAAGCGAGACCCCGGTTTTGAGTTGAAATC
>Ga0075425_100003936_pt1 | contig 15200 bp, 12 predicted proteins | sample SoiMethybrSBSTD4_FD_75300 | JGI IMG/M metagenome (GOLD analysis project Ga0075425, IMG submission 75300) | Bulk soil microbial communities from a Populus tree surrounding site in Tennessee, USA - Soil MetaG P. TD hybrid SBSTD4 | ecosystem: Environmental > Terrestrial > Soil > Tree plantation...
CAGCCCGGAGACGGGCATGCGCTCCCGGACCTCTCCGCCGAGCTGCCGCAGCGACTCCGCGAGGCCCGCCGTCAGCTCCTCCGGCCGCACGTAGCGGCCGACATGCGCGTGCAGCGCGCACGCGATCGCACGCTCGTCGAGCGCCGGCTCGAGGCGCGCCGCCTTGGGTGCGTCGAGCTCGTCGACGCGGATGTCCGAGCCCAGCCGCGCGAGCAGCCGGGCGAGCCGCAGGTACGGGGCGATGCCTTCGCGCGTCCGCGCGGCGAGGACGAGGCCGGTGTCGCGAAGCTCGAACCGCACACCGGCGGCGCGATAGCCGTCGTACAGCTCCATCGTCCGCGCATTGAGCGCGAGCAGCGCGCGCGCGCCGGCCTCGTAGCGTGGCACCGTGCAGCTGCGCGCGAACGTCCAGAGCCAGCGCGCGAACAACGGGTCCGCGCTCGGCCGGAGCGTGAACGCGCCTCGGCGTTGCACGAGCTGCCGCAGCCCCTCGCGCACCAGTCCCGGCGCCGGGAGCGGCGCCGTGATCGTGGGACAGATCCAGCCCGCGTTGCCCTGCGAGACCCCGCCGCCGGCGGTTCCCGCGTCGAGCACGACGACCTCCGCTCCCGCGCGGGCGAGCTCCCACGCGCACGCGAGCCCGACGACGCCCGCGCCGACGACGCAGATGGTCATTCAGCTCGCGTCCCAGCCGTCCGCGATCAGCGCGCGCACCTCCGCGACGCCCGCCTCCCACACGCGCAGGACGTCCTCGTCCGGCCGCACGTAGAGCCCGCCGAGCGAGCCGTCGCCGAGGAGTGCGCGCACGTCGGCCGGATCGAGCTCGCGGAGACGCGAAACGTCGGCCATCGGCTTTCGCTCCTCGGGCTGCTCGACGCCGGCGAGCCGCGTCCACGGGAAGTTCTCGAACCAGGAGGCGTGCGATGCGTCCGGGTCGATCTCGTCGACCACCGCCCGTACGCGCACGCCGGCCCACCAATCGTGCCAGCGGACACGGCACTCGCCGTGCTCGTCCTGCCATGACTCGACGGCGTCGCGCCCGCCGCCGTTGCCGCCGTGGCCGTTCACGAAGAGGAAGCGCCGGAAGCCCTGGTCGGCGAACGAGTCGAGCAGGTCGCGCAGGAGCGCGCGGTAGGTCTCGACCCGGAGCGTCGGGCTGCCGGGATACGCGGCGAAGTACGGCGTCAGCCCGTACGGGAGGGACGGCAGCACCAGCACGCCGAGCGGCTCGGCGGCCTCCTCGGCGACGCGCTCCGAGAGGATGCGGTCGACCCCGAGCGAGAGGTATGCGTGCTGCTCGATCGAGCCCAACGGCACGACGAGACGGTCATCGCGGCCGAGGTACTCCTCGACCTGCATCCAGTTGCAGCCTTCGATCCTCACGTCGACGCCTCTTCGTACGCGCGGGCGACGGACAGCACGAGCGCGTCCTCACCCGGCGCAGCCGCGAGCTGGAGCCCGGCGGGGAGCGTCCCCTCCGCGATCCCGCACGACACCGAGACCGCCGGCATCCCCGCGATGTTGTACGGCGCGGTGTAGCGGCCTTCGAGCTCACCCTCGGCCGCGCCGAACGGCGGATCCTCGGGCGGTGCGACGTAGGCAACCGTCGGGCCGGCCAGCACGTCGACGTCGTCGAAGAGGCGCGCAAAGGCGGCCGCGATCCGCTCCTTCGCCGCGAGCCCCTCGCGGTACTCGTCGTCGCCGATCCGCGACCCGAGCTCGAGCAGCGCGCGCGTGCCCGGCCCGTACTTGTCGGCCTCGGCCTCGAACAGCTCGCGGTGGACGTCCCACGCCTCGCGCAGGACGACCGCGCTCATCACCGCGTCGACCAGGTCGAGCTCCGGCAGGTCGACGTCGACGACGTCGAAGCCGGCTGTCCGGAGCGCATCGAGCGCCTCGAGCACCCGCACATGCACTCCGGGCGTCAGATCCGGATCGTCGAGCTGCCGGCGCAGTGCACCGACGCGCAGCCCGGCCACGGGGCGGAGCTCGACGGGCCGGCCGGCCATGACACCGAGCAGCCGTGCCGTCTGCGCGACGGTGGCGGTCAGCGTGCCGACGTGGTCGCAGCTCGTCGAGAGCGGGAAGACGCCGTCGACAGGAACGAGGCCGTACGTCGGCTTGAGGCCGACGATGCCGCAGTACGCGGCCGGGATTCGGATCGAGCCGCCCGTGTCGGTGCCGAGCGCGTAGTCGCAGACACCTGCGGCGACGAGGGCCGCCGAGCCCGTGCTCGAGCCGCCCGACGTGCGGGTGGGGTCGCGCGGATTGAACGTCATGCCGAACGCCTGGTTGACGCTCCCGGCTGCGTACTCGAGCAGGTTCGTCTTGCAGAGCAGGTCGGCGCCCGCCGACCGCAGTCGCGCGACCACCTCCGCGTCGGACGTCGCGGGCGGCGGCGTGCCGACCGTCGAGGCGTTGGTCGTCACGACCCCGACGACGTCGATGTTGTCCTTGACGGCAACAGCAGCGCCGTGGAGAGCCCCGGACGCGGCCCGCGGCCCCGGCGGGAGCTCCGTGATCACGGCGTTCAGCGCCGGCGCGCGCTCCTGTAGGCGCTGGTAGGCGGTGAGCAGCTCGAGGTTCGCGACCTCACACGTCCGGCGGCCCGCCTCGATCTCGCCGACCAGCTCGAGCGTGCGCCGGAGCAGAGGCCCCTCGACATCGCTCAGCATCGCCTTCTCGGTGGGTCGGCGGCGCACCATCAGATCGCGATAGATGCCGGAGTGCGTCTTGGCCGAACGCCGGTTGAACTCTACGAGCCTGCCGATCGAGCCCTCGAGGTCGTCGGGGTCGAAGCCGTCGAAGGGCTCCACCGCGACCGGAGCGGCCGCGAGCACCTCGCGTGCGAGCTGCACGAAGACGGGTCGGTAGCGTCGCTCGGCGAGCGCGTCCGCGATCGAGAGATCGGAGACGGCGGTCGCGAAGAGCATCGCCCCGTACGCCTCCTTCGCCCAGAGGAAGCCGAGGATGTTCGGCGTCTCCTTCGCGTCGGGCAGATCCCGAAGGAGGCGCTCGAGCCGCTGGCTGCGACGGCCGTCGAGCTCGCCGACGTAGAGCGCGCCACGGCCGCCCAGGAAGATGCGGCCCGGCTCGAGGTAGTCGGCGCCGAAGTTGACGAACGCGCCGACGGTGCGCTCGGTGCCGACGACCGAGGCGATCAACGGCTCGTTGATCCCGTTCTGGAGGGAGACCACGAAGCCGTCGGGGGCGAGGCGGGGCGCGACGGCCTCGAGCGCCTCCCGGGTGTGCTGCGACTTGACGGCCAGGAGGACGGCTCCAAGCGCGTCCGGGAGGTCTTCGGGGAGCGCAGCGGGGACCTCCACCGCGAACTCCTCGACGGGCCCCTCGATGTGCAGCCCGCGCTCGTTGATCGCCTCAACGTGCTCCCGATCGGCGTCGCAGAGGAGCACCGTGCGGCCGCTTCGGGTGAGCCGGGCGCCGATCGTCCCACCGATCGCCCCGGCTCCGACGACGACGTAATCGATCAACGGCGGTTTCTCGGCATTGTCCGGCGAAGGGACTCATGTATACAAGACACAGCACGCTTCTCACCGCCGTCCGAAGGAGTGATCGTGACTACTGCACGCAGCCGTCTCCTGTTCCTGGCGTTCCTCATGGCCCTCTTCGCACTCGGCGCTGCAGCGGCCCTCGCAGCCCGCGCGGCGACGCCGAAGCACGGCGGCTCGATCACGATCGCGCGGATCGAGGACTCGCAGTCGTTCGACAAGACCAACGTCTTCCAGAACGAGTCGATCTGGCTCGCCGAGCAGATCATGGAGCCGCTCTACACAGTCACACCGGACGGCAAGCACGTGAAGCCGTGGCTCGCGACGAGCTACAAGGTCTCGAATGGCGGCAAGACGTACACGTTCAAGCTGCGGCCGGGCGTCAAGTTCTCGAACGGCAAGACGATGACGTCGGCAGACGTGAAGTTCTCCATCGACGACGCGCGCGTGCAGTCGAAGGGCTGGGGCTATCTCGACGCCGCGATAAAGAACATCACGGCGCCGAACCCGAGCACCGTCGTCTTCAACCTGAAGTACCAGTGGGCGCCGTTCCTCGCCGACATTGCCCTGTTCGCGAACGGGATCATCCCGAACAAGTTCAACGGCGAGTCGCGCGCGAGCTTCTACAAGCACCCGATCGGCACCGGCCCCTTCATGTGGGACAAGCGCGTCGTCGGGCAGTCGGTGACGTTCAAGCGCAACCCGCTGTACTGGCAGAAGGGCAAGCCGTACCTCGACTCGGTCACGTGGAAGTTCGTCACCGACGAGAACACGCGGGAGCTCCAACTGCGCGGCAACCAGATCCAGGTCGACGAGTTCCCGCCCTTCAACTCGATCTCGAAGCTGCAGAACACCCCTGGCGTGACGATGACCCTGTTCCCGTCGACGCGCACCGACTACCTCGACATGAACGAGAAGTACCCGCCGCTCGCCGACCGGCACGTGCGGCGCGCGATCTCGTACGCCGTCGACCGGCAGGCGATCGTCAAGTCCGTGCTCTTCGGGCACGGCAAGCCCGCGAACTCGTTCCTGCCGCCGCAGGTGCCGTTCTACGACCCGGAGGCGGGCGGGCTGCAGTACGACATCTCGAAGGCGAAGGCCGAGATGGCGAAGTCGAAGTACCCGAAGGGTTTCAAGGCGACGCTGCTCGTCGGCGCCGGCGCGCAGGTCGAGGCGGCGATGGGGCAGATCCTGCAGAACTCGCTGAAGCAGATCGGCATCGACGTCACCTTCAAGCAGGAGGACACGTCGACGGAGTTCCAGGACATCCAGAAGCAGAACTACCAGCTCGGCTTCAGCTACTGGACGATGGACATCGCCGACCCGGACGAGCTCGTGACGTTCGCCGTCGACATCAAGGGTGGCGGCGCGCACTCGTTCTTCACCGAGTACAACAACCCGACCGTCGTCAGCCTCTCCCACCAGGCGCAGCGGGAGACGAACCCCGTGAAGCGTGCGCAGCTCTACAACAAGCTGCAGCGGATCGCGGCCGGCGACGCCTTCCTCGGGTTCCTGTACTACTCCCCGTTCCGGTATGCGTACTCGAGCAAGCTGCACGGCTTCTTCGTCTATCCGCTCGGCAACTACCACCTGGAGGACGCCTGGCTCGGGTAGCACGGCCCTGACGCACAACGGGAACGGGCCGTGAGCCTCACCGGCTACATCGCGCGGCGCCTGCTGCACCTCGTGCCGGTCGCGCTCGGGGTCACGATCCTCTGCTTCTTCCTGATCCACCTGGTGCCGGGCGACCCGGCCCGGACCATTCTCGGGAACCAGGCGACGGATCAGCGGGTCGCGCTCCTGCGGCATACGTGGGGGCTCGATCGGCCGCTCCCCGTTCAGTACGAGAAGTTCCTCGCCCGCATCGCGCACGGCGACCTCGGGACGTCGCTCTTCTACAACGTCTCGGCGGGCCACCTCGTGCTCGAGCGGCTGCCGGTCACGCTCTGGCTGATCGCGTTCGGGACGTTGCTCTCTGTCGCGATCGCAGTGCCACTCGCACTCACCGCGGCGACGCACCGCGACAAGCCCTCGGACCATGCCGTGCGCGCGGTGCCGCTCGTCGGGCTGGGCTTCCCGCCGTTCTGGATCGGCATCGTCTTGCTGCTCGTGTTCGGGCTCCACCTCGGGCGACTGTTCCCGGTCGGCGGCTACGGCAGCGGCTTCTTCGGGCACGTGCACTCGATGTTCCTGCCCGCGCTGACGGTCGCGTTTGCGATCTCGCCGATCCTGATCCGCAGCCTGCGCGCGAGCCTGCTCGAGGTCTTCGAGTCGGACTACATCACGACGGCGCGCTCCAAGGGCCTGCCCGAGCGGCGGGTGCTCGCCCACCACGCGCTGCGCAACGCCGTCGTCTCCACGGTGACCGTGCTCGGCGTCAACGTCGGGTACCTCGTCGGGGGCACGCTCGTCATCGAGGCGGTGTACGCGCTCCCGGGCCTCGGCCAGCTGATGATCAACGCGATCAACCAGCGCGACTTCCCCGTCGTGCAGGCGGTCACGCTCGCGTTCGCCGTCATGGTCGTGCTCGTGTACCTGCTCACCGACGTCGCGCACGCGCTCCTCGACCCGCGCGTGAGGTTCGACTAGTGAGGCATCACTGATGGCAGTCGCGGCGGAGGTCTTCAGCGAGGCGCAGGTCGTCGAGCACCGGCGCGGCTTCCGGCGGCGCTGGTACCGCACGCCCAGCTTCGTCGCCGGGATCTCGATCCTCGGCCTGATCGTCCTCGCCGCCCTGCTCGCCCCGCTCATCACGCAGCACAACCCGACCGACCAGGACCTCCTGCACACGCTGGCCGGCCCCTCGAGCTCGCACTGGCTCGGCACGGACGACCTCGGCCGCGACGTGTGGTCGCGCCTCGCCTACGGCGCCCGCACCGACTTGCGCGTCGCGTTCCTCGCGGTCATCTTCCCGTTCACGATCGGGACCGTGCTCGGGCTCGTGTCCGGCTACTACGGCGGCTGGATCGACACGACGACCAACTGGCTCGTCAATGTCGTCGTCGCGTTTCCGTTCTACGTGCTGATCATCGCGCTCGTCTTTGCTCTCGGGCCGGGAACCCGAAGCATCTACATCGCGATCACGCTCGTCGGCTGGGTCTCGTACACGCGCATCATCCGCGGCGAGGTGCTCGTCGCGAAGCGGCGCGACTACGTGCTCGCGGCACGGGCGGCCGGCTTGTCGGACCGGCGCATCCTCTTCCGGCACCTGCTCCCGAACGTCGTCACGCAGGCGATCGTGTTCGCGTGCTCGGACGTCGTCCTCGACATCCTGGCGATCGTCACGCTCGGCTATCTCGGCCTGGGCGTGCAGCCGCCAACACCGGACTGGGGCCGCATGATCGCCGACGGCCAGACGTTCCTGACGACACACTGGGAGCTGTCGACGATTCCGGGCATCGCGATCGTCATCACCGCCCTCGGGCTGTCGCTCCTCGCCGACGGCCTCGCCGACCTGCTGCGACCCGAGTGAGCGCGCCGCTGTTGCGTGTCGAGGGGCTGCAGGTCGAGTTCGACCTCGCACGCGGGGTGCTGCGCGCGGTCGACGGCGCCTCGTTCGAGGTCCACGCGGGCGAGGCGCTCGGCATTGTCGGCGAGTCGGGCTCGGGGAAGACGATGGCGCTCCGCGCGCTGGTCGGCCTCTTACCGCCCTCGGCCTCGGTCACGGGCGGGACGGTCGCGATCGACGGCGTCGACGTCACCGCGGCCGGCGAGGACGCACGCCGCGAGCTGCGCGGGCGCACCGTGTCGATGATCTTCCAGGAGCCGATGACGGCGCTGAATCCCGTGCTGCGCGTCGGCGAGCAGATTGCCGAGACGCCGCTCGTGCGGCTCGGGCTCAGCCGGCGGGCGGCGCGCGCCCGCGCGCTCGAGCTGATGCGGCTCGTCGGGATCCCCGATCCGAAGCGACGCGCGTACGCGTACCCACACGAGCTCTCCGGCGGGATGCGGCAGCGCGTGATGATCGCGATCGCGCTCTCCGGCGACCCGAAGCTGATCCTCTGCGACGAGCCGACGACGGCGCTCGACGTGACGATCCAGGACCAGATCCTCAAGCTGCTCGGCAGCCTGCAGCGCGACCTCGGCGTGAGCCTCGTCTTCGTGTCGCACGACCTCGCCGTGATCGCGCAGACGTGCACGAGGATCGCGGTCATGTACGCGGGCCAGGTCGTCGAGACCGGGACGGTCGAGGCCGTGTTTCGCGAGCCGCGGCATCCGTACACGCTCGGGCTCCTGCGCTCCGTGCCGGACTTCGACCTCGTCCGCGCACACCTGTCCTCGATCCCGGGCTCGCCGCCCGACCTCGCCGCCCCGCCGGCAGGCTGCCGCTTCCATCCGCGCTGCCCGTTCGTGCACGACGACTGCCACAGCGACCCGATCCCGCTCATCGAGCTGGGCGGCGGCCGTGCGGCGCGCTGCCTCTATCACGAGCTCTGCGCGGCGGACGCTCGGCGGGAGCCGGTGATCGCGGTTGCCTGAGCCGCTGCTCGAGATCGACGCGTTACACGTGCACTACGAGCTGCGCGGCGGGTTCGCCCGCCGCGCGCGCGGCCGCCCGCATGAAGTGCTGCGCGCGGTCGACGGCGTCGACCTCGCGATCGCGAAGGGCGAGACGCTCGGGCTGGTCGGCGAGTCGGGCTGCGGCAAGTCGACGCTCGGGCGCGCGATCGTCGGCCTCGCGTCACCGGTCTCGGGCTCGCTCCGCTTCCGCGGCGAGCCGCTCGCGGGCGGCCGCGGACGGGCACAGCGGCGGCGGATCCAGATGGTGTTCCAGGATCCGTACTCGTCCCTCAATCCGCGCATGACCGTGCGCCAGACGCTCGCCGAGCTGCTGCGCGCCCACCGGATGGTCCCGAAAGATGCGATCGACGCGCGCTGCCGCGAGCTGCTGGAGCTCGTCGGGCTCGGACCGCGTGCGCTCGACGCGCACCCGCGGCAGTTCTCCGGCGGGCAACGGCAGCGCGTCGCGATCGCGCGTGCGCTCGCGCTCGAGCCCGAGCTGCTCGTCGCCGACGAGCCGGTCTCGGCCCTCGACGTGTCGGTGCAGGCGACGGTGCTCAACCTGCTCGACGAGCTGCGCGCGAAGCTCGGGCTGACGGTGCTGCTGATCGCACACAACATGGCCGTGGTGCGGCACGTCAGCGACCGCGTCGCCGTGATGTATCTCGGCCGCATCGTCGAGACCGCGCCGACGGACGAGCTGTTCACGAACCCCCGGCATCCGTACACGCGCGGCCTCCTGACGGCGGTGCCGCGGCTCGTGCCCGGTCGTGCGTCGACGAGCGAGGGCGTTGCGGGCGATCCGCCGAGCCCGATCGACCTGCCGTCCGGCTGCCGCTTCCATCCGCGCTGCCCGCTCGCGCAAGAGCCGCCGTGCTCGACGGACGACCCGGCGCTCGACGAGGGCTCGCCGGGCCATCGCGCCGCGTGCCACTTCGCCTGGCGGGCGGCGCCGCCGGCGCATACGCCCGAGATCCTGCAGGAGACGACGTGATCGAACGGCGGACGTTCGTCTGGCACGGCCTCGAGCACCCGGCGTTCGTGGCGCGCGGCGCGGCCGACGGGCCGAGCCTGTCGCTCATCGGCGGCATCCACGGCTGCGAGTACTCGTCGATCGCGGCCGTGACGAAGGTGATGAACGAGCTCGACACCGGGGAGCTCGCCGGGACGATCACGGCGGTGCCCGTCGTGAGCATGGAGTCGTTCCGCCGGCGCTCGCCGTTCGTCGTCCCGGCCGACGGCAAGAACCTCAATCGCAGCTTCCCCGGTTCCCGCGACGGGAGCTACACGGACGTCCTCGCACGCTCGATCTTCGAGGACGTGATCGCGCCGGCCGACGTCCTGCTCGACCTGCACGGCGGCGATCAGGTCGAAGGTCTCGAGCCGTTCGCGATCTACGAAGCGTCTCCCGTCGAGGAGCGTGCACACGCGATCGCGGTCGCGTTCAACCTGCCGTACGTCGTTCGCGAGGAGCGACGCGAAGGCGGGCTCCGCGGCCTGACCACGAGCGCAGCTGCCGAGGCGGGCATTCCCGGCGTGATCGCCGAGGCCGGGGGCCGCGGGCTGCTCGAGGCTGAGGCCGTCGAGCTGCTGGCAGGCGGCGTCCGCAACGTTCTCCGCCGCCTTGAGATGCTGCCGGGCGAGCCCGAGCCGCCGCCCACCGACCAGCGGCGGGTGGGGGCGTTCATCTGGCTGCGCTCGGCGAACGAGGGCTGGTGGGACAGCGCCGTGGACGCAGGCGACGAGGTCGCCGAGGGGCAGCTGCTCGGTCGCGTCCGCAACCTCTGGGGCGACGCCCTCGAGGACATCGTCAGCCCGCAAGACGGCGTGATCCTCTTCGTCACGACGAGCCCTGCGGTCGCCGCCGACGGCCTGCTCCTCGGGCTGGGCGCAGACCTCGCGCCGGCGTAGGTCGGCCCCCTTCGGACGGGTCCGGTCCGCACTAGTCTCGTGGTCAGACCAAAGTTCGCGAAAGTGTCACGTTTTGTCCACAGCCCCTGGAATTCGCACGGTTTGGCGGCCGCAGGACGAGCCGCTCGTGGACACGTCCCTTGGTCAGACCACGTGGGTCTGGGCTCTCGCCGGTTGCTCGCGCTGCTCTCCGCGGTCGTCGTCCTGGCCGCCGCGGGGGGCGCGTCGGCCGAGCGATCCGCGGTGGGCGCCTGCACGCCTCCGCGCGCGAGCGCCGCCTACACGGCGCAGACGCTCGCCGCCGTCCGCTCGCGCACCGACCTCTGGGGCAACCGGCTGCTCGCGACGCGCGGCGGGCCGACCTACGCGGGCGCGGCGCGCTTCCTGCGGCCGCTCCTCTACGCCCGTGGGGCGCGAGGCGCCAAGCTGACGGACTCTGGCGTCTACTACCTCCCGTTCGCTCAGCCCGACGGCGCGCGCGGAGCCGGGTCCGTCGCGCTGCACGTTGCCGACGGCAGCCAGATCCTTGCCCAGCACGTCGGCGGCCGCTCGCTCGTGGTCTGGGTCGGAGACGGCCGCGAGCGGTACGGCTCGTGCCTCACGAGGCTCACAGCAGCGGCGCTCGCGGGCGGCTACCTGCCGATCCTCGAGACGCGGTACGTCGACGAGACCGGTGCCCGCTACGCCCAGGAGTCCTTTGCCGCGCGCGTGCCGGCAAACGGGTCACTCGTCAGCTTCGTTCGCATCTCCGTCGATGCGCGCCGTGCCAACCACACAACCCGTCTGCGCCTCGCGCCGCGGACGATCTCGACGCGGCGCGGTTCGACCCGCGTCGTGTACGCCGCGTGGCACGGCGGGCCTGCACGCCTCGTGACACCCGAGGCCTACAACGCGGCGCGTGAGCAGGTCGTGTCGTACTGGCAGAGCCGCCTCTCGGAAGGAGCATCGATCTCCGTTCCCGAGCGCCGCGTGGAGGATGCCGAGCGGGCGCTGCTCATTCAGGAGCTCGCGCTGACCTGGCGCTACAGCATCGGCAACCCCTACGAGGAGTTCTCCTTCCCCGAGAGCGTCGAGGTCGCGCAGGTCCTCGCCGAGCACGGATTCCCACTTGTCGCGCGGTCGATGCTCACGACGTCGCTGACACGGAAGCCGACGCCGTACCCGAACTGGAAGAAGGGCGGGCGCCTGTTGGCCGTGGCGGAGTACGTCCGCCTCTCCGGCGACCGTGCGTTCCTGGAGCGGACGACGCCCACGCTCCACGGCTACGTCGCCGCGCTCGGCCGGCAGATCTCGCGCGGCGGCGGGCTGCTCGGCCGCGAGCGGTATTCGTCGGACATCCCGAACCCGGTCTACGGGCTGCACTCGCAGGCCGTAGTCTGGGAAGGGCTGCGCGCGATCGCGGACGCCTGGGCCCAGGACGAGAAGCCGGCGCTCGCGACCGAGGCGCGGCGGCTCGCGGCGAAGCTGGCGGCGGCGCTCAGGCGCGCCGTCCGCGCGTCCGAGCGGCGGCTTCCCGACGGCTCGCTGTTCGTCCCCGTGCAGCTCCTCGACCGCGAGCGGGCCTACGCGTCGGTGACAGAGGAGCGTCTCGGCAGCTACTGGAATCTCGTGGCGCCGTACGCGTTCGCATCCGGGCTGTTCCCGCCCGGGAGCCGCGAGGCGAAGGGCGCGCTGCGCTACATGCTGCTGCACGGGTCGCGCCTGCTCGGCCTCGTGCGCGGAGGAAGCTACGCGCTGTACGGGCGAGACGCGCCGCCGACGATGTCCGGGACCGATCAGGTGTACGGGAACAACGTCGCGCGCTTCCTCGCCGACAACGACCAAGCCGACCAGCTGGTCCTCAGCCTCTACGGCATGCTCGCCGCCGCGATGACGCCGCGGACGTTCGTGTCGGGCGAGGGCGCGACCGTCACGCCGCTCGACGGCTCGAGCTACCGCTCGATGTACCTGCCGCCGAACGCGGCGAGCAACGCCGCGTTCCTGGAGACGTTGCGCCTCATGCTCGTGCACGAGACCGTGAACGGCCTTCAGCTCGCCTACTCGACCCCGCGCGGGTGGCTTCTGCCCGGCAAGCGGATCGCGGTCTCGCGCGTCCCGACGAGCTTCGGCGCGCTCTCGTATTCGCTTCGCGCCTCGACCGGGACGGTTCACGCGACGGTCGATGTCCCGGAGCGCGCGCGACGTCTCATGCTCCGCCTGCGGCTCCCGCGCGGGTCGCGGATCGCAGCTGTGGAGCTCGGCGGGCGGCCGTTCCGCCGGTTCGACGCCGCCAGGGCGACGCTCGACCTCTCCGGCCTGACCGGAAGGGTGGACCTCGTCGCGCGCTTGTCACGGACGCGCGCATCGCACTAACCTCTGACTCTGCGCGCCGGGCGGAACACGTCCCTTCTCCTTGCGGCCGTCGCGGCGTTGCTCGTCGCCTCCGCTCCGAGCGCCCACGCCGTGAAGCGGCAGGTGCGCGTGATCGCGATCCACTACCGCGCACACGACGGCGTCAGGCGCCGGGCGTTCGTGCTCCTTCCCGCCTGGTACGGGTCGAAGAACAACCCCGCGATCCCTCTCGTCATCTCGCCGCACGGCCGGGGCGTGAGCGCAGGGGCGAACACGCGGCTCTGGCGGGGGCTACCGGCGGTCGGCCGCTTCGCGGTGATCAGCCCGGAGGGCGAGGGCCGGAAGCTCCACCGCTACTCCTGGGGCTCCGCCGGGCAGATCGAGGACCTGGCGCGCATGCCGGTGATCGCCCACCTGACGGTGCCGTGGCTGCATGTCGACCAGCACCGCATCTACGCGTTCGGCGGGAGCATGGGCGGCCAGGAGGTGCTGCTCCTGCTCGCACGCCACCCGCGGCTCCTGGCCGGCGTTGCCGCCTTCGACTCCGTCACGAACATGGCGCTGCAGTACCGGAGTTTCATGCGCATCCCGTGCAGCCGGAAGTGCAAGAAAGTCTGGAAGGGGTCGATCGGCAGGGGCCTACGGTCGCTTGCCCGGCAGGAGGTCGGCGGCACGCCGCGCACGCGCCGGTTCGCGTACGCCCGGCGCAGCCCGCTCACGTACGCGCGCTCGATCGCCGCGTCGTGCGTCCCGCTCGAGCTGTGGTGGAGCGTGAAGGACCAGATCGTCGTGAACCAGCGCTACCAGACCGGTGAGCTGTATCGGCGCATCGTGAAGCTTCGGCCCGACGCGCCCGTCACCGCGTACGTGGGCTTCTGGCGCCACTCCGCCGAGATGCACGCGGAGTCGCGGCTGCCCGCCGCGCTGGCCGGGCTCGGGTTGCTGCGTGGGCACCCGCGGACGCCGGGCGTCCGCGTCTACCCGCCGGCGGATACGCTCAACGGCCGTCCCTGCTGAGCGAAGTGCGGGATGACCGCCTCTGCGAACAGCTCCTGGTTCTTGATCGCCGTCCAGTGCGGCGCGCCGCCCGCGTTGACGGTGATGCCGATCTCCTGGATCCCCTCGCAGACGCGGAGGGTGTCCTCGATCCGCTCGATGATGTCGTCCGGCGTCCCCACCCACACGTAGTCGTCCTCGACGAGCTTCTCGTATGGGATCGCCGCGAGCCCTTCCATGATCCCGGCGGTGTAGAAGCCGTAGCCCGCCTTCTCGAGATCGGCCGCAGGCGCCTTCGGCCACTCGGTGAGCGGTGACGCGTTCCCGTCGATGAAGCCCTTGATCCAGTCCCGGGCCTCGCGATGCGCGGTCTCCCGGTCCTCGTCGAGGTGGCACGCGTGGATCCAGACGATGTCCGGCTCGGTTCCGTGCTCGGCGCACGTCGCGCGATAGAGGTCCATCTGCTGCTCGAGCGCCGCATACGGAAGGAGCGGCGGGACGGCGACGCCCCAGCCGTGCTCGGCCGCCAGCGTGTACGTGCGGTCTGACGTGCCGCCGAGATAGACGCGGAACTTGCGGTCGACGAACGGGACGACGTGCGAGTCGGCGACGTGGAAGTACGTCCCCTCGTGTGAGAACCGAGCGTTCGCCAGCGCCTCGAGCAGCAGGTCGACGGCCTCTTCGTACCTCGGCCGCGCGTGCTCGTCGAGCGGCACGCCGGCCGGGAGCGGGATCCAGCCGTGGCCGCGGCCGACGCCCCATTCGTAGCGCCCGCCGGTGAGGATGTCGGTGGTGTTGATGACGCTGGCCAGCACGAGCGGGTTGTGGTACGGCAGCGTGTGCAGCATCGTGCGGAAGCGAATGTCGTGCGTGCGCTGCGCGGCCGCGGCGAACAACGCGGTCGGGTTCGCCGAGACGGAGAACTTCGGGAAGAAGTAGTGCTCGATGACGGCGTACGCGTAGTAGCCGAGCCTGTCCGCGTTCACGATCTGCTCCAGGGCCTCGCCGTAGAGGCGCTCGGCGGTCTTCCCGGGGTGGAGCTGGAGCTCCGAGTACAGGCTGAAGCGCATGCGGCTACCTCCTCGCGTCGTGTGCGTCGGAGAGGCGATGATCCTCGGCCCCGATCCGCGGTGTCAAACGAGGGATCACGATCGTGCTTCCATTCCTTGCATGACGTCGTGGCCCGAGGACTTCGCCGTTCGGTACGAGGAGTGGTCGGCGCAGATGACGGAGGACATCCCGTTCTACGTCCAGCTCGCGCGCGAAGCGGACGGTCCGCTGGTCGAGCTGGCAGTCGGCAACGGCCGCGTCGCGGTTCCCGTCGCGCTGGCGACCGGGCGCACGATCGTCGGCATCGACACGTCGCCGGCGATGCTGGAGCAGGCGCGCGCGAGCGCGGCACGCTCGGGCGCTCAGCTCGACCTTCGGGAGGGTGACATGCGCGACTTCGAGCTGGAGGTGCCCGCTGCCCTCGTCTACTGCCCGTTCCGCGCCCTGCTCCACCTGCCGACGTGGGCTGACCGGCGGCGGACGTTCGAGCGCGTCGCCGCCTCGTTGCGGCCCGGAGGGAGGTTCGCGTGGAACGCGTTCGCCTTCGACCATGCGCGCGCCGCGGAGCTGGACGGGCGGCGGGCGGCGGAGCCCGTGCCGCACTCGGTGCGGTACGCGGTCGCCGACAATCGCATCGACATCACCCTCGAGAACGGAGCGACGAGCTCGCTGTGGTGGGCGACGAAGAACGAGTGGCTCGGGCTCGTCGACGTGGCGGGCCTCGAGGTCGAGGCGCTCTACGGCGGCTTCGACCGCCGGCCGCTCGACGACGACAGCCGCGAGTACCTCTTCGTCGCGCGCCGCCCTGGTGTCTGACACCGTCGCGGACGTGGCGAACCGCCGCCGCAGCGCGCAAGGTGTCTGACACCTCTGCGCAGTGCAGCGCGGTAGCGGGGCAACGGG
>Ga0075425_100003937_pt1 | contig 15200 bp, 13 predicted proteins | sample SoiMethybrSBSTD4_FD_75300 | JGI IMG/M metagenome (GOLD analysis project Ga0075425, IMG submission 75300) | Bulk soil microbial communities from a Populus tree surrounding site in Tennessee, USA - Soil MetaG P. TD hybrid SBSTD4 | ecosystem: Environmental > Terrestrial > Soil > Tree plantation...
TGCCGGCCGAGCCATGCCAGCACCGCTGCCGGGGCGTGGCGCATCACTTCTCCGTCGGCGATGTGGTGACCTGAGTGGCCAGCGCATCGGCTTGGGCGTTGTACCGCGCGAACTCGATGTAGCTGACCGCCTGGTGCCCGCGCTGGTGATGGAACGCGATGCTCAGCTCCCGCTCCATCTCGCGGAGCCGGCAGGCCGCGATGATGTCGCGCACCACCGGATCCTTGATCCGCCACCGGCCGCTCATCCACTCGGCGAGGCCGTTGTAGTCGTGGACGAGCGTAGGCAACACTAGCACGCTCCGGCTGCCGCGGTCGCCCCCTCGTGGGCCCCGTTCCTGTGACATAAGCGCCCTACTCGGACGCCGGCCGCCGAGGATCCGCTGGCACAGCAGGTTATGTCGCGGGGACGGGCACCAGGCGCGGGGCAACCACCGCTGGAGAGTGCTAGTGTTGGCTATCCTCTGTGGCATCAGCTCCTGGGGCGGCCGGTGTCCGAGTCTGGGCGATTATGTCGCAGCGATGGGAGCCGCGGACGGGGCGATCGCGCTGCCGGAGGAGGTTCGTCTTGTACGCTCGCGCGCCAACGGGCGATCTGCTACCGGGTTTCTACCGGAGAACTGCCTCCGACGTCCCACAGCCAGAGCCAAGGTCGTTGGTGCCCACCGCGTGTTTTCTCTGTGCCGCGCTGTAGCGCGTTGGAGGGCGTGCAGGCCGACTATCGGCTCATAACCCAAAGGTTGTCCGTTCAAATCCGACCCCCGCAACCAAAGAGCCCCCAAAAGATTTCTAGGTCTTGGGGGCTTGGCTTTTCTGACGATCGGTCGAGGGCCCTGCAATTGTGCGGGAACTGTGCGGGAGGCAGGGATTATGGCGCGGTCAGGGAGGCGACGAGGCCACGGGTGTCCGGGTCGTTGCGCTTCCCACTGCCGGCACGGCCCTCTGAGCCCCCGCACATTTCCCGCACAGCGTCTCGTAAGCCCGCACCCCGGTGGTCTTTGCCGAGGCGCGTTGGGTTCGTGACCCTATCGGCGTCCCATGTTTGTGAGATGCCGCCCGAGGTGCTTGGCCAGCTGCTCCGTCAGGGCTCCCTTACGGACACCGTAGCCTCGTAGCGCGTCTCTCCTACTCCCTTTCGACAGTAGGGGTGCCTTGTGGATCCGTTGGGCACTCCATGCGCGCGGGTTGGTGTCAGCGGCGCCCAGGCCTTCCCTTGGGGTGGCGGGGGTGCAGGGGCAGGCCGGCACTAGATGGGGCTTCGAAGGGGTCCGGTGGAGAACACCGCCGCCTCTTAAGCACCGGGGCGCGTGAGGTCGCGACCGAACACGCGGCTTCAGCGCTCACGGCGCCCCTCGTTCGCCTCCCATCCTGGACGCGCGGCGTGACGATCTCAGTCATGACTGAGCCGGGCAGACGAGATGAGCCAGGAATACGGAGTGATCGTGCGAGTCGCGGCGCCGAGGCGACTCAAGCGCGGACACCCTTCCTCAACTTCCTCCGCACCTTCACTCCAGCCCGAGGAGCCTCGCCCCTCCTGGATCAGCGGAGTCCACAGGCGGACCTGAGCGCAGCCACATCAGCTGCAGCCAGGGCGAGTGGATCCACGGTTTGCTCCCCTCCGACGGCGTGCATGATGGCCGTCGGATCGTCGACATGCCCGAGTCCGAGGGCATGGCCGAGCTCGTGGGCAAGCACCGTCGTAAAATCCCGGCGGTCGTGGAACTCGAAGACGGCGATTTCTCGACCGTCGAATTCGCCCTTGTGAAACGTCCGCGGCGCCCCGTAGAGCACGTTGAAGGTCGTGACGTTATGATTGTGCGCCTCGGCGAGAGTGTTACCCTTCTCGGCCAACGACTGCACGGAGGCCCCGAGTGACTCGACCAAGAGCCGGTCGGTCTCGAGCTCGCTTCGCATCGCGCCGAGCTGGCTCCGCTCAACCTCCAGGCTCGCCAGGATGTCACGGGACGCGCCGCCGCGCGCGTTCAATTCCTGCACCCGCGCATTGAACGCGGCGGCGCGCTCCTGGTAGTCCGCGTACATCCGCTGGTAGTTCAGAGCCTGGCGCTCGTACCTCTCCCGCCATTCGGTGAAGGTCTGACCGACGGATTCGTGGGACGCCCGGAGCTCCCGCATGGAGCCTCTGAGGCGCTGGCGGTCCTGCGTAGCTTGCTGACGGTCGTCGTAGACCAGCGTCACCTTCAGCGCCGCCCGGGCGTCGTAGGTGAAGAGGGTCCGACCTATCGCGCGCTCCCAGAGGGTCCCTGCCTGACGCAGCGCCTCGAGCACCTCGTCACTGCTCATGCCGAACCGTTCGTCGATCTGGCCGAGACGATAGGCGATCGGCCGGCTACAAGGTGACGGCCGCAGAGTCCAGATGACGGTACCCAACACCAGGAACGCCAGCAGCCCGAGCCACCCCCATCGACGCGCCATGATGTCCCGGGGGTGCGAGCGTCGTGCCAGTCGTGGCCGACCAGACGCAGGGGTCCGAAACGAGATGCCGATCATGTGATGACGCCTTTTTCTCGGCCCCGGGCTTGGTTCCTGACCTTTTCTGTCTACTCGGCTGCCGTCAGGCGGCACTTACTTCGTCTCGATGAGCACCGAACGCGCTCTGCTTCTCGGCAACCAAACGCCAGCATCAGCGCCGGGCTCGCGCTCGCCTTGTCGTGCGTGCTTGACGCCTCGGATCTCTTGGACGGCTACGAAAGATAGTTGACAGGCCAGAGGACAATGAGCCACCTTGTGCCCAGGGCCAACCGGAGTGCGGTGGATCGGTTCGCCGCCGCAACAGGCCGCAACCTTCCGGCAATTCGGGGAAGTCGTGCTTGAGGATCATGGCCTGACGGACGATCGGGCAGGACCGGTGACGATGGTTGAGTCGCACCGTGAGTGACACCAGGAGTAGCACCGGGGCGCGGTGGGGCAGCCAGGGGCATCGATGGGGCTTTGTAGAGGAGGTTGGGCTTCTCAGCACTGGACAAAAAGCGCTTCCGGTTCACGACGGCGCCTCTGTAAGGCGCACCGTCGTCCGCTAGAAGCACCGCTCGTCACGGCAATGTCCCTCCTCCTTCCTCACCTCGTTGCACTCCGCATGGACACAGAACGACCAGGCCAGCGTCATCGACGATGTCGTGAGTGCCGAGACGCCGGTTGTACCGCTAGCGGCAATCAGACCTAGCCCTTCTTGAGGTCGCGGATGATCTGCTCCACTTCGGCTTGGTCGCCGTCGCGATCACCTCCCCCCAGATCCAGGTATCTCTGGTAATCGACGATGGCCCTGTCAGGCTGGCCCTTGCGCTCTAGAAGCAGTGCTCGGTTGTAGTAGGCCTTGTAGTAGTCGGACTTGAGGCGGACGGCCTCGGTGTAGTCGGTAAGGGCGCCGTCCAGGTCGCCCTTGGCGCGGCGGGCAATGCCCCGGTTGTAGTAGGCGGAAACGAAGTCGGGCTTGAGGCGGATGGCTTCGGTGTGGTCGGTGAGTGCGCGGTCCAGGTCGCCCTTGGCGTACCGGGCATTGCCCCGCTTATAGTAGGCGTCGGCGTAGTCGGGCTTGAGGCGGATGGCCTCGGTGTAGCAACGGATCTTTTCCTCGGGATCAACGGCCCCGAACCCTCGCTCGAACCACTGCTCGGCGCTCAGCTCTTCCTTCTGCACAGGTCGCGCCGCCGCGGCGGCGGCCTGCTGTTCTGCTGTCGCCTGCCTCGCCGCGCTGGAGACCGGATGCAGCACCGCATCGAGCGCTACGTTCAGGTGCCTGGTCCGCAGGCGATCCATGGCCTCCAGGAAGTAGTCCGCGGGGACACTCAGCGCGTTGTACCGCTTCAACTCGGCCAGCTTGCCCGTCAGGTACGCCGCGATGGCCGGCGCGCCGAAGTCGAAGCCCTCGAACATGAGGGGCACGATGTTGCGCTGCGTATCGAGCGCGGTCTCGATCTCGCGGCGCAACCAATCATCGGGCTCGCTGCAGCGCTCGAGCGCCGAAGGGGTGAGCAGGACGAGGAAGTGCGCCCTGGCGCGGACGTTCTCCAAAATGACGCGCTCGAAGTCGCCGCTGGCGATTCCCTGGAAGTCGAAGAACACGTCGTAGCCATGCTGGGTCAGGTTCTGGTGGATGTTGAGCGCCCAGGCCACCGTCGTGCGGCGGTAGCTGATGAACACGGTCTTCTCGATGTGGCTCACTAGTGCTGCTCCACGCGGTTGATCTGCGGTCTGGAGACTCCCAGCCTCCATCGTGGGCGGCGAGTCTAGCACGCATCGTGAGGCAGCGGCGCGGGCGCAGCGGCACCCGTCGAAGGCCCTCTTAACCCGCCCGCGCTGCGGCGGCCGGCTGCGGCTCAGCACCACCATTTCCGACCCCGGGGCGTCGAGCGGTCTTCGACCCGACGATGATGGCCGAGTCGTACCGGGAGTTACACCGGGAGTGACACCGGGGGAGGTGGGGCAGCCCGGCACGAGGTGGGGCTTCGAAGGGCGACCCATATCCTAGAACATCGGCTCGCGACGTGGATGCCAGCCATGGCCGACCTCGCCATTCTCGGAGAGGATTTCTGAGCGAGGGGTGACGTGGCTTGAACCTCGCCTGACCGCGTCCGTCGGCTACACAGGAATTCTGCCGCAGGGGCGGCTCCGCGCTGGCGTCTTTCGCGGGTTCGGCGGAGCACCTTCGCGCTGCGACGCCGTTGCTAGGACGTCAAGCCTTCCGAGCTATCTTGCGCCGGTCAATCAGCAGCCCGAGTAGACCGAGTCCCAAAAGGACGACGCTAGGTGGCTCCGGGATAGTGGTGGCCACGAGATCGAAGATCGGGGAACCCCCTGAGTCGGCGAAAAGTTCAAACGCCCAATTCCTGGTGTTGGCGGGCAAATCAAAGGAATACTCACAGGTCTGCATGGGTGCGATGGGAGCTCCGACGCCACACCCGGGTGAAGAGGTCAGCGGAACCAGCGTCCCGTCAGCTACGAAGTTTATGAAAGTATTCAGAGGGTCCTGGCTGTTGTTGATGAACGCTCCGATAAAATCGAGCGTCTCGCTTGAAGAGAAGGTGTTAGTGAAATCTATGATAGGGTCAGCTTTTACAGTAGGGAGGTTACTAAGTAGCTTGGTCTGTACTGGGGCGTTGTTATTGTTCACATCGAACAGTGTCGCCGTTCCCTTGACGAGCGTGGTGTTTTTGGGGGCAAGGATTGACAACATCATAAAATCCTGTGGAGCTACTTTCATCCCCGCGGGAAAATTTTCCGTCAGCTTATCCGTACCTCCCGCAGCAGAGTTACCGAAGAGGTTTGCCATTTGCTTCGGATTCGCGTACATGCAAACTGGTTTCCCATTCACGTTCATTTGCGTTGCCGAGGCTCCGGACCATTCGGTCATGTTCTTGTTCGACACGGTTGCAGTGAAGCCAGTGCCATTTGTAATGAGCGAGCTGTTTTGAAAACAACTTGTGAATCGATAGATGCCGTCCGCATAGCTTGCCTGAAAGAACCCCAGCGTACCGGTCAGGAACATGCTCGCGAGAGTAAGGCGAACCCAGCGCAGCATACAGTCCTCCTCTCAGGGGCTTCCCCGATATGGGCCAATTAGCGCCCAGCTAAGCTTAGGGGATCGCGAAACAAGATTGTTGTCGGGGGGGCCAGCCCGATTCCGCGGCGATTCAAGGACCTCCTTGCCGTCCCTGAGGACCGAACGGGTTACGAGTGGCGAACGGTTCGCAATCTAGGCTCGCTCGGATCCCGTGTCAAGCTACGCGCGCACACGTCTATTACGCGGGTATTACGCGGGCAGCCGCGGCGCGAGGTACTCGGAATCGAGCCGGCCGCGATTAGCCGTGGTGGCGAATATTCGGAGCCGGGTGAGACGGGACAGCGACTCAAGGCGTGCATGAGCAACGGATCACAAATGCGCGAAGAGGTGGCCGTGGCCGCGGGTGCGATCATTGCCCTTGTGAAGGCGAGCGAGAGGCCAGTCCGACGGTCGCATCGATCCAGACCCGCAGGCAGAGGGTATGTGACCAGTCCTTTCGTCCGTCTGCGGCGACGAATTCGTGCTGGATCGAACCCGGTTGGATTCTTCGACGACAGACGACACACACGCGCTGGACGGTCGCTCTCCCAGCGAGGACGAGCTTGGGAGCAGGCGGGAGCGTGTGCTGCTGGAGTCGTGCTCGCACGCGGTGATAGAGATTGCTTTCTCTCCCGTCGAGAACATCGTTGGAGCTTCCGCCGGAGATGCTCCGCCAGGGGTTCAGGAGGCGTCTGCTGCAGGCGATCTGCGTGCGGAAGGTGGCTAGCAGTCGCTGGTTCCTGACGAGGAGATGACACGTGGAGTCGAGCTCAGCCTGGGGGGATTTCATGTCTGTGACCTCCGGTGCGCCATCGACTCGATCCACCAGACCCGATAGCAGATGGAATGCGCGTATGCCGCCCGCCCCAACACACCGCCAACGACCTCGTAGGCCGGCTCGTTCGGAGAAATGACCTTCCGACATACGGAACACGGCCCCTTCGTTCCCCGGCCAAGTCGCGGACGCTGATGCGGCAATACCTGGATACTCCCATTGGCAAAACCGGCACGAACGGTAGCGCATAGTTCAGCGCGAGCGCTTCGTTCCCGCTCGATCTGCCTCAATTCGTAGGCTGCGCTCTCTTCCCGCCAGAGCCGCAGACAGACAACGTGTGTCCACCAAGCCTGCCCATCGTCGCCGCGAGACCCATTGGCCACCTCTGTCCAAGCAATCACGTGGTCACAGATGACACACACTTCGCCGTTGCCCCAGCGAGTCGCGATGGACCCGGACGCGAGCGACAGAGCCCCGCGCTCCAGACGATCGCGGATGAAATGACGCGAATCCACGTGCGAGCCGCCCGAGATCGCCCACGCCGGGTTGAGGAGCCGGCGACTGAGCTCGATGCAGCGATGGGTGGCGGCAAGGCAGGAGCGCGTTTCGGCGAGCTTCTGGGCGGTGGTCTCGGCGAGCCTGGACATACCGTTACTCTCTCTCTCATCGGCACGCGCTCACTGACCGAGCTTCGGCGCCGGGCCGACACTTTACGATGGTGGTCTCAACGATGCGCACGGTTCCAGGCTCAAGCGCGTCGTGGCCGAGCCATTCGCAGCCTTCTGCGCTAAGTCGAGCCGATGGTGGAACGACAGGGCGACAAGCCGAGACTCCTGCGGGACCCACTCGCCGGACGACGCCGTTCGTGCCTCGTCGCGAAGCCTGCGCGTGGCAATCTGGGCGGCGACCACTGCGTGGCTGTAGATCCGGCGCGTGCGGCGCTCGCCGACGACACGGCCATCGACGACAGCTTGACAATTGTTCGTCATCATACTCTCCGAGCTCAATGAGCTCAGTTCTGCGCAATAGACGCGCGCGCAGGACGACCAAGCGCCCCTTGCGAGCGGGTCTATGCGCAGTCCACGCCCCGCGCGCCGCGCACGCGCCGCGATGCTCTAAGAAAGCGGGATCAGCTTGGCTGAATCGGACTAGACGGAGGGGGGAGCACGAGGACCTGACGCGGACAGCCGAACGAACAAGACCGGGTCTTCCGAGGGAGGCCCTCGAAGGATAACCAGGATCACAACGGGTCCGAGGCAGCGGGCAACAGATACATCAGCCAAGGCGGTGGTGGAGATAATCAGTCCGACGACCTCATCGAAATCGTCGTCGTCAAAGATTCCGACCACCCAGGTTGGATCCGGGGGATCGGCATAGGCCAAGGGAGTCAGAATTACCACGAAGGTGATCACCACGAGGACGATGCCCGCCCGCGAAGTCAGTTGCATCTCTCAAACTAGGTACTACCAGCGGGCTCGGCTTGTCAAGAATCGCAAAGTGCAAGCTGCTCTTGAGTGTGGCCACGATCCGCGCGGCGCTGCGCGACAGCGGCGCCCCGTGGAGCAGCGGCGCCAGGGCCCCACGGATCCGCCGCGTGTTGCCGCCAGCCAGGTACGTCGCCAACACGGGCGCATAGGAAACATTAAAGCAGGAAACATTAAAGCAGGAAACATTAAAGCCACTGCAAAGCCACTGCGCCCCCTGCTGCGGCCTGCAGGGGGCCCCGGGAATCCCAGGGTTCCCTTGGCTGAGCGGCCGCGGTCTGCCCCACTCCTGCCATAGTCCTGCCACCCTTGACCATGTCCGGGTTCCGAGCACACCATCCCGCGGAAGTCGGCGCCTCAACGGCGCCGTGTCCGCGGTCTCTCGGGCGCTCAGCCAGGGATGACGGCCGCCCCGCCGTCCGCCCGCCGCGCGGGTCAGCCCCGCGCGGACTGCCCCCTAAAGTTTCCTATGCGCCCAGGTGGACGATCGTCTGGGCGATCTGCGGACGGATGCCGCTGATGATGCAGTCGGCACCCATCAGCCGCGCGGCGGCGACCCAAGAGGTGCTGAGCGACCAGCGTGTCCACCGTCGGCACCCCGGTGATGTCGATGATCGCGAGGCCCGCGCCGCTCTGGGCGATCTGCTGGAGGAGGCTCTCTCCATCACGACCTAGGTGCGGGCGCTGTCGAGCGTGCCGATGAGGGGCAAGGCGAGCACTCCGTCCCACAGCCGGACGACGGCGTCGACGGCTCGAGCAGGTCCGCCTGCTGGCGGTTGATCACTTCCTCGCGGGTCTTCTGGTGAACCTCGGTCGTGTAGAGGCCCAGCTGATCGCGCAGCAGTGTGGTCACCCAGATCTCGGACGCCCGCGCGTCGGGGTCCTTGCCGAGCTCTTGGCGCAGCCGGTCGAACAGGGGCTGCTTCAACCCCTCGGGCCGCGCCCGGGAGGCGTATACATGGCGGGTTCCGGGGCGGCTTGATTTCAACCGCTCGCTCCCCGATTATCGCGGGGGGCCCCGGCCGCTCCGGGCCCCCTCGACCAGGAACTCCGGACGACCCGAGAGGCGAGAAGCTACGAATGGACACGGCAGATGTCGTCGTCATTGGCGGCGGCGTCATGGGCACGAGCATCGCCTTCAACCTCGTCCGGCGCCGAGCAGGCCGGGTGGTCCTCCTCGAGAAGGCGACGGTCTGCTCGGGGACGTCGGCGAAGTCCTCGGCCATCGTGCGGACCCACTACACGACGCGGCCCACCGCCCAGATGGCGCTCCTGGCCCGCGGTATCTTCGAGCGCTGGGCCGACGAGGTGGGCGGTGAGTCCGGCTTCGTGCGCACCGGCATGCTCTTCATGGGTCCGCCCGACAGCCGGGACCGCGTCGAGCGCACCCTTCGCATGAACCAAGAGGTCGGCATCGAGGCGAGCCTGATTGGGCCCGAGGACGTGCGCCAGATCAGCCCGCACCTCCGGGTCCCCGAGGGCGCGGCCGTGGTGTGGGAGCCGCGCTCGGGCTACGGCAGTCCCCACGAGGTCGCGTCGAGCTTTGCCCGGCGCTTCACCGAGCTGGGCGGAGACCTGCGTCAGTCGACGCCCGTCACGGCCATCGACACGCGCGGGGGACACGTCCGGGGCGTGCGAACGCCCCGCGGCGAGATTGCGGCGGGCCACGTCGTGATCGCCGCCGGCCCATGGGCGCGCCCGGTCGGACGCCTGGCGGGATTGGATCTCCCCGTTACCCCGAGCCGCGAGTCCATCATCACGCTTAGACCCACGTTCGACTGGACCCCCGTGCACCCGGTGACCGGCGACCTGGTCAACGAGGTGTACCTCCGTCCGGAGACCGGCGGCCTGATCCTCGTCGGCAACACGCGGGACACCATCGTGCCCGGCGATCCCGATCACTACGAGGACCGCCCCGGCGCGGACCACACGACGGAGATCCTGACCCGGCTGGCCCACCTCATGCCGGGCGTCGCCACCGCGGCCATCACCAGCGGCTGGTCGGGCATGTACGAGGTCAGTCCGGACTGGAACCCGATCATGGGCACGGCGGTCGGCACGACGGGCCTCCACTACGCGGTCGGCTTCTCGGGCCACGGCTTCAAGCTGTCACCATTGGTGGGGATCCTGATGGCCGAGCAGGTTCTGGAGGGTCGCGCCCGGACGATCGACATCACGCCGTACCGGCTCGAGCGATTCCGGGACGGGCAAGCCCTGCGCGTCGCCTACCAGGGCGCGGGGGTCATGGGATAGCTCGACCCGAGAGCATCGTTCGCTCGCACCGAACCACACACGGAGACTAGGTGGACAGGCTCTGGGTCCTGGTCGAGCTGCTGCCCCAGCAGCTCATCAACGGGCTGACGATCGGCTCGGTCTACGCCCTGATCGCGCTCGGCTACACCATGGTCTACGGCGTCCTCCAGCTGATCAACTTCGCGCACGGAGACCTGTTCATGCTGGGCGCCATGATCGCCGTGTTCATGCTGGCCGGCATGGCGGTCACGGAAACCCTGTCGCTCGGAGTGGCGGTGCTCATCCTGGTCGCCGTGTTCCTGGTCTGCATGACGCTGATCGCGGCGCTTGGGGTCACGATCGAGCGGGTCGCGTACCGGCCGCTGCGCCACGCGGGCCGGCTGTCGCCGCTCATCAGCGCGCTGGGCGTGTCGGTGTTCCTTGAGAACGCCACCATGAACGTGGTGGGACCCAGTCCCCGGTTCTTCCCGGACTTCCTGCCGGCGTCGGAGGTCCACATCTTGGGGGTGGCGGTCCAGGACAAGCAGATCCTGATCCTGCTGGTGGCGACGGCGCTGATGGTGTGGCTCCACTACCTGGTCAACCACACGACGTTCGGGCTCGCGGTGCGGGCGACCGCCGAGGACAAGGACGCGGCCAGCCTCATGGGCATCGAGATCGACCGGGTCATCGCCATGGTGTTCGTGCTGGGCCCGGCACTCGGGGCGGCCGGCGGCGTCCTCTTCGCGATGCAGTACGGCGTCGTCCTCTGGAACGCCGGCTTTCTGGCCGGGATCAAGGCGTTCACGGCCGCGGTGCTGGGCGGGATCGGCAACATCCCCGGGGCCATGCTAGGAGGACTCCTGCTCGGGCTGATCGAGACGTTCGGCGCCGGCTATCTTCCCATCTTGACCCATGACGTGATCGGCCCGGAGTACAAGGACGTCTTCGCGTTCGTCATCTTGATCCTCGTGCTCATCTTCCGGCCGATGGGGATCCTCGGGGAGCGGGTGGCGCGATGAGGGGTGGCGCGGCGCGACGATCATGACGACGTTCAATCAGGCGGTGAGCGTGCCCCTGCGGGCCGTCGCCGGGTGGAGCCGGGCGAGGAAGGTCGTCCTGCTCCTGGTGCTCGCGACCCTGCCGCTCTACCTGGGCCAGGTGATGGCCACAATCGGCACTGTGGTACCCCTTGCGTTCTTCCAGGCGGGCGAGCGGTACATGTTCCGGGTGCTCGACCAGGCCGGCATCTACATCCTGCTGGCGCTCGGCCTGAACGTCGTGGTCGGCTACGCGGGGTTGCTCGATCTGGGGTACGTGGCCTTCTACGCCATCGGGGCATACTCGTACGCGCTCCTGGCGTCGCCGCAGCTCGGGCTCCACGTGCCCTTCTGGCTAGTGCTGCCGGTGGCGCCGTTCCTGGCGGCCCTGTTCGGCGTGCTCCTCGGCGCTCCGACCCTGCGCCTTCGCGGGGACTACCTGGCGATCGTGACGCTCGGATTCGGCGAGGTGATCCGCATTCTCCTCAACAACCTGGACGTCATCACGAACGGCCCCCGCGGGGTCACGAACATCGATCCGGCGACGCTCGACCCCGCGCATCTCGCCCCTAAGTCTGTGGCGACCGCCAAGCTCCTGCTCTATCCGCCGCTGCCCGATCTGATCCACAACCTGCCGCTGACGCTGTCCTCCCCCCTTCAGTACTACTACCTGATCCTGATCCTCTGCATCAGCGCCGTCTTCTTCTCGTATCGCCTGGAAGGGTCCCGGATCGGCCGCGCGTGGGCAGCCATCCGCGAGGACGAGGACGCCGCGCAGACGATGGGGATCAACAAGACGACGACGAAGCTCCTCGCGTTCGCGATGGGCGCGAGCACGGCGGGGTTCTCCGGCGTGATCTTCTCGGGCCTCCAGGGCTTCGTCAGCCCGGAGAGCTTCATCCTGCTCGAATCGATCACGATCCTGGCGATGATCGTCCTGGGCGGGATGGGCAGCATCCCCGGCGTCGTGCTGGGCGCGATCATCCTCGTCGTGGTCCCGGAGGTGCTCCGCGAGTACGCGCAGTACCGGCTGACGATCTTCGGTCTCGGACTCACCATGATGATGCTCGTGCGCCCGGAGGGCCTGTGGCCGGTACGTGTGCGGCCGTCCGCCGCGCCAGCCGATACGGAGTCGGTCCCCGAACCGGCGCAACCGGCCCCGGCCGTCGAGCTCCGGCCGGGCGGAATGGCCGAGCGGACGGCGGCGTCTCCCGCGGGATTCCTGATCATCGACGGCGTCAGCAAGATGTTCGGCGGCCTGCGGGCGGTGAATGCCGTCTCGTTCGAGGTCGCGCGCGGCCAGCTGGTCGCCGTGATCGGTCCGAACGGGGCGGGGAAGACGACCCTGTTCAACCTGATCACCGGCGTCTATCCGGTGACGGCGGGCGTCATCCGCTTCGCTGGGCGGGCGCTGCAGGGGGTGCCGCCGCACGAGGTGACCGCCCTCGGCGTGGCCCGGACGTACCAGAACATCCGGCTGTTCCGCGGAATGTCGGTGCTGGATAACGTCCTGGTCGGCACCCACTGCCGGACGGCCGCCGGCGTGATCGACGCCATGCTGCACACGCACCGCGCGGGCCGCGAGGACCGCGAGAGCCGGGCCCGGGCGCGGGCGCTGCTCGACTTCTTCGGGATCCGCAAGTACGAGCACCAGCTGGCGATGAATCTGCCTTACGGCGACCAGCGGCGGCTCGAGATCGCCCGTGCGCTGGCCACGCATCCCTCGCTCCTCCTCCTGGACGAGCCGGCCGCCGGGATGAACCCCGCCGAGACGCTCGAGCTCATCGCCCTCATCCGGCGGATCCGGGACCTCGGGATCACCGTCGTGCTCGTCGAGCACGACATGAAGGTCGTCATGCAAGTGTCCGAGAACATCATCGTTCTCGACCACGGCGAGAAGATCGCCGAGGGCTCGCCGGCCCAGATCCAGCGCGATCCGCGCGTGATCGAGGCCTACCTCGGGAAGGCCAGTTGACGGCGCGAGGCGGGAACGGCGCGGCCGCCGCCGGCGGGGACGGCCCCATCCTCGAGGCGCGGGATCTCGTCGCGGGCTACGGCCAGATCCGGGCGATCAAGGGCATCACCTTCCAGGTCGGTGACGGCCAGGTCGTCGCCCTCATCGGCGCGAACGGCGCGGGCAAATCGACCACGCTGCGTGTGCTCTCGGGGCTCATCCGGGCACAAGGTGGGCAGGTCCGCCTGCGGGGTGAGGACATCGCTCGGGCGACACCCGCGGAAATCGTTCGCCGGGGTGTGGTCCACTGTCCGGAGGGCCGCCGCATCTTCACGCGGCTCTCGGTGCTGGAGAACCTCCGCCTCGGGCACTACACGCGGCGCAAGTCGGCCGACGAGGCCGCCGCCCTCGACCGCGTCTTCGCCCTGTTCCCGATCCTCCGGGAGCGCCACACGCAGTTCGGCGGCACCCTGTCGGGGGGCGAGCAGCAGATGCTCGCGATCGGCCGCGCCCTGATGACCATGCCGAAGATCCTCCTGCTGGACGAGCCGTCGCTCGGGCTGGCACCGCTCCTGGTCCAGCAGATCTTCCAGACGATCCAGGAGATCAACCGGCAAGGCACGGTCGTGCTGCTCGTCGAGCAGAACGCCAACCTCGCGCTCCGGATGGCCGATCGCGCCTACGTGCTCGAGGCCGGGCGGATCGTGCTCGAGGGCAGCGGCGAGGAGCTCCTGGCGAACGACGCCGTCCGCCGCGCGTACCTCGGCGAGGCCTGAGCCGCCCGCCCCGGCGGGTGGCCCCCGAAACAGCGTCGGCCCGCCGGGTGCTCAGCGCGAGCGCCCCGACGGGCCGACCGTGACGGACGGAGAGGGACGTCAGGCGGCGCGCGCGCCGCCCGGCCGTCTCGCTAATCCTTCCACTGTTCGATCAGCTTGAAGTTCCCCTTGTCGACCGTGTAGATGTACAGCGGGCCGTTGATGACGTCCCCGTACTCGTCGAACTTGTACTCGGGGATCAGCAAACCGGGCACCGCCGACTTGTGCATGACGTCGATGATCTTGTCCTTGTCGGCGCTGCCGGCCTTCTGGATCGCGTTGGCGAGGATGTTGGCGAAGTCGTAGCCGTAGATGTCGTAGCCGGCCGGGTCCTTCTTGTACTTCGCCTTGAACTTTTCGGCGAACGCCTTCACCTTCTCGGGGGCGCCGGGGCCGGAGTAGGGCGGCGTCTGGAACGTGATGTACACCGCCTCGGACTCCGACTTCATGTCACCGGCGGCGCCGGCCGCCTTGGGCATGCCGGGATCGTAGTAGCCATCGCAGCCGATGACCGGCTTCTTGTAACCGAGCTGGCGGACCTGCTTGACGAGCAGGCCGGCCGACGTGTTGAAGTTCGTGCAGTACACGATCGCGTCCGGGTTCTCCGTCTTGATGATCTTGGTCAGGACGGCCGAGTAGTCGACGTCCTTGGGCTCGACGCCGCCGACGGACGTCACCGACCCGCCGGCCTTCTCGATCGTGGCCTTCGCGACCTCGACCACGCCCTGGCCGAACGCCTGCTTGTCGCTGAGCAGCGCGAACTTCTTGGCCTTGAACTTCTTCATCGCGTAGGCGACGCCGGCCTTCCCCTGGATGTTGTCGTTCGCGATCGGCCGGAAGAGGTTCTTCCAGCCTTGCTGGGTGATCTTCGGGTTGGAGGAGAGGGTGATCTGCGGCAGGTTCACCTTGTTGATGATCGGGGAGCCGGCGAGCGTCGTGCCGGAGCACATGTGGCCGATGAACGCGACGTTCTTGGGATCGTCGGCGATCTTCTGGGCCACCGTGCCCGCCTGCTTCGGATCGCAGGCGTCGTCCTCGGGCACGACGACGAACTTGCGGCCGCCGAGGAGGCCGCCCTTGGCGTTCCATTCGTCGAAGGCGAGCTTGATCCCGTTGAGGTACCCTTGTCCGAGTTCGGCCACGTCGCCGGTCAGCGGACCGGCCCACGCGATCTGGAGCGGGGCAGGCGCCTGCTGTGCCGGGACGGTGAGGGCCACGCCCAACACGACGACGAGGGCCACGAGACACCAGACGACCCGTGAGGTGAGACACGCGCGCATGATCACGTCCCCCTGTGTTGTGGGTGAGGGCTTTGTGGCCCGATGGTCTGGGGGATACCCCGGG
>Ga0075425_100003938_pt1 | contig 15196 bp, 14 predicted proteins | sample SoiMethybrSBSTD4_FD_75300 | JGI IMG/M metagenome (GOLD analysis project Ga0075425, IMG submission 75300) | Bulk soil microbial communities from a Populus tree surrounding site in Tennessee, USA - Soil MetaG P. TD hybrid SBSTD4 | ecosystem: Environmental > Terrestrial > Soil > Tree plantation...
ACTACGCCGCGGGGCGGTTCAGCTTCAGCCGCGCGCCGCAATGGACTGGAAGGTCTTGCCCTGATAGCGCCGGGCAAGACCTTCCAGTCCATTGCGGCGCGGCCGACCGTGCTCGTTCCCCTGCTGCTGTTCCTGGTGACCATCGGGGGCGTCGGCTTTCTGACCGCCCAGCGCACCGACTACCGCGACGTGCTCACGCAGACCATGCGAGAGCGCGGGACCGAGGTGTCGCCGGAGCAGTTGGAGCGCCAGATCGAAATCACCCAGAAGGTCGCCGCACCCAGCGCCGCGGTGCTGGCGCCGGTGGTGGTGACCCTGCTCGTGCTGTTCGCCGCGTTCCTCTACTGGCTGGCGTTCAAGCTGCTGGGGAGCGACTTCAGCTACAAGACCAGCCTGTCGGTGGCGCTGTACTCGGGTGCTCCGTCGCTGGTCTCCGCGCTGCTCACCATCCCGGTGCTCTTGAGCTACGACTCGATCGGTTTCAAGGACATGCGGCGGACCGGCGGCAACTTTCTGCAATCCAGCCTCGCCTTTCTCGCTCCCGAGGGCGCCAAGGCGTGGCAGGTCGCGCTGTTCGCCAGCGCCGATTTCTTCGTCCTGTGGGGGCTGGTCCTCTCGGTGATCGGATTCCGGGCGGCCTCCCGTCTGCCCACCCGGACCGTGGCGGTGACCGTCGTCGTGATCTGGGTGCTCTTCGTCGCCGCCCGCGTCGGGTGGGCGGCCCTGTTCGGGTAAAGGACAGCGCGTGAAGAAAATCCTCTTCGGGTTGGTGGTGGTGGTTGGGCTCGGCGCTCTCGTCTTCGCGAGCATCCGGTACAAGAACCACGACAAAGGGGTCAAGGTCTACGCCGAGGAGGTCAAGCGGCGCGACCTGTCGCAGATCGTCAAGGCGAGCGGCGAGCTGGAGCCGCGCGTCAAGGTCAACATCTCCGCCCACGTCATCGGCAAGATCGCCAAGCTCTACGTCGAAGAGGGCGATCGCATCGCCAGGGGCCAGCCGTTTCTGCGCCTGGAACAGGAGGCCTACGTCGCGCAGCGCGACCAGTGGGCCGCCCAGCTGCGCAATGCCCGGACGTCCGTGCAGCAGGCCCAGGTCTCGCTCGCCGACGCTCGCAACAAGCTCGGCCGGGCCGAGCGGCTGCAGACCGAGGGGATCTCCTCTCGCGAGCAGCTGGAGGCGGCGCAGCTCGCCGAGACCTCCGCCCGGCTGCAGCTCCAGGAGGCCGGAGACACCGTTCGCCAGGTGCAGGCCAGCCTCACCAAGGCCCAAGACGACCTGTCGAAGACCACCATCTACGCTCCCTTGACGGGCCGGGTGATCGCCTTGAACGCCAAGGAGGGGGAGGTGGTGGTTTCGGGTACGATGAACAATCCGGCGTCGGTGATCGGCACGATCGCCGACATGTCGGAGATCCTGGCCACCGTCGACGTCGACGAGACCGAGATCGTCAACGTCCGTCTGGGCCAGAAGGCGACCCTCAAGGTGGACGCCGTGCCCGGCAAGGAGTATCACGGCAAGGTGGTGGAGGTGGGCAGCTCGGGCTTCAGCCGCCCCCAGCAGCCGGACGTGACCTTCTTCAAGGTCAAGGTCCTGCTCGACGACGCGGATCCGGACCTGCGGGCCAGCATGTCGGTGCGGGCCGAGATCGAGACCGCGTCGCACCCCGACGCCCTGGTGGTGCCGATCCAGGCCGTGGTGGAGCGCGAACCCACGGGTTCATCGGGAAAGGGGAGCGACAAGAAGGTGGCGGTGGTGAAGGTCGTCTTCCTGGTCGACGGCGGCAAGGCCAGCCAGCGGGCCGTGACGACGGGCATCTCGGACGAGACCCACGTCGAGCTGCTCGCGGGCGTCAAGCCCGGGGAGAAGGTGGTCACCGGCCCGTACCGCACGCTCAAGGACCTCAAGGACGGCGACGCCGTGACCGTCAGCAAGACCTCCGAGGAGGAGGACCGCAAGAGCGGCGACGGCAAGACCGCCGGCGGGAAGGAGAAGTGATGGCGCTCATCGAGCTGAAGGACATCCACAAGGTCTACGACATGGGCGCCGAGAAGGTCCACGCCCTGAACGGCGTCGACCTGGCGGTGGAGCGGGGAGAATACGTGGCCATCATGGGCTCTTCGGGCAGCGGCAAGTCGACGTTGATGAACCTGATCGGCTGCCTCGACACCCCCAGCTCCGGCAGTTACGTCCTCAACGGCGTGGCCGTGCAGGACCTCGACGACACCCAACTGGCGGGCATCCGCAACAAGGAGATCGGCTTCGTCTTCCAGACCTTCAACCTGCTCGCCCGCACCGACGCCCTGCACAACGTCGAGCTGCCGTTGATCTATGCCGGGCTCTCGCGCTCCGAGCGGCGCGACCGCGCCAAGCGGGCGCTGGAGAAAGTGGGCCTGGGCCCGCGCATGCACCATCAGCCCAACGAGCTCTCCGGCGGCCAGCGCCAGCGGGTCGCCATCGCGCGCGCCCTGGTCAACGAGCCGTCGATCCTGCTCGCCGACGAGCCGACGGGCAACCTCGACTCGGCGACCTCCGAGGAGATCATGCTGCTCTTCGACGAGCTCCACCAGTCCGGCAACACCGTGGTGCTGGTCACCCACGAGCCCGACATCGCCGATCACGCCTGGCGGCGGGTGTTGCTGCGCGACGGCAAGGTCATCGCCGACCAGCCGACGGCGCGGGCCGAGGCGGCGCTGGTACGGTAGGGGAGAGAGGGCCCATGGTCTTCTTAGAAAACTTTCGGATCGCCATCGCGGCGCTGCGCGCCAACCTCATGCGGTCGATCCTCACTACGCTGGGGATCATCATCGGCGTCGCCGCCGTGATCGCCGTGGTCTCCGTCGTGCAGGGACTCCAGTTCACCATCACCCAGCAGCTCCAGGGCGTGGGTGCCACCTTCGTGGCCGTCTCCCCGAAGGTCGACCGCAGCAACATTCCGGGCGTTGCGGCGCGCCAGGTGAAGCTCACCTACGAAGACGGGCTGGCGATCGAGGACAAGGTTCCCGGCATCAAGCTGCTGGCGCCGGCCATCATCGGCCGGGCGGCGGTCAAGTACAAGGATCGCAAGCACAACCCCTTCCTCGTCCTCGGCGTCACCGAGGCGTACCAGGACGTCGCCAACCATGGCGTCGACCGCGGGCGTTTCCTCTCCCGCGTGGACCTCGACAACCACCGCAAAGTCGCGGTCATCGGCCCCGAGATCGTCGATGACCTGGATCTCGGGCCCGAGCCCCTGGGCAAGGAGATCTACGTCGACGTCTACCCGGCAACCGTCATCGGCGTGATGGAGAAGAAGGGGCAGAACCTGGGGATGAACATGGACGACATCGTCTACATCCCCTTCAGCTCCGCCGTCAGCCTGTTCGGCCGCAATGCCGCCGATCGGGTGGAGCTGCGGCTCCAGGCGCAGAGCCCCGAGGTGGTGGAGCAGGTCAAGGACAACATGACCCGCCTGCTCCGGCAGCGTCACAAGATTCCGGCCAGCGAGCCCGACGACTTTCAGATTCAGACCCAGGACGAGATCCTGGACACCGTCGGCAAGATCCTCGGCAGCGTCACCGCCGTGGTGGGCGGGGTGGTGGGCATCGCTCTGCTGGTCGGCGGCATCGGCATCATGAACATCATGCTGGTGTCGGTGACCGAGCGCACGCGGGAGATCGGCGTGCGCAAGGCGGTAGGGGCCCGCCGGCAGGACGTGCTGGTGCAGTTCCTGATCGAGGCGGTCACCCTGTCGCTGGTCGGCGGTGCCATCGGCCTCGGTCTCGGCTTCGGCCTGGGGGTGGTGGTGGCCAAGCTGATCCCGGGCTTCCCGCCGGCCCACGTCCCGGTTTGGGCGGTCGCGCTTTCGTTCGGCTTCTCGGCCGCGGTGGGCATCTTCTTCGGCATCTACCCGGCCGCCAAGGCGTCGCGGCTCGACCCCATCGACGCCCTCCGCTACGAGTAGCGGCGGCCCTCGCGGTTGACACCTCTCCGGGTCGCTCCTACCATTCCCATCTTCCGCGCCGGAATGGCGGAATGGCAGACGCAGCGGACTCAAAATCCGCCGCCCGCAAGGGCATGGGGGTTCGACTCCCCCTTCCGGCATCAAGGACTTTGCACTACACTGCCATACATGGAGAAGACCGAAATCTATAGCTGGCGCCTGTCTCCCCGTCTGAAGAGTGACTTGGAGGAAGCCGCCCGCACCGAGCAGAAGAGCATGGCGAAGCTCCTCGAGGAGATCGCCCGGGATTGGCTCGAACGCTCCAGGGACTTGCATGGCGATGACGTAGAGCGTCAGAGGGTCCTTCATGAAGCAGCGATGAGGTGCGCCGGTACGATCCATGGGGACGATCCCCACCGGGCGGAGAATGCCCGTTCCGAGGTCCGGAGGCGCATCGCGGAGCGGCATGGCCGGTAGGCCTCGGGGTCTCATCGACACCGGAGCGATCCTCGCCTTTCTGGACTCTGGCGACCGCTGGCACCCGCGGTGCGTGCAGACTTTGGGGACGTTGCCGCTTCCGTTGGCCACTTCCATAGCAGTGCTCACGGAACTGTTTCATCTGCTAAAACGGCCGCGTGATTTCGCGGCAGCCTGGACGCTCCTACGGTCCGGGGCGGTGACCGTTCTCCCTATCGGGGACGGTGACCTACCCGATCTCGAAGCGCTGATGGTTCGGTACTCTGACCGGCCGCTGGACTTCGCCGATGCCACGCTTGTTCACTTGGCGCGCAGGGAGGGCTTGGCGATGATCTTCACCGTTGACCACGACGACTTCGAGACCTATCGCATCGAGGGTAAGCGGCATTTTCGGATCGTTCCCAGTCGGTGATCACGAACTTCGATTCATAGCAATTTCTCTTTTTACATGCCCTGTGGCATCCTTGTTCTGCCGGCATCGGCGAGCGGGGGTTGACGCGGGAGCATGTTCCGGTGTATAACAAGCGCTGTAAGCGGAAGTCCCTCAGTGACTTACTTACCGCCGGTCGACTCATCTTGCAGCAATCTAAGGGGGTTTCGACGTGACATTCAAAGTCGGTCAGAAGGTGGTGTACCCCAACCACGGCGTCAGCCTGGTCGAGAAGATCGAGCCCGGTCACATGGACGGGCATGAGCAGCTTTACTTTCATCTCCGGCTGCTTGCCAACAACTCCAAGGTCATGGTGCCGAAGACGAACCTCGAGCTGGTGGGCCTGCGCCCGCTCTGCCACACCCGCGAGGTGCGCGCCCTCTTCGAGATCCTCGAGGACGGCAACATCGACACCTACAAGGACTGGAAGGGTCGTTACAAGCAGAATCTGGACAAGATGAAGACGGGGCGTTTGACGGACGTCGCGGAAGTGCTGAAGAATCTGCGCCTGGTCTCCCAACGCAAGAGCCTCTCCTTCCGCGAGAAGAAAATGTACGAGCGCGCCAAGTATTTCATCGTGAGCGAAGTGGCCCACGTGAAGGGGATCAGCGAACGCGACGCCGAAGGGCTGGTGGAGCAGGCCCTGAACTCCAGCCTGGAGAAGCGCCAGCGCGCCAAAGCCAGCTGAGACAAGTCCCCAGGAGCCGAAGATCTACCCAGGCCGCTCCTCGGAGCGGCCTTTTCGTTGGGAGGCCCTACCCGAAGAAACCCCACCCAACGGGGCAGGAGGGCCGTCTCGGCTCCCTGCTACAATCCAGCCGCCATGAGCCGCAAAATCGCGATGTACGCCTTCCTCCTGCTGGGTCTGCCCGCCCTGGCGGGAGCCCAGACCGCGGCGACCCAGCCCGAGGGGAACCCGCAGGCCCCGACGCAGGTGGAGCTGCGGCTGGAGCAGCGGCTCCTCTCGCTCGATCTGGTCAGCTACAACGAGGCGCGGGAGCGGGAGAGGCGCGCCCAGGAGAAGGTCAACGAGGTGCTCGGCCGGCTGGACCAGGCGCTCGCCGGCGACGCGGTGTCGCTCGGGAGCCTGGAGTCCTTGCAGGACGAGCTGGATACGGCGCGCGAAGCCTCCCACACCGCCGAGCAGCGGTTGAACGGGCAGCTGCAGCGGCTCGAGGAGCGGCTCCGGCGCATCGCCCTCCTGGAAGGCGACGCCGCCGGCAGGACGGTACGGGCCGACCCCGTGACCGGACGCTGGCGGGTGACCATCCTGCCGCAGAACGTCAGCGCGACGTTCGACCTGCGGCTGAGCGGCACCGTGGTCAGCGGCAGCTATCAGGTGGCCGGCGGCTCCGCCGGATCGTTCCGCGGCACCTATACAGGGGGAAACCTCAGACTGGAGCGCCTCGACGCCGGCGGCGGTTTCGACAGCGTCTGGGAGGCCGCGGCCGGCAGCGGCCGGTTGGTGGGAACTTGGATGGCTAACGAGCTCGTGACGGGGCAGCCCAACCGCGGGACCTGGACCGCCGTCCGGGAAGGTGAGCGATAACTTGAACAAAGACAACCTCCTCTTCGTGATCATCGGCGTCCTCCTCGGGTTCGCCTCCGGCTACGTGTTCCACGAGGTGCTCTCCAACCGCCAACCGCCGCGCCTGACGCCCGAGCTGCGGGCCCAGATCGCGCTGGAAGGAGAGAGCGTCTCCGGTCCGCCGGTGGGGGAGGCGCAGGCCGGGCCGGCGGCCGAAGGCGCGGCGCCGGCCGCCGAAGCCGCGAATGGTGGCGGCACGGGTCCCGCCATGGCGCAGATCCAGGAGCTGCGCGACTATGTGAACAAGAATCCCAACGACGCCGACGCCGTGCGCAAGCTGGCGGATCTCAACTTCGACATCCACAACTGGTCGCGGGCCCAGGAGCTCTACGGCCACTACCTGACGCTGCGGCCCAACGATCCGGACGTGTTGACCGATCTCGGCATCGCCTTCCGCGAGAGCAAGCAGTTCGACGAGGCGCTGGCGCGCTTCCGGCAGGCGAAGCGGGTGGCGCCCGGGCACTGGCAGTCGCTGTACAACGAGGTGGTGGTGCTGGCCTTCGATCTCAAGCGGCACGACGAGGCGCAGAAAGTGCTCGCGGACCTCCAGCGCATGCAGCCGAACAATCCGGAGGTGGCCAAGCTGGCGACCGCGGTCAGCGGCCAGCGCAGCGCCGCCTGAAGCCCATGGCGCGCCTGTTCGTCCTCGGTCTGCTGCTCCTCGTCCTCCGCCTGGCGGTCAAGAGCTTCACCGGCCAGCTCAAGTCCGCGCTGTCGGGGAGCGAGCCCGCCACCCGTCGCGCCGCTCCCCGGCAGGTCTCCGAGACGCTGGTGCCGTGCTCGCGCTGCGGCACCTACGTAGCGTCCTCCCGGGCCCTCGCGGGCGCCCGTCAAGGGGAGCTCTTCTGTTCCGAGGGCTGCCGGCGCGGGGCGCCGGCGCAAGGATCGGGAGCCCAGCCTACCGCTTGATCTGGCGGCGCACGGTGACCACCACCCACAGCGCCAGCACTTGGACGAGGGGGACGGCGGCCAGGTGGGCGAGGTCCTCGCGGGTGAAACGCAATCCGTCGCCGACGAGCAGGGGAGCCGCGAGCTGGCCCACGAAGTAGACGCCGGTCAGGACGAGCCAGACGGCGAGCCATCGCATGGCGGCCCGATCATAGTAGATTCGCCAGTCGATTCGGGTGGAAGGCGATTAGGGAGAGCCCGCCATTGCGATTTCTTCCGAGCTCTCCCTGCCTTGCATTGACGGACCAGGGAAGAACATTTCGCGCCAGCCCGCCGCTTTGAGCGCTCCCTGTCTCCCTTGGAAGGGCGCGGCGGCACTTTGTTCCTGGGCTTGCCGTGCGACTGGTGGCCATACCAGTCCTTTCCGGTAGCCATGGGAAAACCGGAGGATTTGCGCTAGAATACGAGAAAAGGATCAAGATTGCTTCAATTGTATGGATAAGCCGATCCTCCGACCGGAGGACAAGGACAAGATCGTCTACGAGTTCGACGGTTTCCGGGTCGATCCCGTCCGCCGGCTCCTCTCGCGCGAGGGCGAGGCGGTCCAGGTCACGCCGAAGGCGCTGTCGATCCTCCTGGCCCTTCTCGAACGGCCGGGCGAGGTCGTGGACAAGCGGGAGCTGATCGAGAAGGTCTGGGCGGGCACCGTCGTCACCGAGGCCAATCTCACCCAGAACGTCTTTTCGCTGCGCAAGTGCCTGGGCGAGCGGGCCAACGACAACCGCTACGTCGTGACCGTTCCGGGACAGGGCTATTCCTTCGCCGCGCCGGTCCGGCGGATCGAGCGGCTCGCCACCGCGGAGATCCCGATCTGGGTGGATCCCCCGGAGGAGGCCGAGCCCGACGGCGAAGCCGGCGTCGACGCAGAGCCTGCCCACACGCCGGAAATCCTTCGCAGCGGCGGACCTGCGGGCCCGCCGCCGGGCCCACCACCGACGCCCGATCCACCACCGCCGGCGGACACGCCCGAACGGCGGGCCCGCAGGTCCGCCGCTGCGAGCTCGCTTCTCGTCATCGCTGCCCTGCTGGTGGTGGCGCTGAGCGCCGGGCTCTTCGCCTTCCTGCACCTCGGCGGCGGCCGGCGGGTTCCCAGCCTGGCCGGGAAGCGGCCGGTGCGGCCAGCGATCGCCGTGCTCGACTTCAAGTGCCTGTCGCCCCGTGACGACGCCCGCTGGCTGCAGACCGCGCTGACCGAGATGCTCACCACCGAGCTCGCCTCGGGTGGCGACCTGCGGGTGATCCAGGGCGAGGTGGTGACGCAGACGCTGCGCTCGCTGGGGATCCAGGACGCCGCCCATCCCGGTCCGGTCGAGCTCAAGCGGCTGCGCGATGCCCTCGGAGTGGACCTCGTCGTCGTCGGCTCGTACGTCCCGCTCGGCGACAAGATCCGGCTCGACCTGCGGGTGCTGGAGGTTCCGGACGGCAGCACCGTGGCCTCGGTGCCGGCGGACGGCAGCCAGCCGCAGCTGTTCGAGCTCGTCACGCATACGGGAACGGAGCTGCGCAGGGAGCTGGGGATCGCCCCGCCCTCGGAGGCGCAGAAGCGGCAGACGCGCGCCCTGGCGCCGTCCAGCACGGAAGCGCAACGACTTTACGCCGAGGGCTTGGCACGGCTGCGCATCTTCGATCCGCCGGGAGCGCTCAAATTCTTGCAGCAGGCCGTTGCTGCCGAGCCCTCCTCGCCCGTCGTCCGCTCGGCGCTCGCCCAGGCGTGGTCGATGCTCGGCTACGACGCGCAGGCCGAGCAGGAGGCCCGCAAGGCGGTGGCTCTCGCCGGATCGCTGTCGCGAGTGGATAAGCTCGCCATCGAGGGGCGCCTCTACCGGGCCAGCAAGCAGTGGGACAAGGCGAGCGAGACCTATCGCTCGCTGTGGACCTTCTTCCCGGACGAGATCGAGTACGGTCTGTTGCTGGTCAACAGCCTCACCTACGGCGGCCGCGCCAGCGAGGCGGCGGACGCGATTGCGGCGTTGCGCCAGCTGCCGCCGCCGGCCGGCGGCGATCCGCGGATCGACCTCGCCGAGGCGAGAAACGCGTGGCGCCTCACCGACGCCGTCTCACAGCTCCGCGCCGCCAGGACCGCCGAGGCCAAGGGCAGGAGCTCCGGACAGCTGTTGGTGGTCGCCGAGGCCCTGATCTCCGTGGGGGGCGCGCTCGAGCGAATGGGCAGGCTCCGGGAGGCGATCCCGGCGTACCAGGAATCGGCGGTGCTCGCGGCGAAGGCCGACTACCTCTGGGGGTTGGGCAGGGCCAAGGCGAACCTCGGAGACGGCCTGCGAAGGTTGGGCGACCTCGACGGGGCAGAGCGTGCCGGCGAGGAGGCGCTGTCGGTTGCGAAGCGCACGGGCAGCGGCATGGGACTCGCCTCGCAGCTCGCTCGGCTGGGAGAGCTGCAGCGCGACCGGGGACATCTCTCGACGGCTCTCTCCATGTTGGAACAGGCCCACGACGGCTACGTCAAACTCGGCGACCGGTTCCTGGTGGCGCAAACGCTCAACACCACCGGAGAGGTGCTCGCCGTCATGGGCGACCTTGCCGGAGCGCGGCGGCGCTTCGAAGAGGCGTTGGCTCTCAGCCAGGCCATCGGCAACCGCACGGCCGAGATCCGGGCGCTCGCCAACCTGGGGTCCGTGCTGGCCTTCCAGGGCGACCTCGCCGAGGCCCGGCGCCGTCATCAGGAAGCCGCCAAAGTCTTCAGCCGGGCGGGAGACACCACCGCCGCCGCGTCGTCGTCGGCGGCCGCCGCGGAGATGGCGGCCAGGCTGGGGGATCTCCAGGATGCCTGGCAGCGATCGTCGCAGGCTTTGGCGACCGTACGGCAATCCGGCGACCGCATCGGCGTCGGCCGCCTCCTCGGCTCGCACGCCTGGCTTGCCTACCTCCGGGGGGATTTGGGCGCCTCCCGGCAGCTCGCCGGCGAGCAGTTGCAGATCGCCCGCGAGTCGGGCGCGCGTTCGCTCGTCCCCTGGGCGCTCCACAATCTCGGCCGCGTGGATTTGGCCGCCGGCGATCTCGCGGGCGCGCGGTCCTCGCTCGAGCAGGCGCTCGCCGAAAGCGCCGCCTCGGGGCAACACCTGCGGGAAATGGAGATCCGCCTCGACCTCGCGCGGCTGGCTCTGGCCGCGGGACAGGCCGGCGAGGCGGCGACGTTGGCGACGACGGCGTCCTCGTGGTTCCGGGCGCGCGGGATCCGCTGCCGGCAGTCCCTGGGCTTGGCGCTGCTCGCCGAAGCGCTCGCCCGTCAAGGAAAGCTGCGCGACGCCCGCGAGGCCGCAGCGGTCGCCCGCGAGCGGCTGGACGACATCAAGGACCGGCCGATCCACAACGCGATCACGGTCTCCCTGGCGCGGTCCGCCAAGGCGATCAGCGCCGGCAATCCGCCGGCGGGCGTCCGCGCGGCTACTTGATCCCCATCTCCTCGAACAGCCCGCGCGCGTCCTCGCCCCGCGTGGTCTCCAGGATCCACAGCAGGTAGCGCACGTCCGAGCTGACGTTGCGCGCCACGTCCGGGTTGTAGCCGAAGTCGTTGGCGACGTTCTCCCAGACGCGGTCGAAGTTGACGCCCACCAACTCGCCCCGGCCGTTGAGGACCGGGCTGCCCGAATTGCCGCCGGTGGTGTCCGCGTCGGCCAGGAAGGCGACCGGCACGTCCTTGAGCTTGCGATCGGCGAACCGGCTCCGCCCGGCTTGCGGCGCCGCCGCCAGCAGCTCCTTGGGCGCGTTGAAGGGCTCCTCGCCGGTGTCCTTCTCGACCACGCCGCCGACGGTGGTCTGCGGCTGCATCCACATGCCGTCCTTGGGGCGGTAACCCTGGACGTGGGCGAAGCTCACCCGCAGCGTGCCGTTGGCGTCCGGCGCCACCGGGTGGCCGGCGTGGGCGATGACCGCCCGCTGCCAGGGGGGACGCAGGCGCGAGACCGCGCCCTTGAAGCGGTCATCCCGCACCTTCAAGTCGCGCAGCTCGCGGTCCAGCGCGAAGGCGAGGTCGAGCAGCGGATCGCGCCGCGCCTGCAGCTGCTCCTCGCTCTCGTCGAACATCTTCTTGCGCTCGGCGGCGTCGGTCACCTTGGTGCGGGCGAGCAGGTCGTCGACCCGCGGCCGGACGTTGCCGCGATTTCCCCCGCCGTCAGCGCCGAGGAAGGACTCGACGGCCGGCACCCGGTTTCCGGCGGGCAGGGCGGCGAAGCGGGAGAGGACGTCGGCGAGCAGCTCGGCCTCGGTGGGGAGGTGCATGCGCTTCTGCTCGCGTTCGAGCCGGTCGGCGAGGCGCTCGCGGTTGCGCTCCTGGTAGTCGGGCTCGCGCTCCAGATCCGGCTTGGCTTTCTCCCCTGCCCAACGGACCAGGGTGAGGGCGAGATCGAGCGGCTTGGGGCCGCGATTCATCTGCTCGAGCAGGAAGTCGCGGTCCCACGTCCGCCGCCGCTCGGCCACCAGCTTCGCCAGCTCGTCGTGAGCTGCGACCGCCCCCTGCTGCTCCGGGCGGCCCGCCGCCCACTCCAGGATTTGCCGCTCGTCCGCCGCCTTGCGTTCCAAGATGTGGCCGCGGGCGATGCCGGCCACCTGGCCGCGCGCGTTCTTCTCATTGTTGGCGAGCCCCTTCATGCGGTCGGCGAGCGCGATGCGCGCCGCTTCGTCCTTGGCCGAAGCCGCCTCCATGCGATCGATCCAGTTGCGGTAGAGCTCGGCCCGGCGCGGATAGTAGAGCTCGGCCCGCTCGCGCATCTCGGCTTCGGTGAACGAGCGGAAGGTCCGGCCGGGATAGCCGGCCAGCATGACGAAATCGTCCGGCCCGGCGCCCTTGGCCGCCACCGGGAAGAAGTGCTTCGGCCGGTAGGGGACGTTGGCGTCGGCCCGCGGCGCGGGCTGGCCGTCCGGCCCGGCGTAGACCCGCAGCAGCGCGAAGTCGCCGGTATGGCGGGGCCAGCTCCAATTGTCGATCTCGCCGCCGTACTCGCCCACCGAGCGGGGGGGCGCGTAGACCAGCCGGACGTCCGGGAGCTCGAGGTCCTCGATCAGCACGTAGCGCAGCCCGTCGTCGTAGGCCGCCACCTGGCAGCGGCGATGCGGGGCTTGCTCGCACGCCGCCACCAGCTCCTTCTGCTTGCGCTCGATGGCGCGGAAGCGGGCGAGGTCGTCGGCGCCCGCGGGCACCGCGCCCTCGACCTCGGCGGTGACGTCGGTGGTGCGGTGGGGGACGGTGGCGCGCACTCCCGGTCCGGGGAGCTCCTCGGCCGGCGTGCGGGCCAGGAAGCCGTGGGTGATCAGGTCGCGCTCGGGCGTCGAGTGCTGCTGCAGGATGCTGAACGCGCAGTGGTGGTTGGTGATCAGCAACCCCCGGGGCGAGATGAAGCCGGCCGAGCAGCCTTCGATCCGGACGGCGGCGTCGAGCAGACCGGCCCCTTCGCGGCTCCACAGCTGCTCCGGCGGGATCTCGAGGCCCAGCTTGCGCAGCCATTGTGGATCGTGCTCCAGGACCTGCTCGGGGGTCCATTTCCCTTCCACGGCGAAAGCTCCTCCCCAGGCGGCGCACAGGCCGAGGACGAAGACGGCGGCGGTGCGGATCTTCACGGCTGGCCTGTCTTGCAGGCGACGCTCGCGGGGCGTTGCGGCGAGACGGCCACCGGCACAAAGGTGTTGTGGAAGAAGTAGGGAATGCCCCAGAACGGCTGGATCTCCTCGCCGTCGCCGCTCGGCTTGGCGGGATCGCAGATCGTCACCCGGTGCTCCGGCGAGAAGCCGGGGGCCTCGGCCTGGAAGTAGGAGACCCAGATCTCGCTGTCGTTGAACGCCTGCACGTCCGTGATCTCCACCTCGGTGGGCTTGCCGTTGCGGTTCGCGGTGTCGCCGCCGAGGAGGTCCGGGCGTTTGGCCAGGGCCCAAGCCAGGGCGTCGCGCACCACGAACCGCACCTCGTTGTTGGGGCCCGCCCAGCGCTTGAAGCGGTCCGAGGCCGTGCCGGGACCCCACCGCCGCTCGATCGCGGCGCGCACCGCCGCGTCCGAAAAGTCCATGCCGTAGGGGTCCGGATGGGCCCCGGCGAGGTCCGGGCGGGCGGAGAAGTCCGCCAGGTGCGAGAGGAAGGGGCTGGTGAGGGTATCGAGCTGGTAGCGCGAGAGGGTGAGCCCCCGCGCCTGCGGATCGTAGCCGACTCCGGGCCTGCTCTGCGCCCGCAGGATCGGAGGCGCGAGCGCCAGGAGAGTCGCGGCCATGGCCACGACCAGGACGAACGACGTTCGGCGGAGCGGCATCCAGTTACCTCCAAGAGCGCGATCGGGGGTGCGGCTTGACGACGGCGCGTATCTTGCCATCGCGGCTGACGAAAGCCAAGCGCCGGAGCTGGCGAAAGATGGGGGTGCCCCGTAGAATCTTTGGACAGCTGGAGGAACGCCCACGGGCTTCGCGCGAACGGAGGGCAGCGCCTGCCCCGGCGAGGGCAACCGTTCCCCTCATGGGGGGAACCACTGCCCCGACGAGGGCGACCGTTCCCCCGCTTTGGGCCGTCGTCGCCCACGTTGGGGGATCGATCGCCCTTGGGAGGGCCGCTGCTCCCCTCGCTGGGGCGACGCCTCCCCAAGCGCGGGGAGCCGCTGCCCCGACGAGGGCGATGAGTGCCCAGGTCCGGGGAGCGGCTGCCCTGGCGAGGGGAACCGCTGCCCCGATCGGGGCGATCGCTGCCCAATGTTCGCGGGAGACCCGCGGATCGATCGTCATGAAAGCGAACCGGATCGTCTTGGCGCTCCTGCTCACGTCGCTCCTCGCCAGCTCCGTGTCCGCCGAGCCGGCGCCGCCGCAGGTCCGCCGCTCGCTGGCGCGGGCCGCGGCGCAGCAGGTGGGCGTCACCCGGGTCTACGATCCCGCCTACGTGCGGCTGCCGTACCCCAACGGCGACCTGCCATTGAATCGCGGCGTCTGCGCGGACGTGGTCGTGCGGGCCTTCCGCAAGATCGGCGTCGACCTGCAGGCCGAGGTGCACGAGGACATGAAGCGCAGCTTCACCGCGTATCCCCACAGCTGGGGCCTGTCGGCGCCGGACGCGAACATCGACCACCGCCGCGTCCCCAACCTGATGAAGTACTTCGACCGCCGGGGAAAGCGTCTGCCCCCCGCCGCGTCCTACGAGCCGGGAGACGTTGTCGCCTGGCGCCTGCCGGGCGGTCTCTACCACATCGGCATCGTGGCCGAGGACCGCGTGCCCCGGACGAACCGCCCCTTCATGATCCACAACATCGGCGCCGGGGCACAGAAGGAGGATGTGCTGTACACGTTCGAGATCCTCGGGCATTACCGGTGGTGAGCGGCAGGGAGGACGTCATGGAGGACGAGCGGATCGTCCGTTTGGTCAGGCATGGGGGGGGTCGATTCGCCCTTCGAGCTGCTGGTCGCCTGCATCATCTCGATCCGCACCCGCGGCGAGGCCACGGTGGTCTTGGCGAGGCGTTTGTTCGAGCTGGCTCGCACGCCTGAGGCCATGGGACGGCTTTCCGTGGAGCGGATCGACGCGGCGATCGGCGCCAGCACGTTCCATGAGGGCAAGGCTTATACGCCCTCGCCCTCTCCGGCAAGATTGAGGATCTGGCTCCGCAGCTCGGGGGACAGCCGATACCCGATCTGGGCAAGCTGACCGAGCGCTTCCGAGACGCGATGGAGCAGTCCCTGCTGCTTGGCCGTGAGGAGGACCCCGCCAGACCCGACGATCCGGAGCCCACACCTCTTCGCGACGGTCCTTCCGCGGCGTTCATCGATCAGGAGAAATCGGCAAGGGCGTTGCATCGAGAGCAGGATCGCGCCTGCTTCGCCAGCCCCGAGAGCCATGCTTAGAGACTCCAGCTCAGT
>Ga0075425_100003940_pt1 | contig 15193 bp, 12 predicted proteins | sample SoiMethybrSBSTD4_FD_75300 | JGI IMG/M metagenome (GOLD analysis project Ga0075425, IMG submission 75300) | Bulk soil microbial communities from a Populus tree surrounding site in Tennessee, USA - Soil MetaG P. TD hybrid SBSTD4 | ecosystem: Environmental > Terrestrial > Soil > Tree plantation...
GTCGACTGTCGTCTTTCTCGACAAGTCGACCTTTTCATCAGGACTCAACTCGAGCCGCAATCCTTCGACGATGCGTTGCACGATCGTGTCCTGCACGCCGATGATGTCGCGGGCGTCAGCGTCAATCCGCTCACTCCAGAGAATCTCACTTGTACGCACGTCCAGCAGTTGAGCAGTGACGCGGAGCCGATCGCCGGCGCGAAGAAACGTCGCGGTCAGAATCGCGTCGACGAGAAGATCGCGTCCCGCCACCGCTGGATCGACGGTTTTGTTCTGATACTTAACGATCACTGACGACGGCCGTACCACCAGCGATCGAACACGCGCCAACTCGGTGATCACTGCATCCGCCAGCGAGAATTGATAGAAATCGATCTCTCGATCGTTGCCAACGTTCTTGAATGGAAGAATCGCGACGCTCTTGCGATCGCGATCGCCCAGGCTCGTCAGCGGGCTCGGTTGTGAATCGCCACTGCGTCCGCCCGATTTCGAACTTGACGGAGTCTCACCACTCTTGCTGCCGGTCAACCAACGAAGCGCACGACTGACCGGACTTTGCTGTTTCAAATGTTTCGGAGCAACAGGCGTGATGCTCTCATCAATACCGGGCAGTGACTCTGTGCCGAGCTCACGAATGACTGCACGAAGATCGTTAGCGAAGTGGTAGATCCGCTGATAACGATTGCGTGGATCTTTCGCAAGAGCTTTGTCGAGTATCTCCTGGAGACGAGCCGGCACGCGACCCGGTCTCATCTTCGACAACGGCGCAGGCTCGTCGTGCAAGACTGCGTGACGCACTTCGACGGCAGTTTGTCCGCGGAACGGCCAGGTACCGGTCAGCATCTCGTAAAGCAAGACGCCGGTGGAGAAGATGTCGGCGCGCGCATCGACGCGATCGCCGCGAGCTTGTTCCGGTGCCGCGTAAGTGGCAGTGCCGTAAGGGATGCCGAGTTCAGTTATTTCGGTATGATGAATTCCTGACGTGCGTGCGGCCTCTTCGTCGAGCAGTTTTGCGAGACCAAAGTCGAGCACCTTCACTTGCCCGGTTGGCGTGACCATCACGTTGCCGGCTTTGATATCGCGATGAATGATGCCGCGCGAGTGTGCGGCGCCGAGTGCATCGGCTGTTTGTAGTGCGATCGAGAGAGCGCTTTCGAGTGATAACGGACGGCCGTTGACCAGTTGCCGCACGTTTCGTCCTTCGATGTACTGCATCACGATGAAGTGAATACCGTTGATTTCGTTTAGATCGAAGATAGTGCAGATGTTTGGGTGATCGAGCGCGGAGGCAAGCCGCGCTTCACGTTCGAAACGTTTGAGGTTCGCTTCGCGCGCGGTCAGTTCGGCGGGCAGGACTTTGATGACGACGGTGCGGCCCAATTTTGAATCGACCGCCTTGTAGACCGTGCCCTGCCCGCCCTCACCGAGCTTCTCGAGGATTTTGTAATTGCCCAGCGTGGAGCCGATCATTGAAGCGAAATAGGTCCTATAGGACTTATAGGACCTATTTAGTTGCTCGGTAAGCTGCTAATTCAGCTACCTGTTATCCCCATCTGCCAGAGCATGAACGCATAATCAAAGGCTATCTCTCGCAGCGCGTCGTAGCGGCCCGACGAGCCGCCGTGCCCTGCGCCGAAGTTCACTTTCAAAAGCAGCGGGTTTGAATCAGTCTTCATCGCACGCAATTTGGCGACGAGTTTCGTGCCCTCCCAATATGGCACCTGGCTGTCGTTTAGGGAAACCTTCACGAGCATTGCCGGATAGTCTTTCTTGGCGATGTTGTCGTATGGCGAATACTGCTTCATGTACTCGAACGCGGGCTTGTCGTTTGGATTACCCCACTCGATGTATTCGCTGGTTGTCAGCGGCAAACTGGCATCGAGCATCGTGTTTAGCACGTCGACAAACGGCACCTGCGAAACGACCGCTTTGAAAAGGTCCGGTCGCATGTTGCTAACAGCGCCCATTAGTAGTCCACCCGCACTGCCGCCCTGGATAACCAACCGGTCCTTCGAGGTGTACTTCATCTTGATGAGCGCTTCGGCGGAGGCGATGAAGTCAGTGAACGTGTTCATCTTGTTCATCATTCTGCCGGCCTGTCGCCATTCTTCGCCCAGCTCACCGCCACCGCGAATGTGTGCGATTACGAAGATAACGCCGCGGTCGAGAAGACTCAGACGTGTCGACGAGAAAGTCGGCGGAATCGAAGCGCCGTACGAGCCGTAGCCGTAAAGAAGCAACGGCGCGCTGCCATCCATCTTCACGCCTTTACGATAGACCATCGACGTCGGAATCCTCGTTCCGTCTGAGGCAGTAGCAAACACTCGTTCAGCTTTGTAGTTCGTACGATCGAATCCACCGGGCACTTCCGTCTGTTTCAGCAACACGGACTTGCCAGTGTTCATGTCGTAATCAAAAGTGGAATCGGGCGTGACGAGTGAGTTGTAGCTGTACCTGACTACATTTGTATTGAATTCACGATTCGCGGAGAGAAATACTGAGTAAACGGGTTCAGGAAACTCGATGCTACGGTGCTTGTTGGTCTTGAAGTCGATGACTTCGAGCTGTTGCAGACCATTTTCCCACTCAGACAGGACGGCATGATCGGCGAAGAGGTCGATCCCCTCTACCTTAACCGCGGGACGATGGGGCACAAACTCTTTCCAGTTCTTCTCCGATGGATCGCTCACGGGCGCGGTGACGATGCGGAAGTTCTTCGCGTCTTTGTTCGTGCGGATGTAGAAGAGATTATTGCGATACGAGACGTCGTACTCGTGGTCCGCCTGTCGCGGGAGAATCACCTTGAGCTCGGAGTTTGGCTCAGATGCGAGAAGATACCGAACTTCGGTCGAAGTCTTACTGAACGCTTCGAGGAAGATCACTGCCTTATCGCGCGAGCGGCCGGTGCCAATGTCAAACAACTCGTCTTTCTCTTCGTAAACCAGATCGCTCTTGTCGTTGCCAAGCACGTGGCGGAAGAACTTGTCACTTCGTTTCGTGACCGGATCTTCAGTGACGTAGAAAAAGGTCTTGTTATCGTTGGCCCACGAAAGGTTGTTTACTCGCTCGATTCGCTCAGAAAAGAGCTGACCGGTTCGCAGATCCTTGACCTGCAATGTGTATTGACGATAACCGGTATTGTCAGTGCTGTAGGCAAGCAGGTTTCCATCGTCGCTCGGAACGAAAAGGCCGATGCTCATAAACTTCTGGCCCTTCGCGAGTTCATTTTGATCGATCACGATCTCTTCCGGCGCCTCGGTGCTGCCTTTCTTGCGACAGAAGATTGGGTACTGTTTACCTTTTTCAGTCCGCGTGTAATAGAAGTAATTTCCCCAGCGATAAGGAACGTTAACGTCAGTCTCTTTGATGTGACTGACCATCTCGTTGTAGAGCTTTTCCTGAAGTGCCGCGGTCGGTTTCATCAACTCCTCGGCATAGGCGTTTTCGGCCTGAAGGTGCGCGAGTACGGCTGGATTTGTCTTTTCGCGCAGCCAGAAATAATCGTCAACAAGCGTTACGCCGTGAATGTTCGTGGTCTTTGGTTTCTTTTCTGCCATCGGTGGTTGGGGCGCGGCCGCTCCTCCGTTTGATTGTGCGGTAACGTTGTTACTAATTGAGAGAACGCATGAAAGTAAGAGCATGAGCAGAAAAGGGAAACGGGAGTGGGTTTTCATAAAGCACTTTCCTGATAGAAGCACAGTTTTCAATTGAGGAGACTGTTTGTAATGACCGGCGCACGGCCGGTTAATCGTGGACGGTTCAACCGCGAGGCGGATTTCCCCAACCGGAGCCAACAAACTTACCATCCTCGACGATGCACGGCACCGTTGGATCGCCATCTGAAAATGAGAACATTTCGGCGCGTCGCGCTTTGTCGTTCTGTGCGTCGTATTCGATATAAGGAATGCCTTTGGAATCGTAGTATTCGCGTGCCTGCTGGCAATAAGGACATCCCGGCTTGGAGTAGATTACTAAGGCCAAGTTTCGCTTACCCCCTGATTTTTTGCGGCAAATTTGAGCAGCGAGGGATTATACTGCCGCTGCCTATGAGTGAACAAAGCGCAGGCTACGACCTCCAGGAAGGTGCGGCGTCGGATCTGCTCGATCCTTACGAGAAACTCATCAGTATCGAGATACTCGGAAACGAGGTCCGTGTGCCGGAGAAGAACCGTTTGCTGCGCTGTTTTCAATACTTATCGATCAATACCATCTCTTACGGTGATTTTTGTTGGAATGGTGAGTGTACCAATTGCCAGGTCTGGTATCACATGAAAGGCCAGAACGAGGAGAACGATCGGCCGGCGTTATCGTGTCGTCTCGAGTGCGAAGAGGGTATGGTGATCACCAAACTGAGCCACTTCATCGAACTGGAGGGGATCACGAAATAGAGCCGCGGCTCAAATCCAATTCAGTACTTCGGCACGCTCGGATCCACCTCATTCGACCAGCCAATAATCCCGCCCTTCAGATTTATCAGTTTCCCTGGAAACCCGGAACGCTGAAGCGCGTCGATCGCGCGGGCGCTGCGACCGCCCATTTTGCAGTGCACCACTGTCTCGCGATTCGGATCGATCTCATTCATGCGCGTGAGAATCTGCGCCAGCGGAATGTGAATCGAGTTTGGAATGCGTCCAATTGCGACTTCCTGATCCTCGCGCACGTCTACAATCTGAATGTCGTCGCCTTTGTCGAGGCGTTGCTTTAGCTCAGTTGAGGTGATCTCTTCCATGCGACATATCTTAAGCATCTCCCCCTGAACGAATCAAATCCGCCCGCATCCGTGAAATCCGCGGCCCAGTAGGTTAGACTTTCACGTATGAGATTTGAATTCTACACTGACGCGATTAAGCATCTTCCCAAGCTCTCGGTCGATGGAACTGTCGACAACAGCATTCATTTTTCGCACTGGGAAGGTAACAACACGCCGCCGGAAGTGAAGGCCGACACATCTACCGAGATCGCGCTCAACCTTGTTTCTTCTCCAAACCGTGACGCTCTGACGAACGGGATTGAGCTCGTAACTAACAATCACTTCGACACTGACGGTATTCTGTCGGTTTGGACCGTGCTCAACGGTGAACGCGCTCTCGCATATCGAGACCTGCTCGTCGCTGCGGCTGAAGCAGGAGATTTTTCGGAGTACTCGAGTGACGACAGCGTACGCGTCAGCATCACGATTCAAGGTTCTGACCAGGCGAGTCCAAACAACGACGACGGGTCCCCGCTCGCGCGCTTACTTGCCGGCGAAGACGTTGACGACGATGCGCGCGCGTATCAGTTAGTGCTGCCCGAAGTTGAGCGTCTGCTCACAAACATCAACGATTACGAACCTCTTTGGCGCGAAGGTTGGAATAACGTTGCCGCTGCGATCGAGAGCTTCGAACGAGGCAAATCGCGGGTAACTGAACACGATGGAATTTCACTCGTCACACTTGCGCCTGAACTTTTTGATGGCACTGGTTTCAGCCCGACCAAACATGCGGCGCCTTACACGGCAATCTCCAAGTTTGCTCACGGCGAACTCTTCGCAATCGCGATTCCAACCAGCGGCGGCTGGTTTTACCGTTTCGATTATCCTTATTACTCATGGGCTGAGACTTTCGTGCGTCCGCGCGTGACGCGCCACGATTTGACGACCGCGCTACAGTTGCTAAACAGCAAAGAACCGAATCGCGATGGACGCTGGCAAACTGATGATCGTGAGATGACCTCGGCGGTGAAGTTTCTTGACAGCAGCCGAACGCTTGCGGCTTCGGGCCTCGAGCCGGATGAAATAGTCGCAGCGCTGCAAATGTCGAGCTTACAAGTGGCGAGCTCGATACGATAGAAAATGCACGACGTAATTATCATCGGCGCTGGTCCAGCGGGACTATCAACCGCTTTCTGGTGCGACGAGTTGGGCCTTGACACTCTTCTACTCGAACAGGCCGAACAGATCGGAGGACAACTTCATCGCGTCTACAACCCGATTCACAACTACCTTGGTCTAAAAACTCGCGACGGTAAGGAGTTGCTCGAACTCTTCACAAAGGAGGTCGACGCGGCAGACTTTGATCTGTGGACGCAAGCAAATATCGCTTCGATCGATTTGAAAGCGAAGCGATTATCCTTGCAAAGTGGTGAGAGTCTTCAATCCATCGCGATTGTGATTGCCACCGGAGTTAGACCACGACAGTTGGGTGTGCCTGGTGAAAGAGAATTTGTTGGAAAGGGAATGATAGAGTCGGCGACGCGCGATCGGCAGCTCTTTGCGGGCCAGGATGTTTGCGCTGTGGGCGGGGGAGATGCGGCGGTCGAAAATGCGTTGCTGTTGGCGGAAGTTTGTCCGACAGTGACGCTGGTCCATCGTGGCAAGAAATTGCGCGCCAGACGCGAGCTTGCGGAGCGTCTTCGGTCCAGTCACCGCGTCACTGTTTTCACCGAATCTGTTTTGACGCGTATCATCGGCGACGAAGAAGTCGAGGCAGTTGAAATTCTGCGAAAAGAGGGGCTGAAACCGTTTCAGATTGCCGTGCGTGGTGTGTTGATTCGTATCGGCGTGGAGCCGAACACCGAGTTATTTAAAGACCAACTGGAAACGGACGAAAAGGGCTATATTCGCGTCAACAGCGAGCAGGAAACGAGCGTGCCGATGGTTTTTGCTGTTGGCGACGTGTCGAACCCAATTGCGCCGACGATTAGCAGCGCCACCGGGGCCGGCGCTACTGCCGCCAAAGTGATCTCTGCGCGACTGAATGCACGACCTTAGCGATGAGTGAGTCGGAAAACGCCTATCTCGACGCGCACATTTCCGCGTATCCGATTGAGTATATTGCCGGAATCGATCTGTATAACGCCGGCGAGTTCCATGCGGCGCACGATGCGTGGGAAGAACGCTGGATGGGCGAAGTTGGTCCAAAAGAAAAGCTCTTTCTCCAGGCGATGATCCAATCGGCGGTTGCGTTTCATCATCTCGATATTGGCCGGCCGGGAGCGGCGCGGCAGATGTACTTGCGCGCGAAGAGAAAGTTTGAGCAGCTTGGCGTGCGTGTTTTTATGTCTTTAGATCTCGAGGACTATCAAGCTCAACTCGATACTGCGTTATCGTGGTTGTTGACGGTAGCGGATCCGAAAGAGTTGACCAGACCGGAAGTTCCTCCGCCCAAGATTCGCCTGCTGGCGACGATTGATGAGGTTGATTAGAAAGGTTTGACCATCCTGAATTACACGCGACTCATCTTGCTTGCCTGCTGGTTTGGCGCAGCATTGTTTTTCGGCGCGGTCGTGGCGCCCGCGGCATTTAGCGTGTTGCGCTCATTTGGCTTGGCGAACGCAAACGAGATTGCCGGATCCATCGTGACTCGCTCGCTTTCAGTGATTAACCTCGCTGGCTTTGCGATCGCACTGCTTCTGCTCGTAACTATAATTCTGCGCCGCAATGCCTCTGGGCGTACTAGTGTTATCGTCGAGTGCATTTGTCTCGGCGTGATTGCTGTGGCAACGGGCGTAGGCCATTGGCTGATCGCAGCCCGAATGCGTGCTCTGCGAGCAGCAATGGTGTTGCCAATCGATCAGATCGCGTCGGACGATCCTCGGCGCGTCGTCTTCAATAACCTGCACGGCTATTCGGTCAATGCGCTTGGGCTTGCTATGATTGCGGCGCTCGTGGCAATGGTCCTGATGGCCCGCAGAAGTTGAGCCACAAAAAAGCACAAATGCGTTGGCTGTTTCTTGTGTTTTTTGAGCCTCTTTGTGGCAAAAAAGAGAATTGGATAGTCCAGTGAATATTATCGAAGACATTGAAGCGTGGCGAGGGCGATTTGCCGGCTGGAAACCAAAAGCTGACGACGATCTAACCGATTATCCTTACGTGAAAAACCGCCGAGCGCCCTTCACGCCTGCGCGGCGCGCACTGCCGATGTTGAATCTCGCTTTGATCTCGTCGGCGGGCGCTTACATCGACGGCACACCTGCTTTCGACACGAGTTCTTCGACTGGAGATCTGAGTTTTAAGGAAATTCCGATTGAGGTTGAGGCGTCAGATCTCCGCTTTGCAGCGCGTGGTTACGATCCCGCGGCAGTGCAACAGGACATCAATGCACAATTGCCCATTGAGCGGCTACTCGAATTTGAGTCGAACGGAATTATTGGTCAACTCAATCCCGTGTTCTGGAGTTTTTCCGGTTTCATTCCTGATGCTGGAAAGCTTGCGGATGAACTCGTGCCGACGCTGGTCGAGAGAGTGCTGCGATACGAAGTACAGGCTGTGCTGCTGATCCCCGCATCGAGGCTGTGTCATCAGTCAATTGGTCTGTTGGCTCGCGCGCTCGAACTTGCCGGCATTCCCACAATGACACTTGCGGTGGTCAAGGAGATCGTCGAGTGGGTTCGACCGCCGCGAGTGGCACTTTACGACGGCGACCTTGGTAGTGTCAGTGGTCTACCGAATTGGCCGGAACACCAGCGACGCATTCTCGACGAAGCGTTGCGTCTGATCGAGCCGATGGACCAGGCAGGCATACGTAAACTGGTCGTGGCTTTGGAAACAGCGGTCGAGAAGTCACGCGGCGAGCGTTAGTGTAGATTTTCAGAATGTCTTTCAAAAAAGGTTTTGGAGTTCTTATCGTCCTCATCCTGGCGGTCGCGCTCGCTTATCTACTGTTTGCGCCAGTGCCGATTGCTCCTGCTGCCTGGACGCCGCCCGGCGCGCCTGCTTTGACCGGCCAGTATCAACAGAACACGCGACTTTCCGGCGTTCAGCGACTTTCAATCGGCGATGGACACAAACCGGAAGACCTGGCGTTCGACGCGGAAGGGAAGATTTATGCCGGTTTCGATGATGGCCGGATCATGGTCGTTCAACCGGATGGTACGCAGCCGCGGCTGTTTGCCAACACAGGTGGCCGGCCGCTCGGACTCGTTTTCGATCAGCACGGAAACTTGATCGTCGCCGATGCCATCAAGGGTTTGTTATCGGTAAATAAGTCAGGCGAAGTGAAAGTGCTGGCAACCGAAGCCGATGGAGTGAAGTTTGGCTGTCTTAACGATCTCGACGTTGGCGCTGACGGCACGATTTACTTCACTGAGGCTTCGAAAAAGTTTCCGATGTCGCAGTTTACGAGTGACTTGCTTGAACACCAGCCTAATGGTCGACTGTTGGCACTTGAGCCGCGGAGCCAGAGACCACGGACGTTGTTACGTGATCTCTATTTTGCAAATGGCGTTGCGGTGAGTCCGGATCAGACGTTTGTGCTGGTGGCGGAGACGGGCATGTATCGCGTGCGGCGCGTGTGGCTGAAAGAGCCGAAGATGGGCCAGAGCGATATTTTTATCGACAACCTTCCCGGCTTTCCTGACGGCATTTCTTCAAACGGCCGCGATCGGTTTTGGCTGGCGCTGGTCACGCCTCGACAGGCGATGTTTGATCGGATGCAGCCTTATCCATTCATGCGCAAGATGGTTATGCGCCTGCCGAAGTTTCTTCAACCTGCGCCGCAGCGTTATTCCTTTGTGCTCGGCCTCGATCTTCAGGGCCGTGTGGTCCAAAACCTCCAAAACGGCTCCCCCGACTGCTACGCCGAAATCTCAAACGTCGTCGAACACAACGACACCCTCTACTTCGGCAGCATCGGCGAAGACACCCTCGGCCGCTACGCGCTGCGGTGAGTAGCCCGCTCATCGGTGAATGACCATTTTCGCTAAGAAATAGCCGCTTTTGACAAGAGATTGTCGTTGTATGGACGTGTGAAAACGGCTAGATTGTGCACAGCGTTGTCGCAGAGTCGATTGCAGAAAATGAGCATCTCTAGACCTTCGTGAACAAAGAGTGAGCTTTGCTTTCGGTAATGCACCAGCAGATTCAAAACTCATCACCAAAGATTCCGTGCGAATCGCATCTAAACGCATCCGGTTGCGGTAAGTCTGATAAACCGCTCTAACATTGCACCAGTAAATGTCAGTAAGAGAAGCTGAGAACCCCGAACTCTAGGCTAACTGCATTGAAATTGGCTTGATCAAGGGCATTGAGGCTTTTGATAAATATACGTTGTGGTCCCTAAACGCAGCGGCAGTGGCCAACATTGCTCAGTTAGGCGGCCGTTTTCGTAGACAGCCAATTTACGTAGGAAATCACATTCCTCCCCATTTTCAAGAGGTTTCAGAACTGGTGGATGAATTCATCTCGGTCATCCATGAGAATTGGGACATTATTGATCATCCGACAATACTTCCAGCTTACGCGCTCCTGAGCAACACGTCTCGCTCTCAAGATAAAACCCCCGTCAGGTAGACGCCTTCTTAGCGGGAGTGGTATAAAAATCACTCCGCTAGAGGGCCTCTCGGAACACTAATCATCCAAAAGAGCTAAGTGCGGGTCTTGCGTCTAATCGTGAGGTCTTGTGCCATTTTGTGAGGTTTTTATTGTAAAGAAGGCCCGAAGAATGTCATACTTACGGCATTCCATGGCAAGAGGCAAGAATTTATCAGACAGTGAACAGATCAAGATAACGCTGGCTAAACAGTCCGTGCGATTGCTTGAGCGGGTCGCCAAGCGCGGTACTTACGGCAAAAGCAGTTCCGAAGTCGCCGCGAGATACGTCGAAAGAAGGCTCGAACAACAGATCGAATCCGGATTTTTCCAACTTCCAGACCCGCTATCGCTACCCGATCCGTCAGACACGAACCATGCCTAAAGCGCAGCTATCACCGATTTATCTCGACGCCAACAACGGCAACGGTAACGGAACCAAGAACGGTCAATCCAACGATGAAAACGACAATGTCATTACGATTCTTCGGAAGGCCCGCAAACGAATTGTGTTCGGCTGGTATGGCGGCAAGTTTAGCCACCTAGACTGGCTGTTGCCATTACTGCCCCCGGCGCATCACTACTGTGAACCCTTCGCAGGGTCAGCGGCTGTGCTGCTCAACAGACCGCCTGCACCCGTAGAAACATACAACGACATAGACGGAGAGGTAGTAAACTTCTTTCGAGTTTTGCGCGATCATCATGATGAGTTGATCCGCGCAATCGCATTAACGCCTTTCGCCCGAGAGGAATACCACCAAGCGATCTATTACACTAACGGAGTAGGTGAAGTTGAACGCGCTAGGCGTTTCTATATTCGAGCGCGTCAGACACGAACGGGCTTAGCGCAGACTGCATCGCTCGGACGGTGGGCAAACTGCAAAAACACGAGCCGCGCCGGAATGTCTGGTGTGGTTTCAAGGTGGCTTGGTGGAGTAGAAGCATTAGGAGACATCGCGCAACGGTTAATTCGCGTTCAGATTGAGAACCGTCCGGCTGTCGAAGTTATTCAGCTTTATGACGGTCCAACTACGCTGTTTTACTGCGACCCCCCTTATCTGCATAGTACGCGCGGCGACAACAAGGCTTATGGATTTGAGATGGATGAACATCAGCATCGGGAGTTTGCGCAAGCTGTAAATGAATGCAAAGCAATGGTGGCTGTTTCTGGTTATGAGCATCCGCTCATGAATAAGCTATTTAGTCCGAAACGCTGGATTAAGACGGTAGGCCCTGACAAGACCATTCACTCGACTAAAGGGACGCGGCAAGAAGTCCTCTGGACCAATTTCAATCCAAAAAAGCAGAACAACTTATTTCTTTGATGTCAGGCAATCCCTCCCCACAAGCAATCCTAGATGGCATCTACGCACGGGCGAACGCAACACTCGAACAAACCGTGATTGCTGATGAGGCAATCCGCGCTCGAATCGATTACATTGTTCGCTGTATGAGTAACCGCGCTGGCGTCCGCTTGCTAATGGCCGCACTCTTGGGGAAGTTGCATGATCCGACAGTCGATCCGCGAAAGCCTTACACTGAGATCGGAGATGCCGATAGCTTTTCAGGCCGAACATACGACGAAGGATGGTTGACGAAATTTATTACTGATCATCGATTGCCCGCCAATCCAACAACAGCGTTTCTGACGCCTACGCTCCGTAATATCGATCACGCGCTGACGCCGGACCGAGAACTTGTGGGCAGGCCACGCAGACTCTACACCGAAACAGTGCAATTACTCGATGACGTAGCAAGCGGTAAAGTTGCCGCCGACCTTGTTTTTGTCGAAACTGTCCGCGTGTTGCTGAAAGTCCGAGATGAAAACTTGGCACGCATGGCTTCCCTCGAAGACTCGCTAAAACATACTGAAGGCGCTTTGCCATTATCATCAGAAGCAATTGTGACGTTGATTACTCAACATCTTGCCTCTAAGGGCGCGAGTAGGTTGCCTGTGCTAATTGTTGCCGCCGCGTACTCAGCAGCCGGAGAACGATTAGCGGAAAGCGTGTGCCCGCTCAAAGGGCACAACACCGCAGACCTACAAACTGGCGCAGTAGGTGACGTTGAAATATGCCTTGTCGGAGATGAGGCAGTCGTGACAGCTTATGAGATGAAAATGAAGCGCGTGACGATTGAGGATATAGACGTTGCATATACGAAGATTGCTAGAGCAAAAAATAAGATTGATAACTATATCTTTATTACTACTGACGCAATTGATCGCGATGTAGCTGAATATGCTGCGAGTTTCTACGAAAAGACGGGCGGAACAGAAATCGCCGTTCTCGACTGCATTGGATTCCTTCGACACTTTCTCCACTTATTCCATCGTCTTCGCATGGACTATCTGAATGCTTATCAAACCCTCCTGCTCAGCGAACCGGATTCCGCAGTTAGTCAAACTCTCAAAGAGGCTTTTCTCGCTCTCCGAAAAGTGGCTGAAAGCGATGAATAGAGATTTTTGAGTAAAACAATTTCTTTTTGGGCAAACCGGACTATTTAGGCAAAGCCGAAGCCGTGGAAGCCGTGGGTACGGATTAAGCAGTGTATATCTCCGTGCCACGCGTTCGGCTTTGATGTCTCAAAAGTAAGCACACCCACTTGGAGGAGGTCAGTACCATAACGCGGTAGCGTCGGGTTGGTCTGGTGCATACGATGTTTTGGGGTTATTGATGCCACTACGTGCGACCCGACGCTACCGCGTTACGGTACTGACCCGATCCAACAGTGATTTCCGACTTTTGAGGCAAAGCGCACGCGGTCACGCGGTTGTTCCTCTCCGTCTATGAAAATCTGGCAAATTTGTCTGTTTTCTAAACTTGATTAATCAGTATCCACTAGGACCAATGGTCCAACACCCCCGCAGACCCTCCAAATCCAATTAAAAATAGTCATTTAGCCCGAAAGCGGACTCTCGAGAGCTGCGGCACGAGGGTTGTAAAGCCACGGGCGAGGAAGCGGTCGGGTAGACCAAACCTTAAGCGGCAAATCCCCTCTCTTGTTGGAGTAGACAAACGACGATGATTAATCTGCTGTCCGCAGCGACTGCGGTGCCTAAGAATGCCTTCAAGACCACCGAACTCGTGGGAAGTCTCTTGCACAAGTTCTCCCCGGAACTTATCAACCGAATCAGTACTCTCGGCGTAGATCAGAGATACTCAACCCTCGAAAACTATCCTGACTTTCTTTGCGGCAAACCCAAAATCGCTACCAGCTCAACTACCGAACTCGGCGTGTCTGCCACCAAGCGGTGCATGCACGAGTGGGGCGGCGATCGAAACCGCATCGGCCTGCTCATCGCAGCCACAAACACACCCGATCAGATGTTGCCGTGTTTGGCTTCGGAGATTATGGGTAAGACGCACGGCTTGCTCTCCCGCTCACTCCGCACAGTCAGCATGCAAGCGCAAGGTTGTTCGGTATTACTCAAGTCAATTGAAGTTGCTCAATGGTATCTGGCAGCTAACCCCGGCCAACTCGCACTCGTGGTGATGGCGGAAGCGCACACACCTTACGTTGCGCCGCTGCTGCGCGATGAGTATTTCGGTTACCGTGAGCTTATTCGGTTAAGAAAAGAAGGCAGGCTCGATGCCGAGCAATTCGAACAGCAAAGGTTAGACACCACGTTCGTAATCCAATCCATGCTCTTCGGCGACGGCGCGGTGGCTTTGCTCGTCGGCACTGAAGAAGGAAAACCTGCCTTTGGGCCAATCTCTCATCTCACAAACGACCAGCCAAACGACATGAACTTGCTCACAATGGTCAGCAGTAGCTCACATCCCTTTCTCAAGGGACGACCGCAGTACTTCATGCAGCCGAACGTCCCTTCGCGCGGTGCGCATTATGCCGTGACAACGGTCAGGAACGTTCTGAAACATCCTGATTCGCCGGTGTCAGGCCTGGACCAGGTCGATGATTGCCTCATTCACACTGGCAGCAAGAAGATTCTCGACGGCGTTTGTTCACAACTCGAGCTCGAGCCGGAGTCCGCCAAAGTTCATGGTTCCTACAAAGTGCTGGAACGCTACGGCAATCTGTCGAGTGCTTCGACGGGGTTTATGCTGGCTGAGAAAAACGAGTGGTCCGGTCCGGCGATCGTGGTTGGTTTTGGAGTGGGATTCACTGCCAGTGCCGGAATTATGCATTTCAATTAATGCTGGCCACAAAGAGGCACAAAAAAATCATTAAGGAATTTGTGCTTCCAGTTCCGCAGTTCTCGTAAGAGCGCGTAGCGTGGATCCGACCTGCGCGAAATCGAAGGGTTTTCCGATGACGGCGTCTACCAGTTTTTCTTCACCTGCCGGTGGCGTCGTCGCTGGTCCATAACCGGTTACCAACACGATTCGCACGTTGGGCCAGTCTTTACGAATCAGGCGGGCAGTTTCCCAGCCGTCCATTTCAGGCATTGCCAGATCGGAAAACACAAAATCGAAGTCGCCCGTTCGCATCTTCTCCACCGCTTCCTGACCACTGCCCGCCAGCTCGACCTGATGATTAACTGCCACCAGCATCTCAGCTAATGTTTCTCTCACGGGTTGTTCGTCATCCACGACGAGAATGCGAAGACGCGATGTCTCAGTTGTTCTTGCGGCGAGATCATCGGACGGAGTTTCGGCCACGGCGGCCGGTAGGTCGATCGTAAAGGTAGTGCCGTTACCTGGCTCAGACACAACCTTAATCGAGCCTGCATGACGTTCAATGATGCTGTAGCTGACTGACAAGCCCAGGCCGGTGCCATGCGCACCTTTTGTTGAAAAGAACGGTTCGAAAATCTTCTGACGCACATCCTCAGGCATTCCGATTCCGTTATCAGTGAAATTCAATTGCAGACGATTCTCTTTGCGGTGGCAACGTATTACCAACCGGCCTCCGCGCGGCATTGCATCAACGGCGTTCACGATCAGA